>Ga0209371_1000136_pt1 | contig 121023 bp, 95 predicted proteins | sample AgamicAtAmrz_FD_187165 | JGI IMG/M metagenome (GOLD analysis project Ga0209371, IMG submission 187165) | Agave microbial communities from Guanajuato, Mexico - At.Am.rz (SPAdes) (version 2) | ecosystem: Host-associated > Plants > Roots > Rhizosphere | place: Guanajato, Mexico | collected 2012-06-07 | reverse complement strand
CGTAGCGCAGCAGGCGAAAAGCCATATGCCGGTCCGGGGAAGACTGGTGCTCGATGAGCACGTGAACGTAGCCGTCTCCGGCGGTGGTCTTCAGGCTGTAAAGGACGTCGCTGAAGTACTGCCGCAGATCATCCTCTACGAAAGAGCCAGACTCCAGCTTCAGGGTGCTGAGGTCGCAGAGCGCGCGCAACTCTGCCGGGAGATGAAGCTCCATAAAGTCCCGGGCAATCTCCGGCTGCGTGAGAAACTGCCTGAAAGTCGCGTCGTGAGGCGTGGGCGTGCTGTTTTTCTTCTTCATCCGTGCTGACTCATTAAATGACGCGAATATAATACCATGACAGCAGAAGCGCTGTGCGAGGAACCACTTTTATCAGATGTTCGAAACTGTTTGCGTTAAAATAACCACTCTGTGCGTTTACGGGGAAAATCTGCAGTGTCATTGACAGAAAAGTCTGGCCATCTGGCCTGGTGCGCACTTATCGCACTGGCTCTGGCCCGAAAGGACGGAACCGTATGTTCTGCCGCTCAGGAAAATCTCTATCTCACGCGCTGGCTGGCTTCTGCTCAGAAGCAGCGTCGCTTCTCTCGTGATGTCGCTCCAGACATTGACTGGTTACTGAAGCAGGGTCGACAGTATGGCGTCAAAGCGCAGCTGGCCGGCAAGCTGGACTATCTGTGGCAATCCTGTTCCGGCACGCTTACTGAACAGAATGCTCTCAGTCGCCTCACCTTTGCAATGGAAGCCGCAAAAGATATGGGCTGGATTTACCGGTTGCTCATTGACAGGGAGTGGTCAGGACGTCACGCAGTCAACCTGAACCCCGGTCTGAACGGCGTCTATGTCTCGCAAACCAGTCTGGCCGCGGCGTTTGACGCCGAAGGCCGTCAGGTAAAACCACTGATGGCTCGCCTTACAGGGAGCATAGCTGGCCTTGAGCAGCATTTTGACCGCTGTGGATGGAAGCTTGTTGCAGAGCGCAATGATGATTTCAAAAATCTTTTTACGCTAGCCGCTGAAAATAACGGATAAATCAATCCATCCACAGAAACGGACGTGTTGGATAATGTTTAAAATCGCTCAGTAAAACGGCATTTACTGATTACAGTGGATAGTATTCAAAGAAGAGAGAAGATACCAGGGCATAGCCTAAAGTACCCGTTTTACGTTACGCCGTAACTTCCTGACCCATTTTGGTGTGCATATGATGGTCAGCGCGCCACGAATCTTGTAGGCATAGCTGTTCTGCATGCAGGCAGGTCGGTGATACCGTTTGTAATCTCCCGGCTACGGCCAACGCTCTGCAACTTATCTAGGCGCTGGTAACAGGTTGCCACAGAACCTCCATGGTCATAAACAACTGTTAAAGCTAAACGATATCGCTTCTTTCCAAAATTTTCGAAGCGGTCGCCTCTACTGATCCACTAGAACCGGGCAAGTCTCACCCCAAAATGCATAGACGATGCTACGTGAATTGTGGTGTCGGGTACCCCTCTGCTTTTATCTCAGAATTCACGTAGCGATGCCCGTTTTATGTACAACTTTTCGCAGGATGAGCAGAACAATTGCCTGAAAGGATCCTAAACTTGATACTGACTTCATATAATTATTCTTATACGAAGCCATGACAGCCGGGAGGCACTGCGCTATCATGGATCTCAACGAGAAGATGCCAGAAAATGGCGACGCTACGTAAATTCTGGCCTGTTACTCCCCTGCAATTTCCTCAGAATTCACGTAGCGCGATCGCGGGCATTTTAGGCTAATAAGTGAGCAATAATGCGTAAATCAGAACCACTAACGAGCCTGACGCTGAGCCGGCATGGTGATATCGCGGAGCGGCTCAGGCAGTTCGTTCAGGATAAAGAGGCCTTTTCACCCAATACCTGGCGACAGCTGATCAGCGTTATGCGTATCTGTCATCAGTGGTCCGAAGTTCATCAGCGCACTTTCCTGCCGATGAGCGCAGAAGATCTTCGCGACTATCTGGCCTTTCTGGCGGAGAGCGGTCGCGCTTCCTCCACTGTGACATCACATGCTGCGCTGATCTCAATGTTACACCGTAACGCAGGTCTGAATGCGCCTAATGCCTCACCGCTGGTATTTCGTACGATGAAAAAAATAAACCGGGTAGCGGTGATGAACGGTGAACGGGCGGGTCAGGCGGTTCCGTTCAGGCTTAGCGATTTGCAGAGGCTCGATAAACAGTGGTCAGGCTCGGTAAACCCTCAGGAGCTTCGTGACCTGGCATTTTTGCATGTTGCGTATTCAACGTTACTGCGGATCAGTGAACTGGCGCGGCTACGGGTACGTGATGTGATGCGCGCTGACGATGGGCGAATCATCCTAGATGTCGCATGGACTAAAACAGTAATACAGACAGGCGGATTAATTAAGGCACTCAGCAGTCGTTCAACCCGGCGTCTTGAAGAGTGGATTGTGGCATCCGGACTGGCGGATCATCCTGATGCTTTTCTGTTTTCTGCCGTACATCGTTCCGGGCGAGTGCAGACAGCAGAAAAACCCATGAGTACGCGCGCACTGGAGGATATTTTTAATCGCGCATGGCGCATCGCTGGAAAAACAAGTGCGGTTAAAGCTAACAAGAACCGTTACACCGGATGGAGTGGCCACAGCGCCAGGGTAGGAGCCGCGCAGGATATGGCAGACAAAGGCTATCCGATTGCACGGATTATGCAGGAAGGCACCTGGAAAAAACCAGAAACGCTGATGCGTTATATCCGGCATGTTGATGCACACAAAGGCGCTATGGTGGAATTCATGGAGCAGTCTGGCGACGACGAATTCCTTGGCTGATGCAATGAGATCGCTGTTTCAGTGCGGAGTTATCCACAGAAAAAGTGGACAGACTGTGGGTAAGCCGGTACAGAATTGCAGGCCGCTGATTTAACAATATGACTATAAGCTGTCGGGCTAAAAAGCGTCGTCAGAAGGCGCCTGACTTTGCGTGATATCTGCTTCTATGCCGGAAAGCCAGAACAGTGCCAGACTATATTGAGGAAAAACAGTAGGTTTTTATACGGCCTGCCGGTCAATGCCTCGTTTTGCGTTACTCTTCTTCTCCTCAGGGGCGTGATTATCTGATAATTTTCAACGCTATCAGAAGCCAGCAAAGCCGTTCATTTATCACCCTTTGCACTGAGGCAGTTTTATGAATTGAGCTGAACTGTATTCCGGAATGCCGGCTATCAGGCTTTGCGCAGAAATTGAATTTCAATCAAATTTAATGAACCTTCAACAACTAAGGCTGTTTCATCGTCCCGGGAGTGACGATGCTGGATTTATAAAAAGGGTTTTAATAAAATCATCATGCAATATATTGATATATCTACTCATTAAGAAGGCAGGAACAATGGGCAAGTCTTTTTTTATGGCCGCTTGTGTTGCGGCTGCAGTCACCGCGCTTGCGGGGTGTTCCAGTGACTATGTTATGCAGACCAAATCAGGTGAGATGGTTGTGACTAAAGGAAAGCCGGTAATCGATGAATCGACCGGCCTGATAAGCTATAAAGACGCAGGTGGCTACGAGCACGAAATCAATCGCGATCAGATCAGTAATATGATTGAGAAATAAAATTCAGAATACCCCACAGCGTATTAAGATCTGGGGTATTTCTGCAATGAAGATTGCGAGGTGATTTATTGCTGAACTTCTATCTGTGTCCAGCCTTTCCTGTACATACAATCTTTCACCAGAATATCCCGGTTACCTGCATTCTCATCCGTTGATGAATAGCTGGTGTCCGTCGTTTTATGTTTTTCATCTCTGGACGTGTACTTACCCGTAACCTCATTGTCGGGCGGTAACTCCCTGAGTGCCTGTGCTTTGCACTGTGTTTCTGCGATCTCTTCCTGCTGTTTGTCCATGCCAGGTTTTACCCATTGATAGTCAACACAGCCCGTCAGCGCTGTCACGATTAACGTTATAACAAGAGTCTTTTTCATCACACCCAACTAAAGTCAGATTAACATAATCTCTATGATAGAGCTTCCACAGGCGTGATATTAACACATCTCAGGTATCAGAGTAGCGGCTGCACTTGGCAGAAAAAACATTTATTTCGGGTTATTTCAGACGGAGAGCCGGTATACGACCTGGCGATGTCAGCCGCATATTCAGTGCCATGCCGCTATAAGAGCGGCTTTTCAGCTTTGAAGACTGTGTTTATTTGCTCAGTCATGGTCACCTGTCCGACAGACCGCCTGAGTGGGTGCCTGCCTTTCCACCGGTTACGCTGAAATCTCTTTATTTGGTCAGACAAGAGACAGCACCGCAGGCTGCATAGCAGTCATCCCTGCTTCTCCAACATTTCTGGCAAACACGAACTACAACGTAAGCAAGATGCGGAACTCTTTTGTATGAATGTATGCCAATAAATTTTCAGCCAGAAGATTCTTTCTGAATACACGATGAGTGGCAGGATGATATCTGTAAGTTCACTTTAAATGAATTTCATTATCATCTCTTATTACTGCAACATGTAATTAACCTCTTTTCTGAGCAGGCATGCCGGATATTGCAGCCAACTGCAATGGCCAGTGCGTTAAGAAGTATTCTTCAGGAAGCATCAGGCTGTCCGAAGCAATCCTTTCTCCAGTAATGAATGGCCAGTTATCTGCAGAGTCTCCTGGCGATATGGCGCTTACTCCTCTGCAAACCGACCTGCAGCTCCGGGACAGCAAACAGTGTAACGCTGCCAGCCCGTTGCGGATGAAGGAACGGCTGCCTCGGTTTTTCCGGACGAACACAGATTTTAGCCGGGATTGATGTCGCGCTTCTGTTTCACCTGCTCTTCAACCGAGCACCATAAGTCTTTGAATGCCGTCCTGCATTCATTACTGCACCAGACTTTCCTCCCTGTCACAGCCGTTGTGGCAGCCGGAACATTTCCCTGGCTTATTTCTGTGTATGACAGGGATCGTTAACCGGCTACCTGCATGGCGCATTGCCAGCAGAATGATTGTGTTTAGTGTCAGCACGCTTAGCAGGCAGGTCATGCTATAAACGGGATGTTCCGCAAACGTCATCGTCTGATAAAAAAGCGTTGCTGTGGTGAAAGCGATATTCAGCCCCCAGAAAAAAGAGAAGATCATCCACTTTTTACCCGCTTCGCGTGCGATGGCGCCCATTACCGAGACGCAGGGTACATAGAGCAGCACGAATATCAGATAGCTGTAGGCTGCAAAACCGCCGCCAAATTTAGCCGACATCACGCTCATCGGGCCGGATGCCATCTCGCCGTCACCCTTGCTGGCATCGAGGGGGTGCGCCAGCGCGTCAATTTTTAACGCGGCCGATAATCCCATCCAGGTTTCTGTCAGCGCGTCTTTCAGTTCACCGGGTAGATCAAATGCCTGCGGATCAAACGCGCTGTTGCGCAGCGCTTCTGTGGTGTAAAGACTATTGAGCGTACCGACCACCACTTCTTTCGCCATAATGCCGCTGATGAGCCCGACGGTAGCCTGCCAGTTATCCTGAGTTACCCCAATCGGTAATAGTGCGGGAGTGATGACTTTGCTGGTCGTTGCCAGCGCCGAGTGATTAATGTCATCAACCAGACGGCCATTAATAGAAAAGCTGGTCAGCAGGCCAATCAGCATACTGACCAGGATGATGACCTGGCCGGCTCGCACCACGAACATTTTCAGTCGCTGCCATGTCTGCAACAACATGCTTTTAAGATGAGGCCGATGATAAACCGGCAATTCCATCAGAAACGGCGTGGACTCTCCACCCAGCAGGGTGTGCTTAAGTATCAGTCCGGTCACGATTGCCACTGTGATGCCCAGCAGATAGAGCGAGAAAACAATGCTGGAGCTGTAAACGTTAAAAAAGGTTGCGGCAAACACTGCAAAGATGGCCAGCCGTGCGCCGCATGACATGAAAGGCGCAATCAGGATGGTCAGCAGGCGCTCGCGGGGCGTGTCCAGTGTGCGGGTTCCCATCACTGCGGGCACATTACAGCCAAAGCCAACAATTAGCGGCACAAAGGATTTACCCGGCAGCCCCAGCGACTGCATCAGACGGTCCATGACAAAGGCAGCCCGCGCCATATAGCCTGAATCTTCCAGTAGGGCAAGGAACAGGAACATCAGGCCAATCTGTGGAATGATCGGCAGCACCGTATTAATGCCAGCACCGATGCCCTGAGCCAGGAACACCGTCAGCCAGTCCGGAAAGTGGCCGACATAACCCAGCCACTGTGCGCCGTGAATGAATAATGCTACCGAGCTGTTGTCAAACAGCGGCTGGAGTGCAGCGCCAATATTTATGGAAAGCACGAACATCATATACATTACGGTCAGAAATACCGGAATGCCGAGCCAGCGGTTCAGCACGATCCTGTCTATTCGCTGGGTCAGCGTGGCGGGCAAGGCCTGATCAATGTTACTGACGGCGGCGCAGATAGCGCTGATTGTGCGGAAGCGGCAGTCGGCAATCGCTATTCCCGGATCTCCTCCCGCCTGCGACATCATCTCAGGCAGATGCGGCAACAGCGCAGGACACTGTTTCTGGCTATTGATATCCCCTTCCAGCAACTGCAATGCCAGCCAGTAACCTTTCTGAGGCGCGATATCAGCAGGCATCCGCTGACGGAGCTGCATAATCGCCATTTCAATTTCTGCCGGATAGCGGATCTGTGCTGGCGGCAGATAGTCATGGGGCTCATCGATCATCGCCTTAAGCCGGGCGATACCCTCCCCTCTGGTCGAAGTCAGTGCAACGACCGGACATCCCAGCCGGGCTGATAGCGCCGTGACATCAATAGTTATGTTCTGGCTGGCGGCAATATCCTGCATATTCAGAGCGACAATACAGGGCACACCGAGCGCTAACAGTTGCAAGGTAAGAAACAGATTACTTTCCAGACTGGAGGCGTCCACAACGTTAATGACCAGGTCAGCATTATTCTGAAAGAGATACTGACAGGCGATGCTCTCATCAATTGAGCTTTCAGCAGATAACGTCGTCAGCGAACGGGTACCTGGCAAATCGATGAGCCGGACATCGGAGCAGGCGGTAAAAAATTGTCCCTCTTTGCGCTCGACCGTGACGCCAGCCCAGTTACCGACCCGCTGGCGGGAGCCGGTGAGTTGGTTGAACAGCGTGGTTTTGCCGGTGTTAGGGTTGCCAATCAGCCCGATGGTTATCTTTTTCATCGGACGATCTCCTGCAGGATGATGTCGGCCAAATCACGTCGCCGAACCGCCAGACTAACGCGACGGGTACGGATTTGTACCGGATCACCCAGTGGTGCCAGGCGAACAACCGCAATTGTGGCGCCAGGTAAGATGCCCATTGTCAGTAATTTCTGCCGCCAGGCGGGATTGACCGAAGGCCGGTAGCCAAGAATCCGGTAAGTACTGCCCATGTTAACTGTCATTTCATGCCCTGCCCTCTGAACGAAGAGCTCATTGTATAAATGATAAGCATTACGATTATTGATCTGGCATCAGGGCAACAGAGAAAACTTTTACCAGAATCAACGGTGATGCCTCATGTAAAAGGAAAAGCGGCCAGGGGGGAGTCAGCGCGCATTGATAAACGGATTCGCGTCTGACCAGCTTTGGATGAGTATAGGTTGCATCAGCTATTTTAGTTACATCATTCGATCACATTTTAAATACCTGACGGCCCTTCGGGCCGCGGCGGGCGGCAATTCAATAGGCACTCGGATTTTCAGATCAGCGCCATCGGGGTGTTAATCAGCCGCACAGAGTCACGAAAGGGCAGAATTCAAAATGCAATTAAAAGGGTGTTGTAACTAACAAACTGACTGGCTGAATTGCTTAAATACAGACAACCCTGGTTGATAGGATACTGCCCGGTGTAAGAGGCCTGTATTTGCCGCAGCCTGAAGTTCTGCTGTCAGGTAGCAAGCCTGATTTACACAACGAGAACGCAAGCATCATAGGCTTCGGTTAACTGTTTCCCTTTCTCCTCTTATTTCAGCAGCAGATTATGAAAACGCTCTGATCAGGCCCGAAGTGCCGGCTAACGTGCCTGTGGCAGAAACCGACAGTGAGGTACAGCGCAATAACCGGCGGACAGCCTTACAGGTGATAAATGCATCTGAGAACAGAAATAAAAAAGCACAGTCACCGGCTGCCCGACCAGTGACGTAAGTGAGAACCAGTGTAAAACTGGATTAATAATTCATGTTTACAAAAGTGTGGCAGCAGACAGAGGCCCAGCCTGATCGGTTCAGGCCTGACTCTGGCCCGGACAATTCCTTATCAGGTATCCGGCTCAGCAGAAAAATTGTTCTCTCTCTGCTGCAGATTGCGTTGCCGCCGGCAACGTTCCGAGCAGTACATCACTTCGTCCCAGCACCGTTCCCATTTCTTTCGCCATGTCATCGGCTTTTTGCACGTTTTACAGTAGCGAACCGGTAACGACTTTTTATTACCTTTAAACACGTCAGCTTCCCCTGAATAGCCCCTTAAGTGCATTTTCTGTAAGTGTAGCTTACCGCCTGTTGCGGTAAGCGAAGAGGAGCATAAAACCAAGCCAGCTTCAGAAGCTTTCTACCGGCCTTTGCAGATGGCGCTTTTAACACGCCCTGCACGCTGAAATCTGAAGCATAATGGTTAATCTTCAGGCCAGAATGAATAAGCTGCGACAGCGCCCATGACGCAGACTCTTAAACATTGCCATCCTCTCTGTGCTGATTATTTTCTGGTCTTCACGGCTGAGGATTTAAACGGAGCAGGATGACACTCGTCAGCAACAGGGTGTCAGGAAGATTTGTCCTGCAACCGGCACATAATCACTGCAGCAGCCTCAGGGCCTGCGCTCCAATGTCGTGATCAGGTCTGCAGATTAACAAGCAGCCTCATTTGTACAACGATGGTTAAAAAAACTGCGCACGTAAATAATTAATCTAAGCATGGAGAAACTGGCTACCAGAGTGACGAGAGTCTGTGCATTTATCTTTATCCTCTCAGCCTGACGGCAATTTCCCGAAGAGACATTATAGTATCCCGGCACCGGATTTTAATAAGGATAAAAATAAAGTATTATCAGCATGTTACAAATAGCCATAATTAATGCGCGACCGATGGATCATTTTTCCTGTTTGGCCTGTTTCTTCCCTTTTCTCTATATAAACCCAGCACAGTGCTTTGCAGATCGGACACAGTGCCCAAGGCAGGCCATTTAACCTGCAGAGTAAAGCAGGCCAGGCTTAGCGAAGCGTAGACGCCAGAAAATCTTGCGTAAAGAGCGATAATCCATCACGTAACTAAATTATTCAGCCTATCAGGGCAGCTATTTTTTTGACATTTTGAGCGACGACCGTAAAAAAAGAGTAACTTTACTTTTGTTTAAGGTGCAGACGTTAATCAGAGTTTAAACTCTCAGAAAAAGAGATTAATATGTCAGCGTTGAACTCCCGGTTCTGTATTATGATTGTTCGAAGGCAAGCATTTAAAAAAGCAGGTCTGACGAAAAGCATCAGCGTGAACCCGCTCTTCTGTATTTTATTATCTGAACATGACTATGGTGACTTTGATGAGTGACACTCTCAACAGCTTGAATAATATCCGCACCCTTCGCGCCAATGCTCGCGAGCTTGACCTTGCTGCTCTGGAAGAAATGCTTGAAAAACTGTCGGTCGTCGTCAGTGAGCGTCGTGAAGAAGCACAGGCTTCCGAAGCGGCTAATCGTGAAAAAGCAGAAAAACTGGCGAAATATCGTGAGCTGCTGCTGCAGGAAGGTATCGACCCAAATGAACTGTTAAGTGGCATGCAGGCTGCACCCACAGAGAAGAAAAAACGCGCCCCTCGCCCTGCTAAATATCAGTACACTGATGAAAATGGCGAAGTTAAGCAGTGGACTGGCCAGGGCCGCACGCCTTCTGCCATTAAAGCCGCGATTGATGCCGGTAAATCGCTGGACGATTTCCTGATCTGATACCGGCTGACATGATGACAACCGCCTGAGCCTGCTCCGGCGGTTTTTCTTTTTATTTCCTGATGCCAGGGGTTTCTGTTTGCTTTAATTCAATGGCATTCGGTTAAAACTGCGCGAGGGCTTACTCCTTAGCGTCTTCGCTTTTAACCTGATTACGTCCTGCCCGTTTAGCCCGATATAACGCCTCGTCTGCGCGTTCTATCAGCGTTTTTTCCCCTTTTCCCGTTTCAGAGTTGAGATGTACGGCGCAGCCTGCACTCAGTGTGACATGCTTTTGTGGTAAATCTGTCGTGAAATGCGGGATTGCAAGCTGACTGACAGCGGCAATGACAGACTCTGCAAGACTCACTGCCGCAGAGAGGGGTTGTCCCGGCAGAATAATGGCGAACTCTTCACCACCATAACGGGCTGCAAGGTCTTTTTTACGCCGTACCGTATTTTTCAGTACCATGGCCACGTTTTTCAGACACTCGTCACCCGCAACATGGCCATAGGTGTCGTTATAACGTTTAAAATAATCAATATCGAACAGAATCAATGACACCAGCTGTCCACTGCGCTTCGCGTGCTCCAGACTTTCAGCCAGTTTTTCATCGAAATGACGCCGGTTGGCTACTCTCGTCAGCCCATCGTTTTGCGCCATGTTTTCCAGTGCACGATTCGCCGCGGTCAGTTCGTCGTGTAATCGGGTCAGCTCCCGCTGATAACGCAGCGTATGACGGGCCTGGCGCAGTACAAACGAGCCCAGCATGAGAATCATCACCAGCAGTGCTGTATTCAGAATCAGATCATGTACCCAGCTTTTCAGCCAGTGAGTGAAAAGCGTATGCCTGTCATAGCCTGCGGCCACTACCAGAGGATAACGCTGTGAGCAGACAAAACCGAAGATGCGTGTCTTGCCATCCAGCGCGGCGGTCCACTGGCCGCTGCCTTTATCCGAGTTCGCCAGCATTCTGAGAAACAGCGGACTGACGGAGAGATTTTTGCCGATGTAACTATCCGGCATCGGACGGGCATAAAGTACCGTGCTGTCGGCCAGCATCAGTACCAGCACATCGCCGTCGCTGAGTTCGTAATAGCTGTAGAAGCGCCGAAAATAGTCCACCCTGATGGTGGCCAGTAAAACACCCCGGAAGCTGTTAAAAGCATCGTTTACCCGAAGCGTAACCGGGATAACCAGCTCGTGAGTCGTTCGGCTGCGCAGCACAGGACCGACGTGAAGATTATCGCGCGGAGTGGCGCGATGATAATCGAAATATTCGCGGTCAGAATTATCAATGCCTGGCGGTACGCTGCGCATAGAAGTTGCGACCCAGGTTCCCTGATTATCATAGTAAAACAGACCGTGAAGCTGCGGCAGGCGGCTCTGCAACTGACGCATCGTCTGGCTGAGTGTCTCACCCTCCACATCAGTCGTGGCCATCTGCTTTTCCAGCTCGCGCTGAACTTCGCGTAACGCGATTTCAGTCTGCAGGAATGTATCGTCCGCCTGACGCGCCTGAGATAACGACAGATTAACGGCCATATCTTCAGCTTTATCCACGGTTTCATGCCAGTCTTCATGCAGCATCCATAAATTCAGGCTGATTACCGTTGCCGTGAGCAATGAGCCTGAAAGTATGATGCTTCTCAGCAAGGGTGAGAAAACAGACGGCGGACTATCATTTTTACGGCGAAACTTCATGCCGATCCTTAATAAACCCTTTGTGCGATTTAAACACAATCAGCCGGAAGCAAAAATGCTCCCGCTCAGATCGCGTGTCTGTCGCGCTGATTTTCATTCAGCCAGAATATTTCGCTCAAATGATGCTCCTGACTGGCTCATTCAGCTTCCCGCATGAAATTTTAGTAGCGAATAAAATTGTGCTGAAGCTTCAAATCCTGGGCAGGGTAATGTTACCCTTGCCGGCTGAATAATTTGCACTTCATTGATTAACTTGAGTATTTGAGGAATTTTATGAGTAAGAGCCTGAACAACCTGAACAATATCCGCACTCTTCGTGCTGAGGCGCGCAATATTGAGCTGGCTGTACTGGAAGAATTACACCAGAAACTTAAGACTGTGGTAACCGAACGCCGTGAAGAAGAAAGTGCGCGGGAAGCTGAAGCGCGTGAAAAAGCAGAAAAACTGGCGTTTTACCAGGAGCTGTTAATGGAAGAGGGAATTAACCCTGCGGAACTGGTAAATAGCCTCTCTCCTGCCGGAACCGCCAAAAAGAAACGTGCGAAACGTCCGGCAAAATATCGCTACAGTGATGAGAACGGTCAGGTGCATGAGTGGACCGGTCAGGGACGTACCCCGTCTGTGATTAAAGCCGCCATCGATAACGGCGGATCGCTGGATGATTTCCTGATTCCGGCGCAATAAGTTTCTGCCGGGCCGGTAATACGCGACATCAGTGTGACGACGGACATGCATAAAGCGGATCTGATGGCTGAAAAAGGAAAAAAAATGCCGCAGCACGCTGCGGCATTTTATGTTACAGGGTCATCAGAAATCGGCTTTCAATACCACACGGTAATTCGCTTTACCGGCCCGGACATGATCGAGCGCGTTATTGATGTCTGACATCGGGAAGAACTCAACCTGCGGCGCAATATCTGCGCGGGCAGCGAGTTTCAACAGCGACCGCAGCTGACCCGGTGAACCGGTTGATGAACCGGTCACGGCTTTATCGCCCATGATCAGCTCAAACGCACTGACTTCAATCGGCTTGAGTACTGCACCCACCGTGTGGAATTTACCGTGCGGAGCCAGCGCCGCAAAATAAGGTTTCCAGTCCAGGTTGACCGCAACGGTGCTCAGAATCAGATCAAAACGGCCCGCCTGCTGCTTCAGCGCTTCAGGATCACGGCTGTTAACCACTTCATCCGCACCCATATCCAGAATGGACTGCTTCTTCTCTGGTGTAGAGCTGAATGCCACTACTTCGGCGCCCATTGCGTGCAGAATTTTGATCGCGATATGACCCAGACCACCGATCCCAATCACGCCGACGCGGCTGGATATTGAGATGTTGCTCATCAGCAGCGGTTTGAAGACGGTGATCCCCCCGCAGAGCAGCGGACCAGCCGTTTCAGCATCCAGTTTTTCGGGCAACGGGATCACCCACTGCCAGTCTGCGCGTAACTTCTCGGCGAATCCGCCTTTGTTCATGATAGTAGGGATACTGCCCTGCTGGCAGTTAACGTGCTCACCATTAATACAGGCATCGCAGTGCTGACAACTTTTCGCCGTCCAGCCAATCCCTACACGCTGACCCACAGAGAGGCCTTTGTTTTTAGCCGCTGCGCCCAGCGCAGAAACGCGACCAATCACTTCATGTCCTGCAATCACCGGGAACTGCGAGATGCCCCACTCGTTGTCGATCATCGACAGATCCGAGTGGCAGACACCACAGTACTCGACCTGGACTTCGACTTCTTCGGCTGCCAGTTCAGCGGCATCGTATTCGTAGAGTTCAAGGGCCTGGCCAGCCTGCATGGCTGCATAACTTTTGATTTTCATTCTTACCTCTGCGTGGTTAATCACCGACAAGTGTAACAACCTGACGACCGTTTTGCCTGGCCGTTACGCTTAGACCGCATTTTTTTGTCATTTTATTCAGTTAAATCAGGCCTTAGCCTGCGCACCGGAAAGCGTTTGTAACACTTTAAGCTGTGCGACAGCCTCCTGCATCGCATCCATCCCCTGGGTCAGTTCACGCAGACTGCCAAGATGTTTCGCGATATCGGCGCGCTCATGGCGGGTCTGCTGATTCATGGCAGCCAGCGTATCGGCGGCGCTGATGCTGCGCTCTGCCATCTGTGCAGCAGTCTGAGCTGAATCGCTGGCCACCAGCCGGATACGTGAGATGGTTGAAACCGCCTCACCGATATTGCTGGCTGTGGCTTCGGCCTGTTCTTTGGAGGAGTGCGCCAGACGACGGACTTCACCGGCCACCACCGCGAATCCCCGCCCCGCTTCCCCGGCACGTGCCGCTTCAACAGCGGCGTTCAGTGCCAGAATATTTGTCTGGAAAGCAATGTTGCTGATGCCATGAGTAATCTCGTTAATGCCGTGAGAGATTTTTTCCAGATCGTCCAGTCCGTCATCCAGTCGCCCCTGCGCCTGCTGACTTTCAGTGGCAATGTGGCTGATGTTACGGATGCTGCTTTCGGCCAGGCTCAGCGTTTCACCCTGGCTCTGGGTTGCCGTTTCCAGCACCGGCAGTGCCTCCATCAGCGGCGTCAGTGCCTGCTGATAGTTAATCACCCGGTCCAGCACGCGTGTCTGAATACTGTTCAGGGCTTCCCAGCGACGTAGCGCGCGCTGCGCATAGTGTGCGGCATAGCCGGCATACTCAACCGGGAACTGACGCATCGCTTTAACTTCATGATTGAAGAACACCAGCGCAGAGAGCGTCTGGTTAATAGGCACACCCAGAATTTCGCCAAAACTGGAAAAACCGGCGGCCACGATCCCTTTAAAAAAATGGGCGTTGTGCAGTTGTGTGGCATTTCCGACGCGACGCAGGATACAGTCGTTCATCAGGATGGCCGCCGGTTTGCCATGCTGAGCAGTAAAAGCCTGCCACTCCTGCTGCGTTGTCTGACGGAAATCCTTCTCCTGCATCAGGTAGAGTCGATCGCCAAACTCCAGATCGCAGAAGAAGGTTACGCCGCCCGGCTCAATTTTGGCGATAGAACGAATAAAGAACTCGCCGCCGACTTTCACACCAAAGGTTAATCCCTTCAGCCGGTCAGTCAGTTGCGCTTCGGTACAGCTGAGATAGTCACATAACGTTGCAACAAAGGGTTGCTGCTGCCCCTGGCTGTTAAATACGGAGGTGACGCTGCGCGCAACAGGATCGGCCTCGGCTATCAGCCAGCTCTGATCCCGTGGCGTAAAGTTCTGGCTCTTGAAGGGTGCAAATGATTTTCCGGCGGCCATCTGGCAGAAGATAATCACAGCCTTACCCTGCAACACCCGGCCACCGGTACCAATCCAGGTCCCATCAAACGTCACTTTTCCGCCCGCTGAGCCCCCAATCGCCAGGCAGGGAAAGCGTCCGCTGTTATACCAGGCCTGCATCAGAAAGCCTTCTGAAGCTGACAGTCCATCGCAGTAAATCATCGCGAAGGTGTGCTCGGCCGACAGCGGCATCCGCACCTGCAGTCGCATCAGCTCCTGCTGTATGGCGGTAATGCGCTGACTGGCGGTCTGCGAGTCATTAACGTGGAGATCGACGATATGCGTCTCATGACGGGCTATCAGACTATCCGGCAGCCAGAGATAGCTCCCTTCCGGGCCATTACCGTCGCAGTAGGTACTCTCAGCCCGGCTGCTGCTCAGCGCACCGTTTGAGGAGAGCGTCAGCACCGTCAGGCTGGAGGAGTTGAAACGCTGCCATGCCTGGCTGACGCGCTGAAAATCCGCTTCGGGCGGAACGAATGTCATCAGGATTCCGCCCGCGCGTGAGCTTAATCCAATGGCACTAAGTGAAGCAGGTAAAGCACGACAATCCCAGGTGCCGCTGGCGGGCCGGCTCCCCCGCCGGAAAGAGGAAGCAGACAGAGAACTTTTGATCGTCTTCAGGATCGACATATTATTATTTTCGCTTTTATTTGAGTAATCTGCGCTGGGTCAGCGCTTTCTGGTGTGTGTAAAAGGAGGGCTAAAGGCAGGTCCGTTCGCATTCAGAACTCGGCGCTGAAGGTCAGATTCGTCAATGATCGGCCTGTTCAGCGCCAAGGGGTTATCGCCAGTAGTGTGAAAATCTTTAGCTATTGCTGTGATTAGTTTACTCCATTGTTTTGTTGCAATTATGTAGCATGAAATAGGCTTTAGCGGCGGTTATGCAGAGCATACCTGCTAACCCTGGTTACAGTTTATTACATTTTGCGAGCAGGTCAGGACATGCAGAAGCAGATTTGAGAAAGGTTGGCCGAGCGGAGGCGGAGGAAGGACTGATTCGCAAAGCAGGCTGCCCCCTGTTGCCCTGAGTCAGGGTAATCAGCGTAACGGGCATCGGGTGATGACCATCTCTGCCACACACCGGCTTTTAGGGTGATAACGACGGCGGCAGACAGGCAACAAAATACGTACGGCGTGCGGTTTACCGTATCCGTACGTTCGGGCGATAACCGGGGGATTTAACGTTTATGCTGTTCATGCCAGTGCTGTTCACAGCGCGCACGTGCTTCGGCAGGCAGATCACGTAAATCAGGCAGCGTATCCCCGGAACCATAACCCATCGATTCGGTCGCTTCCTGCTGCTCATCCTGCGCGGCGAAAGTGAGCCTCTCCTCCAGCGGCTGCCAGTCACTGCCCTGCTGTCGGTAGATCACCGCATAAACGGGCGTCTGTTCATCCTCACCATAAATTTCATATTTCTGCTTCTGAGTGTCAGAACCCAGCTCTAATGTGTCGATCAAGATCGCGTCAGCCATAGCCTTCTCCTTTTTCATCAGGCCCTTAAGCGTAGTTTATTCGTCGCTCTCCTGCCGCAAAGAAATCAGGACGAGAAATAAATCACTGGCTTATCAACGACGTTGCGCTCTGTATTTGCATAACCGAAGCGGAGGACTATGCTTCCTGCTGTGACTAGCTAGTCCTTTTTATCTCACGGAACATTGATATGAGGTCTTCCTATGACACAACAGAAATACAGAGGTGGGGCCGGCAATTTTGCCAACAATCCAGAACGGGCGAGTGAAGCTGGCAGTGCAGGAGGCAAGGTCAGTGGGGGCAATTTCAAAAATGATCATGAAAAAGCCAGGGAAGCCGGTCGGAAAGGAGGCAAAGTCAGTCGACGTCCTGCTAAGTAATTCTGAATAAAGCGCTTCAGGATGTTTTACGCCATGGACGGACTTTTTTCCTCTTCCCTCTGCCGTTTTTTAACAGTGTGCTTTTCTGCGCAGAATCAATGCCTGTGCAGTGATGATCTCCCGATACAGACAGAATCGGATAATAGTGTGATCAAAATGGCGAGACCTGACTATCCTGATATTCAGGACATGAATCAGGAGAGAATAATGAAATTTTTTTACTTCGTTTCGCTTATCGGTTCTGCACTCTATTTATTAATCTTTCTGCCCAAACTGCGTACCCGTCGTGAACCTATAGCCTATTGGGGATCCTGGGCATATCTGGGTGCAAATGCTATTTTCTGGGCTGTGTATGGTCTCCTGCATTATATTTAGCTCAGAGCCCGGGAAGGCCATTCCTGTGTGCTGGCGTGCTGCTTAACATACTGTAACAGAATTACAGTGTGTTAAGGGTTATCGCTTCGTTATTTCTTCTTCGCCATTATGAGCCTCTGACATCCGGAGGCATGACGAAAAGTAAAAAAAGGCAGCAAACGTCATGCGGCGGCAAGCAATCATTTCTCCTCCTGTTCCGTTGTGGGATATAGTGGCCGCCTTATCGTAAACATCTCTGCATAACAGGTAACGTCAGCAATGGCTCTGATCCCCAAAAACTATTCGCGGCTGGAAAGTGGCTACCGTGAGAAAGCGCTTAAACTCTATCCATGGGTCTGTGGACGTTGCTCTCGCGAGTTTGTCTACTCCAACCTGCGCGAACTGACCGTGCATCATATCGATCACGACCATACGAACAATCCGGAAGATGGCAGTAACTGGGAGTTACTCTGTCTCTATTGCCATGACCACGAGCACTCGAAGTACACGGAGGCCGACCAGTATGGCACCCGCGTGATTGCAGGTGAAGATGCTCAGAAAGATGTCGGTGAAGCCACCTATAATCCTTTCGCTGACCTGAAATCGATGCTGAATAAAAAGACGTAACCCTGGCACCTGCAGCCTGTCTGAAACGTCTTTACATCCTGCCTGGGTCCGTCTCCACCTGAACACGGGATATCGCAGCCTGTGGCTGACAGGCTGATACGGAACCACTTTTTTCATACCGTCGGTGTGACTTAAGCATTTGTTGAGATGAGCTGACCGTGACGACAACAGACTCAATATCAGTGATAAACACGGAACAGGCTCATGATTTCTAAGATGAATGCAGAACATTATCACTGGGGAGAGGGGTGCGATGGCTGGTACCTGATGAACCGACCGGATATGTTAATCATTCACGAGAAAATGCCGCCTGGCACCTGTGAAAAAAGACATTTCCATGCTTCATCCAGGCAGTTCTTCTTTGTCCTTAAGGGGGTGCTGACGATGGAGCTGGACGGTACACTCCACGATATCGCTGCGCACCAGGGGATTGAAATTCCGCCACAGGTCAGTCATCAGGCGCAGAATAAGCGCGATGAACCCGTCGAGTTTATGGTGATTTCACATCCCACTACGCGGGGAGATCGCACTGACGTTTCCTGATCGTTATCGGCCTGGATCATACTGCCCGCAGATAACGCCCGGCTCTCTGACCTGAGTGGCTATCCGGACAGGGAACAGGGGAGCCTGCTCACACTGGCGCACAGATAACAGCAGCCTCACATAAAGGCCGCATTATTTTTCCAGGCACGGTTATTGCGCTGACTACGCTTTAACAAAAATGCGTTAACGTTCGTCCGGCTGTCGCAATTTATAACAGCGCATCGGCTTCTGAACAACTGGCTGGCTGGCCGTTCCGGTTATCTTTCGATTATTCTTCATTCGGTACTTCTTATCCGGTTCGTTAATCATGTCAGCCACGGTATATCGAAACATTTTGAGAAAGATTTTCAGTAAATACCTGCCAGAACTGCCGTCGCTCTGCGTTTTTCTGTACCAGGATTATCCCACAACAAAATAAAGACAATGTGGGGCATTATGAAAGAGCAAAATCGCACAAACGGCATCGCGCCTTATCGTGGTGCGGCTGGCGGCTGGGGTGCCTTAAAGGCCGTTGCCGACGCAATCCGCGGCCAGATGGCGGTAAAACAGGATGTAATCGCCCTGTTTAAAGTCAATCAGCCTCAGGGCTTTGACTGTCCGGGCTGTGCCTGGCCTGATCCGCAACACGCATCCTCTTTTGAGTTTTGTGAAAACGGCGCAAAAGCCGTTTCATGGGAAGCCACCAGCAAGCGCACCACACCGGAATTTTTTGCCGCACACACGGTGAGCGAACTGTGGGAACGCAGCGCATTGCATCTGGAGGGCGAAGGCCGGCTGACCCATCCGATGAAATATGATGCTGCGACCGACACCTATCAGCCTATCGAATGGGAAACTGCGTTCCGGGAAATTGGTGAGCATCTGCGCAGCTATGATGACCCGGATAGCGTGGAGTTCTACACCTCGGGCCGCGCCTCGAATGAAGCGGCGTTCTTATGGCAGCTCTTTGCCCGCGAATATGGCACCAACAATTTCCCCGACTGTTCGAACATGTGCCACGAGCCGACCAGCGTCGGACTGCCGGAGTCGATCGGCGTAGGGAAAGGCACGGTCGAACTGGAAGATTTCGATCACTGCGACCTGGTGCTCTGTATCGGCCACAACCCTGGCACCAACCATCCACGCATGCTGGGCACACTACGGGAAGTCTCTAAGCGCGGGGCTACTATCGTCGCGATTAATCCGCTGCGGGAACGCGGCCTTGAACGCTTCACCTCACCGCAAAGCCCCATTGAGATGCTCTCAATGAGCTCAACCGAGCTGGCTTCGACCTACTACAAAGTGCGGGTCGGCGGTGATGCAGCGATGCTGAAAGGGGTGATGAAGATCCTGCTCAGCATGCATGAAGAGGCGCTGAGTGCGGGCAAACCCGGTGTGATCGACGAGGCGTTTATCCGCGAACACACGGAAGGCTTTGATGCGCTGAAAGCGGACCTGGAGAGCACCGACTGGCCGCACATTCTGAAAGTCTCCGGCATGGCGCGTGAAGAGATCCAGCATATCGCCCGTCTTTACGCCAGCGCTGAACGCACCATCATCTGCTACGGCATGGGGATTACCCAGCATCAGTACGGCACTCAGAACGTACAACAAATCGCTAACCTGCTCCTGATGCGCGGTAACATCGGTAAGCCCGGTGCAGGCATCTGCCCGTTGCGCGGTCACTCGAATGTGCAGGGCGATCGCACAGTCGGTATCACCGAGATCCCACCACAGTCGCTGCTGGATAACCTGGAGAAAGTGTTTGGTTTCCGACCGCCACAGAAGCATGGTCATGGCGCGATTGAGGCGATCAAGGCGATGCGCGATGGCAAAGCGAAAGCACTGCTCTGCCTTGGCGGCAACCTGGCAGAAGCGATCTCCGATCCTCAGGTGACCTTCCCGGCGATGCGCAGCCTCGATCTGGTCGTGCACATGGCCACCAAACTGAACCGGTCACATCTGCTGCTCGGTAAGCACAACTATCTGCTGCCGGTGCTGGGCCGGACCGAGACCGACATGCAGGCAGGCGGCGCACAGAGCGTAACTGTGGAAGATTCAATGTCGATGGTGCACGCCTCGCGCGGCTCACTGGATCCCGCGTCGCCGCATCTGAAGTCTGAACCGGCGCTGGTCGCCTCACTGGCAAAAGCCACCCTGCCGGACAGCGTGGTGGACTGGTCAGCCATGGTTGCCGACTACAGCCGCATTCGCGACGCGATCGAGGCGGTTTTCCCGGCGTTTAAAGATTTTAATCAGCGAATTCAGCATCCTGGTGGCTTCCGGCTCTATAACGCGGCATCAGAACGCGTCTGGCTGACGCCTTCCGGTCGTGCGCAGTTCAAAGTGATGCAGGGCATCAATGAAGACCCCCGATCGCTGAAGTGTCATGATCTGGTGCTGACCACGCTGCGCAGTCACGATCAGTACAACACCACGCTTTACGGGCTCAATGATCGCTATCGTGGCGTCACCGGCCGTCGCGATGTCCTGTTTATCAACGGTGACGAGGCGGAAAAACGGCAGGTGCGGAGCGGTGACCGTGTCGATCTGGTGGCGCTGGATCCGGAGGGTAATCCCACCTCGCGCCAGATGAAAAACCTGACCATCGTGATTATCGATATGGCGCCAGGTTCGGTTGGCGCTTACTACCCTGAAGCGAACGTAATGGTTCCGCTCGACAGTCACGATACCAAAAGCGGTATTCCGGCGTATAAAAGCATCCCAATCGCCATGACGCGCGTTACTGATGAAACCGAAACCACGTCGGGCGTATTGCGGTAACCTGCGGCGTTAATTCCTCTGTTTTCAGCATGACCGGATAACCGGTCATGCTGTTTCAGGCATCTGCCTTTCGCTTTCGTTCTTCCGCTTTCTGTTTCAGCATGCCTCTTAGGAAGCACTGCGCGTAAAGCATCACCTGCGCCGGCAGCGTATACACTACAAGGCGAAAAACCACTTTCATAAACGATCATCGCTTAACTGCCTGCGCTGACGCTCAGCGCCCTACCGGAAGATTGCCATGTTCCACCTGATTTTCAGCTTACCCAGCTGGTATGTAATTGCGCGCGTTATTATTCCTTTGTCTCTGCCTCTTGCCCTGAAACTCCTGCTTTCCGCCCTGGTACTGCTGGCTTCGCAGTATCTGCTGGTGAGTCGTTTCACGTCGGGCGGCCTTTTTTCCGCTGAAATGCCTCGCATCATCATCATTCTGTTTAACTGGGCCTACAGCACAGTCCTGCTGCTGGCGCTGTTACAGATGCTGATGGATGCCGTAATGCTGCTCGCCCTGCTGCTGCGTCATCCGCTGGAGTTAACAGCCGGCGTGCGTTATCTGGCCGCCGGACTGGCGATGGTGCTAGCGGTGCTCGGAGTACAGCAAGCCATCCGGGTTCCGCCGGTTAAAGAGGTGACGCTGGTGTTACCCAACCTGCCCGCAGAGTTCGAGGGCTATCAGCTTCTGCAGCTCACGGATCTGCACATCACCCGACTGTTTAATGCCGCCTGGACCCGTGCGATGGTGGCGCGGGCGATGTCCCTGAATGCCGATCTGATTGTGGTGACGGGCGATGTGATCGATGGCAGCCTGGCGCACCGGCGGCAGGATGTGGCGCCGCTGAGCGGGCTTTCCGCCCCTGACGGCGTCTGGGCGATTACCGGTAACCACGAATATTTCTTTCATCAGGCGATCTGGACGGCCCATCTGGCGTCGCTGGGGCTGCAGCCGCTGCTTAACAGCCATACCGTTATCCGGCGCGGTAACGCGAAGCTGGTGATCGCCGGTCTGCCGGATGCTTCCGCGCCCGGCAGAAACGCAATGGCTCCCGACCTGGCGCGCGCGCTGGACCAGGCGCCGGACGACGCACCGGTGATCCTGCTGGACCACCAGCCACGCAATGCCCGACAGAACGCGGCGCAGGGCGTGGATGTTCAGCTCTCCGGTCATACGCATGGCGGCCTGATTACCGGACTGGATCGGCTGTTTGCGAAGCCCAATGGCGGATTCGTCTCCGGGCTTTATCAGGTCGACGGGATGCAGCTCTATGTGAACAACGGAACGGCGCTCTGGCCAGGCATGGCGGTCCGTCTGGGCCGTCCCTCAGAGCTGACGCGGCTCACCCTGCGTCGTCAGCCTTAACGGCGTCACGTAAGCGATCGGTGGGCGGTTTTCGCCGGGCGGCATAAGCTTAAGTGAGATAGAGGAGATCACTATGACGATGTTATGTAGCGCCTGCGGCACCGCTTACCCGCTTCAGGCCACCTATCCGAACTGTAAAATCTGTGAGGATGAGCGCCAGTATGTCCCGGCCGACGGTCAGCACTGGATCGCGCTGGATGCGCTGCGCGCCAGCCATGCCAATCAGTGGAAAGCTCACAGCGACGCGCTGCTGAGTATTAAAACCGTGCCTGCCTTTGCCATTAACCAGCGCGCCTTTCTGCTGCGCACCCCGCACGGCAACGTGCTCTGGGACTGCATTGCCAATCTGGATGACGCCACCTGCACCCTGATCACGGCACTGGGCGGCATTGATGCGATTGCGATTTCGCATCCGCACTACTACACCACCATGCAGGAGTGGGCCGAAGCCTTTAACGCGCCCATCCATCTGCACGCCCGCGATCGGCAGTGGATTGTGCGGGAGAGTCCGCATATCCGCTTCTGGGAGGGGGAATCACTGACACTGATGCCGTCCGTCACGCTGATGCGGCTGGGGGGACATTTTCCCGGTGGCAGCGTGCTGCACTGGGATGAGCATGGCGGAGTCGTGCTGGCAGGTGACATTATTCAGGTTACGCCAGGCGCACACGGTGCGTCGTTTATGTGGAGCTATCCCAATATGCTGCCGCTCTCGGCCGCGACGGCAGGCGATATTCTGCATCGGCTTTCCGGTGTGACGTTTGATCAGCTCTACGGCGCCTTTGAAGGGCAGGATATGCGTCAGCAGGCTAAAGAGAAGGTGATGCAATCGGGGAGGCGCTATCTGGCCTGCCTGCAGGATCATCAGGCGTAGCAGGATGTGTTGACAGAAAAGAACAGCCACCCGCAGGTGGCTGTCTGGCACAGTTATACCGTCTGGAACACGGCAACCATCGTACGTAGCTGCCCTGCCCGCGCGGCCAGTTGATCCGCTGACGAGGCCGACTCTTCAACCAGCACGGCGTTCTGCTGCGTTACCTGATCCATCTGGTTTACCGCAATATTGACCTGCAGGATGCCGCTGCTCTGCTCTTCCGATGAAGAGGAGATATCGCGCATCAGCTGAGAGGTCTGCTCAATGGCGCTGACGCTCTGCTTCACCTTGTCACCGGCATTCTGCGCCATCGCAATCCCTTCCTGCGCATGACCGACCGACTGCTCAATCAGGCCCTTGATCTCTTTCGCTGCGCTGGCTGAACGCTGTGCCAGCGCACGCACTTCGGAAGCGACGACCGCGAATCCCTTGCCCTGCTCACCCGCTCGCGCCGCTTCTACTGCCGCATTCAGCGCCAGGATATTGGTCTGGAAGGCGATGCTGTCGATAACCGAGGTAATCTCTTCGATCTTGCCGGAACTGCCACGGATTTTATGCATGGTCTCCATCACGGAGTCCATCGCCGCGCCACTTGAAAGTGCCGCCTGCGTCGCGGACTCTGCGCGATCTGAAGCGAAGCGGGTGTTATCCGCATTCTGCTTAATGATGGCGGCCAGCTGCTCCATACTGGCCGCAGTTTCTGCCAGTGACGCTGCCTGCTCTTCGGTGCGTGACGAGAGATCCCCATTGCCGCGCGCGATCTCTTCCGAGGAGTTAGCAATCGTGGCGGCATTATCTTTGATATCGGACACCAGCTGGGAAAGGCGTTCCTGCATGCGCAGCAATGCATTCAGCAGTTCCGCCATTTCGTTGCTGCCGGAGATAGTCATCTGCACGGTCAGATCGCCAGCTGCTACGCGACTGGCCAAGTCGACCGCTTCTTTAACCGGGCGGGTAACCGAACGGGTGATCATAACAGCCACAATGATGGCCAGCAGCGCCACCGCCAGCAGTCCTGCCAGCAGCAGATATTGTGAGTAACGCTTCTGAACGATCTGCGCGTCCATCATCTGCTCCAGCCTGATGCTGTTCTGGTTGCCCAGTTCGGCGTAGCGGTTAATCGCCTGCGTGAAGACCCGGACATATTCAACAGGTGCCACGCTGGCGTGTCCGCTGACAAAAATGCTATCTGCCAACTGCAGCGCATCCTGTGCCTGTTGATTGGCGTCCTGGGCCAGTCCGGAAAACGCACTTTTCAGCTCAGGCTCAATGGAAAAAACTTTTTCCATGTTTTTGCTGAACTGCATCAGGGCCGTTTTGCCATTATCGATCTGGAATGCCAGACGACTGCGATCCGTCTCCGATATGTTGCCGGATGCAATCAGCGAGGTGCCATTCGCCCGGATCTGACCAAGGGTTTCGGTCAGCAGCGGCAGACGACTGTAAATACTGACGATCAGCTGATAAGTATTCAAATCTGCGTCCAGCGACAGCTGATAGAAATCGAGCACATCCTGATTCATATCCAGCAGGCCCTGAATCAGATGAGCATGGCGCGTCAGACTGGTTGCCAGCGTCAGCTGGCCCGCATTGATATCATTCTGCAACTGATCCCACTCCTGAGTGATCCGTTGCAGCGACTGCAGTGGAGGTGCCTGTTCATCATCCCTGCGCAGATCATCTCCTATTGTCCGGGATAAGGCGTTGATTTGCGTCACCAGCGCCATACGGGGTGCGTTATCCGCTTTATTAAGGGAGATGGCGATAGCGCTCTCAGCACGATGGCGCTGTAACAGATTAAGCAGTTGCAGGACTTTTTTTTCTACCGGTATACCGGATAGTTCGACTTTTTTAGTATCAACAAGTTGATTACCCGTCTGAATGAACAGGAAGGTAGGAAGAATAAACAGTATTAACGCAAAAGAACCCAGTAACAGGAACTTCGCAGGTAAATTAATCCGGTCGAGTAATTTCTTCATTCTTTTCAGCTCTGATGTGTGTGAGGTGTGCCATGCACAAAATATGTAATGTAATTTTATTTTCACTCTTTCTGTAGCACAGCTACACGCGCCTCATTCGGCGAAATATCGCTATGAAGAAAGGGTTTTCTTTAAACGTTCAGAAATGTGTATCACAACGGAAAGGAGTATAGATTGCGCCCTGTTATTTTACAGTGAATAAAATGACGATATTTACTGCAAGTTTCGCTTAAGCCAAACCCGATAATAGCTAATAAAATCAGTATTATAATAGAAAAAATCCGTACTCAACCCATAAAGCTGTTAGCGTGGCTTTAGCATGACCACTTTGAAAAAAATAAATTCAAGATAAACCACTCATCGCCGATAACAGGGCTCTGCGCTGTATCTGATTAATTATCACTCCACTTTTCATCGCCGCACTTTTCTCTGAATGAAATATCGCACCTGCAGGCTGTACCCCTAAAGAGTTAATCTATTCTTTTCTTTCCTGTAATGAAATCCTTTTCATCTTTTTTAAATCACATCAGTTAATTTAAAATCCGGTTGAAATAAAAAAGCCTCCAGAGTGTGGAGGCTGTTGTATTACTGGCCGGCTATCAGAAACTTTCCCAGTTGGTCTGCGCCACGTCCATGCTCTGGCGCTCAGGCTGATGGGACAGCAATGCCGGATGACGTACAGCCCTCACCTGTGGCTGAGGTACAGCTCGCCTGTTGCTTTCCAGCGTAAAGGTGGCGACCAGACCTGACAGCGTTTCCGCCTGCTCCTGAAGCGATTTCGAAGCAGAAGAGGCTTCTTCCACCAGCGAGGCGTTCTGCTGCGTAACGTCATCCATCTGACCAATTGCCTGATGAACCTGCTCAATGCCTTTGCTCTGCTCGGACGTTGCCGCCGCAATCTCATTGACCAAATCAGCAACCTGCTGAATCGCCAGGCGGACATTTTCACTGTTTAATCCAACACCGTTGGCCTGTTCTGACCCATGTTCGACCTGTGAAACAGAGGTTGAAATCAAATCCTTGATCTCGCGCGCTGCTGAAGAGGAGCGTTGCGCAAGGTTACGGACTTCAGAGGCCACCACGGCAAAGCCGCGGCCATGCTCACCGGCACGCGCCGCCTCAACCGCCGCGTTCAGCGCCAGAATATTGGTCTGAAACGCGATGCCCTCGATCAGCCCGGTAATGTCAGAGATTCTGGCCGAGCTGGCGCGGATATCATTCATCGTCGTCAGCATCTGTTTTACTGCCGTACCATTCTGGATCGACATCTGATTGGCATTATTCGCCAGCGTGCTGGCCTGAGTTGCGCCTTCTGCATTCTGTCGCACCGTATCGCTCAGCGTCGCCATACTGGCGGACGTCTGCTCCAGCGAGGCCGCCTGCTCTTCGGTTCGTGCCGAAAGATCTTCGTTGCCCGCCGCAATCTGAGTCGAACCGGTACTGACCGATTGTGCTGCGTGACTGACGGAGATAAGCGCACCGGACACCCGCTCAAGCAGCTGGTTCAAGGCTGACGCCGTTTGACTGATTTCATCCCTCCCGCGGACTTCAGCCGTGTGGGTCAGATCAAGGGTATGGCTCACCTGCGTCATGGTATTCACCATGCCTGTCAGGCTTTTTCTGATGCCCAGAATGACTCTGGCCGAGAACGCGGCCAGTATCAGGATAAGCAGCAGCGAACCGCCCGACATCGCCCATAGCGTCCGGCTGTAAACACGTTTGTTCTCAGCGCGGAGCTGTTCGCCAATATCGATATTAAACTGAATCTGACGGGTATAGTCAGCTTCCATCTTACGGGCAGCGGCCCCTATGCCACTCTCTCCCTGTAATAATGTCAGCGTGACGTTGTCATTGTGGGCACGCGAGGCAGTCAGAAAAGTCGGGAGAGCACGGCGTACTGCGTCCAGATTATTGTCAGCCTGCCTGGTCAATGCTTTGTCTTGATCATTGGAAATATCGTTCGCCATGTAATAGTCATTTAACGACTTAATCTGCTTCAGCAGATTCTCAATGTGCGCTTCAGCAGCCGGGTATTTTTCAGCATCGCGGGTACTGTAATGGCGATAAAGCGCGATGCCCAACTGATTGGTCACGCTGATTGATTTGTTCAGGTCGCGAATGCTGGGTATCGCATTTGTCTGAACATATTCAAAACGGGACTGAAAGCCCGAAATGGCGGATACCGAGATAATCACTAATGCAATCAGCGACATTGCAAGTAGTGAGATGATCAGCACAAGACGCTGTGTAATAGTCACGAATAAGCCCCTGGAAGAAGATAAAACTGTAAATAGCTAACATGCCGTTCGTTCTTATCGGCGGCTGAAAGCGGGGCTTTAACAAATGGCGGGACCGATATTTTTTATTTTTTGCGTGCGTTTCTCACAAAGTGAACTATACACGTCCCTTGTGCTGGCAATAGATTTTGTCCGACGTCTGCGCCTGAAACGCTTCTTTTCAGCAGTTTCACCTGACATCTCATCTCTCTGTTACAGCGCGGCCCTGCATGTGCAACCTTCTTCCATTTCTGTTGATTATCTCTCATGCAGACCGGGCGGCCGCGCTTATACAGAGTCCGGATTCGGGCTTTACTGATGAAATGGTCCGCCGGATCCCGCCGGGACTGGATGAGGCTGCTGAACAGGCGCAGAGAAAGACGTTTCAGTGTGCCGTCAGTCTGCGCATTCTCGTCAAGCGGCGGTCTCAGCGGACGGTTTCCAGCCCCCTGCAGGCTAAGATTTTAGCCATTTGTGGCAGGACCAGATTAAATCAGTGAATCGACTGGCGGAATGCTGATTCTGGTCTATGCTCACTGGCCCGACCAGGTTTATGCCTGTCAGGTAGCAATAACGCTTACAATAAAAAAAGGTTGTCGCCATGAATTTAGCTCAATTTGAAACCAGAACCGGTCTTTGGCCACACATGCAATTTACAGACGTTGAATATGAAGTGTGCAGCAGAGGCGTGGAGATCTATGCCATTGATGTCAGCCGTCAGACCAAGAGCAAGCTGTTCATCTGCCGTGTTTCGAGTGAGCAGCAGGCCGCGTCGCTGACAGCACAGTTCAGGGAAGGGCTGCCAAAAATAAAGCTGAAAAAGCGCAAAAACGCAATGAAGCGGGCCCGCATTGCCTGCGAGAAAAGCCCTGGCAACGATGCAGGCTATCAGGATCGCACGGCGCTGAGGTCGTCTGCCGCCAGACTCTGATTGACGAATCAGCCTGCGTTTCCTGCGGCAATCCGTCTGACACGCTGTCTGTGCTCTTCAGTTTAATCCGCGGAGCCACGGAAAGTGGAGATGTGTATCTCTATCCACTGGTTTGCTGCCCGCTGCGAATGCGGTACGTTGTGGTGCTGAAGGGCAACCACAACGTCGCGTGTACTGACAAAGTAGTCGCCTGTGTCATCGCGCCGTATCGCTTCTCTGAACGCCGTCCGGATTTCATCATTCTGTGACATGTTATTAACTCCGGGGCACCGCCTGAGTGGCATATAACTGTACAAATAACAGCATCGTGATTCGCTGACAGGGTCAAGCCTGTGTACTCAGTCGATAAATGTCGCATAGAAAATAGCCGCTTATGGCCATTCATAGTCGCAGCAGCAGGCTGAAGCGGATTTTAATCCAAATCTTAGAAATCGTTTTCATCTCGGTTTAACCCACTGATTTTACGAAAATCGATCTCTGGTTAGTTGTTTGATGATTTGAATACTCATTGAATAAAAGACTAACCGCAGCGGCATCACAGGCGGTTTTGCCCTATCTTTAAGTGGCGCTGTAAAGAAATCCACATCTTTTACAGCGTGTTCTGACTCCTACCCTTGCCCCCGTTGAACAGGGGGCATTTTTTCAGACAATGCTGTGAAAGGCTGTACTGTTTCCAGGATCACCCCTCATACCGTAAGCGTTCCGTTAAATGAAAAAATGGTTGATTTGTAACCTGATGATTCACAAGTTTAACCAGCACAATTTCGACCGGTATGTAATTAATTGAATTGAAATGAATTTTCTCAACACGCCAGTAAAAGGTCCGCAGCCTGCTTGTCAGGCCAGACAGAACGCCATGGCAGGGAGAATAAAAAGTGAGTAATAATCTGGCCCTGACCGATTAACCGGCGCCTCACCAGGGATGCCGCGACGTAACAATAATGAGTTTGATCCACTATTAGCCTCCCGCTTTTTACGGGAGGCTTTTCTTTTTATACGCGCTTTTTATCGGCTGGTTTGCGCCGGCCTGCCAGCATACCTGCATGGCCGGGCCAGTTAACGCCGCAGTCAGAATCGTGTAACAGCCATAGTTGTGCGCCCAGACCACGATAGGTTATGTTGAGTCGGCCATCCTCTGCCATATGAGTCTGCTTATGCTCTCCACCCTGATCTACCGTAGCCAGCTTGCGGGTTCCGTTTCGCCAGAGCAGTTAAAGGCGCTGGTGGAGTGCGCCCGTGTTAAAAATGCGAAAGCGGATGTCACCGGGATTCTGCTCTGCGACGGTCAGCATTTCTTTCAGGTACTGGAAGGCAGCGTCGATAATGTTCAACGGGTTTACCAGCGCATCAGCACGGATAACCGTCACTTCAACCTGATTGAACTGTTGCGGGACTACGCCCCTGCACGCCGTTTTGGCAATGCCGGCATGGCTCTGTTCAACTTAGGTGATTATCCGCAACATGTTGTGATGGATGCCCTGCTAAAACAGGTTACCCTGAATGAAGAGCGGATCAGAGATGACAGAGTCGTGAAGTTCCTGCGATCCTTCATTGAGGGGCGGGACAAAGAGACGTTTGTTAAAATCGATCCTGCCAGCGAATGGACGCTGACCACACCCTCACTCATCCCGGCCCACCCAGCCTTTCAACCGGCGGCAGGCCAGCACTGCGAATTTGCGTTACAGCCCATCGTAGATGTCGCAAATCGCCAGATTATTTCCTGGGAAGCGTTAATCCGCGGTCAGCGCGGTGCGTCACCCGCAGACTATTTTGCACAGCTGCCCGAAGACGAGCGTTATCAGGCTGATCTCGATGCCAAGACCTACGCTTTTCAGCTGGCGCAGCATCTGGGACTGCGGGAGCAGACACTCTCCATTAATCTGCTGCCAATGACACTGGTGATGAGTGAGGATGCCGTCGGGCATCTGATTGCTCAGATCAGGCAACATGGCCTGCGGCCAGAGCAGATCGTGGTTGAGGTGACGGAAGATGAGATCATTTCTCGCTTTGACGCGTTTCATCTGGCAGTCAGACAACTTAAAGCCGCCGGGATTAGCCTGGCACTTGACGATTTTGGCGCGGGTTTTGCCGGTTTATCTCTGCTGGCCGACTTTCAGCCTGACAAAGTAAAGATCGATCGTAAGCTCATCACCGACATTCATCGCAGCGGCCCGCGTCAGGCCATTGTACTGGCGATTCTGAAATGCTGTCAGGCTCTGGAAATTACCGTGATTGCGGAAGGCGTTGAAAAAATCGAAGAATGGCTCTGGCTGGAAAGAGCTGGCGTTCGCTATTACCAGGGCTTTCTGTTTGCCCGTCCAGCCCTGAATAGTCTGCCTCAGGTATGCTGGCCAGCACGTCGATCTGCATAATACAGGCAGAGAAACCCTGTCTCCGTCGCTCTTTTACTCAGAGTTTGATGCCGCTCACACCGCTTCGCTGCAAAAAGCAAAGGCTGTGCCATGCTTGATCTATCTGACAGCCGTCAGGCAATACAGATATTCATCAGGTCTCTGGACTAAAACCGTAATCAGGAGAATCACCATGAACGAAGATCGCATTGGCGGTAACTGGAAGCAGTTCAAAGGTAAGGTGAAGGAAAAATGGGGCGATCTCACGGATGACGACATGACCTCTGTTGAAGGGAAGCGTGACCAGCTGGTCGGCAAAATTCAGGAACGCTACGGTTACGAGAAAGATCGTGCTGAAAAAGAAGTGAAAGACTGGGAAGATTCTAACAAATACCAGTGGTAATGCGTTTCCTGCGCCGGGCATTTGTGTGCCCGGCATCTGTCCTGCCCGCCTCTGCTTCTGTCTGCCTGACGTCACGCCCTGATCACTGTTCTGTGACAAAATAATTTGGAAATGATGGTTTCTTTATTTTATCCCGACGCGCATAATCCGCTCATCTTCCCTGAACAGGGGATTGTTAAGTTTTCCGGATATTCACTATGCCCCATCACTCTACCGACACAGTTTGTGGTCTCGTCGGTGTTCTGCCGGAAACTCTGCGCCGCTGGCACAGAGCCGGGCTGATAACGCCGCCGGGATCAACTGGCTACTCCGATCAGCAGCTTACGCGCGCGCTCTGCGTACGCGAAATGACGTCAGGCGGCCATACACTTTTTGATATTCATGCGGCGCTTAACTGGCCTGGTGTGGCGCTGCCTGGAGGCTGGGCCTGCCGCGAAGAAGAAATGTTGCAGCTGCTGGACTCTCATCCGGACGCCGATATCGAACGTGAACTGCAGATGATGAGCATAGACTACTGTGGCGATGATTATGTTAACCGCTATCTGCGGCCGCTCAATCTCTGGCTGCGCAGTGATCTCAGCGAAGGCGCAAATCAGCGTCAGATGCGCTTTCATCAGGCGGTACTCAGGCAGTGGGAACGGCTGGCACAGGCTGCCCGACAACGCAGCACGGTTCGGCTGTTTCTTGAGGCGGTCAGCGTTACAGATGAAACTGAAATCTGGATGGAGGCGATCCGGCTGAACGGACAGGGATTCCGGGTGGAAGTGGCTGCGGAAGCGTCCGGCGTTCCCGCCGTGGCTCAGCAACGTTTTGAGCACCATCTGATGTGGTGTGGCGATGGTATCTGCGCCTCCATGAAAGCGGCCTTTCACGCCAGTCTTGAGGCGGGTGAACCGATCATGCTTACCGGCACCGACACCACTTTGCGAACGCTGGTTAAGGCTGAGTCTGCCAGCGCCTGACCGCGGTTTCCCTCTTCCTTTTCCAGGTAAACGGGCGAAAAGGCCCCAGCCGTTTCCGCCCGGACAGGATTACTGATGTTCAAGCGTACGCGAACCGTCGGTCACAATCGGTATACGACGCGGTTTTTCACTCTCCGGAATCTCCTGATACAGGTCGATGTTCAGTAAGCCTTCCGCCAGCGTGGCACCGGTTACTTTCATGTGCTCGGGAATCGAAAAGCTTAGCTGGAAATCGTGTCGGGCGATGCCGCGATGGAGCCAGCTCTGCTCCTCCTGACGGGAATCGCCGGATGTCTCCTGACTTTCTTTTTCTCTGTGTCCCGATACGGAAAGCCGTCCGCCGCGGAGCTCAATCTCCAGCTCCTGCTCTTTCCAGCCCGGTACGCTGATGGTCAGAGCATAACGATGGGGCTCAAACCGCTGCAAATCGTAAGCGGGAGCAGCGGTGACCGGACTGTCGCCAGTGAGCTGACTGAATAATTTATCGATACGGCTGAAGCGGTCTGAAAATACAGCGTCCGCCAGCGAAGGGAGTGCTGAGAAGGGTTGAAGTGACATAGTGATAATCTCCTGAACAGGTTCATCCAAAAGTTCATCCGACCGGTTAATATATCCCGGTCATCATCTTAAATAGGGACGCGCTGTCAGCTTTCAAGTCGATAAAACGCACTTTTTTGACCCTCAGCCAGCAGTCATGATCCTGAGTGCGAATTTCAGGCTTTTACGCAGCCCTACTTTTTATTCTGCGGCGTCAGAATGTAATGCGGATGACGCCCGGCCAGCAATAGCAACAACTCATATTCACCCTGACTTAATAAAGCCGGATTACCTGCAGCCTCTTTGGTTTGCCAGACGCGCAGACTGAGGTCGAAGCGCTCAGCCGCACTCTGCTGAGACAATCCGGCAGCCAGGCGAAGTTCACGTACATTACTCTGAACAACCACAGGGGGTTGGGGGGGACGATTAACCAAACAACGCTCCTTCAATAGGGTGGAACCGCCAGCGATCACAGCAGCATCATCACGTAAAGCAAAGCGATCGGAAAGCGGGCAGAGAAAAGACCTGTGAATAATTAACTATTTTAAATAATTGTCAAATTTCAGGTCCGCTATTTATACATTATCCTGACACAAGCGAAGCGGTATATTTTGGCATAAAGAGGACTTCCCTAATTTTTTGAGTACGTTACCACCCGACCAGGAATTATCCTGTTATTCGCCCTGGAAGCTATTCAGGGATTAATCCGCTACCTCACTGCCTTTTTCTTCATCAGGATAAGCGTTTCGCCTGAAGCCATTTTTCAGGCGAATCATTGCAACCGGAGGAGAAAAATAAATGAAACACGCTATCCAGCGTCGCTCGCCCGACGATTTATCGCAGGTCGACATTCGTGAACAGTGGCAAATCACCTACTGGACACAGGAGCTGGGAACGACACAGGAGAGGCTGACGCGTGCAATCCGTGAAAGCGGGCCGCAGATTGAACAGGTACGTGCGTGGCTGGAGCAGAATCCGCCGCCTCGTCGTCCGGCCCAGCCTGTGAATGGTATGAAACGCTAAACTGTCCGCTGACTGAAACGCTATATTAATGGCAGCCTTACAGTGGACTAACCGCTTTCAGCCGGGTTTACGCTGACAGAAATTTTTTACGCGCCTCTGTCCTTTCCCGGCTTTTTCCTGACATTTTAACAGGTTACCTCTACCGGACAATGCTGTCAGCGTTCTGCGTTCTGACTTCATCAGATTATGACGGTTAAAATCGGGTTAATAACACTATTAATCTGTCCGGATGTTACATGTTCCCAGGGCAGAAAATAAATATTCAGGATGCTGAACGCTCAATCTGAAAATATAAAATCAGCGACGGCGCGTCATGGCTCCCTTCTTTAATTAAATTTTCGAATCGTAAATACTCTTTTTATGCGTTAAAGAAAATAATAAGAGACACCTGCCGCATAGTCACATATCATTCGGATGAAAATAAAATATAAGCTTTATTTCCTGCCGCCCGAATGAAATTTTGCTCCGGACAGCTTTCTTTTTCGCTCCGTCACCAGCCGGCGCGGGAGTTTTACACACATGCTCAACCATTTAGACGGCGACAATGCGCGCCGAAGCCGTGCCCTGCAGGCGCTGCGCGACCCGGATGAGAGTCGCGATGACGTGCTGCGCAAATTTGTCCGGCTGGCCAGCCAGGCTCTGGGGATCCCGGGCAGTTTTATCTCGGTACTGGATGATGAGTTTCAGACCATCCGCGCGTCTCACCATTTTGAACTGCAGCGCTCAACGCGCGCGGATTCACTCTGCCGTCATGTGGTTGACAGCGATAGCGCGGTAATTGTCCCGGATACCTATCACGATGCGCGTTTTGTTACCCATCCCCTGATTACCGGTGCGCCCTTTATCCGCTTTTATGCAGGTGTACCCCTGAAGACTCGCGACGGCATCATTCTTGGCACACTCTGTGTTACCGATACTGAACCGCATGCCTTCGCTGATGATAAGGTCACTACACTGAAGCTGCTTTCAACCCTGGTGATGTCTTTTCTGGAGGCCTGGCATTCGGCAGGCTTTACCGATCCGGTAACTGCATTGCCTAACCGGCAGCGCCTGATCCGCGATTTGCAGTATCTGGCCGTTGCCGGAGATACTGCGCCACGCCGCCTTGTTCTGATCGATTGCATCGATTTATCAAGAGCTTATGAGATGGCCCGCACCATGGGCATGAAACGGGTCGAGAGCCTGCTGAAAGATATGGCAACCCTGCTGCCGCTGCGTCTGCGGCCTGCGGTAGGCGAGATGATCTATACCGTGGCCACGGGCCGGTTTGCCATCCTTACCCGGGCGGATAGCCGGCTAAGCGCAGCCTGGGTTGCTGGTCGCCTGGAAGGGATCAGCGCAGACATCGATGAAGGGCTCTCTGTCGCCCTGACGCCGCATACCGGGGAAGCGGGCTTTGTCGCTGGCAGCCTGCCAGCGTCTGAAATACTACGCCGCGCGGGTATGGCTCTAAACGAGGCAGCAGGCCGGGGACTGCCTTCACAGCGCTTTAATGAAGAGGCAGAAACGCAGCAATCAGCAGATTTCATGCTGATGACCGATCTTAAAACCGCGTTGCGTGAGAATATCGGACTTTATTTGGTCTATCAGCCGAAAATATGTCTGCTGAAGGGGAAACCGGTCGGACTGGAGGCGCTGATCCGCTGGAAGCATCCCTCCAGGGGTGAACTCTCTCCCGGGGCATTTATCCCGCTGGCTGAGCAGACAGATCTGCTTTCTGTATTGACCGTATGGATTATCGATCAGGCCATCGAACGCCTCAGTCGTTTGCGAAACCATTGCATTCAGCTGCCACTGACGATTAACGTCAGCGTCAAGGACTTTGCACGCGAGGGATTTGCCGCCGAACTGGAAAACAAGATGCTGAAAGCTAAGCTGCCGACCTCTCTGCTGGGCATAGAATGCCTTGAGACAGAACGTATTCTGGAAAGTCCGACGGCTCTGCGCGGGCTGGAGATGCTCAGAGAGCGAGGCTTTACGATTTCACTTGATGATTTTGGTTCTGGCTACAGCAATATCAGTTATCTGCGCCGCATGCCGCTGGATGTGATTAAGCTGGATCGCTCCCTGATCAGCGAGCTTTCTTCCGATACGGCTTCACGTATCATTGCCCGTAGCATCATCGCCATGCTCAAAGAGCTGGACTATACCGTGGTGGCTGAGGGTGTTGAGTGTACGGATACGGTGGCCTCACTGACGGAATATGGCTGCGATCAGGCGCAGGGTTTCTTCTATTCAAAACCCTTAGATGAATACACTCTGGACCAGTGGCTTCACTGGAAGTTACGTGGTGACTGTTATTCATAAGACCCGCCGCCTTTAATTTCCGGGGCGTGGTTAATCGCTCTGCGGACGTCCTGAGACACCTTCTTTTCCTGTCTGCTGTTTCACTAACTGACGCCCTGCGCGGTGCAGGCAGTGCGGGAGTGAGTAAAGAGAGGTGCAACATTTTTTGAACAATGTTAGCGTGTGCGCAACAACCATTTGAACAGGAGCTGCCCATGTTAACTACCATAATTTACCGCAGCCATATTTCAGATGATTTTCCTGTCAGGACCCTGCCAGAAATGGTCGATAACGCCAGTAAAATCAATACGGCTCACGACGTGACTGGCATTCTGCTTTTCAACGGTACGCACTTTTTCCAGCTGCTTGAGGGCCCGGAAACAGGCATCCTTGCTGTCTATGAGCGAATCTGTGCTGACCGCCGGCATCATAATGTTGTGGAACTGATGCGTGACTATGCGCCCTACCGCCGCTTCGGTAATGCAGGGATGTCACTGTTCGACCTGCGTGAACACGATCGCTCGTCACTGCTGCAGGCGGTGCTGGATAAGGGAACATCAAAATACCAGCTGACCTATGATGATCGGGCACTTCAATTCCTGCGGACATTCGTCGAATCCCGCGAGAAAGAGAACTATTATGAAGTTCTTCCGCCAGGTTACTGGGAATTTATTTCCGAACACAATGAAGCGCCCGCGTCGTGTCCGGAGACAGAAGGCGTCAGCTTCCGTCCGGTTGTTGATCCCCTGGCGCGTCGGGTTACCGCGATTGAAGCGACCCTGGTCCGGTCAGCGGCGTCTGATGAGGCTTCCGACGATGCGCTCTATATCGAAGACCTGGAAACGCTCAAGCAGACATTCACTCACGCCGGTAAGGTCTGCCCTGACGGCATGACACTTTATGTCAGCCTGCTGCCGATGACGCTGGTTATCGTGCCCGATGCTGTCGGACAGATCCTGACTGCCATTCAGCAGGCAGGACTGGTGCCTGAGCAGGTTGTGATCGGCGTGAGTGAAACTGCTGTGATTTCGCAACTGGAGGCCTTCTCTGAAGCCGTGCGCGCACTGAAAGCCGTAGGTATCAGTCTGTCAATCGACAACTTTGGTGATGGCTCAGCCGGATTATCTCTGCTCACCCATATTCAGCCAGACCGCATCCGTATTGATGCCGGTATCACACGCGACGTTCACCGCAGCGGCCCCAAACAGGCGGTGGTGCAGGCGATCATCAAATGCTGTTCAGCGCTTGAGATCACCGTCATCGCGGCGGGGATCGTGCAGCCTGAAGAGTGGATGTGGCTGGAAGCGGCAGGAGTTATTAACTTCCAGGGCACGCTGTTTGCGGCTGCCGGTCGCTATGAAGCGCAGTCTGTCGCCTGGCCGGAATACCGGGAAGCCATGTAAATCTCGCTTGCACATCACGATAATGCGGCACCTCTGAGTGCCGCTTTTTTTTGCCACAGACGTAACGACAGGCTGCATCACGCCTCCCCTGCTCAGTACTGTCGCCCTCCTCTTGCTGATTCCTCCCTGCGCGATGACCGCGCAACGTTTTTGTGAACCTCTGCCCACAGCGCAGCAGCAATTTTGTTGATATCCACTATAGCGAGTAATCCTGTCAGCAAGCTAAACGCGTTTCTGCAGGTTGATTCGTGGCGACACGTAGCATAATGCGCCGGATATCCACTATAGCGAGTACACTTCCGCGCCGTTCGTTTTTAGCAGAGCCGGTGCTGGACAAAGATCAATGCTTGTCAGCAGGGCTTTGCGCCGATTCTGACAGACTGATAGCTCAGCTATCAGCTCAACTGACCTCTGGGATAACCACTATAGCGAGAAGACAGAGAACAGATGCAGTAAAAGCGTAACCGCCCACCCTGTTCAGGAATCAGTTGATTGAACGGCGCTAAGCAGGGCCTGTACTCATGTCCGAATTATTCAGTCTGACGTCAGACTACTGTCTGCTAACCACTGTAGCGAGTAAAGATAATGTCCGGGAAAAGGGAGTCAGGCCGGGAAAGACAGGCTTGATAAAGGCTTAAAGTGACAGTAAGCACTTACTTGATAGCTTTGATTGTTGACAGAATCATAGCGCGCAAAGGGTGACAACCACTATAGCGAGTAAAACCTCCTTTTTTTGTTCTCATCTGATAACCACTGTAGCGAGAATGTGTGCTTTGCCAGCATAAAAATGGATGTATTAAACAGACAATTGAGAAAAAATTGATCAAATAACCGCTATAGCGAGTGGCCCGAAGGTGACAACCAAGCTGCAACCACAGGTTAAGTGGTTCCGATAAGAGAGAAAACCACTATAGCGGTAAATACGACTGGACACAGGCAGAATGATCACTTCTGAGCCTTGCATTAACCTGGGCAACAAAAAAATAACCACTGTAGCGAGTAAACAACAGAAGCTTTTTGGACCATCTCTCTGATGGTGGTAAGGAGTAACCACTGTAGCGAGTAGATATCATTTATCCCTGCCACGATGCTATACGGGACTCCCGGATGAACACAGTTAATCCGGAAGGTTACTTTTCACGGATAACCACTGTAGAGAGTAAAATTACTCGCTATAGTGGTTGCTGAAGTGAGCCGGATTCGCTAAACGTTTTCGCGGGTAAAAAAGAGCAAAAATGGCGCTGAAAACCGGGAAAACGCCTGCATATCCGCCTCATGCATCACTGCTTTTTTTGTCTTCGGATCTTATTCAGTAACTCTTTTTCTTCGCGTGAAACCATAACCAGCTCACTGCTCTCCTCTTGAAGTAGCGGTTCCGGCAGGCTGGTGTCAACGATGCCGGGATCAATATCCAGATCGTCAAATTCATCCATCTCATCATCGATAAGACCTGACTTGCTGAGCGGCAGTTCGGCGGGGCGCAGTTTTGGATGACGATAGTGAATCCAGAAGTAGACAGAGGAGCCGCGACGCGTTTCGGTATAATCAAGATAGCCAATCTCCTTTAACTGCTCCATAGCCTTTCTGACGGTGGCATTCTGGGTGATTACGCGCGATGTCAGATTAAGCCGGGCGCGCAGGCGGGCCATCGATATCGGGGCTGGCTTTGGCGGCAGACTTTCGATAAAGGTGTAAAGCGCCTGAGCAGACTCTTTGCGTGCCAGCTCATTGATGGCTTTCAGTTGCAGCAGGACCTTTCTGTCGAACTGATAGAGTTCAAAGATCTTGGGATCGGCCTGCAACGTGACCGTATCCTTCTTGATGCTGTATTTAGCCGACTGCACCAGGTGCGTAGTGTAGTTTTCGCCACCTTTGCTGGTAAAAGTGAGGGTATTGGAAGCAATACGCGTCAGCGAAGCATCCAGACGGCTTCTGAGCTTCGAGGAGAGCCTTGCAGAAGGTATGCCGCAGAGTTTGGCAAACTCAACAAATGAGAGCGTTACCGTGTCTCCCAGACACTCATGTGTGGCAAAGGCCCGAATGATCCCGACCCAGGTTTTGAAATCGTTATCCATATCCAGGCGCGCCCCCAGAATTTTGATGTTGTCATAGCCTTCTGACCTGACAAGGGATAACTGTTTAAGATCCTGGGTCACATCCATAGCATTCATCTGGTTTTTCTGACTGCGTGCGGTGGATTTAAGCGTGGGAACAAACAGGCCGAGTCGCATCAGCGCTACCGGCTGCACAGTGTTATTACTGTTAGGAGTCAGCGTAACAACTTCACCAGTGCGTTTATCAGTTTCGCTAAACGCATCCGCTATGTTCAGGATATCTGGTTCTTTTCTTGGCATGGGGGAAGATCCGTGATGTGAACAGGCAAAAGCCGCCGCTACTCGATACAGTGGATACTATCACTCACTATAGCGGTTAATCTACTTGCCATAGTGGTTAATTGCCTCGCTACAGTGGATGTTTTACTCACTATAGTGGTTAGCCATACGGGTCAAAAGCACGTGTACCAGCGCCTGGCAGCATGGCGGGATCTCTTTGGAACTTTCAGGGATCTTATGAGGATCTGTTTTTGGATCGATTCAGTGGATAACCCGACAGCACTGACTGAAAATTGCGCTACTTTCTGACCCGCCTGTTTCTGTCTGTATGAGTTCCCCTCACCTTGTCGACTAAAAGTACCTCAGTAATAGCTGACAGAAACTTATTCACACACTGAAAGGGCATTTACTCGCTACAGTGGTTATCAGTCACTCGCCAGCGCGGTTGCTTTACTCGCTATAGTGGTTGTCATGCTCGCTACAGTGGTTATTTCTCTCGCTATAGTGGTTACAGATCCCCTCTCAGGCGTTGTGTAGTAAGGCCTGGAACGGTACGGGGATCTGTTTAGGATCTCAATTTGATCTATTAAGGATCGAACGATTGGATCTGGCCTGTGGATAACGGGGAAAAAATGAGACGCTTTGTCTGCGCTACAGGTACAGCCCATCTCACAGGGCCTGCAGAAATCAGTCTGATAAGACAGCAACGGATAGTTTTGAAAACAGGCTAAAGCGGGTAATAAGGATGGGAGTATCAGACATCTGCTGCAGCATCCTCGCTAAACAGAAACAAAGCCTCAGTACGCTAAACCTAAACTGTGCTCTTTAACCAGTTTTCACCGTAAAGACATACATACTAAATTATTGATTTTTAATAAAAAATTAATTTATTTTCATGATGAAAACACCATTCGTAAAAGTTTCTGTTAGCTTTATTCGTCAAGGTTAACGAACAAAAAATCAGAAATGCAAAAGAAGGGGGGGCTTTAACTGCTACAGAAGAGCAGAAGATAGTATGACAACCAGAATTTATGCGGATGCAGGCTGTAACAGCGTTTCGAAAAACTAACTCAGCAATGGCTGTTTATCATTCAGAATTAACAACAGCAGGATTAATCATGGCAATTCATCTGAGCATAAGCAGCAATTTACAGCGTAGAGCACAGACGGGCATCGCGCGATCAGAAAATCATTACGAAAAAGGGATGTAATTATCAAACACAGTATCCATGAAAAGTTGCTGACGCCCCTGTCAGGCCACCAAAAAATAATCCTTGCGCTGAAAGTACGATCATCAATCTGAATAGCACTTTCATCAAACCTTTGAACTGAGTACCAGCAGGATACTGAAGCTGAGCTGAAACTCTGTCACGGGCCAGGAAGTGCTGTGCAAATGGCCTGCCTCAAATCAGTTAATGGTTTTTTACGGGCATTACCATCGTAAACACGGGTTTTGCTGAGTGACACCATGATTGCCCGTTAAAGATACAGTACTGTACGTCCTGAGCAGCTAAGCTTTACTGCGACATAGAGCGAGAGTGGATTGCGATAACAGTCTATATAAGTCAGGAGCTTCATTATAAATTATCTGAACAGACTCATCATGGTACATCTGTAAAGTATATCGGGCATGTCTGCTGCCACTATATAGTCCAGCATCTTCTAAAATGGCAGAGGCAGATAAGGTTGAGATGTCATATCCACGTTAACATAACATCCCACCTGACATCTGTAACACAACAGGCTCAAGCAAAATTTTCACCAGCCAATTTACAGCACAAGGCAATGATTTAATTATATTTTTATCAAATTTTCATGTTGAAAACACCATCAAAATGGCCTGCATGATGTTGACCGGGAACTCAGCCAGCACAACCATAAAGTCTTTCTGCGTAAAACCCGTCGCGCTGTTTCGATAGTCATCTCTCTGCACTGTTTTTTGTCCAGGCTATAAAAACTGCAAGATGCATCCACCTTGCTACCCTTCACACTCCCGCCATCACTCTGTGATAAAAAATCCAGGTTTTTAGCTTTTTTCTAAAAAATTGGCAGGTCGCTGCTTTTTGTGTAGTATGCCAAAAACATTAATAAAGAGGGGCTTATGAAGCGCGATTATGGTGGAGTGCTGGAGATGGCAACCCGTGCCAACTCAATGTTGCATGGACTCAGCGATCATATTGAACAGCAGCGTCAGGAGTTTAACCAGACCGGCTTTTATCAGACCTTTTCCCGTAACGCAGTCGCTAATATGCCCCTGCTGAGTAAGCATGCTGTGGTTGCCGCGATCAGCGATATGGAAGCTGCAGGCTATCAGTTCGGTAAGAAACAGACCGGCAGCACATCACAGTATGCGCTGACCATTCAGAACGTGGTCGACATCTATCAGCATCGCAAAGTCCCTAAATATCGCGACCGTCATGATGGCCCCTTTGTCGTGTTTGTTGTCAGCCTTAAGGGCGGTGTGTCTAAAACAGTGAGTACTGTCACTCTTGCGCATGGCATGCGCGCGCACCCTTCTATGCTGCACAACGATCTGCGCATTCTGGTTATCGACCTCGATCCTCAGGCTTCAAGCACCATGTTCCTGAGCCACACCAACAGCGTCGGTTCCGTACTCGAAACCGCCGCGCAGGCGATGCTTAACGACCTGGATGCCGATCAGCTGCGTGAACAGTTTATTAAGCCGACTGTGATGCCCGGCGTGGACGTTATCCCGGCCTCAATCGACGACGGTTTTGTTGCCAGCGACTGGGAAGAGCTGGTGGCCGAACATCTGCCTGGGGTGGCACCTTCAGAGGTATTACGCCGTAATGTGATCGACCGTCTGGCAGGTGACTATGACTTCATCTTCCTGGACACCGGTCCTCACCTCGATTCCTTTATGCTGAATGCGATTGCGGCCAGTGACGTCCTGCTGACACCAACACCGCCCGCGCAGGTCGATTTCCATTCCACCATGAAGTATCTGACTCGCCTGCCGGAGATGCTGGAGCGGATTGAATCCGAAGGTATTGAGCCACGCCTCAAGGCGAACATCGGCTTTATGTCCAAAATGACTTCCAAGCACGATCACCTGACTTCCCAGAGTTATGCTCGTGAGGTCTTTACCAAATCCATGCTGGACTGCGGTTTACCGCGGCTGGATGGATTTGAGCGATGCGGCGAATCTTTTGACACCGTCATCAGTGCTAACCCGGCCTCTTATCCGGGTAGTGCCGACGCGCTGCGCAAAGCCAAACATGAAGCCGAGCAGTTCTCCAGGGCTGTTTTTGATCGCATCGAATATATCAGGAGTACACTGTGAGCAAACCTATACAGCGTATCGGCCGAAAGTTCGGGGATTCTGCTATCGCCAGCATGATAGACAGTAGCAGCCAGTCACGCACCTTTACGCTGAAGTCAGGGGAAAAAGCCACCTTTGTTCGCCAGCTGATCCCGCATGATGATATTGCAACCCGGACTTGCGTTGACCCCGGTGTTAACGGGCGCGACCAGAGTACGCTGACCCCCGAGTCGCTTCAGGAGATCACCCGCACCATTACGCTGCAGCAGTTTTTCCCGGCCATTGGTCGCGTAAACGGAAACCAGATTGAGATCATGGACGGTTCGCGTCGCCGCGCTGCCTGTCTGCTTGCCGGCGCGAGTCTGGAAGTGCTGGTGACAGCGGATGATCTGAGTCTCAGTGACGCGCGTCAGCTCGCCGCAGATATTCAGACGGCGAAAGAGCATAACCTGCGTGAACTGGGGCTGCGCTTTAAGCTGATGAACGAGAATGGCATGAGCAAAACCGAGATCGCCAAAGCAGAGGGGATCTCCAATGCTAAAGTTTCCCGCGCCTTCCAGGCGGCTTCGGTTCCCGCCGCCTTTATCGAGCTTTTTCCGGTCGTTTCTGAGCTGACCTTGCAGGACTATCAGTTGCTGCTTGATGTCTGGGAAGAGGCGAAAGCGGAGGCTGTAGATGTCAGTGAGCTGGCCGGTGAGATCCGACACAGACTGGATGAAGATGCGGCGCTGCAGAGTGCCAGCCTGGATGAGAAAAAAAGCGTCATCCTGAACGGGTTCAGGAGTGCCCGCCGTCAGTTAAAGAAACCGGCGCCCGCCAGCAAAACGGTGACGGAAAAACTGGCCACGTTCAGTACGGCCAATACTTATGCGCGTCGCAAAACCAATGACGAAAAGCGCACGATACAATATGAATTCAGTCGTCTGCCCAAAGAAATTGCCGAGCAGATTGATACTTCCATCAGACAGATACTCTCCACCCTTAAATAACCTGTATCTCCTCGTGAATAACAGAACCGGCCCTGTGCCGGTTTTTTTGTGCCGGAAAAGGTTGTCAGTTATACCGCACTGGCCTGTTCAGAACAGGTTTCTGCTTAATCTCTGTTAAGTGTTCTCCAGTTCAGGCGGGTTTAACTTGAAGTTGCCCGGATTTAGCGTTATAGCTAAATCGGTTTAGCTTTCCGATTCAATCAGAGGAGTATTTTATGTCTGTTCGCGTATGGTGCCTCGGGGACGCCGTGGTGGATTTGCTGCCCGAAGCGCCAGGTCGACTGATGCAGTGTCCGGGTGGCGCGCCCGCCAATGTGGCTGTGGGTATCGCCCGCCTTCAGGGAAACAGTGGTTTCATTGGCAGAGTAGGGGCTGATCCCTTTGGTGAGTTCATGCGGCAGACGCTCAGAGATGAGCAGGTCGATACCCGGTATATGGTAGCCGATCCGGAACACCGCACTTCAACGGTTGTGGTCGGACTGGATGATCAGGGGGAACGCTCCTTTACCTTTATGGTGCGGCCCAGTGCCGATCTGTTTCTGGCCGCCGCGGATTTGCCTGCTTTCCGTTCCGGCGAGTGGCTGCACTGCTGTTCGATTGCCCTTGCCGCGGAACCCTCACGCACCACGACACTGACAGCGATGCAGCAGATCCGGGCTGCCGGGGGGCACGTCAGCTTTGATGTAAACCTGCGGCAGGATCTCTGGCACGATATAGCACAGTTGCATGCAGTGGTGAATCAGGCGCTGAGCCTTGCTGACGTAGTGAAACTTTCGGATGAGGAGATCGAGTTTCTCTGTCCGGATCAGGCGCCGTCCGTCAGCATGCCACAACTGGCAGCGCAGTTCAGTATTGAATTGCTGCTGGTCACCCGGGGCAGGGAGGGGGTCATCGCCTGTTTCCAGGGCCAGATCAAGCATTACGCTACCTCGCCTGTGAACAGCATCGACACGACAGGTGCAGGTGATGCGTTTGTGGCGGGACTGCTCTGGAAGCTGGCGCAATGCGGCCTGCCAGCCGATGAATCGCAGTTAGCCCTCTCTCTTGCCTGCGCACAACGCTGTGGTGCACTGGCGACCACGGCGAAAGGCGCGATGACGGCGCTTCCCTGGCGCCACCAGCTGGACGATCTCGCTGGCTGACAATCCTTTATTTCGCCTGTTTTGCGAGCTGTCTCACAATCACTAAACCGGTTTAGCTTTTTTCATTGCGCAGGGAAATTACCCATGGCTATGATTTGCGCCTAAACCGGTTTAGCAAGATCCGGTGATGATAGCCTCTCTCCTCAGGGACATAAAAATGAAAAAAAGCACGCTGGCAGTGACCCTCTCTACGCTTTTCCTTTCCACCCCTGTCTGGGCCGATCCCAGCATGAGCAGCATTGAAGCACGTCTGGCAGCGATGGAGCAGCGACTTCAGGCAGCCGAGCAGCGGGCAAGTGCCGCAGAAATCCGTGCAGAGAATGCTGAAAAGCAGGCTCAGCAGCTGGCGGCGGTTCAGCAGCAGAATCAGGCGGCTGCCGCTCAGGTCGCAAATAACGCCACGACACCGGAGCCGAAACCGCAGCCTGCAGATAATGGCGGCTTCGAATTTCACGGGTATGCCCGCTCCGGCCTGCTGATGAACAGCTCAGCCGCCCGGACGCAGGGCGGGCCGACCGTCACCCCAGCCGGTGAAACCGGCGGTCACGTCGGGCGTCTGGGTAACGAACCGGACACCTATGTTGAACTTAACCTGGAGCATAAACAGACGCTGGATAATGGGGCGACGACCCGTTTCAAAGCGATGCTGGCGGACGGGCAGCGCACCTACAATGACTGGACCGCTGCCAGCAGCGATCTCAATCTGCGTCAGGCGTTTGTCGAACTCGGACAGCTTCCCACCTTCAGCGGCGCATTCGATAACGCCACGGTCTGGGCGGGTAAGCGCTTTGACCGGGATAACTTTGATATCCACTGGATCGACTCCGACGTGGTGTTTCTGGCGGGAACTGGCGCAGGTATCTACGACATGAAATGGAGCGATCAGGCGCGCAGTAACATTTCGCTGTATGGCCGGACCTTTGGCGATATCGAAAATAATGAAAACACCGCACAGAACTACATTCTGTCGCTGAATAACTTCGTCGGGCCAGTGCAGCTGATGGTCAGCGGAATGCGGGCGAAAGATAACGACGATCGTCGCGACATTGATGGACTGAAAGTGAAAAGCGATGCGGCAGAAACCGGCGTTCATGCCCTGCTGGGACTGCACAACGACAGCTTTTACGGGCTGACAGAAGGCACCTCAAAAACCGCGCTGCTTTATGGTCATGGACTGGGTGCGGAAGTCAAATCCATTGGCTCCGATGGGGCGTTGCTGCCGGAGGCAAACACCTGGCGTCTGGCGAGTTATGGCATCACGCCGTTGGGCGGTGGCTGGCACATTGCGCCTGCGCTGCTGGCACAGCGCAGTGACGATCGGTATGTCAAAGGCGACAGTTATGACTGGGCGACAGCTAACCTGCGCCTGATTCAGGAGATCACCCAGAACTTTGAGATGCAGTATGAGGGCTCCTATCAGTACATGGATCTGCGCCCGGCGGGTTACAACAACCGTAACGCGGTCAGCGGCAGCTTTACCAAACTTACCGTTGCCCCGACTCTGAAAGCGGGGGATGTGGGTGACTTCCTTAAACGCCCGGAAATCCGTCTCTTTGCCACCTGGATGGACTGGGATCACCGGCTCGATAACTATGCCAGTGACGACGCCTTCGGCAGCAAAGGCTTCGATGCCGGTGGCGAATGGAACTTCGGCGTACAGATGGAAACCTGGTTCTGAACAGGCGGCCCTGGTGAACGGGGCCACTGCGCCACGCGGTTAAAAAACATAACAAGACTGAGGTATTTATGGATTACGTGAAAATCGCCCGGGCACTCCTTCCGCTGATGGGAGGCAAAGAGAACATCGCCAGCGCCGCCCACTGTGCCACGCGTCTGCGGCTGGTGCTGGCAGATGATGAGAAAGCAGACACTGCCGCCATTGGCCGTGTGGAAGGTGTTAAAGGCTGCTTCCGCAACGCCGGTCAGCTGCAGGTTATCTTCGGCACCGGCGTGGTGAACAAGGTGTACGCGGCCTTTATCGCCGAGGCGGGGATCAGTGAATCGAGCAAATCTGAAGCCGCCGACATGGCTGCCCGCAAGCTCAACCCTTTCCAGCGCATCGCCCGCCTGTTATCCAATATCTTCGTGCCGATTATTCCGGCGATTGTGGCATCAGGTTTACTGATGGGCCTGCTGGGAATGGTCAAAACTTACGGCTGGGTCAATCCGGAAAACGCGCTCTATATCATGCTGGACATGTGTAGCTCGGCGGCCTTTATCATCCTGCCGATCCTGATTGGTTTCACAGCGGCCCGCGAATTCGGCGGTAACCCCTTTCTGGGCGCGACCCTGGGTGGCATTCTCACGCATCCGGCACTGACCAACGCCTGGGGCGTTGCTGCCGGATTCCACACCATGAACTTCTTCGGTATCGAAGTGGCGATGATAGGCTATCAGGGCACGGTATTCCCGGTTCTGCTGGCCGTGTGGTTCATGAGCCTGCTGGAAAAGCAGTTGCGCCGTATTATTCCGGATGCGCTGGATCTGATCCTGACGCCATTCCTGACGGTCATCATTTCTGGCTTTATCGCGCTGCTGATTATCGGACCGGCCGGACGCATGCTGGGCGATGGGATCTCGTTTGTCCTCAGTACCCTGATTGCGCACGCGGGCTGGCTGGCAGGACTGGTCTTCGGCGGACTCTATTCGGTCATTGTTATCACCGGTGTACATCATAGCTTTCACGCTATCGAAGCGGGACTGCTGGGCAATCCTTCGATTGGCGTGAATTTCCTGCTGCCCATCTGGGCGATGGCGAACGTTGCCCAGGGTGGCGCCTGTCTGGCCGTCTGGTTTAAAACCCGCGATGTAAAAATCAAAGCGATCGCGCTGCCCTCTGCGTTTTCCGCGCTGCTGGGGATCACCGAGGCGGCCATTTTCGGTATCAACCTGCGCTTTATGAAGCCCTTTATCGCCGGATTAGTGGGCGGTGCGCTGGGCGGTGCCTGGGTCGTGTCGGTGCATGTTTATATGACGGCGGTAGGGCTGACCGGTCTGCCTGGCATGGCGATTGTTCAGGCCAGTTCTCTGCTGAACTATATTATCGGTATCGTCATCGCGTTCACGACCGCGTTCGTCATCTCTTATCTGCTTAAATACAAAACGGAGGCGGAATAATGGCCTCATCAACACATCTGGCCGCGATCCTGCAGGCGGTCATGCAGGGAATGCCAAAGGCGCTTAGCGACAGCCACTATCCCGGCTGGCATCTGGCGCCGGTCACCGGTCTGCTCAACGATCCCAATGGTTTTATCCAGTTCGACGGTGCGTATCATCTCTTCTATCAGTGGAATGCGCTGGGTTGTGCGCATCAGCACAAATGCTGGGGGCACTGGCGCTCAGCCGATCTGCTGCACTGGGAACATCAGCCCATTGCCCTGATACCGGATGAGGAGTATGACCGCAGCGGCTGCTACTCCGGCAGTGCGGTAGAGGACGAAGGCACTCTGACGTTAATCTACACCGGCAACGTGAAGTTTGAGGATGGCTCGCGCACCGCGTGGCAGTGCCTGGCGCAGCAGAACCGTGCAGGCGGCTTTGATAAACTCGGGCCGGTCATCGCGCTGCCCGAGGGCTACACCGGTCATGTCCGCGACCCGAAAGTATGGCGGCATGACAATCACTGGTACATGGTACTGGCCGCGCAGACAACGCAGCGGCAGGGCAGGGTGCTGCTGCTGCGTTCTGAGGATCTGCGGACATGGCAGAATCTTGGCGAGATTGCGGGCAGCGAACGGGGAGGGCTGGCTGCCGCCGGTTACATGTGGGAATGCCCGGATATGTTCACGCTGGGCGACAGCACTTTCCTGATCTGCTGTCCGCAGGGCGTGCCGCGCGAAGAGAAGCGCTATCTCAACAGTCACGCCTGCGCCTGGCTGAGCGGTTCGCTGGATTATACGCAGCCTGCCTTCCTGCATGGGCCGCTGAATGAAATGGATGCCGGATTCGAATTTTATGCTCCGCAAACCACGCTGACTGCAGACGGTCGTCGTCTGCTGGTGGGCTGGATGGGGACGCCGGACGGCGAAGAGATGGCCCAGCCTACCGTTTCACAGGGATGGATCCATCAGATGACCTGCATACGCGAGCTGAGCGCGCGCAATGGCCGGCTCTGCCAGCAGCCGATTGCCGAGCTGCAGGCGCTGCGGGAAAAGGAGCAGCACTATCTGGGCCGAGCCAGTGATGCTCCCGCAATCGCCGCACAGCGACTGGAACTGATGCTGGAGAGCGAGGGCGGCATCGAACTCAGCTTCGCGGATACGCTGATCCTGACGTGGCAGCAGGATGAACTGCGGCTGACGCGTCGCAGCCTGGTCACGGGCGAGTGGATGACCCGTTACTGGATCGGGGCTGCCCGCCGGTTGCAGATCCTGTGCGACCACTCCAGCGTTGAGATCTTCATCAATGAGGGGGAAGGGGTAATGAGCAGTCGCTATTTTCCTGAGCATCCGGCAAGGCTGACTCTGCGCGGAGACGCAGAACTGCAGGTGCGCTACTGGTCGTTACGTCGCTGCATGGTAGACTAAGCGGCTGTTTCCTTAACCGATGCCTTGTCGTGCGAAAAACAAAACGCGTTACCATCAGTGACATTGCCGGGCTGGCCGGGGTTTCAAAAGCCACGGCCAGTCTGGTGCTCAATGGTCGGGGTGAAGAGCTACGGGTTGCGAAAGAGACGCGCGAGCGGGTTCTGGCCCTGGCCCGGGAGCATCATTATCAGCCCAGCATCCATGCCCGGATGCTGCATGATGCCCGCAGTCATACGCTGGGACTGGTCGTCCCGGAGATCACGAATCACGGTTTCGCCGCCTTTTCTCACGCGCTGGAAAATCTCTGCCGTGCGGCGGGTCTGCAGCTGCTAATCTCCTGCACCGACGAAAATGCCACTCAGGAGCGCGTCGTAGTGAATAACCTGGTGTCGCGCCAGGTCGACGGGTTAATTGTCGCCTCCAGCATGCTGAACGACAGTGACTATCTCAGCCTCAGTGAACAGATGCCGGTGCTGCTGTTTGACCGGCACATGAATAATACGACGCTGCCTTGGGTAATTACCGATTCCGTTACGCCGACCGCTGAGCTGGTCGAAAAGCTGGCGCGTGCCTGTCCGGAAGAGATCTATTTTCTGGGCGGTCAGTCTGCGCTCTCGCCGACGCAGGATCGTCTGGCCGGATTCAGACAGGGTCTGGCGCGCGCAGGGGTGACAGCGCAGCCGGAATGGATAATTCAGGGCAACTATCATCCCGGCAGCGGCTATGAGATGTTTGCTGCGCTCTGCAGCCAGCTGGGTCGGCCGCCGAAAGCCATGTTTACCGCCGCCTGTGGCCTGCTGGAGGGGGTGCTGCGCTACATGAGCGAGCATAATCTGCTTAACAGCGACATCCGTATCGCCAGTTTCGACGATCACTATCTCTATGATTCACTCTCTATTCCCATCGATACCGTAGAGCAGAATGTTCCGGAGCTGGCACAGGCCTGCTTTTCTTTGCTGACCACCATGATTGCGGGTGAGGAACCAGCCGCCAGCCAGCTGGTGCTGCCTGCCACGCTGCGCCTGCGCGGATAGTGGCCAGATTCTATTCCGGCCACCGGGTCAATCAGGCTTTGCGCTGAATACGGGTAAGCGAGGCCACAAGGCTGGCTTTATCGGCCTCACTGAGATGCGGCGCTGCCAGCGCCGCGATCAGCCGGTGACTGTCCGACGCTGTCAGCGGACCCGCCGTCAGGCGCTGGCCGATCGCGGTAAGCAGTTCTGTATCCAGCCGTTCTATCTGCTGCCGGGTTTCTGCCAGATCGGCGGGCGCGCGGGCGTTTTCAGGTGTGGCGAGCCAGTCAGCCAGATAGCGATACTGAATGGCTTTACTGGCGTTCATCAGCGCATGGATGAACGGCGTTACGGACTGCGGTTCAAGCCCTGTCTGCTGCGCGTTGCGCAGCATCTTATCCAGCACAACCTGCTCACGAGGCAGATCTTCCACAGGTAAATGGTGCCGGGCTTTGTAACCGGCAACGGCTTTCATAATCTGCATGCGCTCATTCAGTGCTGCTGAGATAGCATCGGGTGAAACTGTTCCCGCCAGCGCGTTACTGCATATAAACAGGGAAGAGAGAAAAACGGCTACAAATTGCATCATTGGCCTGCTCCGTTAATGAAAACTGGCACTGATTTAGCCATGAAGAAATAACGGGGTGTTATTATTTTATTTTCAAAATGTGAATGGCTGCTTTGATGCAGGATATCGTCCTGTATCGTTAATCGGACGCTATTTTTCTGTCTTTTTTCATCAAAGATTCATCTGCGAATGCCGGACAGGCAGATTGTTTCCAGCGTAATCTGACGCCGGATCGGACTGTTTTCCGGACCGTCTGAGCTTTCTCCGGGATTTCGCTGCGCCGTTATTCAGGATCGGATATCAGAAGCGTGGCAATTCCGCTAAGTGAAGAGAAAATGGCAGGGGATCAAGGGGGAATACCAGCAAAACCGCAAAACCCTTAGATAGTACGCCGGGCGGTGCGTAAATCGGCAGGTGTAAAAAAGTGGTATTTTAGCAGGCAGCGGCGCCCGGCATTCTGCGCGCTGCGCAGGGAAGGGGTATTGCCTGGCAGGATCGTGCCGGTCAGCAGTGCCGCCAGACCATAGCGCTGCCTGAGCTGCTGCTGCAGGCAGCGCTGAGCGCGCGCGGCCAGCCCACGACCCTGAAACGCAGGCGTAATCACTTCATCCATAATCTGGAATCCCTCCATAAAGGCCAGTCGTCGCGGTACGCAAATCATCAGTCCGGCTACGCTGCCCTGCCAGACGATCAGACAGACATGCCCCCCGGCGATATCGTCACGCAGTTCCTGACGACTGGTTGCCAGTAGCTGCCCGCGCAGGTGGGGCAGTTTTTGCCAGCTGGTGCGGTAAGCACGATTAATCGCCGTGAGACAGGCGGGATAATCTTTGCGGCTGGCCGTCACCAGTGAAAGCGCCGGATCGCCTGACCCGCAGGATGAGGCGGGATCGCTGACGAAAACCAGCTGATCGGTGACGCCGATATCAGGCATGGAGGCAGGTAACAGGATACGCAGCTTCTGAGGGTTCAGCGGCTGCCAGACCTGCATGATGGCGCTGGCAACGGTATGATCCAGCTCCCCATCCCGGGCAATAACCTCGATAAAAGGCTGGGCGAGATCGCCACCCAGATAACGGGGGCCGGTAAGATAACGCTGACCGTTAATAACGAGTTCACGCTGCAGAAAAGTATGCTGGGGCAGACCAGTTTCACGCCATGGAAAAGCTGCCGAGAAATGGTGGTCGTGACATCTGAACGCTTCCAGTGCCAGCCAGCGGCTCAGCCAGTCGCTGAGGCAGGCCGGAGAGACCGGAAGGGTACGATAGAGCGACACCATATAATTCAGCATAAGAGTCCTTACCGGGGGCCGTCAGCAATCGCCCGCTTCTCTGTCGCTCATCTGGAGCGCAGAAGTGGCTGCAGAGAGTGTAAACGAACAGCCTGCTTTCTGACCATCACAAACGCATCGGTTCTGCATTTCACCCCGGTAACATTTCGCCTGTCACAACGCGATGGAAATTCAGGCAGGCAGTCGCGCTCTGCGCCAGCCCTCGCTCAGCGATGGTGATGCTGACGGCTAATCCCTCATTCAGCGTTGGTAATTAATGCCGGATTATCTTCAGATGGTCAAATTAATTGATGATAATAGCCGGAATTGCACAAAAATATATTAAATTTCAGGGCGACAAAACTTTTACGAAAATAGGACGGAATCAGATAATCAGCCAGCGATAAATGGCTTATGCTTTAAGGGCTGTCCAATAATTATAAAATGTTCTTTTTTTAACACCCGGGGGTTACATGGTTCATATTGATTTATGCACCAAAGAGGGCGTAATGAAAGCTTATGCTTTTCAGACACCTATGCAGGCAATGACATTGTTAGATAAGATTAAAGATGATGAGTTTCAGTGGTTTAATCTGGAGTGGGATGGGCAACGCTTTACCTGTCCCTATCACTTTATTAAAAGACTCAGCAGCCGTTCTTATATCAGATCGTTCTGGCGTTAACGAGATTAATGTATTTTGCAGAGAGACGTCTGCAAAATAATCATGCTTATTTTCCGCTGTGCCGAATCTGAGTAATCTGGCCCGCCCGGCGGGGCAATCTCTGCCCCGTCATTTTCGCCTCTGAAGCGCGGTTATTATCAAAACGACCAAGAGTAACGGCAGGCCAGACCACCGCATCTCTGTGACTCGCCTTCATCTTTAGATACTCACTTCGCTGACAAGTGTTATTGCGTTCAGCAGATTGTCATTGCTTCAATAATCAGACTTTGTGGCGACAGACAGCACAAAGCGATGCCAGTAATGAGCAGACTCAGCACTTACTGCGTAGTCGCCAGCCGAGCCACTCATCCAGTGCCGCCTCCGGCAGCGGTCGGGCATAGAAAAAGCCCTGCGCCTGATCACAGCCAAAGTCGGTCAGCGCCGATTCGGTTTCTGCGTTTTCTACGCCTTCGGCGAGGACTGTGTAGTCCAGATCTTTCAGCATGGCAATAATGCTGCGTGCAATGACACGCGAAGCGGTATCCGATGAAATTTCGCTGATCAGGGAGCGGTCGAGCTTAATCACGTCGAGAGGCATCCGTCGCAGATAGCTGATATTACTGTAGCCTGTGCCGAAGTCATCCAGCGAAATACCAAACCCACGCAGTTTCAGCATCTCAAGCCCCTGCATCGCCGCCGGGCTCTCCAGGATCCGCTCGGTTTCCAGACACTCAATACCCAGCAGCGAAACCGGCAGCTTCGCTCTGATCATCTTATCTTCCAGTTCGTCGGCAAAACCGTCACGGGAAAAATCGCTGCTGCTGACGTTGATAGTGACTGGCAGTTGAATATAACTGTCGCGCAGCCGGGAGAGCCGGGCTATGGCCCGCTCTGTCACCCAGTCTGTCAGCTCACTGAGCAGTTCGGTTTGGCCGGCAAAAGGCAGAAACTGAGCAGGCGAGAGCTCGCCGTGCTGCGGATGCTGCCAGCGGATCAGCGCTTCCAGACCGATGGGTTTGCCGCTATGCAGACAGATTTTAGGCTGATAGGCGAGCCATAGCCCCTTATCCTGACGAATAGCTGCAGCCAGGTCGTGCATCAGGGTGAAATCCTGGGTATGGCGGGTATCAGTGTCCTCGCTGAAAAGCATGGAGGCAACGTCGCGGGTGATCGCCTCATGCAGGGCACTGACAGCTCGTCGCAGGATCTCCTGCGCGGGCAGCTCTCCGGTCCTGAAACCGGCCTCCCCGGTGTGGGTCACCAGCGCAACCGACAGCCCGTCGCCGAGGTCGGCGCTGATCCCTGTCAGCTTATCGGCCACCCAGCTTGCCGTCAGTCTGCTCTCCTGACGTGTCAGCAGAGCAAAGCGCCCGGTTGCCACCGTGTAGAGCATTTCACCCGGCGCGGGCCGCAGACGCAGCGGCAGCAGGGTCGCCACATCTTTCAGCAGGCTTTCGACCGGCCCCATACCCATCGAGCGCGCAAGCTCATAGGCGCGCGGCATATCAATGCAGTCAATCAGGACCAGCCGCCGCAGCGTGGTGTCACCAGAGGCAGCCAGAAACTGCAGATCGCGAATCAGACGCTGACGATTGGGCAGACCCGTGACCGGGTCGGCAAAGCCCGCTGAATACCAGGCTTCGAGAAATGACATCACCAGCGCCGCCAGCATAGTGAGCATCGCGATTTGCTCGCGACCAAAGCGATGAGGCACCACATCCGTCACGCATAGCGTACCCAGGATCAGACCGGCGCTGCTTTTCAGTGGCACACCCGCATAGAAGCGAATAAAAGGCGCACCGAGAATCAGCGGATGTTCAGCAAAGCGGGTATCGAGCAGCGTATCGGGCACCACCACGGTGCTGTCACTGTCTACGGCGTGACGGCAGAGTGAATCCTGCCGGGTAGAGTGCGTCAGCGTGAAATTGTGCGCCGCCCTGACGTGCTGCATCTCATCATCCAGTACGGAGATAAAACTCCCCGGAATACCGAGCGCCTGGCTGGCCAGCCGGACAAACTGCCGCAATACCTGGTCACGACTTTCGTCATAACTCAACAGCGCATTCAGTGTGCGCGCGCGGCAATCGTTGTCGCCGCCAGAACGTGTAAACATGGATCCCTCCGCACCGGATGATTACGGCGCGAAATTAAACAGTTAAATTTAATAATATGCGTGATAACTACAGGCAATTTCTGAAAAAGGGAAGAGCCATGACAGTTTATTTTTTTAATTCACTGCGCGCCAGTCCTGACCAGGACAACAGAGCTTTTTTCTTTAACGAAATATTTTCTTAACCACGATTCTATTATTTTGTCGTCAGAAACTTTTAATTTCTGAAATACCCTGCCAGGATAGAAGGTATAAAAATAGTGCACTATATAATAACGCACTAAAGTAGATGACAAAACTTATTATTGCCTTTTTTAACTACACCAAAACAACATCAGGGAAACCCTTATGAATTCACTCAGGCATTTCACTATCCGCCGCGTTGTGCTGTGGATGATGATCGTATCAGTCGGCGTGATTGCGCTGGCAGGCCTCTGCAGCAATCAGTTAGTGCGCGATATCTTTCGCCAGACGGAACGCTCCAGTGTCCTGACGCAGCAGCTGAGCGTGCTGGCGCAGAGTGCTCTCATCATGCAGAGCGGCCGTCCGGCTGATAAAGACGCGCTTACTGCCGCTATTCCGGCCGATCCTGAATGGGATGGCCTGCGTACCGCCCTCACGGCCGCTCCTGCAGACTTTCCGTCTGCTGCCCGCGAACAGCTGAATCAGCTGACGCAGCAGCTGGCGCAAAGTCAGACTCCGCTCAGGGCTGACCGCCGTAAGCTCGAAGGTGTGCTGCTGGTTGCACTGCTGATGTCCATCGCGTTGATGCTGTTCTGTGACCGCTATCTGGTGGTTCACCTGGTGCGTCCGGTGGGTAAGATCCGCGCGCACCTGAAAGTGATCGCAGACGGCGATCTGACCCGTGAACCTGAAGATCTGGGGCGTAATTGCGTCGGGCAACTGGTGCCTCTGGTAAAAGAAATGCAGCACAGTCTGCTGGAAACGGTCAGTGCCATTCACGACAACGCGGCGATTCTCCATCGCGAAGCGGGCGATATTGCTGCTGGCAACGCGGACCTTTCTGACCGGACCTCGACGCAAGCCGCGGCGCTGGAGCAGACGGCGGCCAGCATGGAGGAGATTACCGTTACCGTGCGTAACAACGCGCAGAACGCCCGTGAGGCGCGGGAACTGGCCGTCAGCACGACGGATACCACCCGCCAGGGCGTAGCACTGGTGCAGACGGTTGCGGCAGCGATTGTCAGCATTGCGCAGGGCTCAGAGAAAATCCGTCAGTTTACCGCCACCATCAATGGCATTGCGTTTCAGACCAATATCCTGGCGCTGAATGCCGCCGTCGAAGCGGCCCGTGCGGGTGAGCAGGGGCGTGGCTTTGCGGTGGTCGCCAGTGAGGTTCGTTCACTGGCGCAGCGCAGCGCGGCCGCCTCTAAAGAGATTGAAGAACTTATCACTGAGACAGTTGCGCGTGTTGAAGACGGCAGACGGGCGGCAGAAAGTGCAGGAACCACGATGGAGGCAGTACTGCGTGGCGTCGGCGGTGTCAATGACCGCATTGGACAGATTGCGCTGGCGTCGGATGAGCAGAGCAAAGGGATTGCTCAGGTAACGGTGGCCGTGGCTGAGCTTGACCGCGTGACTCAGCAAAATGCGACGCTGGTTCAGCAGGTTTCTGCGACGGCAGGCAATCTTAGTGGACAGACCGAAACGCTGGGAAGCGTGATTACGCGCTTTACCCTGCCACACCAGCCTGCTGCCGCAGTCAGCAAACCTTCAGTGTCAGTGGAACAGCCGGGTGGCTGGGCCGCGTTCAGTCAGGCATAGCCTGCATCACCTTTACTCGGGTTCGTGCTGGCCGTACGCAGATTAGCAGCGGCCAGCTTTCCCACTTATTTAAAGATAAGTAAAAGGGTCATTTATTTTAAGCCCTATTGACCCCGATCATTGTAAAGCCATTTTTGCTATACAGAATGAATATATTGATTCAGGCCGGACAGGAATTGTCCGATGAGAAAGAAAAATATAATTTCACTTAGTTTGGGTTTCTTTACTGGCCTTTTACGCTTTCCTGACGCGAAAAGTAGCTGGAATTTAAAACTTAACTCAAATTTATATGTTGGCCGTGAACAGGACCTTCAGTCTGGCTATCCTGTCGGGGCACCGTATGCGGAGCGTTTATATGAGAAATCAGATTTTACAGCAGCCGGTCGTTGTGCAGCATAATGTGCGTGAGCTGCGTATGGCCGCCGGACTCTCTCAGGAGATTGCGGCAGAACGGTTTGATCTCAGCCAGCGGGTCTGGCAGACCAAAGAAGCATCAAAAAATCCCGCGCTGCTCAGTCAGGGTGAATATGAGCTGCTGATGCTGCTGGCCGGAGAGCATCCCTACTATCAGCTGGTCCCGAAATCGAAAAAGTAAGGTATTCAGACTGCGTTTTCGCTGAAGTAAAGTTATGTCAGGCCGATATATCACTAAGCGAAGCGCATTATTCCACTCGTCTGATATGCCCCGGCCGGATCAGGCTGGCGTGGTCCGCGAAAAAATGCTGCTGCGATGCGGCCTCTCAGCCGGGCAAAATGTGTTAACTGGCGATCTGCTCCCAGCGGGGCCAGCTTTACCGGGCTCCGTGCGGCAACCTGTTGCTGCCGGGCTCACTGACGGGCCTTTCTTCCGGCAGCGGGTCGGCAGCGTAATCTGTCCGTCCTGTCTGATTGAACGTGTCCTCTTTATGCTGTGTCATGCCGGCCACAGCAGATAACATCAGAGGAAAATAGCGTTGAAACGACCCGTTTATCATGATGCCGAGGCGGCTCGCCTCGACGCGCTGAAACAGTATCATCTGATGGATACACCGCCGACTGATGCGCTGGATCGCCTCACCACGCTGGCCGCACGCCTGTTTAAGGTGCCGGTCGCTTTTGTGTCGCTGATTGATGAGAAGCGGCAATTCTTCGCCTCCCGCTACGGTCTTAATATCTCAGGCACTGCGCGTAACGTCGCTTTCTGCCACCATACGCTGGCGAAGGGCGACATTCTCTGCGTACCCGATACGCTGAAGGATCCGCGCTTTCGCGAGAGTCCGCTGGTGCATGGCTATCCTTTTATCCGCTTTTACGCCGGGATCCCACTCTCAACCCCGGATGGTCATCACATTGGCACTGTCTGCCTGACCGACAGCCATCCGCGAGAGCCACTGACGGCGGAAGATCGGCAGCATCTGGCTGATATTGCCGCCCTGGTGATGGATCGCATGGAGATGCACCGTCTGGAGTTGCTGCGTTACACCAGTCAGCAGCGGCTTCAGGCGATCTCATCGACCTCGCCAGACGCCATTGTCTGTACCGATCTCCGGCGCGGCATCATCTTCTGGAATCCGGCCGCAACGGCGCTGTTTGGTTACACGGCCGAAGAGATGCAGGGCCAGTATATCAGCGAGCTGATTCCGGCGCGTTGCCAGACTGATTATCGCTCTGAACTCGCGCGTATCACTGCTGATGAAGCGGCAATCTCCCTGCCGCGCTCGCTACAGATCTGGGGTGTTACGCGTGACGGTCGCGAATTTCCGGCAGAAGTCTCTTTCTCCGGCTGGTGTGAAGAGGGCGAGCGGCTGGTGGGAATGATCATTCGCGATGTCACGGCTCGCTATGAGAGCGAGGCGCGACTTTGTGAACTGGCTTCTCTGGATATGCTGACGCGACTCGCCAGCCGCAGCGCCTTTATGGAGCAGGTGGCTCAGCTGACCAAAGCGGGTGTGCCCTATACATTGCTGATGACCGATCTTGATGGATTCAAGGAGGTCAACGACACGCTGGGACATGCTGCCGGGGATGCGCTGCTGTGTCACGTCGCCGAACAGATCCGGGCGGTCTGTAGCAGCGCCGTCACGGCTGCGCGTCTGGGTGGCGATGAATTTGTGATCCTGTTAGCAGGCGGCAGCACCGAAGCAGCGATGATGGCGGAAAAGTTAATAGCGGCCATACAGACGCCGTTTCGTTTTCACGACTCACCCGTTGTGGTGGGTGCCAGCACCGGCATCGCCTCTTATCCTGAGCATGGCCGCGATCCCTCTTCGGTCATGTCTGCCGCGGACCTGGCGCTTTACCGCGCCAAGGCTTCCGGCAAAGGCTGCAGCATTCTGTTTATGCCTGCTTTCCGTGATGCGGAACAGCAGCGCCGTCGTTTTGAGCGTGAACTGGAAACGGCAGTGCGGCAGCAGCAGTTTACGCTCTACTATCAGCCACGCTACGACGTTGAAAGCGGCAGACTTGTGGGTTGCGAAACGCTGGTCCGCTGGCAGCATCCGACGCGAGGATTGCTGTTACCTGCCGAGTTCATCGGTATGCTGGTTAAAAGTCCGCTTTCTGTGACGCTCGGAGAGTGGATCATCCGCCGTGCGCTGGCTCAGGTCCGGCAGTGGCAGGTGCGTTTTCCGCAGCTTCGCGTCAGCATTAACCTGTTTCCGCGTCAGCTGACAGGACATACTCTGGAAACAGTGATCCGCGAAAGTGCGGGAGGCGACGCCGGTTTTGTCGATCTGGAGGTGGATGAGCCGCTGCTGGCTGTGCTGGTGCAGGATATGCCTGCACAGGTTGAGGCTGTGCGCCGGACGGGCGCCTCCTTCGTGATCGATCACTACGGCCGGACGCTGGGCGCCCTTAATCTGCTGCGCTATAGCTTTGTGTCGGGGTTCAAGATTGATAAGTCTCTGACGCTGGAACTGGATTCCAGTATGCGGGTGCGGATGTTATTTCGTGCCATGACCGCTCTGGGGAAAAGCCTGGGCATTCAGGTTGCGGCAGAAGGCGTGGAAGAGAAAGAGCAGATCGCTTTTATCACGACCGCCGGATGCAACGTTATGCAGGGTAATGGTCTGTGTCAGCCACTGACGCCAGATGACTTTGAGGCAATCCTGGGTCAGGAGGCCCAGACACTGCCTGCTGTTGCCAGCGGTTACGGCGTCACGCCACGCTGACCGGGTTTGGCTTGCCTGGCGGCTGCGCACGCTCAGTGACTGCGCGCCAGCCGCTCATTCTCGTGCTGCTGGCCGGTACTCCTCTTTCAGCAAGCCGAAGACCCAGTCATCCTGCCATCTGCCGTTGAGAAAGAAGGTCTGCCGCAAGGTGCCTTCCTGAATAAAACCAGCTGAGAGCAGGGTCTGGCGTGAGGGTACATTACCGGCTGTGACGGTGGCGATCATTTTGCGGTAATGTTGCTGCTCAAAGCAAAAGGCGATCGTGGCCCGCAGCGATTCGCTGCCGTAACCTTTGCCCTGCGCCTCTGCGGCCAGCAGAAAACCCACTTCCGCAATATCCTCTCCGCGATCGATAAACCCGCAAAGGCCAACAGGATAGCCGGAGGTTTTTTCTTCTATCACCAGACAGAGCCAGTGCGGGCAGCCCCTGTACCAGGCAGGCAGCCGCACATCAAACGACTGTGTTCTGATCTCATCTGCACTGCGCGGGTCACTGATGTATCTCATCACCGATCGATCCTGACTGACGGCCAGATAGAAAGGCCAGTCCTGCTGGCGCAACGGGCGATAGGTGAGGCGTGGTGAGATGACCTGCGGCTGCGTTCCAGGCGACGTGTCCATTGACATGTTGTCACTCCCTGCGGATCAGTTTAAAGGCTATGCGGCAAAAATAGCAGGTGTCGCAGACGGGCGTGAAGCGATTTCGTTACGATGTGAGGCCCCCGCAATGCCGGGAAATTTGCCTGTTTCCCGCCTCTGTTCGCTGTTTACATTGTATGTATGGCGCTGTTCATGGCTGTACTGGCAGGTCATCCTGCCGCTTCGTTGCTACGCTTAGCCGATAACTGATTGACCAGAGAGGTAAGCCTATGGATTTAAGATCGTTTGAAGCTGCGGCCTGGGCGAGACTCATGGAAGCGGCCGCCGACCCGCACGCCGGATTCCGCTATGTGACGCTCTGCACGGTCGATGCCGCACAACGGCCTCAGGCGCGCATCGTGGTATTGCGCGAATGTGATGATGAGCGCCGGATGCTGACTTTTCACACCGATGTTCGCAGCCCGAAATGGCAGGAGATGGCGGCAAATCCCCAGGTCACCGTGCTGGGATATTGCCATGAGCGCCGCCTGCAACTGCGCCTGGCCGGGCAGGTTCACTGTTATGCGGCAGGCAGTGAGATTGCCCGGAACACCTGGCGTGCGCTACCGCCGCATACCCGGCAGACATACAACGGTGGACCACCGGGCGAGGTGCGGGCAACGGCGCCTCTGGCAGGTGAGTCAACGGGTCCGGAAACCGGAGAATCCCGCTTCGGCGTGGTCATCCTGCAGGCCAGCTCGCTGGACGCTTATCAGCTCCAGCGGAACGACAACCAGCGCGCGCTGTTCCGCTATGCCGCTGACGGAGTATTGCAGGCAAGCGCGTGGATTAATCCGTGATAAGTTGCCCGCTTCTTTCCCTCAGACATCACCTCTCCGCGTTGTACATACCGGGATCCCTGACTACCCTTGCCTGGGTGCCGATGTCGGAACAGGCCGGATAGCCTGAACACCCATCCGGCCATCACCACTTTCAGCTAATATCGGCAGGCGGTCCTAAGCCTGCCGGAGATGATCAAACAGGGACATCATGAGAGAACCGAATTCCACCGATCCTGACCGCGCTGATGAGCATATAGACCCTGATATCTCGGTTCAGGGTGCCAGAACACATAATCTCAAAGAGGTGTCGCTGCGTTTCCCCCGGAATGCGCTGGTGGTCTTTACCGGCATCTCTGGCTCCGGTAAGTCTTCACTCGCTTTTGATACCCTCTACGCAGAAGCGCAGCGCCGGTTTATTGAGTCGGTTTCGCCGCATGCCCGCCGCCTGATCGATCAGGCCGCTGCGCCGGATGTGGACAATATCGACGGGCTGCCGCCCGCGGTGGCGCTTCAGCAGAGCCGGAGCGGTGCGCAGGAACGCTCAACGGTGGGAAGCCTGACCCGCATTTCCGTTACGTTGCGCCTGCTGTTTTCCCGTGCGGGCGTAAGGCCTGAGGGGGTGCCCTTTATGACGGCCGACTGCTTTTCGCCTAACCATCCCAAAGGCGCCTGTCCGCATTGTCAGGGACTCGGCCGGGTGCACACCGTCAGAACCGAAGCGATGGTCCCGGATGAATCACTCAGCATCCGCGAGGGGGCGATAGCTTCATGGCCCCGAGGCTGGCATAACAAAAATCTGCGCAGCATTCTGGAGACGCTTGGCTACGACGTTGATGCGCCCTGGCACACGCTTTCCTCCCGCGATCGGCAGTGGATATTACTGACCGATGAACAACCCTCGGTGCCGATTTTCGCCGGGCTGAACGCGGCGCAGCGGGAAAAAGCGCGGGCGGCGGGCGAAGAGCCTGCCTATACCGGCACCTACACCAGCGCGGCAAAAATCGTGCTGCAGGGCTATGCGGGTGGCAGTGACACCACCAAAAAAAGGCTGGCGCGCTTTGTGACGGTCGCGCCCTGTCCGGAATGTCACGGTAAACGGCTTAACCGGGATGCGCTCTCTGTCACTTTTGCCGGTGAGGATATCGCCAGCCTGAGTGAACGCCCGGTCTTTGAACTGAACGAACGGCTGAAACCTTACGCTCAGGGCAAATCACCCGATATGCCCGCCGAAGCGGCGCTGCGCGAGGCGGTAATCCGAATGGCCGCCGATATCTGCACGCGGCTGGGGCAGCTCGAGACGCTGGGGCTGGGGCATCTCGCGCCGGGACGTCGCACTACGCTACTTTCCTCTGGCGAACTGCAGCGCGTGCGTCTGGCCACCCAGCTGATTTCCCGTCTGTTTGGCGTGCTCTACGTGCTGGATGAGCCGTCTGCGGGCCTGCATCCCGAGGATGTCCGTTCGCTGCTGGCCTCGCTGAAGAATCTGGTCCGGGCGGGTAATTCGCTGGTGGTTGTCGAGCATAATACAGACCTGATTGCTGAGGCTGACTGGCTGGTGGAAGTCGGGCCTGGCCCGGGCAGTCACGGCGGCGCGATCGTCTATAACGGGGAGCCAGCCGGTCTGGAAAAAGTCAGTGCCTCCCCGACTGCAGAGTATCTCTTTGCGCACAGTTACACCGGGCTGCGTCGGCGTCGCCCTGCAGAACAGTGGCTCAGGCTGGCGCAGATCGTCTGCAACAATATCGCCGGAGTGGATATCGCTATCCCGCTGGCGAGAATGACCGCAGTCACCGGGATTTCAGGCTCAGGCAAATCCACGTTACTGAATCGCGTATTGCCCGAAATGCTTGGACGTTTTGATACGCCAGCTGACAGCGAAGAGGGCGAAGAGGAAGAACCGGTGCCGGAAGTAACAGGGCAGGTTGTCAGTGGCGGTGACGCCCTCCGCCGGCTGGTCAGAATTGATCAGCGTCCCATCGGTCGGACACCCCGCTCGAATCTTGCCACCTACACCGGATTTTTCGACATTATCCGCAGACTCTTTGCCGATACACCTGCCGCGAAAGCCAGAGGATTCAGCGCCAGCCGCTTTTCATTCAATCTGCCCGCCGGACGCTGTCCTGCCTGTGAAGGGCAGGGGCAGATCTCCATCGAGCTGCTCTTTATGCCGAGCGCAACGGCAACCTGCTCAGTCTGCGGAGGAAGCCGTTATAACGCTGAAACGCTGGAGGTGACCTGGAATGATCTCACGATCGCCGACGTGCTCGCGCTCACCGTTGATGAAGCCACCGAGCGGTTCCGGGAGTATGAGGGGATCCAGCGTTCCCTGAAGGCGCTGACGTCGCTGGGTCTGGGTTATCTGACGCTGGGTCAGCCCGCCACCGAACTTTCCGGTGGCGAGTGTCAGCGCATCAAGCTCGCCTGGGAACTGCAGCGCGTGCAGCGCACCGCTACGCTTTATCTGCTGGATGAGCCCTCAACAGGCCTGCATCCGTCGGATATGGATAAGCTGCTGAACGTACTGGATGAGCTGGTGACGCGTGGTCACACTGTGGTGATGGCGGAACACACCATGCGGATTGTGGCCGAGGCGGACTGGGTCATCGATCTGGGACCCGGTGCCGGGCTGAAGGGCGGGCGGGTTGTCTCCGCTGGTTCACCGGAAGCGGTCAGCCGTGCGGAACAGAGTCTTACCGCCCCCTGGCTTGCTGTGCAGCTGAAGAAGCGGTCGGGCGATCCCGTGCAGGCTGATTACACGGGATGACGCCGCCGCTGAAAAGGCTGCCGCATCAGGGCTCAGGAGTCAGCTTCTGAGCCCGTCAGTAATGATATTGGCATAGGGTGATGAACAGAGGTTCGCACCTCACCCGGTCACCCTGCTGCCTTATTCAGCAGAGGCGGCTTTCTTATCAGCGCAGCGGAGCATGACTCTGCAAGCCATCCAGTTCGCGCGCGTCATGACTGCAGAAAAAGGTAATCTCGCTGCCGTGCTGGCAGGAGAGTTCCCGCAGTCGCTGCTGATTATGCCGTCTGGCCCGGTTATCCATTCCCATCATCCACTGATAAAAGCGCAGCCCCGGCGTGCAGTGCCGTGTCTGCTGCCGCATCTCCCCACGATAAAACCAGGCATCGCCGCCGTGCAGCAGCCAGCCATCGGACTGGCGGATGGCAATACCCGCGTGCCCCGGCGTATGGCCTGCCAGCGGCACCAGCAGAATCTCTGGCGGCAGGTCACGCAGCCGGTTAACGGCCTCAAAACCAAACCAGGGCTCTCCCTGCGGCTGATAAGTCTCCCACTGGCTGATCCCGCCCCATTGTCCGGGACGATAACGTTCACGCGACAGCCAGCTATGCCGCCGATGAGCGGTATCGACCTCCTGCTGTAACAGATGGAGGCGGGCCTGCGGAAAATCAGTCAGTCCGCCGGCATGGTCAAAATCGAGATGGGTCAGAATAATATGCCGCACATCTTCTGCCCGGAATCCCAGTGCCGTGATCTGCGCCAGCGCGGTGAGATCGTCACGTCGCTGAATGTTGTTCAGTGCACGGAAAAAGCCGGACAGGCGGCTGCCGGGCGCATGAATATCCTGCCGCCCGAATCCGGTATCCACCAGTACCAGCCCATCGCGGTCGGTCTCAATCAGCAGGCAGTGGCAGACCAGGTGTGCCTTCAGGCCTTTGCTGAATCCATCATAGAACGCGCCGCCCAGCGGGCACATACAGCCACAGTTAAGATGGTGAATTTTCATCGGGACCCCACAGCGTTAACGGAAAATGACCCGAGGCTGGCACCGTCCGGCACGCAGATCTCAGTCTGGCTATAGAGTGTAGAAAGGGTTGAAACAGTAGGCGGAGCGGTGAAGCGGATAACCGGGCAAAATTGCCGGTTATCCGCCATAAAACCGACGATTAACGGTGGAACAGTGGGAAAGCACCGGTGATCAGGCCTCCCGCCATCAGAACCAGACTGACCAGAATCCCCCATTTGATGGCAAAGCGCTGGTGGTCACCAATATCGACCTTCGCCAGGCCCACCAGCAGGTAAACGGAGGGCACCAGCGGGCTCAGCAGGTGGAACGGCTGGCCGACGATGGAGGCGCGGGCAATCTCTTCTGCGGTAATGCCATAGCTGGCCGCCGTCTGTGCGATAACCGGCAGAATGCCGAAGTAAAAGGCGTCATTCGACATAAAGAAGGTGAACGGCAGGCTGATCAGTGCGGTGAAGAGCGCAAGGTAAGGCCCGAAGCTGTGCGGGATCACCGCCAGCAGACTCTTCGCCATGGCATCGACCATGCCGGTACCGGAGAGGATCCCGGTGAAAATGCCGGCGGCAAAAATCAGCGACGTCACCGCCAGCACGTTTCCGGCGTGCGCACTGATGCGGGCTTTCTGCTCCTCCAGCGTCGGATAGTTGAGCATGACCGCAACCGCAAACGCCAGCATGAACAGGATCTGAATCGGCATTAAGCCAATGACCAGCAGCACCAGCAGCACGGTGGTCAGAATGAAGTTCGGCCAGAACATCTTTGGACGCCGGTTAGCAGCGCACTCTTCGGCATCGCCCAGGCCCAGCTCAATGTTATCCAGGTGATGTTCTTTTATGCTCATCACGCCTAAACGCTTGCGCTCACGCAGGCCAAACAGCACCGCCATCGCCACCAGGCTGACGCACGCCAGCAGCATGGCGGGCAGCATCGGAATAAAAATGTCGAGGGCGTCAATGCGCAGCGCCGCAGCGGCGCGGGCCGTCGGTCCGCCCCAGGGGGAAAGGTTCATGATGCCGCTGGCGAGGTTCACCAGGCAGGTCATCATCAGCACGTTCATACCCAGCCGGTGATAGAGCGGCAGGAAAGCGGCGATGGCGATCATATAGGTGGTTGAGCTGTCACCATCCAGCGAAACCAGCAGGGTTAAAACCGCAGTCCCGACCAGCACTTTCAGCGGGTCGCCACGCACCAGACGCAGAATAAAGCGCACCAGCGGATCAAATAATCCGGCATCGATCATCAGACCAAAGTAGAGGATGGAGAAGGTCAGCATGACACCGGTAGGGGCCAGTTTTCTGACGCCATCCAGCATCATGGCCCCCAGGCCCGCGTGAAAACCGCCTATCAGCGCAAAGAGGGTGGGGATCAGGATCAGCGCAATCAGGGCGGACATGCGCCTGGTCATGATCAGATACATAAAGCAGACCACCATGGAAAAACCCAGTACCGTCAGCAAAATTACACTCCTCACAATGGTGTAAAAGTTATAGAAAAGTTATTGTAAAGCAGAGAAAGTCAGGTAAATACTTAGCCTGTTAACGATTAAGCTATTGTTTTAATTAGACCTGACCAGAGAGATGATATTAAGGTGTTATCCTTTTTTATCATTTATTTAACAAAGAAAGGTGATCGTCGTCATTCTTAAACGGTTCTTAAACGAAATTGTGTGATCGGGATCAAAAGGAATGACAGCGTTATCCGGCCTTCAGGGCCAGAACAGCATGGGATCAGAAGAGGTAACGCGGGGCGGGAAGAAAAGGCTTAGACGGAATGCTGAGCCCTTTCAGAAGGTTAGCTGCCTAACAGTTGAATAATCATCTCCGGCGTTTTATTGGCCATTTTGCTGACAGCCGTCTGACCCTGCTGAATGATCTGACTGCGCGCCAGCTGGCTCGCTTCTTCAGCATAATCGGCATCCTGGATACGGCTGCGGGCTGTGGCGGTATCCACGCCCTGCTGCGCTAACACGTTACGGTTCGACTCGTAGCGGTTGATTTTGGCACCATACAGGGACTGGTATCCGCTGACCTTCGCCAGCGCGCCATCCAGCGCCTTCATCGTGACAGTGATATCACCACTGGTCAGCAGCGTGGTGTTGTTCAGCCCCAGCGCTTTGGTGTCTGAGGGGGTTGCAGGAATGCTATCTGACTGCACCGGCTGACCGTAATCGGCGCTGGTGATCACCTCCAGTGGGCGGCTCTCATGGGGCGGAGTGGCCGGCACGCCTTTGGGTTCAGGCAGATTTCCCCAGGTCAGATTGGCGGTAAATGAGCCGTTGCCGACAACAACCACAATCAGATCTTCAGTGACGGTATCCAGCGAAATGCGCTCCAGCCGGGTACCGGTGTTGGTGCCGTTATTAAAATCGCCGCTGGCGACATCTTCATAGCGATCGCCGTCACCACTGTAGGTGATGTTCATGCCGTTGTAGCTGCCACTGTTACTGCCGGCCAGCGCCCAGCTTGCTCCCCCTTCCAGCAGCTGCGTGCTGTCATAGGTCGCGCCAGGGGCGAAACCATTGTTGCTGGTCAGCAGGCGGGCGTCTGCTGTTGCCGCATCGTTGATGCCCTTGCTGGTCCAGGTGTAGTCGGGTGCTGTGCCGTCCAGCGGTGTCCCGGCCAGATGCTTCCCGTCGCGGGTAAACAGCTGAAGGTCATCATCCTGTCCCAGGGAGTCGATGGTGATAGCAATCCCCGTCGATCCTGCCGGAATATAGGCCAGCGGGATAACACCGGAGGTAAACGAGTAGTTTTTGCCCGCTACCGGAAATTTTGTGTTTATCGGATCGACGTTGCCCAGCTTCGCGGGAGGCAGATCGGGATCGTTGGTCGCCAGCGGGTAGCGGCCAAAAATTTCGGTCTGATCGGCGATGTCGTTGATGCCGGCCAGAATCTGCTGATACTGGTCGTTAACGCTCTGCCGATCGGCGTCGGAGAGTGTGCCGTTCGCGGCCTGAACGGAGAGCGCGCGCGCCTGAACCAGCATGTTGACGATGCTGCTCAGGCCGCCATCGGCGGTCTGAGCATAGCTGATTGCGTCATTAAGGCCCCGCGCCACCACCGCATCGGCATTGACGTTGGCCGCCATGCGGTTGGCAATCGCCTGACCCGCCGCGTCATCTTTCGCACTGTTAATCCGCATCCCTGATGATAAGCGTTCAATCGTTCGTCCCAGAATCGACTCTGTGCTGTACCGCGCACTGCTCACTTTAGCGGCGGCGTCATTATGATTAATTGTTAACATGGTCGCTTCAGTCAGGGAGAGGAGTCTCTGTTTTATCGGCAGGGTGATAAGCGGCTTTAATCGCTGTGGCGGCAGAATGCGCAGAAAAAGGGCAACATGCTGATGATCAACCGTTTTTAAGATAAAAAAAATTAACGGTTTACCTGAGCGGAAACGTGCCTGCTGCACCTGCGCGCAACAGGCGATGCGTCCTCAGTTAAACACCATACCGCCATCGATTAGCAGTGACTGACCGGTCATATAATCGGCGTCGGGACTGGCAAGATAGGCCACGCAGGCGGCGACATCCTCCGGCTCAGAGAGGCGGCCCAGCGTAATGCGTTTCGCAAATGCTTCGGTGCCATAACCGGCCGGTTTCCCGGCCGCTTCGGAGATCTGCCGGTCTATCTCTTCCCACATCGGCGTTCTGACAATGCCCGGACAGAAGGCATTGACCGTGATACCGGCCGGGGCCAGATCGCGTGCGGCGGTCTGGGTCAGGCCGCGTACCGCAAACTTACTGGAACTGTACACCGCCAGCTCCGGGTTGCCGACGTGACCCGCCTGAGAACAGGCGTTGATGATTTTGCCGCCGTGTCCCTCTGCGGCGAAGGCCTGAATCGCGGCCTGCATGCCCCAGATCACCCCTTTGACATTGACGTTGTAGACCCTGTCGACCACCGCTTCGGTGATCTCCGTAATGGGCGTGGAGGGGGCGATACCGGCGTTGTTGACGATGACATCAAACCCGCCTAACGTGCGACGCGCCTCTTCGACGGCGGCCATGACCTGATCACGCTGCGAGACATCCACCTTCAGCGCGATCGCTTTGCCGCCCTGCTGGTTGATCTTCTCCGCCACCTGACGTGCGGTTTCCGCGTTGAAATCGGCTACCGCCACGGCCAGGCCATCTTTTGCCAGACGCAGGGCGATCGCTTCGCCAATCCCCTGGCCTGCGCCAGTCACCAGTGCCACTCTGTTTTTCATCATCCATTCCTTATTAACGTGAGATTAAAGAAGCTGGCTCAGATGCAGCTGACCCATCAGGAGCGGGTTGTCGGCGTAATCGACCGGCACGGCCACGACCGCTGGGCCTTGAACATCCATCGCCTGACGCAGCATCGGCTCCAGCTCGGCAGCATGGGTTACTGCAAAGCCCGCCGCACCAAAGGCTTCTGCGTAGGCTTTGAAATCGACCGGGCCAAAGTTGACGCCTGAGACGCGCTGATACTTTTTCTCTTCCTGCATCGCCACCATGTTGTAGGCGTTATCCACCCAGACGATATGCAGAATATTGGCTTTCAGCCGCACGGCCGTTTCCAGCTCCATGCTGGACTGCAGGAAGCCGCCGTCGCCGGACACGGATACCACCTTGCGCTGCGGATCGACCAGCCAGGCCCCAATCGCCCATGGCAGCGCCACGCCCATGGTCTGCTGACCGTTGGAGATCATGATCTGACGGGCGCGGAAGCTGTAGAGATAGCGGGCGATCCAGATGTGAAAGCTGCCCATATCGACCGTCAGGCTGACGTCGCTGTTGATGATGTCCTGCATGGCGCGCACGATGCGCAGCGGATGCAGGGCAAACTGGTTGAGGCTGGCTCCCTGCATCGCCAGTAATTTACGCTGCTGCTGTCGATCTTCCAGAATAGCGGCCGCTTCTGAAGTCAGCTGCAGCGGGGTGGTGATGCGTGCCGCCAATTTGCGCACCGTGGCGGCGATGTCGCCCACCAGTTCGGCATCCGGCAGGTAGCGGTTATCGGTCTCTGCCGGAATGACGTCGATATGGATCAGGGTGGCGCTGCCGCTGTTCCACATCGCCGGTTCATATTCTACCGGGCTGTAGCCGATAGTGATGATCAGGTCAGCCTGTTGCAGCAGCCGATCGCCCGCCTGATTGTTGAACAGGCCGACGCGCCCGGCAAAACGTGAGAAATGCGCCTGTCTGATCGCCCCTGCCGCCTGATAGGTGCTGGTCACCGGAATATGGCTGCGGGTCAGCAGATCATGGATCGCCTCGCTGTTTTCCGGCTGGCTCGCCATCAGACCCAGCAGAATAACCGGATTTTTCGCTGCGGCAATCGCCCGGCTGACCGCGTCGATCATGGTATCAGGCGCGGCGCCCAGCACCGGCCTGCCTTTGCTGCTCAGCGCCTTGCCGGTCACCGGCTGGTCGACAATATCCTGCGGCAGGCTGATAAAGGCACCGCCGCCCCGGCCATGTTCAGCTTGACGAAACGCGTTCGACAGACACTCAGAGAGCGCCGAGGGATCGGTGACCTCAACGGCATATTTGGTGACCGGGCGAAACATCGCCACCGTGTCCATGCTCTGATGCACCTGTTTGGCACTGTCGGAGCGTCGGACCTGGCCGCCGAGTGCGACCACCGGGTCTCCTTCGCTTGTGGCGGTCGCCATACCGGTGATCAGGTTTGAGCAGCCCGGCCCGGAGGTGACCAGCGCCACGCCCGCGTTGCCGGTGAGACGACCTGTTGCAGCGGCCATAAATGCGGCGTTGGCTTCATGGCGAACCGGGATGGTCTGGATAGACGAGTCGAGCAGCGAGTCAAAAACCTTATCGATTTTTGCGCCGGGAATGCCAAAGACATGCTGAACGCCCTGCGCTTCCAGCTGTGCGACCACCAGGTCAGCGCCGCAGGTCCAGAGTGTGGTATCGGTTGGCGTCTTCATTATTATTCCTCTGTTTAGCTTTCGACCGCACGAATCGCGGCGTCAAGGTTGGCGGGGTTGAGGTCGGCATTCAGAAAGTCGCTGTCCTGCGGTAAATCTACGACCAGCTTGCTGATGGCACCAAAGGTGAGGGTGCCCCGTTCCAGCGCGTAGTCGAGAATGTGCCCCCCTCCCTGGCGATCGTCGGTAATGAAATGTTCGTGATAGCCCGCAACGTTGATCCCCTGCATATACTGCGGCGTGCGGAATCCAATCAGCTCGCCCGTGCGCTGGCGAAAAGCAAAGGTGGGCTGGTCGTCCAGGACTTCCGGCATTGAGCGATAGGGACGGCACTGGCACGGCACGGTGCGGGTGTCGACGTGGCTGAAATGACCACTGATGCGCAGCGCGCAGAACTGATTATCAGAGGTGATCTCACGGTCGATGACCTGATGAATTGCCTCATGCGACAGCGGCCGGTCAAACTCATAGCGATGCTGCGGTCTGAAAAAGGTCATGACCGCAAACGGGGTTTTCTGTGCCGGGTCGGCCGGATGGGCGCTGCCATCGGCATGCAGCTGATAGACCTGGCTGTCGAACGCAATCATCTCGCCATCCAGCCGGTTAAACGTGCCCAGACCGAAGTCACCTTTACGCAACAGGTCAGCAATTCTGACGTTGCCGTCATAAACGCCGCTCAGCAGCGCACTCATCAGAGAGGTCTGATAGATAACGCTTTCTGGTACATCCCGAGAGAGTTTCAGGACGGTATGTCTCAGTTGATCCTCGCAGGAACAATCAGTTACATAATTGCTCATTTGATGCCTCATCGAATAACCGTTAAGCCGTGTTAACCTAATGGTGAACCGATTCCGCTGGCGGATCCAATAGTGAAACCTGTTAACTTTGAGACGTTTTTGATATGGAACTGCGCCATCTGCGTTATTTTGTTGCCGTTGCTGAAACGCATCATTTCACCCGCGCTGCAGAGAAGCTGGGAATTTCGCAGCCGCCCCTGAGTCAGCAGATCTTGCGACTGGAGCAGGAGATTGGTACGCCGCTGTTAAAGCGGCTGACGCGCGGGGTGGAGCTGACGGAAGCGGGAGAGGCCTTTCTGGCGGATGCGCTGCAGATTGTGCAGCTTGCCGACCAGGCGCTGGAGAACGCACGCGGCATTGCCCGCGGGATCAGCGGCCAGTTGTCGCTGGGGTTTGCCAGCTCGGTGGCCTTTAATCCGCGCATTTTTACCCTGATCCGCCAGTTTACGGCGCGTTATCCGTCGATGACGCTGCTGACGCGGGAAGAGAACATGGCGCTGCTGATGCAGGATCTGCAGGAGGGGCTGCTGGATGCTGCCTTTATCCGGCTGCCGTGCGAAAGCAGCAAAGCCTTTAATCTGCGCATCATCTCCACCGAAAAAATGCTGATTGCCCTGCCGCGCAGCCATCCTCTCAGCGGCACGCCTGTGCTGGCGCTCTCCGCACTGGCGAACGAAACCCTGATCATCTTTCCGCGCGACGTCTCACCCAGCCTCTATGAGCTGATCGTCACGGCCTGTCTGCGGGCCGGATTTTCCCGCCACACCTTTCAGCAGGCGCCGCAGATCACCACTTCTCTGGGGATGGTCGCAGCGGGCTGTGGCATCGCGCTGGTTCCGGCGTCGATGCGCTGCGTCGACAATCCTGAGGTTTGCTTCAGCGACATTGAAAACAATACGCTGTTTACGGATGTCGCCTTTGCCTGGCGTCGTCATCATCCGTCGAAAGCGGTCCTGCATCTGCTGGCGTTGCTGGCGGAATTGCCTGCCTCACCGGGCTGCGCGGGTTGATAAGCGGCAGCTATCATACTGAAAATAATAACCAGCTGGCGGCAGGGTGCCGGAATGCCAATAATCGGTGCATGACAACATATCGCGTAAGAGTCGGGTTTCATAACCCGTCAGCCCTGACGTTCAGGCAGCTGGACGAAATTCTCGAACCACAGCGATTCTGGCGAACAGACGCTGCCGGCGGACGTTTCCGCTATTTCATGGAGTATGAGTACCAGTCTGACGTGCGTGACCTCTGTTCAGTCTGCTCGCTGGCCTACAGTCAGGCCTGCAAAGTCAGAAAGTGCCCACTGATTCTGGTTGAGGTGATAAACTGACCGCCCCCGGCGATCCCGCCGGAAGCGGTTTACCGCGCCCTGCGCTGCAACAGCAGGCTTAACGCCGCGGGCAGCACCGTGAGCGTGGCCAGCGTTGCGCTGATGAGCCCGCCAATAATCGCCAGCGCCATCGGCCCCCAGAACACCTGATGGGCAATCGGGATCATGCCGAGGATTGCCGCACAGGCGGTCAGCACAATAGGACGCGCACGGTGATGCGCGGCCTCTTTGACCGCTTCACTGGCGGGCAGCCCGGCCCGAAGGTTGGCATCCACTTCACCGATCATGATCACCGCGTTACGGATGATCATGCCTGCCAGCGCGATAATGCCCAGCAGCGCCACAAATCCCAGCGGTGTGCCTGCTGGCAGCATCGCCAGAACAATGCCGGGCAGGCCAAACGGGGCCATGCTCAGCGCCAGCAGCATGCGGGAAAATCGCTGCAGCTGGATCATCAGCAGGAGCAACATGGCGCAGAGCGTGATCGGCAGTAGCGCAAACACGGAACCGTTGCCTTTGTCCGACTCCGCTACCGCACCTCCCTCTTCAATGTAGTATCCGGCGGGCAGCGCGGCGCGCAGTGTGCCAATGGCTGGCGCAAGCTGTTGTGAAACCTGTTCCGCTCGCTGGCCGGGCGCGATATCCGTCTGCACGGTGATAGTGGCCAGCCGCTGACGCCGCCAGATGACCGGATCATCCACGCCCCAGTTCAGGGTCGCCACCTGCCGCAGCGGGATTTTTTTTCCGCTGGTATTGGTGATCATTAATCCCGCCAATGTGTCGGTGTCCTGCCGCTCTGCATCATTACTGCGCAGCACCACATCGATCAGCCGGTTGTGATCGCGCAGGGTGGTCACCACGCTGCCGGACAGGAGGGTATTCAGCGCCTGGGCTATCGTGTCGGAGGAGAGGCCGGCGGCGCGTGCGGCGGTCTGATTGACCGCCAGCGTCATAACCCGCTCCGGCTCGCCCGCGGTAAGATTGACGTCGCGGGTCAGCGGAGAGCGGGCGAGTCGCGCCGCCAGCTGGCTGGCAGCCTGCCGCACCCGGGCATTGTCCGGGCCGGTGACGCGATATTTCAGCGGCCAGCCTACTGGCGGGCCCAGCTCCAGCGGCGAGACGCGGGTGGTGATATCACTGAACTCCGCCGCCAGCTTCTGTTCCAGCCGGCTGCGCAGCCGATCGCGCGCGGGCAGATCCTTCGCCACCACCACCAGCTGCGCGATGTTTTCATTGTCAGGCAGCACATCCATCGGCAGGTAGAAGCGTATCGCGCCCGACCCCACGTAACTGGTGAAGGTAGTGACATCCCGCTCGCCCCCCAATATCTTTTCCAGCCGGGCAGTGCGGCGGGTGGTTTCCGCCTGGGTCGCGCTGGCAGGCAGCGTCAGGCTGACCAGCAGCTCCGGCCGATCGGAAGCAGGGAAAAATTCACCCTGCATAAAGCGGGTAGCGTAAAGGCTGACCAGCAGCGTCACCAGGGCCACGCCAATCGTCATCCGCCGGTGGCGCAGGATCCGCGCCAGCATACGATGATAATTGCGCATCAGCCAGCCAGGCGGGTGGGCTTTGATGGTCTTTGCGGACAGCAGCCAGCAGCCGGTCAGCGGAGAGAAGATCACCGCGACGATCCAGGAGCAGAGCAGTGCCAGGGTGATTACCACAAACAGTGAGTAGCAGTACTCGCCCGCGCTGGAGGCGGCGAATCCGACCGGAATAAAACCGGCGATCATCACCAGCGTACCCGTCAGCATCGGAAAGGCGGTGGTTTTAAAAGCCCGGGTCGCGGCCTGCCATCGACTGTCACCCGCTTCCAGCCGCGCCACCATCGTTTCAACGGTGATCATGGCATCATCCACCAGCAGCCCCAGTGCGATAATCAGTGCGCCCAGCGAGATCCGCTGCAGGCCGATGCCAGCCAGTAACATGCCGGTAAAGGTCATCGCCAGCACCAGCGGAATAGCTGCGGCCACCACCAGCCCGGCACGCAGACCCAGCGAGACAAATGAGACGGCCAGGACGATGAGCACCGCCTCGCCCAGTATCCGGACAAACCCGCTGACCGCACGCTTTACTACAGCAGACTGATCGGCCACGCGGGTCACGGTGATGCCGTGCGGCAGCTGATCGGTCAGGGTCTGCATGCGCTGACTCAGCTGCTTACCGAAATGGAGCATGTTGCCGCTGGCGGACATGGCGATCGCCAGCCCGATAGCGGGCTCGCCGTTAACCCGGAACGTCGGCGTCGGGGGATCGGCCGGTTGCAGGCTGAGGGTGGCGAGATCGGTGAGCGGTATAAAGCGGTCGCCAATATGCAGCGTTATCGCCTGCAGGCTCTTCAGCGAGGTCAGCGTGCCGCTGACCCGCAGTGCGATATTCTCGCGATCGGTGCGCAGGCTGCCCGCCGGAACAACGTCGTTCTGCGCTTTGATGGCGTCGCTGACCTGCTGTAAATCCAGCCCCATGCCATTGATCATGCGCGGAGAAAAGGCAATAACGACCTGCTGCTCCTGTACGCCCAGCAGACGGGTTTTGCCGATGTCGGGTAGGCTGGCAAGGCTCCGGCGCAGCGCATCGACCTGGTCGCGTAACTCTCTGGCGCTGAATCCCTCTGCCGTGAAGCCGTAAATCGTGCCGAAGGTATCATCAAATTCGTCATTAACCGCCGGACCCACGACGCCCTGCGGCAGCAGGGGGGTAACATCCTGCATCTTTTTGCGCAACTGATACCAGATGTCCGCCACCTGCGAGGGCGGGGTGTCATCACGCAGGTTGACGTAGATGAGCGTCCGTCCGGCGCGGGTTTCGCTCTCAACCGCGTCCAGTGAGGGGATCTCCTGCACCTTCTGTTCCAGCACGTCCGTGAGCAGTTGCACGGTGGTATTCACATCCGCGCCGGGCCACTGCGCCGAGATGACGGCGGTTTTGATGGTAAACGCCGGATCTTCATTGCGCGGCAGATGTTCATAACTCAGCACCCCGGCAGCCATGATTAACAGCATGAAAAAGACCACCAGCTGCTGATGGGCCAGCGCCCAGCCAGAGAGATTGACGCCAGCCGGCTTATTCATAACGACGCCTGCATCACGTTTACTTTTTCACCAGGCTGTAGTGTGCTGATACCGGCGGTGACCACGCGCTCACCTGGCCGCAGTCCCGATGCGACAAAGATCTGCCGGGCGCTGAAGCGCGCCAGCACAACAGGCCGGCGTTCCAGGCGTGACGCAGCATCAACCACCAGCAGCGCGGGCTGATCGGCTGAGCGGGTCAGGGCGCTGGCGGGCAGGGCGATCACGGGGGGTTGCGCATCGGGCAGGCTGACGGTGACCGTGGCGCCTGGGGCCATTGCCTCAGGTGGCTGATGCAGCGTGATTCGCAGCCGCCAGGTGCGGGTCTGTGGGTCGGCCTGCGGGCTGATGTCTCTCACCGTTCCGCTGGTCTGAATACCGGGATCGGCGAGCAGCGTTATCTTCAGCGGTGCGCCATTTTCCGGGCGTAACAGGGCAGGCCTGGTCAGGTCAAACACCGCATCGCGCGCATCATTCGCGGCCAGCGTCATCACCGTTTGTCCGGCGCTGACCACCTGACCGGGCTGAACGGAAACCGATGTGATCCTGCCCGCCGCAGGCGCATTGAGCTGCGTCCAGCTGAGGTTATCCCGGGCATTTTTCAGCGCGGCCTCGCTGCTGATACGGCGCGACTGCGCGCTCTGCCAGTCTGCCCGGGCGCTGTCCAGCTGGCTGCGGGCGATGGCCCCGCCAGGCATCAGCAGCGTCATACGGTGCAGATTAAGCGCGGCAACCTGCTCGGCGGCACGGGCGCTGTCCAGGTCGGCCTGCGCACTGCTCAGCTGATTACGCAACTGACTATTTTCCAGGGCTGCCAGCGGCTGACCAACGCTGACGCGATCCCCCAGCTCCACCGTGCGGCTGACCACCCGGCCATCCAGCCGGAACGCCAGCGCAACCTCATCATGAGCGCGGATTTCGCCGGTCAGCTCCTGTGACGCATCGGTGCTGAATGGTGGTGCGATCACGGTCCTGACGGTCCGGATCGGCGCAGCGGTAGGCGGCGGATTATTGTCCCGGCAGCCAGCCAGAATGAATACGCCGGGCAGGAGAAACACCATGGGCGTAACGCTATGAACGGTGAAGAGATGACGCCACAGCAGACGGGCAGCATCAGATAAGAAGTCTGTCATAACCGGGTTCCTTTAATGCGTTGTGCTCATTGAACCCGGCTTGTGTCCAGAAACGTTCCATGAACCATCAAGAAATGGTCAAGTCAGAACAATTTATTCCGCTGGCAGCGTGATCCCAATCAGTAATCCGCCGTCAGCGGGCAGCGTGGCCTCAAGTGACCCGCCGTGCGCCTCGACAATTGCTTTAGCGATCGACAACCCCAGGCCACTGCCGCCGGAGTGACGGGCGCGGGAGGAGTCGGCGCGGGTAAAGCGGTCAAACAGCTGAGGCAGAAATGCCGGTTCCACACCCTGACCGTAATCCCGGAAGGTCAGAACGATTACCCGATCGCGCGTGCTGGCCGTGATCTGCAATGCGCCACCTTCCGCCGCGTAGCGCAGCGCATTTTCAGTGAGGATGGTGATCACCTGACCCAGGCGGAAGGCGTCACCGTAGAGCAGCAGATCCTCCGGTGAGGTTACGCGGATGTTCACGCCCGCCTGTTCCGCCTGCGGCAGCAGCCAGCCGATGCGCTCGCGCAGCAGCTCGCCGGGATTAATCCATTCGCGGTTCAGGGTCAGCTGCCCCGCATCCGCCAGTGAGAGCAGATGCAGTTCGTCAGTCAGGCGGCTGAGCTGTGTCAGCTGCTTCATGATCATCGCCAGCTGCTGCGGCTCGGCCGGAAAAACGCCATCCAGAATGCCCTGCAGACGGCCGATCGCCGCCGTCAGGGGCGATCGGAGTTCATGGGCCATCGCGACATGCGAGGTGCGCAGCTCGCGCTCGTATCGGGCCAGCTGCTGCGTCATCTGGTTAAAGTCTTCCGTAAAGCGCACCAGCTCCTGCGGGGCCTCTTTTACCACCGCGGCTGTCCGGCCAAATTCGCCTTTCGATACGGCCCGCGCCGCACCTGCCAGCTGGCTGAACTGCGCCGACAGCGGTCGGGCAAACCGCAGCGCCATAAGCACCATAAACGGAATGGCGACCATGACCAGCACCAGCACGGTCAGCCAGTCAGAGGAGGCCAGCGAGGGATCGGAAAAGGTAATTCCCCACCAGCGATCGACAATCTGGTGAAAGCGCGCCGGATCGCTGGCGGGATCGAGACGCAGACGGGTGAACTCCTCTGCGACCGCCGCTGGCATCCGCTGATACACCCAGAAGGCTTGCACCGCAAAGCGCAGCCACATGCAGAGGGCGATCAGGATTACGCTGCCGATGGCCAGAAACAGCACCCGCAGGCAGATCCAGCGCCACAGCGACGTATAGGTATCGCGCTTCATGGCTGTCTGAACCGGTAGCCGACGCTGCGTACCGCCGGTAAAACGTCTGAGATGCCTGCCGCTTCCAGCTTGCGGCGCAGGTTATAGACATGCGTATCGACCACCCGCTCCAGCGCATCGCTCTCCGGCAGGCACTGTTCCAGCAGGAACAGGCGGGTAAAAGGTCGCGTCGGGGCCCGCATCAGGGTGACCAGAAGGGAAAATTCGGTGGGCGTCAGATCCAGACGGCGCGGCGCGGCACTGCCGCGGTCGACCACGGCAGTGAGTGCCTCGGGGTCAACCACCAGATCGGCCCAGCGCAGAGTCTCGCTGACCGGTGCGTGACTCTGGCTGCGGCGCAGCACGGCCTGCACGCGCGCCACCACTTCGCCCGGATGATAGGGTTTGACCACATAGTCATCTGCGCCATAGCGCAGGGCACCGATGCGATCCGGCGTATCGCTCATCGCCGTTACCATTATTACTGGCGTGTCATCGCGACGTCGCAGCGCAGCCAGTACTTCGGTACCGTTCATGCCTGGCAGCATGATATCCAGCAGGATCAAATCAGGCTGCCAGCGTCTGGCTATCTCCAGCCCGCCAGGACCGTCACCGGCAATCGTGACCTCATAATTTTCACGTTTCAGGTAAGCCTCAAGCACGCCTGCGGCATCGGCGTCATCTTCAATAATCAATACACGTTTTGACTGCATTTCCGGAGCACCTTGACTGTTTCTTCATAAATCCCTGGCCGTTCATTGACACTCGCCACGCATACTCCAGGCGATGATGCGGCACTGGATCCCTCAGCTCCGCCCCTGATGTGATAATGAGGAGAGGTGATGATAACCGGAAAAATAACGCTTCACATGGTCTGTTTTTCGCTGGGCTGGTTTACGGCTGATGCGGTCGCGGATGCTTCAGCGACGCCGCCCCCGAGCGTGACGCTGGGCATCGCCGCCATCAATGCACCGCGCTACAGCGGTGCAGATAAACAGCACTGGCAGCTGCTGCCGCTGGTCCAGGCACGCGATGGCGCACTTTTTTTCGACTCGCAGAAGGGCGTGGGTTATGACCTGCAGACGGATAATGGCTTCTATCTGGAACATACGCTGGGCTACGGGCTGGGGCGTTCGGACCGGAATTCCTCCTGGCGCGACGGTGACGATCGGCTCAGAGGCATGGGGAAGATCGATCCGACGCTGAACACGTCACTGGCGCTGGGATGGTCAGTCACGCCGTGGCTGGTGCTGGAGGAGAAAGCGACACTGCCGCTGAGTGACAGCCAGGGCGTACAGTACCGGACATCAGTCACGCTGATTCCCTGGCAGACCAGCAGCGACACCGTGGTCCTGCAGGTCGCGGCATTGTCAGGTGATGGACGCTATATGAACACCTGGTATGGCGTGAGCAGTCAGCAAAGCGCGCAGAGCGGCTTTAAACGTTATGACGCGGCGGGCGGATTTTATGGCACTGACAGCAGTCTGACATGGAGCCATCAGTTTACGTCTGCGTGGGCTGCCAGCGTTATCGCTGATTACACCTGGCTGGATAAACATGCTGCGGATAGCCCTGTCGTTGCCCGGCGCAACAACGTATCCGCGACGCTGGCACTGAGCTACACGTTCTGATCGGTTTCCTGACATTATCAGGGCACACTGCTGTCAGGCTGCTTCTGCGGTTCAGTGCCAAAGAGGCGTTGGCGCAGATAAACTATTGTTTAAGACCAGCAAGTCAGCGGGCCAGGACGCTTTCGTTCGCGAAATGGCACCGCGGGTACTACAACACGGTGATGCATGTCTGACTGTTGTACGGCAGAAAGACGCCGATATCGGCATTCCAGCCATGAGTCAGCCCTGGGGGGACGGCCGGCGCTGCAGAAAATTCCAGGTGGCGCCCAGCATACCGGAGTCATTGCCATACGTTGCAGCATCAATATGGATATCGAGATCATATTTTGCCAGCTGCTCACCCAGCTCCGCCATAAATGACTCGCGGGCGGTAATTCCTCCGCCGATAAAAATCATCTGCGGATCAAAAACGCTGAACAGGTTATATAAACAGGCTGCAAGGTCCTGATAGAACTGAGTGACGATTTTCTGCGCAGCATCTTCGTTTTGATCGTATGCGTCGAAAACGTCTTTGCCGCTAACGTCATCAATGGGCACTCCTCGCAACTCACTGTAATTTCTGCGCAGGGCTGTCATGGTGCAGCTCTGGCTCATCGTATGACGTTCAATGTCGCTGCTGGTGGGACGTGACGTGAGCAGACAGCCAAACTCACCTGCCCGATTACGGCCTCCCCGGATCAGCGCGCCGTTGCAGAAAGCTGCCCCACCAAGTCCGGTGCCGATCGTCAGCATCAGAAAATCGTTCAGCTTTCTGGCTTTTCCCAGCCACTGCTCGGCCAGTAAAGCACAGTGCGCATCGTTTTCCACGGTGACAGGCAATGACGTTTTCTCTGACAGCCACTGGCTCAGGTGAAAATGGTCAAAGTCCCGAATCGTGCCGCCCATGGCGATATATCCGACGTCGGCGTCGATATAACCGGGTGTACTGACAGCAATTCCCGTACAGCCAGGATTCTTTTCCAGCCATGTCAGGATTTCTTCAAGTATCCCGTCGCGCAGGCTATGTGAGATATCACTACTGTCGCTGACAAGGATATTTCCCTGATCGTCAACGACGCCCATTTTTAATGAGGTCCCGCCAATATCGAAAGCTGCAATTTTCATTGATGTCCCCGGAGGTGATTTTCTCCCGAATAAGTGTAGTGCTGGTGAGGATCGTCAGGCTGCGCTGCACAGGCTATTTTTGTCAGGAAAGATGCAGATTAGTAGAGATTCTTCTCTGCTTAATCTGTCCCCAGCAGGACGACAGCCTTCCATCCCGGCATCAGTTCATTAACCGGGCAGGACAGGATCTGTTGCGCGCGACACTGTCAGAGTGTTGAAAAAAAACTTCTCTGTACGCATCGGCATCCCTGAGTCCGGACGGCACGTCAGTTTCTGACAGAGAAAAAAACGCTATCCGGCGGGAATAGCGTCACAACTGTCGGTACTGAATCAAATAAATAATCCAGAATGCTGAACACCTGGTTCTGACACCGGCAGATCAGAATTGTCTCCCAGGTGCTTCTTTATATAAGCTGAATTATACTGTCGCAAATGAGCATAAATTCAGTGAATTCTTAATGATTTACATTATCGATGATCAGATTGCCTACAATTCTGATGACTGCACGCTCAGTCATATTCCCACTCAGGAAACACTGAGTCTGAGCATCTCATCCGGCAGATTGTTTGAGCAGCTACTGAATTCACAGGGGGACATACTGTCTCGAGATGTTCTGCTGACCGAGGTGTGGGATAAGTATGGTCTGCGTGGCTCGAACAGTAATCTGAATCAATATCTGAGCGTTCTTCGCCGGGCACTTGCGGCTTACGGTTGTGAAAACCTTATCGTCACCATTCCAAAAATAGGTATTCGCCTGAATACCGAAATCAGCATTAAGCGGCACTCCTCATCTCCGCAGGAGCCTGCAGAAGTGCCGGATGATGAAAGACCGGCAGAGGTCATCGTTGAAGAAAATAAAAATTCAAGGCTGCCTGCACCTGATGTCAGTAATAAAGTAACCAAAAGAACGGCCTTAACGGCAGGGCCGGCTGCCATCTTATTTATCATGCTGGCCGTGACTGGAGCGATTTTCTGGTATTTCAATACGCAGTATACTGCTGACGAAACCTCGCCCTTGAGCACTATCAAGCTGGCAGGAGGATGTGAGGCCGTAATCCTGCAGGGGATGGATATATTTGAGAAAAAGTCTCTGAGTAAACAGATCCTTGAAATGCTCAAAGAAAATAATCTGTCCTGTGTTTCAGGAAGGCGTTTGTACTTCGACAAAAACCCCTCAATTGATACAGATAATTATGGCAGAACCATTCTTTCCGCATGTAATCTGGATAGTCAAAATCATATTATTTCCTGCGACAACTTTTACTATCTGGACTGGAGGATGTATTGAAGCGTAATGCCAGCCTTATAATAATTGCAATCCTTACCACGCTAGCGGGAGTCGTGGCCAGTGTGCATGATAAAAAACAGGATAACGAGTACTCGTTTCGTTGTTCTGCATTCAGCCGTTACGATCTCAGCCGTCGCGAAGGAAAACCCCTCTACTTTTATGTCTCTCAGGATTTGCGATTTATTAACCAGGATTCGGGTTACTTACTGATTAACGGACAGGCAACAACGGGCGAAGATGTTACAGTCGTAAACCGGCGTATTGCATTAATTCATGGCAGAAAAATAGATAGTAAAACGTATGGTTACAAAATCAGTGATGTTATCACGTCGTCAGATGATACGACGCCTGATGATATTTTTAATCTGCTTCTGGCAGAGCTTACGCTCGATCCCCAGTCGTTACAGATAGGTGTTTCTGAAATTGAAGAAAATATCTTTCTTATAAGAGGGCCGTTATCGTATCTATTCATCTGCAAACGATACTGATGGCTTTTTTATCCGAACCCAGCTTTACTATTGGCGGCCTCGTTTCGTCCGTGTGGCTAGCGGAACTATTTTCTCATCTGGCCGATGAGCCGAAAGACAACCTTTCATATCTCCTTCACTAGAGCCGCGCCTATTATTTAAGGGCGCGGCTTTGATCTGTCTGACTCCTGCTTTTTCTGAGCATAATTCAACCTTTCTTAAATCAGTCTCTCTGTTCCCTGCGGCGGGTTTCATTTGTTGCAGAAGGCGTTAAGGTGTTACGCGCACCGTTGAAATTGAGTATGTGGATCATCTGGCGATGACATGCGGCTGACAGTAAACGCGCGCCCTCTCTCAACGATTGAATACGATAGGATAATGCTATCCTCACTCTGCTCCTCTTTATCTTAACATGGCCTGTGGCTATCCGGTTTTCGCCACTGACGAAAAATGCTATGGGCTATGACAGTCAGAACAGCATGGCTAAGTGCTTTTTTATTTTTTTCGTGCTGATGAGTTCTGCTTTTTTAAAGATACCGTACAGGGAAAAGCAAACAGGAAATATTTATAGTACCTCTTACTCAGGAACCTCTGTTCGTCAGTTGTCATACTACAGTTCAGAGCAGCCCTGTCATTCTCGCTCATTAGTAATCTTTATTATGCTACGCGCTGTCGCCTCAGCTGGCATCGATAAGAACGCCGCATGTTCATTAAATAGCAGCATCACTGCGGCTATGGGCTGACTAAAGCATCATCTTTTAACGCAGAATATTGAAAATGTGATTAGCAAATCGCGAAAGCTTTATTGTTAAAGTCATTCCTGAAAAGGACTGTCAGTGAAAAATAAATCTCCACATCAGGGTTTTGTGCTAATTTTTACGTAAATGGCGATATATAAAACTAAATATAGACCAATTTTCAACTTAAGTGTCCAGTATGGGTTCGCTGTGGTTTAATTCATCTCACATTTTACTGCTCTCGGTTATTACCTGCGTTCAAAGGGGATTAACAATGATTCCAAAATTATTTTGATTTTTTATGCATAAAAAATTTTTATTGTTTGTGTTTGGCATGAAGGTTCTTTACTTAGCATATTTATAACATTGGATATCAAATGAACACGATAGATTGCTTATATAGGAAAAAAGTTATAACACCATTAGTTAGTTATCACATGCTGGGTTGATATACTGATTATATTGGATTTGTGAGGTGTAATATCTGGTTGTAGGGTCATAAGCTGGCTTAGTTGCCTTTCTTTTTGCATGTTTGTGGTGTTGAATTTTAATGTGACGGTTTTATTATAGCAAAACCTATGTCATATTAATTTTGCTCACACTCTGGAGGGAGCAAAACTCTGCAGTACACCAGGCGAAAGAAGAGACTAAAACAAACAGATTTTACTAATTTTATAACTAATACTAATTTTGTATTGGTCAGATTGAGTCGATTATTATGTACAGAGTAATAGAAAATCATGAGCGAGTTATCAGTGCATTAGCAGAACATGCACAAATTGCAGATCCCGATGAGATTTCACGCGGTAAACGTCGTTATCATCTCACTAAGGATAATGTCAGGCGTGTCATGTTCATTCTTGATGGCGACTTTTTACTTAAAATAAAAGGTGAAAATAAGGTTCTGAACATCTTATCGGCTCCTTTTGTAGTGGGTGTCACCCCTGCATTAGATGAACAACCCGTGTATCTTGAGAGAATTGATTACGGTAAGGTGAGCTTTATTGAGTATGATCTTTTCTGGCGGCTAATTTTTGAAAAAGATATTTTCAATGATGCCATGTCAATCCTGTCAGGGCAGTACTCAGATCTCATGAACTACATTCAGCTCTCAAAGAAAAACTCTCATGATGAAGTCATTTCTTTGATCGAACGATGGAAAAAACTACCGCCACATTTAAAAAAGCGCTTTTCTGCTTTGTATCTTATCGAACATAGCTCTCATCTCTCCAAAAGCTCGATTTGCAGAGTGCTAAAAGAGCTTAAAGAGAAAGGTGAACTGGTGCTGATTAACGGTAAGTTTACCTGATTATTTAATTTTATTTTTGATATGCCTAAGGGAAAAAATGGACTTTAATGTTGTTTGCACAGATGATAATTATTTCTTCAGACTAGGCATTTCAAAAGTAATTGAAGAGGTACTCCTGTCTGAAACCCGGGTGATTTTTTTACCAGGTTTCGACAGCGAGTACCTTAAACAGGCCGATTTCATTCTGGTCAATAATTCGCAATGGCGTCTCTATATGTGTCAGCCTGCTTATCGCGATCGAAAGCCGGGTAGTATCATCATTGTATTTACTGAGGAATCCGGGGATATCATCAGAACACACCTTCCCGTGTGCTATCGTTCGTTAATTGTCATTTCACGTCATGACTCAATCAGGATGGTTTCTGAAAAGATCCTGCGGGCGTGGCTGGCCTTTCATGATCGGGCCAGGGGATTTGTGTCGTCTGACTGCGAGCATTGCGAATATGTCAGAATTACAGTAGTCCAGTTGCAGGTCCTGAGCTTTTTGAAAAAGGGTTATGATGTGACTCAGGCAGCAAAACGTCTCAATATATCAACTAAGACAATATATGCGCATAAGTACAATGTGATGAAAAAGTTTGGGTTGCGGGGTGATAGAGAGTTCAACGCATTTATCAATGATCTCTCTTTAATTGAGCTTTATAAAGGCATGATAACTTAAGGCGCTGGTGTATCAAAAACCGCTGTCAGCAAGCCATTAGCTTATTCGGATTAAAAATATTTTTTGTTAGTAAAACGCCAGAGGTTAATATGATGAAAAAAAATCGTCAGAAACGTAACTATTCACTTGTTCCGTTCAATATTGTGACTGCAGTGATACTGGGTGTGGTTTTTTTACTGTTCGCCTATCTCTATGTTAATTATTTTTCTTCTGAGACTATGGCCTATACCTCTGGAGAGGCCTGGCATGATATTTACCCTGATGTCCATTTCTGAACTGGCTGTTCAGGTTTCCAGGACTGTCAGGACTGCAGCGAAACCCTGGCCTTACCCACCTCAATTACCGTTCTTACTAAGCGTAAAACCTGAAAGTAGATCATCCTGGCTTGTGAGAGTAAACACATCATTATGTGGTTATCAGAGGGATGTTCAGGTCAGCAGATGAAATTTTTATCAGACATGCGTACGGTTTCCACGTCGTCACACCACGTGCAGTGATGGCACCATACTTCGTAAAATGATACGTGAGCCCAATAGGCCTGACGTACTTTATCATCGCTGTTCAGGCGAAATATTAGGGATAATCGTAAGCGGCTTATGCTGTTCACAATGCATGCACTCACTGTCAGCTTCTTCTGGCGTATGACTCTTAAAAGCGAGCGACGCAATTATTGAGTTTTGTTCCATCAGGGCAGCGGCATTCCGCAAAAAATGTGTTTAATTGAAATGGCACGACTATCCATTGAGTAGAGAAAATGTGTTTCTGGCATGAAAGATCTGACACCGCATTTTCAGTCTGCATTCCCTGGACACGATTGCCATTTTAAAACGACACCTTCATAAAGCAAATGATACTTTAATTTTTTTCATTATGTGTTTTTCACATGTTATTAAATATTTTAAGTAGTTTTAAATAAGAACGAATATTAGGTTTTTATTAAATTTTAACATCAAATTTAATTATATTGGTTTTATTTTTTTGTCTTTAAAAACATCAAGTTACTGAGTTATTTTTCGTAATAAAGGCTTATTTGTTGATTTGTGCCAATTTTTTAGTTCGTGCTGATTTTAAGCATGGGTGACCCCAATGGTAGAGTTTAATTAAAGGTTCTTTTAATGATTAAATGCTATGGGGGCAATCCATTGAAATATTTTGGAAGCGCAGCGCTATACTGCACCTTCTTTATCTGCACGGAGTCTTATGCCGGTATCATGCTTAATGATATTGATGTTCAGGAGTATCGTGATTTTGCAGAAAACTTAGGGAACTACCCTGCAGGCAGAATGGGTGCGCCTGTTTATAAAAAGGATGGATCACTTTCCGCCTATCTTGATTTTCCAATGCCGGATTTTGGCGGTGTTGCCTCACTGGGCTATGCAACACTCATTTCACCTTCCTATGTTGCCAGCGTAAAGCATAACTCGGGCTATAAAACGGTAACATTCGGCAATGGTGCGCTCTATGCGAATACCTATAAACTGATTAACCGCAATGAACACAGCAAAGAAGATTTTCATGTGCCTCGCCTTAACAAGGTCGTCACTGATGCTGCACCTTATCCTTATGTGAGCAGAACTGACTATCTGGCAAATTATAAATCGAACTATTCCTGGTATACCCGGCTAGGCGCCGGTACTCAGCAGCAAATTAATGATGATCAGACTGAGCGTGTTACCCTGACAGGAGCTTATGCCTGGAAGAGTGGGGGGACTATTAGCGCAACCAGTGTACGGGCCACCTCTTACTGGGCTTATCTGCGTTATTACAATCTTGGACCCGATGATAGCGGAACCACGCCTCTCTCAATCGGTGATAATAGCGGTGACAGCGGCAGTCCGGTATTTGCATGGGACGATACTGAACAGCAATGGAAACTCGTTGGTGTTCATGTAGGTTATGACGAGGATAAAGGTCTCTACAGACAACGTGCAGCGGTGGGCTATATTCCCGGTGACTTTATCACGTCGGTTCAGTCAGCTAACACCTCACCGGATGTCACTGATTTGGCGGGTAAAGGACCAATTTTTTGGGATGAAAGCGGTATAACGCAAGGTGCGTCCTCATGGTCCTGGGCTGGCCTGGGGAAAAGCTATGCTTCTGTTGCACCGTCAGCTGCCTCTGATAAAGAGCTTGATGCGACAAAGGATCTGCGTTTTAACGGGGCGGGTAATCTAATCACCCTTGATTCATCCATTAACATGGGTGCAGGTAAGCTCCGCTTTTCAAATAACTACACCGTTTCCCCCCTGGCAGATGCGAACGCGACGTGGACCGGAGGCGGTGTTGAGGTTGATGCCAGCAAAGAGGTTGTGTGGCAGGTCAATGGCCTTGCTGGTGATGCCTTGCATAAGATTGGCGCAGGGACATTGCATGTCAATGCCAGGGGGGTAAACCCAGGCGCGCTCAATGCGGGTGAAGGTACGGTGATTCTTGACCAGCGCGCAGATGGCTCTGGTAAAAAGCAGGCTTTTTCTTCGGTCACTTTAGTCAGCGGCCGCCCTACCGTTGTTCTTAATGATGAAAACCAGGTCTCCACGGACCAGATATTTTTCGGTTACCGCGGCGGAAAACTTGATTTAAATGGCAACACACTTGATTTCAAAAAAATACACCACACCGACAGCGGCGCCCGTCTGATCAATAGCAGCCAGAATGCATCAACGCTGAATATCAATGGTTTTCAGCCAAAAGATATCCCGATTAATAAACTTATCTCTGACAATCGAAACGGGACGCCAGGATCGATCTATATTTACAAAAAAAATAACAATCCTGCCGAATATTTCCAGCTCAAAAAAAGCCGTTATGTCTATTTTCCTCGCTCTAAAACGTCAACATCGGATTGGACATACCTGGGTACGGATCTGAACAAGGCCATCAATTACCGCCTGTCCCAGCTTGATACCAATGTGTTTCGTGGTTTTCTGGGCGAAACACGAGAAGATGCATTCAATGGTGTAATGAATGTCAATATACGGAATCCACTAACATCATCAATCACAGCCCTGACCGGCGGCATGAATCTTAATGGCGATTTGAGTGTGTCTGACGGCACCACCGTTCTTTCAGGCCAGCCCGTCGCCCATGCCGGAGGGGTTGTGATTGATGACGACTGGAACACCTCATTATTTAAAGCCCGCCAGATAAACGTAGGCAGTGGCGCGCATTTTCAGGTGGGGGAATATGCTGGCGTTAAAGCAGATATGGTGGCGGCGGATTCGGCCATACTCTCTTTCGGCTATAACGATAGCCAGCAGGCAGCGGAAAAAAGCTGGCGTTGTTATGCTGCAATCAATTCTGATAACGTTTCGTGCTCGCAACCCGTGCGAAGCACTGAAGCATTAGCGGCGCTGCCGGCCAGTGAAGTCGAGGGTAATATTCAGCTGGCTAACCATGCCTCACTCTATCTTGGAAAAGTAAATTATCAGGGCGCTGTCACGTCTGCAGGTAGCAGCGTAATGACGCTGGGTTCAAATGCAAACTGGACCATGACGGACCACAGTAATATCACTTCTGTGATGGCCCAGCGTGGTTCGCGGCTGTCAATGGTACCCGATGGCAGCTGGCATGCTAAAACCCTGAATGTCGATACGCTGAATGCGACCGGAATGAATCTGCTGTTAGGCGTTAAACCTTCAACACGGGAAAGCGATAAGCTGATTATCAGAGAGTCAGCAAGTGGCGGAGATAACCGGCTGGATGTGAGCCTGCTCCTGAACAAGAAAGAGCCGGTTTCGCTGACCCAGGATCTGGTGATGGTGGATGCACCAATCGGGACATCCAGCAGCTACTTTACGTTTGCCAGCAGCTACAGCGGTTTCAGCGTTTATACACCGGACTATCAGGTAAAGAAAAATAACGACCGCGTGCAATGGGTGCTGAAAAGTAATCACTCCTCAGCATCCCTGCCAGCAACGGATGCGACCGTATCTGAACCGGCCTCTGTTCCGGAGGAGACTTCAGCGTCTGAACCGGCCTCTGTTCCGGAGGAGACTTCAGCGTCTGAACCGGCCTCTGTTCCCGAGGAAACCTCAGTGTCTGAACCGGCCTTTGTTCCGGAGGAAACCTCAGTGTCTGAACCGGCCTCTGTTCCGGAGGAAACCTCAGTCTCTGAACCCGCGTCAGTGTCAGATGTAACCACCGCGTCTGAGCCGGCGTCTGCTTCAGAACCTGTTTCTGCGCCTGCAACAGATTCTGTATCTGCCTCATCAGATGGGCAGGCGGCAGGTAAGCCGGTGGCATCAGAAGCAACGAAAACTAAAACTGCACCAGAAGCCAAACGTCAGGACAGCGCAAAACCTGAAGAAAAACTGAAAACCGATAACAAAGCGGCAGAAGAAGCCGAAAAAGCAGAAGAAGATGCCCGGGCAGTAGCGGTATTTAATCCGGATGACTGGTTCACGGTTCATGATAACCAGCCACTCATCCAGCATACCCGCGCCCTGCTTGCTTCGCGGCAGTACATTTTCAGTGAAGCAGTCAGCCAGCTGCACAATCGCACCGAGAGTCTGCGTATGTCACCAGATCGCAGTGGATCATGGGCTACCATTGAGCAGAGGAACGGGCATTTTATGGGGCTGAATGCCCGCCAGCAGACGCTGAATGTAGGCTGGGATATGCACAGCGATACAGAGACAGCGGGTATCAGTGCGAGTTACACACAGGGAAAAGTCAAAGGCGAGGGGCAGGAGAAACACTGGCTGGCCGCGGCCGGGGCCTATTACAGCTGGCAGTCTGCATCCGGATGGTTCATTGATACTGCCAGCCGATACATGTACCTGAACCAGGCGTTATCGCTGGATCCTGGCCTGAACATTAACCGTAGTCACCAGGAGAGTCAGATGCTCGCTGGCAGTCTCCGCAACGGCTACCAGTTCAGAATGGTCAACGATACGCTGTCAATTTCACCCTACGTCGGTGTCAGCGGCGGCGTGATGTCTGGCTATTCGCTGAAAGGAGAAGATGCAGAAGTATCGTTGAGCTCATCAACGCCTTACTTTGCAACGACCGGTATTCTGGCTCAGAAACGCGGGCTGGGAAGCGCCCTGCCGGGTGTAACTCTCAGCGCGAGCCTTGAATACCAGTACTCGCCTGGTAAAAACGGCTCCACTACCTCGCTTTCAGATCGGCAGTCAACCCGTCAGTACAGTGCCTGGTCTGATAATCGATACCGCAGCAGTGTCAGTCTGCAGGGCGTTATTTCACCTGACCTGTCGCTCATTGCGAAAGTCGACACCAGTTTTGGTGGAGAGTTTAAAACGGACTACAGCGGTCAGGTTGGCTTCGCCTGGCACTTCTGACAGACAAAGCGCGATTTTAACAGAGCCACACTCTTTTCCGGGGTGAGGCTCTTTGTCTTTAATCATCTATCGTTAAATGCTGCATAAAATGACGTTGCGGGACGTTTACGACGGCCTTCCTGCGCTGCAGCTCACTCTTCTCTCTGCCTGAATGGCACTTCACTGCAGGTCTTACGTCTTTCATAGCCGGCATGGCCATTGCCTTTTACATCCTGTAGATAGAGGCGCGATCGGTGTGAAGATCCCGCGGCAATCATCAAGCGGCTGACGCAGCCTGCCTGAACAGAGTCACAACTGACGCATCGGGCGTCAGTGAACGGTATTACTGATGACGTAATTATCAGTGCGTGGTGAAAGCGGACAACCTGTCCCTGCAGCCACTCATTGCAGGCCAGTATGGACGTCGTTATGAGCGTCAGGCGGCCCGTGCAAACAGTGCTTTTCTGAACAGGCAGGGCAAACGAGGAAATAATTTTATTTTTCATCGAATAGAAACCACTGCTGAGTTGTTTACTACAGAGTGCTGCACCAGCGCACTGCAGATGGCGGGCGTCAGTGCCTGCCCCAATAGCCCCGATAAGGATAAATTATGATGACGCGCTCTGGTCTTTCTCTGTTTGCTATCCCGGTTCTGTTATTGATGCTGCATGCTCCGCTGAGCATGGCGATGGGCAATGATGACAGTGAGAAAAAAATGCCGGACTGCCCGAAAGGTCAGGTCTATGACAGTCAGAGCAAAAGCTGCGTGCCCGAAAAAACCAGCAGGCTGAGTGACGGCGATAAAACGCGCTATGCGTATCATCTGGCAAAAAAGGGCGACTATCAGGCGGCCCTGAACCTGCTGGATACGCTGAAAAACCCTGACACGCGCGAGGCCTGGAACTACCGTGGCTATGCCACCCGCAAACTGGGGCGCACGGATGAAGGAATTGGCTATTATCAGCGCGCGATTGCACTCGATCCTCATTACGCTAAAGTGCGCGAATATCTGGGTGAAGCCTGGTTGATCAAAGGCCGTCCGGATCTGGCGCGTGAACAGTTGAAAACCATCGCCGGAATCTGTGGCACAGCGTGCGAAGAGTTTCGCGATCTGCAGGCCGCCATTCAGGGCCATCCAGAGGTCTGATTCGGCAGGAGGAGCGTAAAATTACTTACAGCGACATCCGTCAGCATCTCGCAGAGCATCTGCCCCGGCTCTGGCGTTACGGCTATGTGCTGTCACACGATCGTGACCTGGCAGAAGAGCTGGTGCAGTCAACCTGTGTACGCGCGCTGGAACGCGGCGCGCAGTTCACACCCGGCACACGCCTGGATCGATGGCTCTTCTCGATCCTTCACTCCATCTGGATCAGCGATCTGCGGGCGCGAAAGGTCCGTCAGGGGCAGGGATTTGTGGACCCCGACGGACTGCTGGCCAGTGATACCCACGACTCAGGCGACAATAACCGCCAGTTCCGGCGCATCATGCAGCAGGTTAACGCCTTACCGGAGGCACAGCGTAACGCGCTGTTTCTGGTTTACGTTGAAGGACTGACCTATCAGGAAGCAGCAGAAACCCTCTCTGTCCCGATTGGCACCATCATGAGCCGTCTGGCCGCTGCCCGGGCCATACTGGGCAGGCAGCCGGCGTCCGCACCCGTACCGCTGGAGAAACAGCGATGAGCAGAGAAACGTTTACGCCGCCCTGGCGCGATGAAGCCATCGTTGCCTGGCTGGATGGTGAGATGACCCCGCAGGAAGCCGGGCAGTTTGAGCAGGCCATGGCACAGGATGCCGGACTGACCCGACGGGTTGAGCAGTTCCGGCGCAGCAGTTTTGACTTCGGGCAGGCATTTGCGCCGCTGCTGGCGCAGGCGCCACAGGCCAGAATGTCAGAGCGTCTCGCGGCGATTCCATCTTCCGGGCCTGCCAGAACGTACAGTCGCCGCACCCTGATTGCCGCTTCAGTAAGTTTCCTGCTGGCGGGCAGCGCGATCGGGCTGCTCGCCAGACCGGAAGAAGAGAAGGAGGATGAAAACCAGACTATCCGCGATCTCGAGGCGCGTTATATGTCGCTGTACAGTGCTGAAACACTCGCCGATCTGCCAGATGATGCCGCGATCCTGCAGAAGGGACTGGACCGGGTCCGACTTGATTCAGGTCTGCAACTGCACCCGCAGCAGCTACGCCTGCCGGGAGCTGAACTGAAAATGGTCAGGATCCTGCGCTATGAACGAACATCGATAACACAGATCGCCTGGCTGCATGCAGATTATGGTCCGATGGCGCTCTGCATCTCGCCGGCCCCGCACGGCCCGGATGCCATCGCCTATGAACGGCGACACGGAATGGAGCTGGCCTGGTGGAACCGGGGTGGTTTTCAGTATGTGCTGATTGGCCGCAACCCGGGTTCCCAGCTGGCAGCCATCGCCACAACCCTGCAGACCGCCCTGAAGCAGACTGTCTGACCCTTCAGCGGAATGGGGCTTTAACCTGCGCTGCAATCGTCAGCGCAATGTTTACCCGGTCATCCACCACCCCAACCAGCCGGTCCACATGGAAAGCCGTTCGGGAGATCGCGGTCGAGGCATGCAGGGCCAGCGCGTGTGAAGCCGGTTCAATTGCCTTACCGCTGTCGAGCGCGGCAAGCATCATGACTGGCCGGCTGACATCCTTAACCGTCAGTACGCCAAAGATCCGATACTGTCCGCCATTCAGAGCCACGATGCGGCTGCTCACGAAGTGAATCTGCGGGTAGTGCTCTGCATCAAAAAACAGATCGCTTTTCAGCTGCCATGTGAGCAGGCTGTTTGACGCTATCAGCGTGCCGACCGGGATGTTTACTTCGACATGGTCATCACGATCGTCATCCGGATTCAGTATCACGTTTCCGGTGACGCCCTGCAGTCTGGCTTGCGAAAAATCGTGCCCAAAAGCACGCCACGAAAGATGAATGGTTGTTTTATCCGGGCTGATGGCATAAGTCATCGGGGCGGCATAAAGCTGTGGAGTAAACAGGGTAAGCAGAGCACTGAAACAGGCGGCACGTATCATCACTATTTTCTCTTTTCTGGCAGACCTGACGTAAACGCCTGACATCGTTATTGTATTCATTTTTTAGCACTGCTTTTACGTTTCAGGTACATTTTATTAGAAAGATAATAACCGGGTAATGCCTGACTTCACCAGAAAATAACGAGAAATCTGGGTTAAGAACAGGCGTGAACGGCAATATTAAGATTGCATTAAGATTCTTTTTTTATTTTCCAGGCGCGCACGCTGCTGCCGTCTTCGGCGGGTAATACTAATTATTTCTGATTTGAATAATAAAAAATCGCAGCCTTAACATCACGTTACTGTGCGTTCTGTTCCACGAGTGCAACATTTGTGGCGGCGATGGTCAGGTAATGCTGTCGATGTTTAAACGTATTATCAATAAAATGAAAAGAGTGGCGATAAAGCCTGATTTCTGCGATCTGAAATTGAACTTTCCCTGAAATTAATAAGTTGCCTTTTTTTTAATTTTACTGTTATTCACGTCATCCATTTAATGTTCAGTTAATGTTTGTGCAGTAGTTTGTATTAGCTGTCCGGTAACCTGAATTCCATAACGGGAAAACAGAGGGGTGATAACACTGTTGCCGGGTGTGAATAAATCGCTATTTGAATTCTTTTTCTGGCGTTGTGCCTGATTAAAACGCGCGACAGTTTACAGGTCTGATCTGCAGGAGTTTCGCATGGATTTTTTGCCTTTTTCCCGCCCTTCATTCGGTGATGAAGAGCTGGCGGCTGTTAAGGCCGTATTTGACTCGGGATGGATTACCACCGGAGCAAAATGCGCCGAACTGGAGCAGGCTTTTGTTCAGCTGACCGGCAATCAGCAAGCCATTGCGGTCAGCTCTGCTACGGCGGGGATGCATGTTACGCTGATGGCCATGGGGATCGGGCCTGGCGATGAGGTGATTACACCTTCCATGACGTGGGTCTCTACCCTGAACCTGATTACGCTGCTGGGCGCGACGCCGGTTATGATTGATGTCGATCCTGACAACCTGATGGTGACACCGGAACAGATTGCACAGGCGATTACCCCCCGGACACGCGCCATTATACCGGTGCATTACGCCGGTGCACCTGCCGATCTCGCACCAGTTTATGCACTGGCTGAACAGCATGGCATCGCCATCATTGAGGATGCCGCTCATGCAGTGGGTACCACCTGTTATGGTCAGCCGGTGGGGCATCGCGGTACGGCGATATTCTCCTTCCATGCCATCAAAAACATCACCTGCGCAGAAGGCGGCCTGGTGGTGACGGATGACGCCGCGCTCGCCGATCGTATTCGTAGTCTGAAGTTTCATGGTCTGGCGGTAGATGCTTTTGATCGCCAGACTCAGGGGCGGCTACCGCAGGCGGAAGTGATGATGCCTGGCTTCAAATACAATCTGCCGGATATCAGCGCGGCTATCGCCCTGGTGCAGCTGCAGAAACTGCCGGGCTTTATTGCCCGCCGTCGCGCGATCGCGGAACGCTATCTGGCGGCGCTGCGCACGCTGCCGTTTACGTCGCTGTCACTGCCTGACTGGCCCCATGAGCATGCGTGGCATCTGTTTATTATCCGGGTGGATGAACAGCGCTGCGGCCTGTCACGCGATGCGCTGATGCAGGCACTAAAAGAGCGGAATATCGGCAGCGGCCTGCATTTCCGGGCAGCTCATACCCACAAATATTACCGCAACCACTATCCGGATCTGTCGCTGCCCGCCAGCGAACGTAACAGTCAGCAGATGTGTTCGATCCCGCTTTTCCCGTCGATGACGGACCAGGATGTTGAGCGCGTCATTCAGGCTTTACATGACATTGCCGGGGCCTGAGATGCGCGATATTCAACCTATCAATATGCTTTCCGTAGTGATCCCGGTTTACAACGAAGAAGAGAGCCTGCCGGCGTTGTTACAGCGTACCTGCGCCGCCTGCGGCGCTACCGGGCTGGAGTATGAAATTCTGCTGGTGGATGACGGCAGCAGTGACCATTCAGCCGAACTGATTGAGCAGGCTGCCACCGTGCCAGAGAGCCGCATAAAGGGCGTATTGCTCAACCGTAACTACGGTCAGCACTCCGCCATCATGGCCGGATTCAGCCAGGTGCGTGGCGATCTGATTATTACGCTTGATGCTGACCTGCAGAATCCGCCGGAAGAGATCCCCCGCCTGGCAGACGCCGCCCGTCAGGGGTATGACGTGGTGGGCACCGTCCGGCAGCAGCGCCAGGATACCTGGTTCCGTCGTAAGGCTTCACGCACGCTCAACAGGTTGATTCAGCGCGTGACCGGCAAAGCGATGGGTGATTACGGCTGCATGCTGCGCGCCTATCGCCGTCATATTGTCGATGCGATGCTGAACTGCCATGAGCGCAGCACTTTCATTCCGATTCTGGCTAACACCTTTGCCCGTCACACGATTGAGCTGCCGGTGCTCCATGCGGAGCGTGCCTTTGGTGATTCGAAATATAGCTTCATGCGGCTTATTAACCTGATGTACGACCTGGTGACCTGCCTGACGACGACGCCGCTGCGATTGCTCAGCGTGGTTGGCAGCCTGATTGCGATTGCCGGTTTCGCCTTCTCACTGGTGCTGATCATCCTGCGGCTCTTTTTTGGTGCGGCATGGGCGGGGGATGGTGTTTTCGTCCTGTTCGCCGTGCTGTTCATGTTTATCGGCGCCCAGTTTGTGGGTATGGGACTGCTCGGGGAGTACATCGGGCGCATTTATAACGACGTCCGCGCGCGTCCGCGCTATTTCGTTCAACGCATTGTTCAGGCTCCTGAAGAGCCTTCAGTACAGGATACTCAATCATGAAGACCCTCGTTTTCGCCTATCACGACATGGGCTGTGTCGGCATTAATGCGCTGCTGAACGCAGGCTACGAGATCAGCGCCATCTTTACGCACAACGATGTGGCGACCGAAAATCCATTTTTCGGCTCGGTAGCCCGTCTGGCGGCAGAGCACGGCATTCCGGTCTATGCGCCAGACGAGGCGAATCATCCGATCTGGCTCGACCGCATCCGTACGATGGCGCCAGAGATGATTTTCTCCTTCTACTATCGCCATCTGCTGAGCGACGAGATCCTGCAATGTGCTGAAAAGGGCGCTTTTAACCTGCACGGCTCGCTGCTGCCGAAATACCGTGGTCGCGCCCCGCTCAACTGGGCGCTGGTGAACGGCGAGCGCGAAACAGGCGTGACGCTGCATCGAATGGTGAAGCGCGCTGATGCCGGAAATATTCTGGCGCAGCAGAAGGTCGCCATTGAGGAGCAGGACAACGCGCTGACGCTGCACCGTAAACTGACCCAGGCTGCGGAGCAGTTGCTTGCCGACGTGCTGCCACGCCTGCGTGAGGGCGATGTAGCGGAGTGGGCGCAGGATGAGAGCCAGGCAACCCGCGTGGGCCGGCGCACGGCCGAAGATGGCCGTATCGACTGGAATCAGCCAGCTGAAGCCATCCACAATCTGGTCAGGGCAGTCACCGATCCCTGGCCTGGCGCGTTCGCCTTCGCCGGTTCGGTTAAATTCATGGTCTGGAAGAGCCGGGTTCATCCTCAACAGCATCAGGCGAAGCCTGGCACCGTGATCGCTAAGCAGCCGTTTCTTATCGCCTGCGGTGAGGGCGCGCTTGAAATCCTGACCGGGCAGTCTGAGCACGGCGTTTACATGAACGGCAGCCAGCTGGCGCAGAGTTTAGGCATGGTGCCGGGCGCGCTGCTCTACTCCAAACCGCAATCGGTTCTGCAGCGTCGTACCCGTGTGCTGATCCTGGGCGTGAACGGCTTTATTGGTAACCATCTTACAGAACGACTGCTGCAGGATGCGCATTTTGAGGTCTACGGGCTGGATATCAGCTCCGATGCCATCAGCCGCTTCCTCGATCATCCGCGCTTCCACTTTGTGGAAGGCGATATCGCAATCCACTCAGAATGGATTGAGTATCACATCAAAAAATGTGACGTTATTCTGCCGCTGGTTGCGATCGCCACGCCGATCGAATACACCCGCAATCCGCTGCGCGTATTTGAACTCGATTTCGAAGAGAACCTGAAAATCATCCGCGACTGTGTGAAATACCAGAAGCGTATTATTTTCCCGTCCACCTCTGAGGTGTACGGCATGTGTACGGATGACAGCTTCGATGAAGACACCTCTAACCTGGTGGTGGGGCCGATCAACAAGCAGCGCTGGATCTACTCGGTCTCCAAACAGCTGCTGGACCGCGTCATCTGGGCTTACGGCGAAAAAGAGGGGCTGCGTTTCACCCTGTTCCGTCCTTTCAACTGGATGGGGCCACGTCTGGATAACCTCAATGCGGCGCGCATTGGCAGCTCCCGCGCGATTACCCAGCTTATCCTGAACCTGGTGGAAGGCTCGCCCATCAAGCTGATTGATGGCGGCAAACAGAAGCGCTGTTTCACCGATATCCGCGATGGCGTTGAAGCACTGTTCCGCATTATTGAAAACAAACAGCAGAACTGCGACGGCCAGATTATCAACATCGGTAATCCGGACAACGAAGCCAGTATCAAAGAGCTGGCCGAGCAGCTGCTGTCGAGCTTCGAGCGTCATCCGCTGCGCAGCCAGTTTCCGCCATTTGCCGGTTTCCGTGAAGTGGAGAGCAGCAGCTACTACGGCAAAGGCTATCAGGATGTGGAGCACCGCAAACCGGCTATCCGCAATGCGCGCCGCTTACTCGGCTGGACGCCAGCGGTCACGATGGATGTCACGATCGACAATACGCTGGACTTCTTCCTGCGCACTGTTGAGCAACAGGCTGATAAGTGATGAAAAAGATTGGTCTGCGGATTGACGTGGATACCTGGCGCGGCACACAGCAGGGTGTGCCGACACTGCTGGCGCTGTTTCAGCGCCACGCGGTGCGGGCCAGTTTTTTCTTCAGCGTCGGGCCGGACAACATGGGCCGCCATCTCTGGCGACTGATTAAACCGGCTTTCCTCATCAAGATGCTGCGCTCCCGCGCAGCATCGCTTTATGGCTGGGACATCCTGCTCGCCGGAACGGCCTGGCCAGGCAAGCAGATGGGGCGCGGCCTGCGGCATATCATTCAGGATACCGCCCGGTATCACGAAATGGGGCTGCACGCCTGGGACCATTTTGCCTGGCAGACCTGGGCGGGGGTCTGGCCGCAGGATAAGCTGGTAGAGCAGATTGCACGTGGCACCGAAACGCTGAGTGAGATCCTGGGTCATCCGGTCAGCTGCTCGGCGGTGGCCGGCTGGCGCGCCGATGGTCGGGTGCTCGCCGCCAAGGAGGATTTCTGCTTTCACTATAACAGCGACTGTCGCGGCACCGGCCCTTTCCGGCCCCTGCTGCCGGACGGGCAGGTCGGCACCGTTCAGATCCCGGTGACGCTGCCGACATGGGATGAAGTGGTTGGCCGTGAGGTCAGCGCGGAAGGCTACAACGACTACATTCTGGCGAAGATGCTGGCTTCGGATGATGGGGCGGTTTACACCATCCATGCTGAAGTCGAAGGCATCATTGGTTCCCCGGACTTTGACCGGCTGCTGACGGCGGCTGCCCGCCACGGCATTCAGTTCTGCCCGTTAAGCGAGCTGCTGCCTGACGATCTGAACACCCTGCCGCTGGGCCGGGTTGTCAGAGGAGAGCTCGCCGGCCGGGAAGGGTGGCTGGGTTGCCAGCAACTGACTGAAGAGGCGAACTAGTGCGGATACGTAACAAAACAGCGTGGCTACTTTTTTTCAGCTTTTTCATCCTTTATTACCTGATTCCGCCGATGTTCCGCGATCTCTGGCAGCCCGATGAAACCCGCTATGCGGAGATCAGCCGGGAGATGCTGGCAAGCGGAAACTGGATCACCCCTCACTTCTTCGGCCTGCGCTACTTTGAAAAACCGGTGGCCGGTTACTGGATCAACTCGCTGGGGCAATGGCTGTTTGGCCATAACAATTTCGGCGTACGGTCGGGGTCGATCGTCTCCACGACGTTCACGGCTTTACTGATCTACTGGCTCGGCAGGCGGCTGTTTGGTTCAGCGCGCACCGCCGCTGTCGGCAGTGTGATTTTCCTCAGTTCGCTGCTGGTCTATGGCGTCGGCACCTATGCGGTGCTTGACCCCATGCTGATGCTCTGGCTGGCGGCAGCGATGTGCAGTTTCTGGCTGGCGACAGAAGCCAGCGGGCGCGCCGGACGCGCGGGCGGTTATCTGCTGCTGGGGCTAACCTGCGGTATGGGCTTCATGACCAAAGGTTTTCTGGCGCTGGCGGTGCCGGTGCTGGCGATTCTGCCATGGGCGATCTGGCGGCAGCGGCTGCGGGAACTTATCTGTTACGGTCCGCTGGCGCTGCTCTCTGCGGCGGCGATTAGCGCACCCTGGGCGCTGGCGATTTATCATCAGGCGCCTGATTTCTGGCACTACTTCTTCTGGGTGGAGCATATTCAGCGCTTCGCAGAGGAGAATGCGCAGCACAAAGCGCCTTTCTGGTACTACCTGCCGATACTGCTGTCCGGCACGCTGCCGTGGCTGGCGCTGCTGCCCGGTGCATTGCTCAGCGGCTGGCGTGAACGTCGGCAGCATCCCGGCGCGCTCTATCTGCTGAGCTGGACGGTGATGCCGCTGCTGTTCTTCAGCCTGGCGAAAGGCAAGCTGCCGACCTACATACTGCCCTGTTTTGTACCGCTGTCGCTGCTGATGGCGCACTATGGCCTGAATGCGGCACAGCGGGCAGGGCGGGTATTAACCGTCAACGGCTGGATTAACGTGGTTTTCGGCAGCCTGACCGTGGCCACGGTATTACTGGTGCTGGCCCCGTGGAGTGTGACGCATCATCCGCTGTTCGCCCCGGAGGAGACGCTGAAACTGGCGCTGGCGGCACTGGCGTTTCTCGTCTGGGGCGTGGCGGGCGCTTACAGTTGCCGTTCTTCCCGGCACCGCTGGCTGGTATCCGCGCTGTGTCCGCTGGGTGTGGCGCTGCTCATCGGCTCTGCGATACCGGAGAAAATCCGTGATGCTAAGCAGCCGCAGAACTTTGTCTCGGTCACGGGTGATCGGCTGGCGGCCAGCCGCTTTATCCTGGCGGATAATTCTGGCGTAGCCTCCGCCGTTGCGTGGCATCTGCACCGCAGCGACATCGATTTCTATGACGCTAAGAGCGAACTGGAATATGGGCTGAGCTACCCCGATGCGCAGTCCCGCTTCGTCTCTGCGGCGGACTTTAGCCGCTGGCTGGCGGAGCATCGTCGTCTGGGTAACGTGTCGCTGCTGCTGCTGGTTGACTCGGTTCACAGCGATATCAGTGAGGAGGTTCCGGTGCCGGATGCGGTGTATCGTCAGGGCAGGCTGGTCAGCCTCTTTTATAGCCAGATGAAATGATGATGTTGCTGATTGTCCTGGTCAGTCTGCTCAGCTGCAGCGCGCAGCTCTGCCAGAAGCAGGCAACCCATGCGCTCTCACGTCAGGGGCGGTTAAGCTGGATCGCCCTGAGCGTACTGCTGTTAGGTTTTGCCATGCTTCTCTGGCTGCGGGTACTGCAGCAGGTGCCGGTCAGCCAGGCCTATCCGATGCTGAGCCTTAATTTCATTTTCGTCGCGCTGGCCGGACGCGTCCTCTGGCGCGAGCGGCTTACGCTGCGCCAGCTGGCGGGCACGTTGCTGGTGGTGACCGGCGTAGCACTGATGGCGAGTCAGCTATGAAAGGCTACGGATGGGTCGCCTGTAGCGTGCTGCTGGTTTCCGCCGCGCAGTTGATGATGCGCTGGGCGATGCCGCGACTGCCTGAGTTCAGCAGCCTCCTGTCGCTGCCTGCCATGGCTATTCTGCCCGTTCTGATGCTACTGGCCGGGCTGGGGGCCTATGGTGTCTCGATGCTCTGCTGGATCCGGGCGCTGCACTTTTTCCCTCTGAACCGGGTCTACCCGCTGCTGAGTCTCAGCTACGTGCTGGTGTGGCTGGTGGCAGTGAGTCTGCCGGTATTTCAGGAGGCCTTCAGCTGGCACAGTCTGATCGGTGTGGTGATGATTATGGCCGGTCTGCTCTGCATTGTGGTCAAATCCTGACGGTGCATCGCTGTTATTATTTTCGCATTAACCGGCCATTTAATTATCATTTTCGGGCGGCTGTTAACGCTTTCCTGATGGCTTAATTAACGTTTTCGTGATAGAACTCCTTTCTGTTATCGTTTTCATTCAACAGATAAAGGATTCATCATGCTGGTCGGCTTCAGCGCGCTGCGCGAACGTTATGCCATTGAACTGGCGCAGCCGCTGCGCGTAAAGTCGGCCATCGGCACGGTACGATCCCACCATGAGAGCCAGGGACAGGTAGAAAACCACTATCCGCCTGGCTATCAGCCGGAAGACTCCTTTGCCGGACACTTTGCCTTCGGCCTGAAATATGAAGAGATCCATCTTGAGTTCTTCGCCCGGCTGTTTACGGCGGTCGGGCCTGAACCACTGGAACAGTGGTGCCGCCAGGAGCCCTTCGGCCAGTATGCGCGGCGGGCCGGATTTCTCTATGAATGGCTGACCGGCAGCCCGCTACAGGTGCCCGATGTGACTAACGGCGGTTATGTCGGGGCGATTTCATCCGATGCGTATCTCACCCGCACCACGCTGAAGCGTAACCGACGCTGGCGCATCAACGACAACCTGCCGGGATCGGTGGATTTCTGTCCACTGGTGCGCAGAACGCCTGCCGTCGAGCAGGCGCTGGCTTTCGATCTGAATGATGCCCTCAGGGATCTGGATAACGCGTTCGGCGCAGACATCCTGATGCGCACCGCCAGCTGGCTGACGTTTAAAGAATCGCGTGCCAGTTTTTTGATTGAAAAAGAGTCTGACCAGGGCGATCGCATCCAGCGCTTTGCTCACGTTATTGCACAATATTGCGGCCAGCTTGACGATCCGCTTAGCGAAGAGAGCCTGCATATCCTGCAGCAGGGGATTCTGGGTCAGGATGCGCTGGGCCTGGGGCTGCGACGTTCGCCGGTGTTTGTCGGGCAGTCGACAATGCGCGAAGATATCGTCCACTATATCGCTCCGCATTACGATGATGTCCCGCGCTTTATGCAGGGTCTGAAAGCCTTTGAACAGGCGACCCAGGGCGCCGCGCCGCTGGCCCGGGCGGGCGTTATCGCGTTTGGGTTCGTCTATATTCACCCGATGCGCGACGGGAATGGCCGCATCCATCGATTTCTGATCAATGACACGCTGAACCGGGATGGCGCAATACCGGATGGCGTAATCCTGCCAGTCTCCGCCACCATCACCAGCTCAATGGATTTCCGGGTCGGCTACGACCGCACGCTGGATCTCTTTTCTAAAAAACTGATGCGGCGCTATGCAGGCTGCTATCGCTTTGGCGAGCTGAAAACCTATGAAGATGGCACGAGGAGCAACTTCGTTTTCAGCGATTATGACGATGCCCGCTTTGCCTGGCGCTATCCCGATCTGACCGAGCATGTCCTCTACACGAGCAGAGTGATCGGACATACCGTGCGGACCGAAATGGCGGATGAAGCGCGGGTGCTGATCCTGTTTCAGCGTGCCCAGCAGCAGCTTAAGGAGGTGGTTGAGATGCCGGATCAGGATGCCAGCCGCATCATCCGGTCGCTGAAGGAGAACGGCTGGCAAATCTCCGGCAAGCTGAAAAAAAACTTCCCGCTGTTTGAGGATGACGCCATGGCCCGGCGCATCGTCGGAGCGGTCAGATCGGCGTTTGAGACGGAACAGTGAGTGCAGTGCATCACTGCATCCGGCCTGATGCGGTTCAGCAGAGCGGTGTGATCTCTGCGGCCAGCGCAGCGATATCATCGACAACATAATCCGGTGACGGCGCCAGCGGATAAAGCGCTTGGCCTTTACGGGCGACAAAGGCTGTTTTCATCCCTGCACGTTTAGCCCCGTCAACATCCCAGCCATGCGCCGCCACCATCATGCAGGCGGAGGCGGGCTGCCCCATCTCATTCATTGCCCACTGATAGACTCTCAGATCGGGTTTATAAACCTGAATCTGTTCCACGCTGAGAATACGGGTGAACAATGGTGCCAGCCCGGCGGAACTCAGCTGCTTTTCCGCCAGCGCGGCTGAGGAGTTAGTGAGCGCGACCAGCGTATAACCCTGCTGCTGCAGCGCGGTCAGCCCGTTGGCCACATCCGGATAAGCAGGCATCGCGGCGATGATTTCAGCCAGCGGTGATGCCGCCTCAGACAGGGTAATGCCATAGCGTGCAGCCGTCATCTCCAGAACAGCTTCGGCGATATCGCCAAAACTGTGGAAGCTGCCGGTGACGGTTCCGACCAGCGAATGATGTAACACTGAAGTGAACCAGGCTTCGGCGCGTTCAGGTTTGTTACCAAGCCGCTGCGCCACCGCCTGATTTAGTCCGGACGTGTCCAGCAGGGTCTGGTTAACATCGAAAAATAGCGTGCCGTTGCCAGGGGGAAAAGGGTGACTGTTTGGCATCTGAGCTCCGGTTGTGTTGATGCTTCTAAGAGGTGTAACGTCAGGGCGAGTGATAGAAGGTAGGTTACTGTCCGGGATTTCTCAAGAGAGCGGAACTGCGGTGCATTAAGATCTTCAGTCGTGTCCATTGCCAGCTCCTGCGGGTTTATCTTCATCTGTCATCCTGACGATTTGTAAACAATACCTCTTTCATTCAAGCCAGATAACCTGTCAGATGCTGCATAAAAAAACGCGCCGTGTAGAATGCTCCTTAACATAAATAGCATTATGCGCCATCGACTTGATGAGGCTCAGATCATCTGGCCGCTTCGGGTTACCTGCTGAGGCTCCTGATATGGCGGCTTCTGGTGCGGAGTTTTTTACGAAGAACGAAGTTAACCGGCTTAATGTTATTCAGGACGTTGTCGACCGTCGGCTGACAACCCATCTCGCTGCTGAACGTCTCAGGATTTCCGACCGGTACTGCCGTCGCCTGCTTCAGCGCTATCGTACAGACGGTCCGCTGGGTATGGCCGATCGGCGGCGCGGTAAGCCCAGCAACTACCAGCTCTCTGATGGACTGACTGAACGTGCGATTCAGATCATCCGCAAACGCTACGCTAATTTTGGCCCGACGCTGGCCTGCGAGAAGCTGGCCGAGCTGCACGGCGTGACGCTGTCTAAGGAGGCTGTGCGCAAGCTGATGATGCAGTCTGGCCTCTGGATCCCGCGCAGACATCGCGCTCCAAAATCCAGCAACCACGTTACCGCCGCGGCTGCGTTGGCGAACTGATACAGATTGACGGCTGCGATCACCGCTGGTTTGAAGAGCGCGGCCCGGCCTGCATGTTATTGGTTTACCTACGTGGATGATGCGACCAGCCGCCTGATGCAGCTTCACTTCGTCCGCTCCGAGTCCACGTTCACCTACTTTAAAGCCACGCGCGACTATCTTAAACAGTACGGTAAGCCGTAGGTGTCAGCGATGAGGGCCGCCGCACGGTAGGTAAATTTCTGGATGCCAGGCAGTACCTGGACGGCCGCGCTGAGCTTAAAGGCAACGGCATGGTTCTTACCTACTCTGCCTACGACCAGCTGTTTGAAGTTGTTCAGGGAACGACCTTGGCCCCCAAGGCCGCTTTATGCCGGTAACAATCTGGACCAGAGAAAGCTTTTTACCTTATCCAATCGGTTGTAAACCCTACTCATAGTCTACTTTGATGCTAACAATTAACTCACATCATTTACCTTTGGAAAAAGGTTGAGTGATTGTTGGACAATTTCTTTGCCTGCGAATAACACCTTCCAAAATATAAATATAAAGGGAAAAGTCGTACTAGATGCTGGTCAAAAATAGTGTCGTATTTGAGAGCAATTGCTAACGGAACTTGACGGGTTTCCATAGAGTCCCTACTTGAATTGAGTTCTGTAGCGGAACTGCTATAGGCTTCATCACAAAGTTCGCTTGGTGTTTTGGGTTTATCTCCTACACCAAGGAACCTGTATCCTAGTGGGATATCCTCTACTACGTTTTCGAGTAATTGTGTTTTGCTACCTATAGGAAACCAGAGGGATTGCTTCTGAGGTAAAAACAACCCTGCCTTTATAGCCTTCAAAGTGTTGCCTTGGATCAATGCATTGCTAGGTCGAAACTTAATGGTCTCTGAAGGCCGATTATTTGAACTGGGTTTAAGTAGCGATATACTCAACTTTTCGGCCGGAATATTTGATTTATTTTCAACAGTTACAGTCAGAAAAGGTTCTGTATCACCTACCCAATCAATTAACTCTACATGATTTACCGACAACTCTGTAGGATTTGTTACTATCAAATATCTCTCTTGATAAACAGCAAGTCTATCACGCTTATTTTCACGAGGAGCAGGGGCAGGTGAAAAGTTATAATTATTAACCTGCATACCGATACTTTGCACGTTATTTTGATAATTACCTAAGTAGTTAATCGGGAAATTGTATTGACTACCACTACCTGTATTGTTATTGAAAACCCCGTTAGGCCCATTGTTAGACTGTGTAGTTATTGGTTGAGAGGCCCCCATGGCAACATCACTGTTTCCCGAAACAAAGCAGCAGAGGATTATCCCAAGGATATTACTATTTTTTTTGTTCATTATTAATCTGAACTCCCGACCCCGAGTTGTTATTAAAAACCCCATCACTCCCATTATTGCTTTGATTAAACACTTGGGTTGGCGGCTCAGTTGAAATATGGATAAATAAAACCGCAGCAATACTAAACGCCGCAACCAAAATAATTAGAAATATCTTACGAGATTTAGGCGCATACTTCATGATTCCAACAATTGCTAAAGTACAGATGAGCGCTACTACTCCATACGCAGTCTCTGTATGCTTAGCTAGTTCGCTAAAAAAAGTCATAACTTTCCTTGATTGAATTTTTACAGTATCGATATAAATGATACTAGTTGACTTGGCAAGCTTTCCTCAATAGAGGACGGATTGATTATTTTGGTCGAACATTGCCATACAATGCCAATAGAAACGCCATCTCTCTGCGCACGTGAAGCTTCGGCTTGAATGACTGTCCAATGAAATCACTTAACGCTTTATTCGTTGAGATATGGATTGAACATTATAAAACATCTACCTCAGCATAGCCATGGCCGTAATGAGCTAAAGACCATGGCCGCAAGAACTAAGATCTCTCCGCTTTCTTCTCAGGTAAATGCTCAAGCGTCAGAAGTTCATTACCCGCTACTCTGCGGCAGTGGGTAACCGCTTCCTGCAGTTCTCCGCGTGTACTGTCGTCATAGTCTTTGTCTAAGACCTGATATTTGAGGCTTTTCTTCCATGGCTCTATTACACTCAACGGACAAATAAGTCGGATATTGCCTAAAGAATAAAGTTTAACTGCTTCAAGCAGGTAAAATCTACCATCGTCTGAACGTGCACCTTTCCAGCCTTTTTCCCTAAAATATTCTGACGGATATGAATTGACAGGCACGGCCACAATGTAAGGACGTAAGTCAATTATTCCCGATGTTCTCAGGAACATCGTCAAGATCATGGTGGGTACCATTTGTACAAACAAGCATATTACGAATAGAATACCCCCCATAATGCCGCCGGTTATCGCAAGTTTGTAGAGCAGACCAGAGCGTCCTTTTAGTCTTAAAAACACTACACCCGGTATTAGAGAAAAAATGATAAGAACCATAGAGATGGCAATGATGGTCAGTGCCTGCCTGATTTCACTTGTACCCTCTGGAAATTCCAGTGTGCGGAGAAATAGCTCAGCCGGGAATATCCAGACGCTGGCCGCCAGGGCAAAAAGCGCAGGCTGCAGAACATGTGCAAAAAGAACAATTCCGGTTTTCTGCCTAAAGCCCATTTGACTCGTTCGGGTACGGGTAAGACGGGCGTGATGATACACTGAAATTAAAATACTACAGAGCCAGACCAATCCTAGTTGTATTGGAACCTTTGGCGTTAATATCCGGGTGGAAAAATTCGATATAAAAAACCACCCAAAAAAAATTAGCGCCGACAGTATTGATGTCAGAAACACATTACGAATGTTTTTTTCTGTTAGGTTTTTCGATTGTTCGCTCCTATCACTATATATAAACAGCCCTGTTAACAGTGAAGGTGTAAATAGAACCACACAGAATAGAAAAACGCTGATGCAGGCAAACACCATCAGATAGCTGAAAAGTGAAGAAAAACTGACGCTATCAAAAAAAGTTCAGGTCGACCGATACGTGCCAGATGCGCCCAAATAAACAATGTCGCTATAACTGTTGAAATTAGCGTTGGCGTTAATAGTGATAGAAACCATGGGCGTATTTTCCTGAGCCATTTCTGACTTGTTTCACTTTTCATCTTATCCCTACCCTTTGAAAACTACATTAGTTGTAAACAATGTCATTTATTTTCCAGCCTTATAATTTAAGATATAAAATATTTTACACCATGTTGCAAATATTGTGCCTTGTATTAAAAGGATACTCTATCCTAATTAGGGCAATAGCAGGATATCGTTTACTTCAGGAATAATAAGCCTATAACTATTATTTGAGAAAAATAGTTTCATCCATAATAATTTCATGCTGTACCTTAGTATTAAATCGTTTTATTCAAGGCTGCTGACGCTGTCTTATGAGGACTTGTATCCCTCCATGGTCCTTTAAACACGCGTTATAGCCTCCTTTCCCTGCATTATTCTCCACGTTGTATTTGAGGCCCTCCTGCTAACGTAGCTGCACAAGAACCGTTCTGTTCACATGCTCTATGGATAGCCCATGACTTTCTGCATTCGTTCCCCGGGTATGATTGCCCGGCTGCTCTCAGCTGTTTTACTGATTTCAGCGGCTCCAGCCGCCTTTGCACTGTCGAATGGCTGTGCAGCCGTCAATGCTTTATCAGGATCTACGTCGCTCTCCTTCAGCGCCAACAGATATCCGGCGTCAGATTTTCTGTCAGGTGATGCTCTGACACTGAGCTTTACGGACAGTGGTGCTGCCAGTGGCGGAAGCCCGATGAACGCAGATAGCGTCAGTCTGGCACAGTACAACCTCAGTAATGCTCAGACCTATAATGCGCCGACCAACTCCACCAGCAGCGCTTCGCATTCTGTCACTATTACGGTGCCTGCCAGCAGTCTGGAAACCAACGGCCTTGCCGTCCGTGCTACTACGTCGCATGGCCAAATCAGTGATCTGGTTTTTAACTGTACCAGTGCCTCAGCGTCTTCTGCCGATGCGACGCTTGCAAGCCTCACACTCTCTTCAGGAACGCTGTCACCGTCATTCAGCGCCTCTACCAGTACCTACAGTGCATCCGTGTCTGGCAACGTTTCATCTGTGACATTGACACCTGTTGTGAACGAGAGCCACGCTACGGTAACGGTTAACGGTTCGGTAGTGACCTCCGGCGCCCCGTCACAGAGCATCAGCCTGACCGCAGGAAGCACAACCAGTGTTTCTGTCATTGTCACGGCCCAAGACGGCTCGACGCGGGGCTATACTCTTAGCATATCAAGGGCCGAGGTCGCACCCACTGCATCAGACAGCACAGCCTCAGTGGCCGCGAACAGTAATAACAATGCGATTCCGCTTGCCCTGACCGGGGGAAATGCGTCAGCCGTTACGCTTGTAAGTTCGCCTGCTCATGGCAGTGTAACAATCAGCGGAACCACGGCGAGCTATACGCCCGCGGCAGGCTTTTCTGGTACCGACAGCTTTATCTGGCGTGCATCAAACTCCGGCGGTTCATCTGCTGACGCAACGGTAAAGCTCACGGTGACCCCGTCGACACTGATATTTACACCCGCGTCAGGTTCACTGCAGCCTGCAATTACAGGGAGCAGCTGGTCGCAGACGCTGACGGCCACAGGCGGGACATCGCCTTACACCTGGACCAGCTACTTCCCTGCCGCTAGGCATTGCGCTTGACGCCGCGTCGGGTACGCTGTCCGGCAGGCCTGCGGCAGCAGGTAGCTACAGCTTCCAGGTCACCACAACGGATGCTTATGGCGCCACCGGCAATGCCAGCTATGTACTGACCGTCAGCGATGCCTCCCCGCTGGCGCGTGACAGTACAGCCACGGTGGCAGCCAACAGCCACGACAATCCGGTTCCGCTCAACCTTTCCGGCGCAACGGCCACCTCACTCACGATAATATCCCCGCCCTCGTACGGCAGCCTGGTCGTGACAGGGACGGGCGCCTTGTATACCCCGTCTCCCGGTTATGCCGGCAATGACAGCTTCACGTACACGGCGTCAAATAGCAGCGGAACGTCAGCTGCCGCACGGGTTACCTTTACCATAACACCCGTACTGCTGACTCTCTCACCGCCTCAAGGTCAGCTTCAAGGTGCAACAGCCGGCAATGCCTGGCGCCAGCAACTTACCGCGTCAGGCGGATCCGCGCCTTATACTTTCAGCGCAACGGCACTGCCACCAGGCCTTACGCTGAATACAGTAAGCGGGGAGCTTGCGGGCACACCCGCTGCTGCAGGCGATTACGCGTTTCAAATTACGGCCACTGACAGTCAGGGCAGCATGGGCACCACCAGCTATACCCTGTCGATCAAACCTGCAGTGGCGGATACCCTGGCGCTGGGCCCAGCCGCGGGAACGTTGCCTCAGGCAACGGCCGGAAAATCTTACGCGCAGTCCTTTAACGTCACGGGGGGACCTCACCTTATCGCTGGCAGTTGGACGGAAAATTGCCTGAAGGCCTTATTTTTGCTGAAGGACAGCTCTCGGGTACGGCTGTGCAGACCGGCAGCAGTGCTTTTGTTATTAAGGTGACGGACGCGGCGGGGTTAACGCAGCAGGCCAGTTACACGCTTGCAGTCGCCCCGGCTGCTCCCGCCGCGGTCGACCACAGCGTCTCGCTGGCCGCAGGGCAGTCGGTGACTATCGATTTGACAGCAGGCGCCACGGGTGGCCCGTTCACCGGCGCTCAGCTTCTGGATCAACCGGACAGTCATCTGGGCTCGGCGAAAATAGTGCGTTCCGGCGAGAATTATCAGTTGCAGTTCACCGCTGCGGCGCAGGCCAGCGGTTCTGCTGCGCTTCGCTATGTGTTAAACAGCCCTGCTGGCACGACTGCAGCTGCCCGGATACTGCTGTCTGTTACCGGTCGCCCGGATCCCTCACGCAATGCAGATGTGATCGGCATGGTCAGCGCACAGTTTCGGGCCGCCCAGAACTTTGCACGCGCGCAGCTGAGCAACTTCAGCGATCGCCTGGAGCAGCTGCATGCCGGCAACGCATTGCCCACTGACATGCGCGGCATTCGTTTCGCCATGCCATCGGCACGTCCCGAGCATGATGCCGATCGGAACATGTGGGCATCCGCCTGGCAGCAGCAGAAAGCCTTCCAGAATGAACGTCCGGAATCGCCTGCCCTGCCCTCGCTTCCCTTCTCCGGCAATGGAGAAATCCAGCGGCTCTCATACTGGACAGGTGGCTATGTGGATTTTGGCGGAGATCGGGCTGACGGTATCCGCTTCAGCCATACCACCGTTGGCATCACCACTGGCGCAGATTATTGGTTCACTCCCGCTTTCACAGCCGGCATGGGCATAGGCTTTGGACGCGACGTCAGCGACATTGGTGACAGCGGTACGCGGGCAAACGGACGGGCATTCAGCACCGCTCTGTATGGCAGCTATCATCCTGGTGCATATTTTGTGGATGGACTGCTGGGCCACGGCCTGATGGATTTTGACAGCCGGCGTGCCGTAAGCGATACCGGTGCAGTCGCCCGCGGCAGCCGTTCAGGACGGCAGGTATTTACCTCGCTGACGACAGGCTACGAGTTTCGCTCGGCCGAGGGTCTTATCTCGCCTTACGGCCGTCTGCAGTATTACCGGACCTGGTTTGACGGTTTCAGCGAGACCGGCGCGGGTGTCTATAACCTTGCTTTCGCTCCGCAGACGGTGTCACAGGCCACGAGCGGTGCAGGTCTGCGCGCAGAGCGTATGCTCCCCGTACGCTGGGGCGCATTACGCCTGCAGGGCCGACTTGAATATGCCCAGCGTCTGACTGATACCGGAAAAGCGCGGATGGGGTACGCGGATACCGGTAATGATACCTGGCAGATAGCGCTGACGGAACCGAGCCGTCAGAGTGTCATGCTGGGAACCGGTATTGATTTTCTGCTGCCCTATGGCATTACCCCGGGCATCGCCTATCAGGGCACGCTGGGCCTGGACGCACAGCGCACGCGCGATCAGATGGTCATGATACGCGTAAATGTCGGGTTCTGACGTAAACATTCAGGCCCGGCGAACCTTCCGGGGGACTGTTAGATCGGCCGGTCACCCCGGCCGGTATGAGATGCCCCCTTTGCTCAGGGACTAGCCCCTTTAAAATAGCAAGTGTGACTTACATCACTTAAATCTGAATATCCCTTACCGGATTAGAGGCGTGCTTAGAGGTATACAACGAACAAATTTTCAAATAACTTTTTGCCACTCATTCTAGTCTGGAAAAACAGAGATGCATGGATATTGCATTACTGATTGCTTATGCAGGAAGCATCATGAGACAGGGAAAGCCCGAACACATAAAGGCCTGCCCTGTACGACGTAATCATGTTTTCTTCTCCTTTTATCCATGATGCATAAGCTGTCAGTGGATGAAAACTTCTGAGACCATTAAAATCCACATTATCGTACCAATAACCAAAAATAATTTTAATGCATTATTGCTCAAAGGAAAGTTATAGGTCGCTTCAAGACATTTTTTTCGGGCCACAAGAAGTAAAACCGGTGGCAGTAATACTGCCCATATAACAAGTGCTATGCCAGCATAGGAAATGGCAAGCAGAAAGCCATCCGGCTTGATTATGCAAAACAGAGCTGGCGGTAAATACGTCAAAAGAACAGGTAATATTCCTTTTTCTTTCGTCATCCGACTTTTCAACAGATCTCGAAAGTAGTCACACAAGCCTAATGAAGCTGAAAGCAAGGAAGATAATATCGCAAACATCGCGAAGAAAACCAGAATGATTTCCATTGATGCTGCCGCTTTCGCTCCTTCAATCATTCTGATAAAAGGGCCTATATTACCGCCAGCATCTTTAATCTCGGAGAAAGTAGCCTTATCAACCACTCCCATAGATATGGTTAACCAATAATAATAGATGAGTGCCGAGATAAAGACTCCTGCGCATAAGCTTCCTACAACTTTTTTATAATTGGCTTTCCCATAAATTTTTATTAGCGATGGAATACTCCCATGAAAACCAAACGCTATAATACAAACAGGAATTACCAAGGCAAGGGAAGATATGCCATTCAATACTGGGTTATCACTTAGATATTGAAGCTTGACGCTTTCAATTAAACCACCAGTAGCAAGAAAAAAGGTTATAAACTTAGCTGCAACGAAAAAAGAAATAACGTAGCTTGCTAAAGTCCCGCCCATGTAAATCAGAGATGAAACCAAAAAAGTAACCAGCAAAACAGACCACGTTGTACCATTAATGCCGAAAATCTCGTTAAGCACACCGGAAAAGGCAGATGAAGCACCAGATATATAGGCATACGTTATCAAATAGAGAACAAACAGAAAGCTTGCATTAATAACAAGGCTTGCCCTGTGACCCAAGAGATCTTTTGTAAAAGTATGGAAGCTAGTCCCGGATGGGAATCTAAGATTTACATCGACCAGCATTAGTCCGGTAAGCAGCATGAAAAATGCTGAGATCGCTAGCGTGATCACTCCTTTTGTGAACCATACATTTTCAAGAGCCAGAGGAAGCGCAAACATGCCCCCACCCACTATCGTTGCAACCACTAAGGCTGTTCCATGGCTGAGCCCGGTGATATTTTTCATCATATTCCGTTATCAATGATGCCCGGCAAAGGCCGGGCAAAAGCCTGACTACATTACTTCGTTGTATGCTAGTTTAAAGCATTTGTGGAAACGATCGATATGTTCTTTTTCATGTAATGCAGAAATAGCACACCTCAGTATGGCATTCCCTTCTTCAACCGTAGGAAACATCGCCACAGTAGTAGCGAATCCATGCTCGTGCATCTTTTTACACATCGTGATAGCTGTATCTTCATTACCAATGAGAATACCTCGTATCGGCATTCTTGTACCTCTGTTGATAACTTCAGTATCAGCAAATTTTTCGTCAAAATATGCAATAACTTCCTGTAATAACACCTGTCTCTTTGCAACGGTACCATCAAGGTGTAAATCAGCAGCGGCCAGGCATGCCGCCATTCCCGGTAAACTAGGAGGGCCGCCAAATGCGTATGTGGTCCCGTAGGTTTTAATGAACTTAATGGTTTCTTCGAAGTTGCATGCAATAAATCCCCCATGTGAACCAAAAGCTTTAGACAGCGATCCTGCAATGATAATTCTGTCGTCCAGCTTGTTATTGAGGCATTCCATTACATAACCGGAGCCGTTTTCGCCGAAAATAGAAGTTCCATGCGCATCATCGATATAAGCATAACCGTTATATTGACTGATCAGCTGCGTAAGTAATTTAACCGGCGCAACGCCACCCATGGAGCCAACACTGTCGGAGATAGATATCGGCGTAAGGCCATTATCAAAAGCAAACTTGAATGCATCTTCAATTTTCTTATGATCCTGGAAGTCTATACGTACCACATCGCCAAACTGCTGCAACAATCCCCGATTAATTTGTAATGTCGCATGTGCTGTTTTTTCAAGGATGAAGTACGGCTTATTGCTAAAAGTGTATTTTGGCAATGCTCCTGATGCCAGTAATGGTAAAACCGCGATATGACAAGGTGTTACAGCATTAAAGGTAAGCGTATAGGCGCCTTTCATTATGGCGCTTAGTTTACTTTCAATGTTGCTAAATATGTCTGGTTTAATTCGCGTTCTTGCCACCGACAACTGAACGCCAAAGCGCTCCATCGCTTCGTATACAGCCACTTTAAGTTTTTTGTGCGTTTCGATACCCAGATAAGAGCAAGACACAAACTCGATCATTTCCCTGCCATCGTCGAGTCTGATTTTCTTCCCTTCTCTCTCAGTGACAATTAACTCATTGATGTTTTCCGAAAAAACGCGCGTCTGATATTTTACGGATTTCTCAATTTTGTTTCTTTGCCAGTTCTGCACTTCGCTCTCCTTAAATAGCTAACTACCAGTAATGATAAAACCGCCAGGGATAATCCACTTATCCCCATCACCTTTTCAAACCCAATCCCGAAAGAAGTGGATTTTGTCACACAATAACTAATAAGACCTGCACAGACAGTTTGAGTAAAACCCGTCAATGAGGAAGCTATTCCTGTCTTTTTTCCTTTGATCTGTAGTGCAGTAAAATGCGCTATCGGATAATATGCACCTAACGTAAAATTGAACAATATAGCCGATATAATATATAAAACAGGTTCAGCCTCCCCGATAATCAAAGGGAATAATGACAGAACATTGACGCCAAAAATCAAAAATGGGTTTGTGAATGCGTTAACCTTTGAAGCCTGATTTCCTGCTATGAAAAAAAGAACAGAAATCGAGAAGACCAGTGAGTATTGAAAAGGAGTAAATTTTAAATTTTCAATAAAAATCACAGGCGTCAGCGTAATGAAACAAAAAAGCGAACTGAGGATCAAAGAAACTAAAGCCGTTCCCGAAAAAAATTCCTTTGTCAAAAAACTGCCATTATCTTCTTCAGCTATCTCTTTTGCGGCAGGTAAGTTTTTCGGGGCAATAATTACTGTAATCACACCAAAAATGAACATCGTTAAAAATATATAGTTCCAGCTTACATAACCCAGCATTGCCCCGCCTGCCAGTGGTGCTAGCAGAGGAACTACAGCGCTTGCAGAAGAAATGTCGGAGAGCGCTTTTTTTAATCTATCAGCGGGAAAACTATCTTTCGCAATCGCTCTGGATAATACCGGTCCGGCACCAGCACCTACGGCTTGTACAAACCTTCCTGCCATAAGCAAATAGATATCTTTAGCCATAAAGCACAGCAGGCTGCCAGCAGAAAAAATTATAAAACCTGCCGTTATCGTTTTTATTTTCCCTAACCTTTCGCCTAAAAAGCCAACACATAGCTGGCTGAGAGCATAAACGATTAAAAAGCCGCTAATCGAAAGTTGAATAAGTGAATAATCAACCTGAAAAACTTTTTGCAGATCAGGTAGAGCCGGAACAATCATGTCAGTCGCCAGGGCTGACACAGATGCAGCAAGTACAAGATATAAATAAATTCGGTTCATAATCGAAATTAGCTAAGGCCTTAAGAGCATTCAAACTATCAAAACCGCTTATAGATATCAATTTTACTTATGGGATAGCCATTCTGAACAGGTCTAATACCAAAAACTATTTTTATAATGAAAAATATACTCAATATCAGATAGATATATTTGAATGGTATAAATATTGCGCAATTAATTCTAATGCCCTGCTTATAAAAAAAGCAATTTTAGGTTGAGAAAATATGCACTTGTACAATTTAAATTACAGATATAGATTCAGAAAAAAAGAGAAATTTAGCATAAAAATCTAAAAGTTAAGTTTTCCTATATATATTATAAAAAAGCGGTCAATTATCAATCAATTGATTCGCCAAAATCATACAAAGTAGACATTGGTCAGCTTTACACTTTTTTTATAACATCTCCATAACATTTTGAGTTTACTTCGTTGACTGACAATGAATTATATATTATTTGGGTTTATCTAATGCGTCATCAAAATGATCCACTGACATCAATAAATTCGATTACGGTCTTCTCCCCTTCTTTATCAAAGAACAGTAGTGGCAGCATTTTCTACCATGCCATAAGCGCTTTTTGGCATATCGGACTGTTAATAGTGTATGTGAGTACAACCAACAACTTTTCATTTTGTATTAACGCTGCAGACAGCGATAGTCCATTGTTAAGCATTGAAATTTAAAATTATTTTGAAAAGTAACTACAACCTAGCTCCGGTTTTTTGTTGACGACCTCATGCAGTATATGCCCATGAAAATTATGGCGGTTCACCACTTGATCCAACCAGACTTAGGCTTTCAGCACGCCGTTCTATTCTGATTAAATATTATCCCGTCTGTTGCTGTTCTAATCATGGTTTAACTTGAGAGTTACTGGGGCATATTTGGTATGCGATATTTTGTTGAGCTGTAGGGCCGGCAACAACTGAGCATGCGCTGAATGCGCAGGCCCGGCCAGAGTGATGCCTACGCTATGGAACATAAGTTATGGCGTTGATAGCTGTATACGTATGGCTGCGAATAAGCATTATGTTTATCTATCCTCTCATTACCTGAATCGCCACAGGTTTAACAGACACCTCAGAGTCATTTAAGATGGCTTAAAGAGAGATGCCCATGAGCGGTAAGCGTTATCCCGAAGAGTTTAAAATTGAAGCGGTAAAACAGGTTGTTGAGCACGGTCATTCTGTTTCTGGCGTGGCGACACGTCCCGGTATCACCACCTACAGTCTTTATGCCTGGATAAAGGCATATGGCCCGGATTCCTCAACCAATAAAGTCCGGTCAGATGCTCAGGCTCATATCTGACGCCTCAAGAAGGAGCTGAAGCGGGTTACGGACGAACGGGACATATTAAAAAAAGCCGCAGCGTACTTCGCAAAGCTGTCCGATTGAGGTACGCCTTTATCCGTGACAACAACCGTTTCTGGCCTGTCCGCCTGCTCTGCAGGGTGCTGGATGCGAATCCGGGTGGTTTTTACGCCTGACTTCATCAGCCGGATTCACGGCGGCATCATGCTGACCTGAAGCTGACGGGGCAGATAAAGCCGTTCTGGCTGGAGTCGGGTTGTGTTTATGGTTATCGCAGGATCCACCTCGGCCTGCGGGATACCGGACAACAGTGCGAACTAAACCCTGACTGGCGACTGATGAAGCGTGCCGGGATAAGGGCTCAGGTTGGGTAGCGTAGCCCACGGGCACGCAAGGCAGAAGCCAGTATCATGACGCCCAACAGGCTCCGGCGGCAGTTCAACCCGGAGGCACCAGATGAACGTTGGGTGACAGACATAACCTACATTCAGACCCACGAAGGCTGGCTGTATCTGGCTGTGGTTATTGACCTGTTCTCGCGTAAGGTTATCGGCTGACCAATGCAGTCCCGGATGACAAAAGATATTGTTCTGAATGCACTTCTGATTACCGTGTGGCGACGCAATCCTTAAAACAGGTGCTGATTCATTCTGATCAGGGCAGTCAGTACACAAGCCGTGAGTGGCAGTGGTTCCTGAAATCACATGGATTGGTGGGGAGTATGAGCCGTAAGGGTAACTGTCACGATAACGCAGTTGCAGGAAGCTTTTTCCGGTTACTGAAACGTGAGCGGATAAAGAAAAAGATCTACGGAACGCGGGAAAAAGCCCATAGCGATATTTTTGATTACATCGGAATGTTTTATAACAGTCAGCGTCGGCATGGTTCGGGCGATCAGATGTCACCGACAGAATATGAAAACCAGTATTATCAACGGCTCGGAAGTGTCTAGATTATCCGTGGCGATTCATTCCAACATTTTCCAGTTTGTATTGTTATTCATCTCTTAGTTCCTCAAATCCTCAAATTTAATATTGGTAGATGGCTCTGGCTTCAAGACAACTTTTAGATGATTTCGTCCGGCCTGAACGAGTAGCGGGGGATTTTCTCAGACTGAGCTGTAAAAGCGGCAGCCTCTACTTCTCCTCAAGAGCCATCATCCGACTGCGCAGGCTTTCTCCCTGTCTTTCAAGCCGGCTGATTTTTCCTGCAACGCCCGGTCCTGATATTCTGCCTTTGAAGCCTGTTTACACACATTTGAATAAAAGTTGTTCTTTTCCCTGTTATATGACGCCCTGTCATAGCCAGCACTGGCACTGGTCTGATAGAGCAGTTGCTGAGCCTCCGCAATTTGCCTGTTGTTCAGATCCAGCGCGACGCTCAGTTCGCTTAGCCTTGCCTCCCTGCTGCCTGTCGGCGTTCGTCGCTGCTCAGCGTGCTGACCATGCTTTTCAGGAGAGGACGTTGCTGAAGTACTGGAGGAGGTCGTCCTCGACAAAGGATCCGGACTTCAGCTCAGGACACGCACCTGTGTTTACCATTAGAATGCTTACCGTAGATAGGTGTGGACACAGGTCATGGCGGAGCACACGGCCACTTTCAGAAGTAGGCAAGGATCTCGCTGTCATCTCCATACAGGCAAAATTGGTCAGGACGCAACAGGGGGAGTCGGTGTTTAATAATAGTAGCTTTCTTGAATGGATTTGGTTGCACGGGCCGCAGGGACTGATGTTGGTAGTAATACTCATGGCGCTGAAGATCCTGCATGACTGGCTAATAAGGACCGAGCCTCTGAGTATGCTTGCCGGAATTTTCAGCAGAACCCGCCGGCTTGAAAAGATACTGGAACGGCATTATCTCTCAGACGTAAACCGGGAACTTGTGCTCTCTGAACTCAACCAGCGATGTAACTACGGACAGATTGGTGTAAGGGAGCCCCGGTTGCAACAGGCCGCGACCCGAATGACTGCTTTATGTTGTTTAAGGCCCCGCTATCTCAAACCTTGGCGGACATACCTTACTGAGCGACAGGGGAAGATAATATTCGATAAAAAGCGTTACAACCGGGATTGGAACTTTTTCAGATTCATAAATCTCCCGCTGACCACTCTTGCACTGCTGGTAATGGCAGTCCTATTTATCCCGCTTTTCGGGCTGCGTATGCTTCCGCTGATTGTTGTTGGAAATGTAGCGGCATGGTATTTTCCATGGCTGCTTCTGACATCACCTATGGCTCCAAGAGCAACGGCTGAAATGGAGGCCTGCCTTGAAAGATTTAATACAGAAGCAGCTGAGGGCTAACATGCCAGCTAATCGGGCAGACTATTAGAGTAACTAACGTGAATAGCCTGCTTCTACCGGATCGCTCGGAAACGGCCGGGCAGCTCAGTGGTGAATTTGCGCCAGCTCGTCTTCTGTCAGGCCGGTCATCTGCATGACGATATTATGGTCAAGGCCATTCTGCAGCATGGTTCGCGCAATTTTCAGGGTTGCTTCGCGCTCGCCCTTTTCAATACCTTGCTGCTCGCCAAGCTGAATCCCCTCCTGGCGTCCTTCCATGCGTCCTTTCTCAATGCCCTTCTGCTCGAGCTGCTGTGCAATGGTCATGAGTGCGTCTCCGTGTTGCGGCACACGCTGTGCCAGTTCGCGAACGAAGGCTTCGGAGTCGGCCGACTCTCCCGCCTGCAGTAAATAGTGTATCAGCACCGTCACCTGAGATGAAGAAAGATAGTCCGCCATCAGCAGCGTGGCCAGCCGGTCGGTCAGCGTGGCCATATCGCGCTGGTGTATGTGCTTCTGCAGTAAGGTCAGCGCTGCCATGCTGCGATGATTCATGATGTCATCATCCGGGATAACAGTGATGTCTGTCAGGGGAAAAGAGCCGCCGTATACTTTCTCCGCGACTGCCGGATCGTCGAACTCATCCAGCCAGCGGGTGGAATACGGATATGGGCTGCGTTTTCCGGTATAGAACAGCACGGGTATCACCAGTGGCAGCTTCTTGTGCCCGGCCTCGAGGTGGCGCTGCATGGCGGCCACGGCGTAGCGCAGCAGGCGAAAAGCCATATGCCGGTCCGGGGAAGACTGGTGCTCGATGAGCACGTGAACGTAGCCGTCTCCGGCGGTGGT
>Ga0209371_1000135_pt1 | contig 121718 bp, 116 predicted proteins | sample AgamicAtAmrz_FD_187165 | JGI IMG/M metagenome (GOLD analysis project Ga0209371, IMG submission 187165) | Agave microbial communities from Guanajuato, Mexico - At.Am.rz (SPAdes) (version 2) | ecosystem: Host-associated > Plants > Roots > Rhizosphere | place: Guanajato, Mexico | collected... | reverse complement strand
GCACGGTGCGCGGCTCGCCCGGGTAGGCGTAGTTGTTCCACGCGCTTTCTTCGTAGCCCTTGTTGAACACATTGCGCACATCCAGGTTCAGGCGCAGCTGCTCGTTGACCTTGTAGAAGCTCAGCAGGTCGGTGACGGTGTAGTCGTCCATGGTAAAGGTGCTCGCGGCGGTCTGCCCGGCACGCTCATCCACGTACTTGATGTTCACGCCCAGGCCCAGGCCACGCCAGACGCCGTCCTGAAACTCGTAGACGCTAAGCAGGTTGAACGCATTGCGCGGGATATTGGCCAGACGCGTGCCCTTGGGCAGCGTGCTGTCCTCCGTGACCTCGGCATCCACATAGGCGTAGCCACCGATCACTCGCCACTCGGGGGTCAGCTGGCCCGCCACATTGACCTCGAAACCACGGCTGCGCACTTCACCCGCCGCGATACGGAAGTTGGGATCGACCGGATCGACGGTCTGCACGTTCTCCTTGATGGTATGAAAAACCGCAGTATCGATATTCAGCAGGCCATCCAGCGCCGCCCACTTCATGCCCAGTTCGTAGGCCTTGCCTTCTTCCGGGTCAAAACCGCCACCCAGACGCGCCGCGCCGGAGTTGGGCTTGAAGGATTTGGAGGCGTTGGCGTAGACGGCGACGCTATCGGTCAGGTCATAAATGGCGCCAACACGGGGGGTCACGGCATTGTCGGCCTTTTCCCAGTCTGCGTTATTTACCCGCAGATCATCGTATTTGTGTTCGAAGCGCTCCAGGCGAACACCGCCCAACACCTTGAAACGCTCGGTGAGCGCGATCTGGTCCTGCACGAAGGCGGCCCAGGTCTCCAGGGTTTCATGGTCGTGGGTCGGTGTGCGGGTCAGCGCGGGCCGTGGCTGATTGAGCACCGGATCGAAGATATCGACCGGATAGTTAATGCCTGTAGCCGAGCGGCTGATGATCGAGCGGTAATCGTAATCCTCGTACTCCACACCGGTGATCAGCGTGTGGGCGAAGCCCGCCGTGTCGAAGTGGCCGGTCAGGTTCAGCTGGTAGTTGTGGTCGGTCCACTCCAGCTTGCGATAGTTGAAGTTGCGGCCCAGGGTCACGCCATCGGCAGCGATGCCGTTGCCCTCGACCGCATTGCCCTTGAGGGAGCCGTCCAGGTACTGATAACCGCCGGCCAGGGACCAGTCGTCATTGAGCTGATGCTCGAAACGCAGCTGCACCATGTCGTTGTCGTTATGCAGCATGTTGTCGCTGCCCTTGCCCCAGTAATAGGTGGAATGGCTGGGCGTGCCGCGCTGGTTGGGGAAGTGCGTAAGGCCGCGGTCGAGCGGGTGGTTGTTACGCATGAAATCACCTTCGAAGGTGATGCGCGTGGCGTCGGACACCTGCCAGCTGAGCACCGGGGCGATGCCGTAGCGCTCGCTCTCTACATCGTCACGGAAGCTTTCGCCGCCCTCGCCCACTATATTCAGGCGATAGGCCAGGCGGCCTTCCTCGTCCAGCGGGCCGCTGGTGTCCAGGGTGCCACGGCGCAGGCCCTGGTCGGTGAACTGGCTGCCGATAGTAGTGCGCTGCTCGTCCAGCGGCTGCTTGGTGACCACGTTGAAGGTGCCGCCGGGGTCGCCACGGCCATACAGCGTGGCGGCCGGGCCGCGCAGCACTTCCACGCGCTCCAGGGTATTGGCGTCCGGCGAGTTGGGGTAACCGCGGTTGATCGGAAAGCCGTTGCGGTAGAACTCGGCGGAGGTGAAACCGCGCACCGTGAAGTTGGTGAGGCCCTGACCACCGAAGTTGTTGGCGCGGCCGACGCCGCCGGCCTGATCGAGCGCCTGCTGCAGGCGGGTGGCGGAGATGTCGTCGATCACGTCGCGCGGCACCACGCTGACCGACTGGGGTGTTTCATGCAGGGCAGTATCGGTGCGCGTGGCGCTGGCCGAGCGCGTCGCCGCATAGCCTTGCACGGGGCCGGTCGCGCTTTCCGCGCTGCCGGTCACAATGGAGTCGGGCAACTCCAGCGCGCCGTCTTCAGGCACGGTCAGCGAAGCGGCGTGAACACCGACAGAACACAGGGACAACAGGCAGATTGAAACACGACTCCAGCGCATGAAAAGACGGTCCAGATGGGAGGGGCCGCGATCATAATCCAACTGCGATTCACTCACAATTGCATTGAATAATCACCTTCATGCCCTTCCATCTGGACCGCTTCAGGCGCTCTGACTACGGCGCTGCAAAAGGCGCTGCAGCTGTGCCGAGACTTACTTGAGCTGCGCCAACAGCGCCTCGGCAGCGGCTTCGGAGCTGGCGGGGTTCTGACCGGTGACCAGCTTGCCATCCGTGATCACGAACGAGCCCCAATCCTCGCCCTTTTCATACTTGCCGCCGAGTTTCTGGAACTCGTCTTCGATCAGGAAGGGCACCACGTCGGTGAGCTGCACGCCTGCTTCTTCGCTGTTGCTGAAACCGGTGACCCGCCGGCCCCTGATCAACGGGCTGCCATCGGCCGCCTTGACGTGGCGTAGCGCGCCGGGTGCATGGCAGACGAAACCGATGGGCTTGCCGGCGCGTTCGAAGGCTTCGATCAGGGCGATCGACTCGCGGGATTCGACAAGGTCCCACAGCGGGCCGTGGCCACCCGGGTAGAACACCGTGTCGAAATCCTGCTGGTCAACCGAATCCAGCTTCACGGTGCTGGCCAGCTGACGCTGCGCCTCGGCATCGGCCTTGAAGCGGCGCGTAGCGTCGGTCTGCGCGTCGGGCGCGTCACTTTTCGGGTCCAGCGGCGGCTGGCCGCCAGCCGGCGAGGCGAGCACGACGTTGGCACCGGCATCCTTGAACACGTAGTAAGGCGCGGCGAACTCCTCGAGCCAGAAGCCGGTTTTCGCGCCGGTGTTGCCGAGCTGATCGTGGGAGGTCAGCACCATCAGAACATTCATCATGACTCCTTGCTTGTGGCGATGGGGTTCTGGGTTAGTGGCTTGAAACGGCGCAGAGTGCCCCGGCTTTTTCGTTCACGACCTATATCGGCAACGGAACGATGCCCATGGCAATTGGTGAGAGCCACCAGAACGAAAAAGGGGTAGCTACTGCTGTAGCTACCCCTCCTTTGTTTAACACCTGCTGAGTACCAGGAAGTGTCAGCGCTTGTCCTTGCGCTTCTTCTCGGCCTTCTTGTGGTGACTCATCAGGCGACGCTTCTTGTTCACCTGGCGGTCGGTCAGGGTGTTCTTGTTGCCTTCATAGGGGTTCTCGCCCCCTTTGTACTCGATGCGGATCGGTGTACCGACCAGCTTGAGCACGCGGCGGTAGGTGTTTTCCAGGTAACGGGAATAGGCGCGCGGCACGGCGTCGACCTGGTTACCGTGGATCACGATCAGCGGCGGGTTGGCGCCGCCCAGGTGGGCGTAACGCAGCTTGATGCGGCGACCGTTGACCAGCGGCGGCTGGTGCTCCTGCACGGCGTCTTCGAGGATCTGCGTCAGGCGGCTGGTCGGCCAGCGAGTGATCGCCGACTTGAAGGAAGCCTGTACCGATTTGTACAGGTGACCCACGCCGGTGCCGTGCAGCGCCGAGATGAAGTGGATATCGGCGAAGTCGACGAAGAACAGCCGGCGCTGCAGCTCGGTCTTCACGTAGTCGCGCTCGCTGGGCTCCATGCCGTCCCACTTGTTCAGGGCGATGACCAGGGCGCGGCCGCTTTCGAGCACGAAGCCGAGCAGGTTGAGGTCGTGGTCGACCACCCCTTCGCGGGCGTCCATGACGAATACCACCACGTTGGAATCCTGGATGGCCTGCAGCGTCTTGACCACCGAGAACTTTTCCACCGCCTCGAAGATCTTGCCGCGGCGGCGCACGCCGGCGGTATCGATCAGGGTGTACTTCTCGTCGTCACGCTCGAACGGAATGTAGATGCTGTCGCGGGTGGTGCCGGCCTGATCATAGACGATGACCCGGTCTTCGCCGAGCATGCGGTTGACCAGGGTCGACTTGCCGACGTTGGGGCGGCCGATGATGGCCAGCTTGATGCCGTCCTTCTCGCTCGGGCCGGGAATGCGCTTGGCTTCCTCGCCCTCGGCGACCTCTTCGGCCTCCTCGCCCTCTTCCGGCTCGCCGGCATCCTTGGGAAAGCTGCCCAGGGCGGCTTCGAGCATCTGGGTGATGCCACGGCCATGGGCACCGGCGATCGGCAGGGCTTCGCCCATGCCCAGCGGCGAGAACTCGGCGCGGGCCAGGTCCGGGTCGAGGTTGTCGACCTTGTTGACCACCAGGAAACTGCGCTTGTTGCGCTTGCGCAGGTGCTCGCCGATCATCTGGTCGGAGGCGGACAACCCGGCACGGGCGTCGACCAGGAACAGCACGGCGTCGGCTTCCTCGATGGCCTGCAGGGACTGCTCGGCCATCTTCGCGTCGATACCTTCCTCGTCACCGGAGATACCGCCGGTGTCGATCACGATATAGGTGCGCCCCTGCCACTTGGCCTCGCCGTATTGGCGGTCGCGGGTCAGACCCGAAAGATCCCCGACGATCGCGTCGCGGGTGCGGGTCAGGCGGTTGAACAAGGTGGATTTGCCGACGTTCGGCCGGCCCACCAGGGCAATTACGGGAACCATTCGGCTCTCCACTTCGTTATTTCAAAAAATACAAAAGCCGCTGCACAGGCAGCGGCCGCAAATCTCGCACTATCTGCCCTGCCCGCCCAATGTTGCCGGGCGAGCAGAGCCGGGGCTCACTTGATGGTCAGAGCCACCAGTTTGCCGCCGTTGCCGAAGGCATACAGCCAGTCACCAACCACCAGCGGACGGGCACGCAGGCCATCGCTGTCGATACGGGTACGGCCGACGAAGCGACCGTCGACCTGGCTGATCAGGTGCAGGTAGCCTTCCAGATCACCAAAGGCGACGTAGCTGGAGAACACCGCAGGCGACGACAGCTGGCGGCGCGCCAGGGCGTCGTTGGTCCACAGGGCCGACGCGGAACGCTCGTCGATGCTCTCCACGGTGCCGCTGGCCAGGGTCACGTACACGTTGCCGAAGCCCTGGGCCACCCCCATGGAACTGGACGCCTCGCGCTGCCAGATCACCCGGCCGCTCTGCAGGTCCAGCGCCGCGACGCGACCCTGGTAGGTGACCACGTACAGCTGGCCACCGGAGAGCAGCAGGCCGCCGTCGATGTCGACGATACGGTCGAGCTCGGAACGGCCCTGGGGAATGGCCACGCGCTGTTCCCAGACCGGGATGCCGCGCTGCGCGTCCAGCGCGATGACCTTGCCGCTGGACAGGCCGGCGATGGCCAGCTGGTTGGTCAGCAGCGGGCTGCCGGTGCCGCGCAGGGTAAGCACCGCCGGGGTGTTCTCGAAGATCCAGCGCTGCTGGCCGCTGTAGGCGTCCAGTGCGACGAGGGTGTCGTCCTGGGTCTGCACCAGCACGGTGTCGCTGCTGATCGCCGGTGCGGAGAGCACTTCGCTCGGCACGCGGGCGCGCCACTTCTCTTCACCGCTGGACGAATCCAGGGCGATCACTTCACCCTTGAGGGTGCCGACCACGATCATCCCGTAGCCCGCCGCCACGGCGCCGGACACCGGAACGTCCAGCTCCTGCTTCCAGGCGACCTTGCCGGTCATGCGGTCCATGGCCACGACCAGGCCTTCGACGTCGGCGGCGAAGATCTGCTCGCCATCGACCACCGGCTCGAGCATGTTGTAGATGTCGCCCTGACCGTTACCGATCGAGCGGCTCCACTCTTTCTGCAGCTTCACTTCCTCGGTGAACTTGGGAAGCTCGGCAGGCGGCAGTTCTTTCTTGCTGTTGCTGCTGCAACCCACGGCCAGAACGGCCAGGGCCAGCAATGCGGCATTCTTCCAACGCATCACGTCATGCATCCCCTTTGGCCAGGTCGTCGATCTTCAGCTGCAGACCACCGACGGCAGCTTCTTCAGCCAGCGCGCCCTTGGCTTTCACATAGGCGGCGTGTGCATCGTCGGTACGACCCAGCTTCACCAGCAGGTCACCCCGAAGCTCTTCCCGACTGGCCAGGAAGGCCTGGTCGGCATCGCCGTCGAGCAGCTTGAGCGCTTCGTCGGCCTTGCCCTGGGCAGCCAGTACACGGGCCAGACGCTGACGAGCGAGCTCGCCCAGGGTCTCGTTGGCCGGCTTGTCGACCACGCTGCGCAACTCGGTCGCCGCGTCGTCCAGCTTGCCGGACTCGACCGCGACCTTGGCCACGAACAGGCTGCCGTACTGGGCGTACTGGGTGCCGCCGAAGTCTTTCTTCAGCTCGCCGGCAAGCGCGGCCACCTTGGCGGCGTCCGGCTGACCACTCGGGGTCATGGCCGACTCCAGCAGTTGCTGATAGATCACCGATGCGCCCTGCGCCTGGTTGGTCTGGTACTTCTGCCAACCCTGCCAGCCGAATACCGCGATCAGCGCCAGGGCGCCGCCCGCCAGCAATGGCTTGCCGTTACGGTCCCACCAGTCTTTCAGGCCGGCCAGTTCATCATCATCGCTGTTCAACGCCACCCCAATACTCCTTAATCGCTAAATCGCTCAAGCCTGCTGGGTGCAGGATGCCAGATGGTCGGCAAGATCCGACCAGGCAATGCTTTGTTGTTCGCTGTCGTCGCGCAAAGGTTTGCAACCTACCACGCGCTTGGCCAGTTCGTCCTCACCGAGAATCAGAGCATACAGCGCTCCGCTCTTGTCGGCCTTCTTGAACTGGCTCTTGAAGCTGCCACCACCGGCATTGACCAGCAGACGCAGCCCCGGAACCTGATTACGCACATCCTCGGCCAGTGCCAGTGCCGCCAGCTCGGCCGCTTCACCGAAGGCGCAGATAAAGGCATCGGCCGGGCGGCTCAACTCGGCGGGCACGCAATCCAGCGTTTCCAGCAGCAGCACCAGGCGCTCGACGCCCATGGCGAAGCCCACGCCCGGCGTCGGCTTGCCGCCGAACTGGGTGATCAGGCCGTCATAACGGCCACCGCCGCAGACGGTGCCTTGAGAGCCAAGCTTGTCGGTCACCCATTCGAAGGCGGTACGGCTGTAGTAGTCCAAACCGCGGACCAGCTTCTGGTTGATCTGATACTGGATGCCGACCGCATCCAGGCGCGCCTTGAGCCCTTCGAAGTGGGCCACGGATTCGGCATCCAGGTAGTCGTGCAGGCGCGGCGCGTCCGCCAGCAGGGCCTGGGTTTCCGGCACCTTGCTGTCGAGGATACGCAGGGGGTTGGTGGTCATGCGTCGCTGGCTGTCTTCGTCGAGACGATCGAAGCGCTCCTGCAGATATGCCACCAGGGCCTCGCGGTAGGCGGCGCGGGCCTCGCTGGATCCCAGGCTGTTGAGCTGCAGGGTCACCGCGTCGGCCAGGCCCAGTTGCTTCCACAGGCGCCAGGTCAGGGTGATCAGCTCGGCATCGATGTCCGGCCCGGGCAGGTTGAACACTTCCACACCGATCTGGTGGAACTGGCGATAACGGCCCTTCTGCGGCTTCTCGTAACGGAACATCGGGCCCGCGTACCAGAGTTTCTGCACCTGGCCGCCACCGGTCAGGCCATGCTCGAGCACGGCGCGCACGCAGCCGGCGGTGCCTTCCGGGCGCAGGGTCAGGGATTCGTTGTTGCGGTCGAGAAAGGTGTACATCTCCTTGTCGACCACGTCCGTGCCCTCACCGATGCCCCGGGCGAACAAGTCGGTGAACTCGAGGATCGGCAGGCGGATTTCCTGATAGCCGTAGCTGTCCAGCAAGGTCGCCAGGGTGGTTTCCAGGTAACGCCAGGCCGGGGTCTGCTGCGGCAGGATATCGTTCATGCCACGAATGGCTTGCAGGGACTTGCTCACTTGTTTTCCTTAAGCACGGGTCAGCCGCGCACGATCACGGCCGCATCGGCTGCGGCCTTTTCGGCCGCCTTTTCGCGAATCAGCTTTTCCAGCTCATCCACCAGGTTGGTATTGGTCAGCTTGGAGGCCGGCTTGCCGTCGATGTACACCAGGTTGTTCGGCGTGCCACCGGTCAGGCCGATATGCGCTTCCTTGGCTTCGCCAGGGCCGTTGACCACGCAGCCGATCACCGCCACGTCCAGCGGCACCAGCAGGTCCTCGACGCGGGTTTCCAGCTCGTTCATGGTCTTGACCACGTCGAAGTTCTGGCGTGAGCAGCTCGGGCAGGCGATGAAGTTGATGCCCCGCGAACGCAGGCGCAGCGACTTGAGGATATCGAAACCGACCTTGATCTCCTCCACCGGATCGGCAGCCAGGGAGATGCGGATGGTGTCGCCGATACCTTCTGCCAGCAGCATGCCCAGGCCCACCGAAGACTTCACGGTACCGGAGCGCAGGCCGCCGGCTTCGGTGATGCCCAGGTGCAGGGGCTGTTCGATCTGCTTGGCCAGCAGGCGATAGGCTTCGACGGCCATGAACACGTCGGAGGCCTTCACGCTGACCTTGAAGTCGGGGAAATTCAGACGGTCGAGGTGCTCGACATGGCGCAGCGCGGACTCGACCAGCGCCTCGGGCGTCGGCTCGCCATATTTCTTCTGCAGGTCCTTTTCCAGGGAGCCGGCGTTGACGCCGATGCGGATCGGGATGCCCTTGTCGCGCGCCGCCTCGACCACCGCCTTGACGCGGTCCTCACGGCCGATGTTGCCCGGGTTGATGCGCAGGCAATCGACGCCCAGCTCGGCCACCCGCAGGGCGATCTGATAGTCGAAATGGATGTCGGCCACCAGCGGCAGGTTGACCTGCTGCTTGATGCGTCCGAAGGCCTCGGCGGCGTCCATGTCCGGCACCGAGACGCGCACGATGTCGGCACCGGCGGCTTCGAGGCGACGGATCTGCTCGACGGTGGCAGCGACATCGTTGGTGTCGGTGTTGGTCATGCTCTGTACGGCAATCGGGGCATCGCCGCCGACCGCTACCGAGCCGACCCAGATCTTGCGAGAGAGACGACGTTTGATCGGTGATTCACCGTGCATATTACTGCCCACCCAACTTCAAGCGTGCGGTTTCACCGGAGATATGCGGCGTCACATCGACAGCAGCACCGTTGTAGGTCACCTGGGCGCCGCGGGCAAAGCCCAGGCGCAGTTCCATGGGCGCCTGGCCACGTACATCCAGGCTGTCACCGCCGCGTTTCAGACCGCTGGCGACGACCTTGCCATTGGCATCGGTCACCTGGATCCAGCAATCGGCGGTGAATTTCATGCTGACCAAGCCTTCGCCGGCCGCGACCGGGGCCTGGGGCTGAGCGGCTGCGGCGGCGGGCGCCTGGGCAGCCGGTGCGGCTGGCGCCACAGGTGCAGTCGATTCACCAGGCGCAGCAGGAGCCTGCTCGGCGGGCGTGGCCTGGTCAGCTGGCGGGTTCTGCTCCAGCAGCTCGGTGGCGGTAGCCGGCGGCGTTTCGCTCGGGGCTTCCTCCGCCTGCTCGGCCGGCACGCCCGGCAACGGCAGGTCGGTGCCCTGGCTCTGCGCTTCGGCAACGGCCTGGTCTTCCGGCTCGTCGAGCGGATGAATCTGGGTGCTGCCATCGGCACCGTCGACTTCGACATGGCCCAGGCCGACGTTCTTCAGGTCGTCGAGCTGCCAGCCCTGGTCCTGCCACCAGTAGAAACAGGCGCCACCGACGCCGAGCAGCAGCAAAAAGCTGACCAGGCGCAGGATGCTTTGCGAGTAGCGTGTCGGCTCCTCGATCCGGCCCAGCGCGTGCACGCTGCTGCCGGTGGCGTTGCTGCCGGTGAACTGATCGAAGTCAGCCACCAGGGGCGCCTGCTCCAAGCCGAGCAATTTCGCATAGGCGCGGATGTATCCACGGGAGAAGGTGTTGCCCGGCAGTTTCTCGAACTCGCCAGCCTCCAGCTGGCTCAGGCGCATCGGCGTGAGGTTGAGCTGGGTGGCGACTTCGGCCACCGACCAGCCTCGGCTCTCGCGCGCTGCACGCAGGGCTTCTCCAGGATTGACGCGATGAGCTGCTGCAACTTCGGGTTGGGCCGCTTTCATCTTTGCTCCGACAGATATTGCTGATATTCCGGCGTACCGGGATAAAGACGTTTCAACTGCAGGCCGAGGCTGGCAGCACGGTCACGATCTTCGAAGATCGTGGCCAGGCGTGCGCCCAGCAACAAGCTGCGGGCATTCTGCTCGGAAATGGCGCTGAAGCTCTCGTAATAGCTGCGCGCCGGCACGTACTCGCGATCTTCGAAGGAGAGATTGGCCATCTCCAGCAAGGCCCGTGGCTGGCGGCTGTTGAGGCGCAACGAACGCTCGAAATAGCTTTTGGCCTCCTGACGCTGGTTGAGCATCATGGCGGTCATGCCCATGTTCTCGAACACCCTGGCGCGCTCGGGATAGAGGCTGTCTTCGGCAGCCAGCCGATAGCGCTCCATGGCCTCCCCGTAGCGTTTCTGCTCGAACAGGAAACCGCCGTAGTTGTTCAGCAGGCGGGCATCCCTGGGGTTCTTGGACAGCGACTTGCGGAAATGTTCATCGGCCAGCTTGGGCTCCATCTCGCGCTGGAACACCAGGGCGAGCACGGCGTGGGCATCGGCACCCGAAGGGTCGATGTCCAGCGCGTTCTTCAGCGGCACCTTGGCCGGCCCGGTCTCGCCCTGCTGCAGATAACCGATGCCCAGCTGCACGAAAGAATCGTAGGCCTTCTTGCGCCCTTCAGGCGTTTTCATCGGGTCGACGTCACCGGTGGATACGCACGCGGTGAGCAGACCGGCACCGAACAAGAACAGCAGGGAACGCAGCACGGTCATGGAGATCCTCTCAGTTACGGCTGGCGGTGGGACGCGCCACCTCGGCATCGGCGTTCAGCTGGCGCACGGCGATATAGCGCTCGCTGCGCCGGGTGCGGTCCATGACCTGGCCGACCAGTTGCCCGCAGGCGGCATCGATGTCCTCGCCACGGGTGGTACGCACCGTGACGTTGTGTCCGGCCTTCTGCAGAAGCTCCTGGAAACGGCGAATCGCATTGTTGCTCGGACGCTCGTAACCCGAATGGGGGAACGGGTTGAAGGGAATCAGGTTGATCTTGCAGGGCACGTCGGCCAGCAGCGCGACCATCTGCTCGGCGTGCTCGAGTTTATCGTTCACGTCCTTGAGCAGGGTGTACTCGACTGTTAGCACACGTTTCTCGCCAAGGCGGGAAACGTAGCGCTTGCAGGCGGCCAGCAGCATGTCCAGCGGGTACTTCTTGTTGATCGGTACCAGCTGGCTGCGCAGCTCGTCATTGGGCGCGTGCAGCGACAAGGCCAGGGACACGTCGATGACCTCGGCGAGCTTGTCGATCATCGGCACCACGCCGGAGGTCGACAAGGTGACCTTGCGCTTGGAAATGCCGTAGCCCAGGTCGTCCATCATGATCTTCATGGCGGAAACGACATTGTCGAAGTTCAGCAGCGGCTCGCCCATGCCCATCATCACCACGTTGGTGATGGCACGGTCGATTTTCGCCGGCACGCTGCCGAACGACTTGTTGGCGATCCATACCTGGCCGATGATCTCGGCGCTGGTCAGGTCGCTGTTGAAACCTTGCTTGCCCGTGGAGCAGAAGCTGCAATCCAGGGCACAGCCCGCTTGCGAGGAAACGCACAGGGTGCCACGCCCGCCCTGGGGAATGTACACGGTCTCCACGCAACTGCCCGACGCCACCCGCACTACCCACTTGCGCGTGCCATCGGAGGAAATGTCTTCGCTGACCACTTCGGGCCCGCGAATGTAGGCAGCGGCCTCGAGCTTCTCGCGCAAGGCCTTGCCGACGTTGGTCATGGCGGCGAAATCATCGACGCCGAAGTGGTGAATCCACTTCATGACCTGACCGGCACGAAAGCGCTTCTCTCCGAGGCTGTCGAAGAACTGCTCCATTTCCGGCTGGGTCAGGCCCAGCAGGTTGATTTTGCCATTCGTGTCGGTCATGACGTCACCTTCGCACGCTTCGCCTTAGCGAATGCGGGCGTTGATCTCGGTAGCGGAGAAGAAGTAAGCGATTTCGCGAGCAGCGGAAGCTTCCGAGTCGGAACCGTGAACGGCGTTCTCGTCGATGGAAACGGCGAAGTCGGCACGGATGGTGCCGGCAGCAGCTTCCTTCGGGTTGGTAGCGCCCATCAGTTCACGATTCTTGGCAATGGCGTTCTCGCCTTCCAGGACCTGAACGATGACCGGACCGGAGGTCATGAAAGCGACCAGATCCTTGAAGAAACCACGCTCGCTGTGCTCGGCGTAGAAGCCGGCCGCTTCGCGCTCGGACAGTTGCAGCTGCTTGGAAGCAACGATGCGCAGACCAGCTTCTTCGAAGCGGGTGGTGATCTTGCCGATCACGTTCTTAGCAACGGCGTCCGGCTTGATGATGGAGAAGGTACGTTGAACAGCCATGTGAAACTCCAGAAACGGTGGATTAAAGCCAAAAATTAAACCCGCGAATTATACGCGGGTTCCAGTCAAAAGCATAAGAGCGATGCCCCAAGGTGGCACCTGCTCGGCATAAAAGGCCGGCTATCGTCCGGCCCACGCTTACTGCGCTTCTTCGATCCAGGCTGCCTGAATGGCTTCGAGGACCTTCTCGCCGCCGCGCTGCGGGTCGTCGGAAAACTCCGGCAGCTCGACCACCCAGCGGTGCAACTGGACGAAATTGACATAACGGGGATCGACGTCCGGCTTGCTGTCGGCGAGCTGGATGGCGATTTCGAGCACATCAACCCATTTCAGGCTCATGGCGTGGCTTCCTGATCAGTGCGGCGCTTCGGCGGCGTGGTTGAGCGAGTACTTGGGAATCTCGACGGTGATGTCCTGCTCTCCGACGATCGCCTGGCAGGCCAGGCGCGACTGGGCTTCCAGCCCCCAGGCCTTGTCCAGATAATCCTCTTCGAGTTCGTCGGCTTCGTTCAGCGAGTCGAACCCCTTGCGCACGATGCAGTGGCAGGTGGTGCAGGCACACACACCGCCACAGGCGCTTTCCATCTCGATATGGTGCTCGTGGGCCAGCTCCAGAATCGACGTACCGGACGACGCCTCGACCACCAGCCCCTCGGGGCAGAATTTCTCGTGGGGCAGAAAAGTTACCACGGGCATTGTTTATTCCTCGATCTCATTCAGGCTGCGCCCGGCCAGCGCGGCTTTAACCGTCGAATCCATGCGCCGGGCGGCAAAGGCATCGGTCACCTGCGACAGACGCTTGGTCTGCTGCTCGATGGCCAGGCCATCGGTGCCCGTCAACAAATCACGTAATTCCTGCATCTGCAGTTCGATCACCATCCGCTCTTCGGCATCCAGCAAACGCTCGCCATCGGCCTGCAGCGCACCCTCGACCGCTTCGAGCAGACGCTGGGCGTCGACCTGCTGCTCACGCAGCACGCGCGCCGCCTTGTCACCGCCGGCGTGCTGGAAGGAGTCCTGCAGCATGCGCGCGACTTCACCGTCGGTGAGGCCGTAGGACGGCTTGACCTGAATGCTGGCTTCGACGCCCGAGGCGAGTTCACGGGCGCTGACGCTGAGCAGGCCGTCGGCATCCACCTGGAAGGTCACCCGGATCTTCGCCGCCCCCGCCACCATCGGCGGAATGCCGCGCAATTCGAAACGTGCCAGGGAGCGGCAGTCGCTGATCAGCTCGCGCTCGCCCTGCAGCACGTGGATCATCATGGCGCTCTGGCCATCTTTGTAGGTGGTGAACTCCTGGGCACGGGCGACCGGAATGGTGGTGTTGCGCGGAATCACCTTTTCCATCAGCCCGCCCATGGTCTCCAGCCCCAGGGACAACGGAATGACATCGAGCAACAGCAACTCTTCGCCGTCGGCCCGACGGTTGCCGGCCAGGGCATCGGCCTGGATCGCGGCGCCAATGGCGACCACCTGATCCGGGTCGATATCGGTCAGCGGCTGACGACCGAACAGCTCGCCGACCGCCTCGCGCACCCGCGGCACCCGGGTCGAGCCGCCGACCATGACCACCGCACCGACGTCCTCGACCTCGATACCGGCATCACGCACCGCACGGCGACAGGCCTTCAGGCTGCGCGCCACCATCGGCTCGATCAGCGCCTGGAAATGAGCGCGGGACAACACAGCGCGCCATTGGCCGTAACTCACCTCGACGCTGTCGGTGCTGGTCAGCGCTTCCTTGGCGGCGCAGGCCGCCTGCAACAGGCTGCGCTGGGCGCCAGGCTCGATATCGGCCGACAGACCGGCCTGCTCGACGATCCAGCCGGCGATGGCATGATCGAAGTCATCGCCCCCCAGGGCGCTGTCGCCCCCGGTGGCCAGCACTTCGAACACGCCGCCGGTCAGGCGCAGGATGGAAATATCGAAGGTGCCGCCGCCCAGGTCGTAGATCGCCACCACGCCTTCGGCCTTCTGGTCGAGACCGTAGGCCACCGCAGCGGCAGTCGGCTCGTTGAGCAGGCGCAGCACGTTCAGGCCGGCAAGCCGCGCGGCGTCCTTGGTGGCCTGGCGCTGGGAGTCGTCGAAATAGGCCGGCACGGTAATGACCGCGCCAACCAGCTCGCCACCCAGGGTCGCCTCGGCACGTTGACGCAGCACCCTGAGAATATCGGCGGACACTTCGACAGGGCTTTTCAGGCCTTGCACGGTGTCGATGAACGGCATGTGCGACTCGCCCGCCACGAAGCGGTAAGGCAACTGCTCACCCAATTGCTTCACGTCGGCCAGGCCGCGCCCCATCAGGCGCTTGACCGACAGGATGCTGTTGAACGGGTCGCTGGACGCCTGGGCGCGGGCGGCCTCGCCGACTTCCACGTGATCGGCATGGTAACGCACGGCCGAAGGCAGGATCAGGCGCCCCTCGGCATCCGGCAGCGGCTCGCTGACGCCGCTACGCACGGCCGCGACGAGGGAATTGGTGGTGCCCAGATCGATCCCTACCGCCAGGCGACGCTGGTGGGGTTGTGGGCTCTGTCCGGGCTCAGCAATCTGCAATAAAGCCATAGGTAGTCGGTGCTTATCTGGGTATCAGGCACGGCCACGGCAGCCGCGCGAGCATTAATCGTCGAGGCGCTCTTCGAGCTGGCGCACCTCGTGGGAAAGCTTGTCGAGGAACTGCATGCGGCGCATCAGGCGTTCAGCCTCTTCTCGGCGCGCATCGTCTTCCCAAGCCTCGGCGAAGCGTTCGTTCAACGCCTGCTGAGCCACCTTCAGTCGCCCCTTGAAGGCGGCTACGCCAGCCAGGTCGGCTTCGTCCTGCAGCTCTTCGAGCTCTTCACGCCACTGCATCTGCTGCATGAGGAAGTCGGGATCCTGCACGGTGACTTCCAGCGGCAACTCGGGCCCGCGCATCGCCAGCAGGTAACGCGCCCGCTGCGAATCGCTCTTCAGCGTGCGATAGGCCTCGTTGAGGCTCGCCGAACGCTCCAGCGCCACGCGTTGCTCGCGCTCGGAGGCATCAGCGAAACGATCGGGATGCACGCTGCGGGCCAGCTCGCGATAACGGGCGGCCAACTGGTCGAGATCCAGACGAAAGCTCGGCTGCAGCTCGAACAGGGCGAAATGACAAGGACCGGAACTGTTCATCAGATGTTGAAGCTTTCGCCACAGCCGCATTCGCCACGGACGTTCGGGTTGTTGAACTTGAAGCCTTCGTTCAACCCTTCCTTGACGAAATCGAGCTCGGTGCCGTCGAGGTAGACCAGGCTCTTGGGATCAATGATCACCTTGACGCCATGGCTCTCGAACACCTGGTCTTCGCTGGCGGTTTCGTCGACGAACTCCAACACGTAAGCCAGACCGGAGCAGCCGGTAGTGCGGACGCCCAGGCGGATACCCTCACCTTTTCCACGCCCATCGAGGGAACGCTGGATGTGCTGGGCGGCAGCCTGAGTCATGCTGATAGCCATCGACAAACCTCCTTAGAGCAAACCTTTCTTCTGTTTGTAATCGCGTACGGCCGCCTTGATGGCGTCCTCGGCAAGAACGGAACAGTGGATTTTCACGGGCGGCAACGCCAGTTCTTCGGCGAGCTGGGTGTTGCTGATGGTGACAGCCTCGTCCAGGGTCTTGCCTTTCATCCACTCGGTCGCCAGGGAGCTGGAGGCGATGGCGGAACCGCAACCGTAGGTCTTGAACTTGGCGTCTTCGATAACGCCCGCGTCGCTGACCTTGATCTGCAGGCGCATCACGTCGCCGCAAGCCGGCGCGCCGACCATGCCGGTGCCGACGTCCGGGTCTTCCGCGTTCATCTTGCCGACGTTACGCGGGTTCTCGTAGTGGTCGATGACCTTTTCGCTGTAAGCCATTTTTCAATCCTCTCTCATCAGGCGCCGCTCACCGGCAGCTTTTAGTGTGCTGCCCATTCCACCTTGGAAATGTCGACACCTTCTTTGAACATATCCCACAGCGGCGACAAGTCGCGCAGCTTGGTAACGGCCTCGCAGACCTTCTCTGCGGCGTAATCGACTTCTTCTTCGGTGGTGAAGCGGCCGAAGGTGAAGCGAATCGAGCTGTGCGCCAGTTCGTCGTTGCGACCCAGGGCACGCAGCACGTAGGAAGGCTCCAGGGACGCCGAGGTACAGGCCGAACCGGACGAAACCGCCAGGTCCTTGAGAGCCATGATCAGCGACTCGCCTTCGACGTAGTTGAAGCTCAGGTTCAGGTTGTGCGGCACGCGGGCGGTCATGCTGCCGTTGATGTACAGCTCTTCCAGGCCTTCGACCTGCTTGAAGAAGCGGTCGCGCAGGGCCAGCACCTTGGCGCTCTCGGCAGCCATCTCTTCTTTGGCGATACGAAAGGCTTCACCCATGCCGACGCACTGGTGGGTCGCCAGGGTGCCGGAGCGCATGCCACGCTCGTGGCCGCCACCGTGGGTCTGGGCTTCCAGACGAATACGCGGCTTGCGGCGTACGTACAGCGCGCCGACGCCTTTCGGGCCGTAGGTCTTGTGCGCCGAGAAGGACATCAGGTCGACCTTCAGCGCTTGCAGATCGATGTCGACCTTGCCGGTCGACTGCGCGGCATCGACATGGAAGAACACGCCACGAGCACGCAGCAGTTCGCCGATCGCGGCGATGTCGTTGACGGTACCGATCTCGTTGTTGACGTGCATGATCGACACCAGCGTGGTGTCCTCGCGCAGCGCCGCCTCGACCATGGCCGGGGTGATCAGGCCATCTTCGCCGGGCTCGATGTAGGTGACCTCGAAACCTTCACGCTCGAGTTGGCGCATGGTGTCGAGCACCGCTTTGTGCTCGATCTTCGAGGTGATCAGGTGCTTGCCCTTGCTGGCGTAGAAGGTAGCGACGCCCTTGATGGCAAGGTTGTCGGACTCGGTGGCACCGGAGGTCCAGACGATTTCGCGCGGGTCGGCGTTGACCAGCTCGGCCACCTGGCGACGGGCGTTCTCGACCGCTTCCTCGGCTTTCCAGCCGAACACGTGGGAACGCGAAGCCGGGTTGCCGAAGTTGCCTTCGTTGGTCAGGCATTCGATCATTTTCTGCGCAACGCGCGGGTCGACCGGCGTTGTCGCGGAGTAATCCAGGTAGATTGGCAATTTCATTTTTCGGTATCTCCTAATCAGGTCTCAGGCCGGCGCCTTGCGTGCTCAATCGACGGTGGACGCTTCAATCTTATCCAGATGCTGCGCCCTGCCGTTGTTGGCGCAGCGACGTTGGTCCTGACGCTGGGCGACTTCCTGCACTTCGCGGCGCGTGACCAGATCGGCCAGGCTGATGCCGCTGAGAAACTCGTGAATCTGCTGGCTCAGGTCGCACCACAGGTGATGGGTCAGGCAGATGTCGCCGGAGTGGCAACCACCCTGCCCCTGACACCGCGTGGCATCGACGGATTCGTTGACCGCGTCGATCACCTCAGCAACCTGGATGCCCTGCATGTTGCGCGACAGCTGATAGCCACCACCCGGCCCGCGTACGCTGGAAACCAGGCTTCCACGACGCAGCTTGGCGAACAGCTGCTCGAGATAGGAAAGGGAAATGCCCTGACGCTCGGAGATATCGGCGAGGGATACCGGCCCGTTCTGGGCATGCAGCGCCAGGTCGAGCATGGCAGTCACGGCGTAGCGGCCTTTGGTAGTCAGTCGCATGAAGGGTTACCAAGGATTCACAATGTGAAGCGATTATCTCCTTTTCCGAGTATTTGAGTCAACTATAAGACCAACCAAAACACTCGGGTTTAGGAACCCCTTGCCACGCAAAGTGGCGGCGGATCATAGCAAAGCCAGACCCGCCCCGCATCACGCGGCCGGCTTGCCGCCCTGCTCCTTGCAGACACCGGCGAAATCCTCGTCACGCAATTGCGGCATGTCCTTGGCGCAGTAGTCACTGCCCAGCTTGCCCAGCGCACCGCAAATGCCTTCGAGGCGATTGTCGACCGCATGCAGGTGGTCGAGCAGCTGACCGATCGCACGCGCCACCGGGTCAGGCATGTCCTGGCTGACCCCGTAGGCGTCGAAGCCCAGCTTGTCGGCCATGGCCTGGCGTTGCGCCTCGAGCCCGTCATCACCCTTGACGATGATCTTGGCCGGGATGCCGACCGCGGTCGCCCCCGCCGGCACCGCCTTGGTGACCACCGCGTTGGAGCCGATCTTGGCACCTGCGCCCACGGTGAACGGGCCGAGCACCTTGGCGCCGGCACCCACCACCACACCATTCTCGAGCGTCGGGTGGCGCTTGCCCTTGTTCCAGCTGGTGCCGCCCAGGGTCACGCCCTGATAGAGCGTGACGTCGTCGCCGATCTCGGCGGTCTCGCCGATGACGATCCCCATGCCGTGATCGATGAAGAACCGCCGGCCGATCACCGCCCCGGGGTGAATCTCGATCCCGGTCAACCAGCGACTGAAATTCGACACGCCACGGGCCAGCCACTTCCAGCCGGAGGTCCACAGCGCATGGGCGGCACGATGCAGCCACACCGCATGCAGCCCGGGGTAGCAGGTGACCACTTCGAAGGCGTTGCGCGCCGCCGGATCACGATGGAATACACCCTGGATATCTTCCCGCATGCGCTCAAACATCAGTCTTTCCCCGTTTATGGTGCTCACCGCGCGCGGCCTTGAGGGTCTCGGTCAGGATGCCGCGCAAGATATTCATTTCCAGCCGGGTCACCTCGGCACGCCCATACAGGCGGCGCAGGCGACTCATCAGGTGCCGCGGGCTGGCGGGATCGAGAAAGCCGATTTCCACCAGCGATTTCTCCAGATGCCCGTAGAAGGACTCCAGCTCATCCGCCGTCACCGGCTGATCACCCTCCTCGACAGGCGCCTCCTGCCGCGGCATGACCGGGGCACTCTCACGAGCCAGGGCTGCCATGCGCACCTCGTAGGTCAGCACCTGCACGGCAGCCGCCAGGTTCAGCGAGCTGAACGCCGGATCGGAGGGGATGTGCACGTGAAAGTGACAACGCTGCAGCTCTTCGTTGGTCAGGCCGGCGTGCTCACGCCCGAACACCAGCGCCACCTCGCCACCCTCGACGGCCTTCTGCACCGCCGCCACGCCGCATTCACGCGGATTGATCAGCGGCCAGGGAATGCGCCGCTCCCGGGCACTGGTGCCAAAGGCCAGACTGCAGCCGACCAGAGCCTCTTCGAGACAGGACACCACCTGCGCGGAATCGAGAATATCGGTAGCGCCGGAGGCCCGGGCAACCGCTTCCTCACTGGGAAACTGGCGCGGCTCGACCAGCACCAGGCGCGACAGCCCCATGTTTTTCATGGCCCTGGCCACCCCGCCGATATTGCCGGGATGACTGGTGTTGACCAGTACCACTCGAATGTTCTGCAGCAAGGTAGACGCCCGCGTCGGATAAATGAGGTGACAAATCTTACAGAAGCACCCTCCTTTGTGTCATGCAGGACACGGACGGCACTTCATGCGACGGGCTTTTCTGCTAGAATGGCCGGCTTTATTACGACCCCAGGTGAACTTCCATGCAGCCCATGCTGAACATCGCGCTGCGCGCAGCCCGTAGCGCCGGTGAAATGATCTTCCGCTCAATCGAACGCCTGGACGTCATCGCCGTAGATGAAAAGGACGCCAAGGACTACGTGACCGAGATCGACCGCTCGGCCGAGCTGATGATCGTCCAGGCCCTGCGCAAGGCGTACCCGACCCACAGCTTCCTCGGCGAGGAAGGCGGCCTGCTCGAGGGCAGCGGCGAAGGCGCTGACTACCAGTGGATCATCGACCCGCTCGACGGCACCACCAACTTCGTGCGCGGTGTTCCGCACTTCGCCGTCAGCCTGGCCTGCAAATACCGTGGCCGCCTGGAGCACGCCGTGATCATCGATCCGGTTCGCCAGGAAGAATTCACCGCCAGCCGCGGCCGCGGCGCTGCCCTGAACGGTCGCCGCCTGCGCGTCAGCAACCGCAAGAGCCTGGACGGCGCCCTGCTCGGTACCGGCTTCCCGTTCCGCAACGACCAGCTCGACAACCTCGAGAACTACCTGGGCATGTTCCGCAGCCTGGTCGGCCAGACCGCTGGCGTACGCCGCGCCGGCGCCGCCAGCCTCGACCTGGCCTACGTCGCCGCCGGCCGCTTCGATGCGTTCTGGGAATTCGGCCTGTCCGAGTGGGACATGGCAGCCGGCGCCCTGCTGATCCAGGAAGCGGGCGGCCTGGTCAGCGACTTCAGCGGCGGCCACGAATTCCTCGAGAAGGGCCAGATCGTTGCCGGCAACACCAAGTGCTTCAAGGCCGTGCTGACCGCGATTCAGCCGCACCTGTCGGCCTCGCTCAAGCGCTAACCACGGCGTTAAAAAAACCGGCCTTGTGCCGGTTTTTTATCGCCCATGAAAAAGGCGCTCTCGAGAGCGCCTTTTCAACCTGCCGAGCGGATTACTGGTCCGACTCGGAATCAGCCAGTACCAGCTTGCCGTCGCGAACCGGGATCTTGCTACCCGGCTCTTCGTCCATGCGTACGCGGCCTACCTTGCCATCCAGATCGTACTTGACGTCGTAGCCGACGATCTTCTCACTGGTGTCGTGGACCGTCTTGCAACGGGTTTCCGTGGTGGTGTAGGTGTCACGCGACTGCATGCCTTCCTGCACCTTGTTACCGGCGTAACCGCCGCCCACCGCGCCTGCCACGGTGGCGATCTTCTTGCCATTACCACCGCCCACCTGGTTACCCAGCAGGCCGCCGACCACGGCGCCAATCGCCGTACCGGCGATCTGGTGCTGGTCCTGTACCGGGCGCTGACGGGTGACGGCCACGTCACGGCATTCTTCACGTGGCGTCTTGATGGTCTCGGTTACCGGCTTGACCGCCAGAACCTCGGCGTACTTGGGTCCGCTCACCATGCTATAGGTCGCGACCGCGCCACCTGCAGTGACACCGACGGCACCCAGCACAGCACCAACCAACAATGACTTGTTCATGCGATTCTCCTGATCACAACTGCAGCGCCTATGCGCTCTACTCCCAGCCTTGGAAATGCAAAACGGGCGACAAGTTCCCTTGCCGCCCGTCTTTATGCAGTGCGAATGGTGAATGCATCACACCTCAGGGGCGCTCGTCCGCACCCTCTGCAGTGGCCGGCGGCGGGATCAGATCCTCGGAGGTCAGCTTCAGCCAGATCAGCACGGGGGCACTGATGTAGACCGACGAGTAGGTGCCCACCACGACACCGATCAGCAGGGTCAGGGCAAAGCCGGCCAGGCTGTCGCCACCGAACACCAGCAGGGCGACCAGCGCCATGGCGGTCGAGGTGGAGGTGGCGATGGTACGCAGCAGTGTCTGCGTCACCGACACGTCGATGTTCTCGATGATGTCGGCCTTGCGCATCATCCGGAAGTTCTCGCGAATGCGGTCGTAGATGATGATGGTGTCGTTCAGCGAGTAACCCAGCATCGCCAGCACGGCCGCCATCACCGTCAGATCGAAGGGCACCTGGAAGAAAGCCAGGATACCAAGCGTGACGATCACGTCGTGAGCCAGGGACGCCACGGCACCGACACCGAACTTCCACTGGAAGCGGAACGCCAGGTACAGCAGGATGCCGCCCAGGGCCAGCAGCATGGCCAGGCCACCCTGGTCACGCAGCTCCTCGCCCACCTGCGGGCCGACGAACTCGACGCGCTTGACCTCGAAGGAGCTCTCGGTGTCGATCTGGCGCAGCGCACCCGCGACCTGATTGCCCAGATCGGGCGAATCACCGGCCAGGCGCACCAGCACGTCGGTGGTGGAACCGAAACTCTGCACCACGGCGTCGGCGTACCCGGCCTGCCCCAGCTCACGCTTGATCAGCTCCAGATCGGCCGGTTTCTCGTAGGTCAGCTCGATCAGCGTACCGCCGGTAAAATCCAGACCAAAGTTGAGGCCATGTTTGAACAGGCTACCCAGACCGATAAGGCTGATAACCACGGTGACGGCGAACGCGATGTTGCGTATCGCCATGAACGGAATGCGGGATGGAAGTCTCATAGCCTCACCTCAAATCCACAGTTTCTTGAAGTTACGGCCACCGAAGATCAGGTTGACCATCCCTCGGGTGAACATGATCGCGGTGAACATCGAGGTGATGATCCCGATCGACAGCGTGACGGCGAAACCCTTGATCGGCCCGGTCCCCAGCCCGAACAGAATCGCACCGACCAGCAGCGTGGTCAGGTTACTGTCGAGAATCGCGGTGTAGGCGCGGTCGAAACCCTCATGGATGGCGCGCTGCACCGACAGACCGTTATTCAGCTCTTCGCGGATACGTGAATAGATCAGTACGTTGGCGTCGACCGCCATACCCAGGGTCAGCACGATACCGGCGATACCCGGCAGGGTGAGGGTCGCACCGATCACCGACATCAGGCCGACCAGCAGGGTCAGGTTGAACGCCAGGGCGATGGTGGCCAGGAAGCCGAAGAAGCGGTAGATGCAGATCATGAACAGCGACACGAAGATCATCGCCCACTCGGTGGACTCGATGCCCTTGACGATGTTCTCGGCACCCAGGCTCGGGCCGATGGTGCGCTCTTCAGCGAAGTACATCGGCGCGGCCAGACCACCGGCACGCAGCAGCAGCGCCAGCTCGGACGACTCGCCCTGACCGTTCAGGCCGGTGATGCGGAACTGACTGCCCAGCGGCGACTGGATGGTCGCCAGGCTGATGATCTGTTTCTCTTCCTTGAAGGAGTCGACCTGCACTTCCTTCTCGACGCCGTCGACCATCTGTTTCACGTAGCGGGTCAACGGGCGCTGTTCGATGAAGATCACCGCCATGCTGCGCCCGACATTGCTACGGGTGGCGCGGTTCATCAGATCCCCGCCGTGGCCGTCCAGACGGATGTTGACCTGCGGGCGGCCGTTCTCGTCGAAGCTGGCCTGGGCGTCGGTCACCTGGTCACCGGTGATGATCAGCTCACGCTCGAGCTGCACCGGCGGGCGGCCTTCCTCGCGGAAGCCGAACTGCTCGGTGGTACCACGCGGCGCATTCGGATCGGCCGCCAGACGGAACTCCAGGTTGGCGGTCTTGCCGAGGATACGCTTGGCTTCGGCGGTGTCCTGCACGCCCGGCAGTTCGACCACGATGCGGTTGGCACCCTGGCGCTGCACCAGCGGCTCGGCGACGCCCAGCTCGTTGACCCGGTTACGCACCGTGGTCAGGTTCTGGCGAATCGAGTACTCACGAATTTCGGCGATCTTGGCCGGCGTCATGGTCACGCGCAGCACCTGCTGGCCACCACGTTCCTGGGCGTTGAGCTCGAAATCGTTGTAATCCTTGCGAATCAGCTGCTCGGCCTTGGCCAGCGTCTCGGCGTCAGCGAAGCCCAGCTGAATGGCGCCACCTTGCTGCGGCATGCTGCGATAACGCACACGCTCCTTGCGCAGCAGGCTCTTGAGTTCGCCCTCGTAGACCTGGCGACGCACGTCCAGCGCCTTGTCCATGTCGACTTCGAGCAGGAAGTGCACACCGCCGGAGAGGTCGAGACCGAGCTTCATCGGGCTTGCACCCAGCTTGCGCAACCACTCGGGCGTGGTCTGCGCCAGGTTCAGGGCGACCACGAAATTGTCGCCCAGCGCCTTGCGTACGATGTCCTTGGCCGGCAGCTGGTCGCCCTGGCTGACCAGGCGAATCAGGCCGCTGCGGCCCTGTTCGCCCACGTTCGACGCCTTGACTTCGATGCCGGCCTCGGTCAGCGCCCTGCTGACACGGTCGAGATCGGCCTGCGCGATGGTCTGCGCCGAACTGGCCCCACTGATCTGGATCGCCGGATCATCGGGATAAAGGTTGGGTGCGGAATAAATCAGACTGACGATCAGCACAACTGCGATCAGCAGGTACTTCCACAAAGGGTATTTGTTGAGCATGAATGACGCCGCCCGCTTATGACGCGGGGCGCAATATGCGCCCCGCGGGATGGATAAAACTGCAACAGAGACTTAACAGAGCGCTGAAAAACCTGGACGAGGCGGCCAGTGCCAGGCCGATGGCGGCCCCAGGGAGACAGGCGAGGAAGCGATCGGCGCCGCGAACGACTTTACCGGTGTAGATGAGCATTCCGAGCCTGTATCCAACGCAACGATGGCAACGCAGGTAGTTTTTCAACCGCGATCAGATGGCTTTCAGCGTGCCCTTGGGCAGGGTTGCCGCAACGGCTGCTTTCTGGATCTTCAGTTCGACGGTGTCGGACACTTCGATGACCACGAAGTCGTCGCTGACCTTGGAAACCTTGCCGGCGATGCCGCCGCTGGTTACCACTTCGTCGCCCTTCTGCAGGTTGCCGAGCAGGTTCTTGTGCTCCTTGGCGCGCTTGGCCTGGGGGCGCCAGATCATCAGGTAGAAGATGACCAGGAAGCCGATCAGGAAGATCCACTCGAAACCGGTACCAGCCGGGCCGGCAGCAGGGCCAGCGGCGTCAGCGTAGGCAGCGGGAATAAAAAAGCTCATTTGACACTCCTGTTGAAAGATCTTTTGGCCATCGAAAATCAGTCCAGCGGCGGCGTTGGCAGGCCGCGCCGAGCGTAGAAGGCATCGACAAAGGCGGCCAATGTACCCTGTTGAATTGCCTCGCGCAAACCAGCCATGAGGCGCTGGTAATGGCGCAAGTTGTGGATTGTATTCAACATGCTGCCGAGCATTTCGCCGCACTTATCCAAATGATGCAGATAGGCGCGCGAGAAGTGTTTGCAGGTGTAACAGTCGCAGGTCGGATCCAGCGGCGAATCATCGTGACGGTGGAAGGCATTGCGGATTTTCAGCACCCCGGTATCGATGAACAGGTGGCCGTTGCGCGCGTTGCGGGTCGGCATCACGCAGTCGAACATGTCCACCCCACGACGCACGCCCTCGACCAGGTCTTCGGGCTTGCCGACGCCCATCAGGTAGCGCGGCTTGTCGCTCGGCATCTGCCCGGGCAGGTAGTCGAGCACCTTGATCATCTCTTCCTTCGGTTCGCCCACCGACAGGCCGCCGATGGCCAGACCGTCGAACTCCAGCTCGCTCAAACCCTCCAGCGAGCGCATGCGCAGCGACTCGTGCATGCCGCCCTGGACGATGCCGAACAGCGCCGCCGTGCTCTCACCATGGGCCACCTTGGAACGCTTGGCCCAGCGCAGCGACAGCTCCATGGAGGTCTTGGCCACGTCGAATTCGGCCGGGTACGGCGTGCATTCGTCGAAGATCATCACGATGTCCGAGCCCAGGTCGCGCTGCACCTGCATGGATTCTTCCGGGCCCATGAACACCTTGGAACCATCGACCGGCGAGGCAAAGGTCACGCCCTCCTCCTTGATCTTGCGCATCGCCCCCAGGCTGAACACCTGGAAACCGCCGGAGTCGGTGAGGATCGGGCCCTGCCACTGCATGAAATCATGCAGGTCGCCATGGCGCTTGATGACCTCGGTGCCTGGGCGCAACCACAGGTGGAAGGTGTTGCCGAGAATGATCTGTGCGCCGATCGCCTCGATGTCGCGCGGCAGCATGCCCTTGACCGTGCCGTAGGTACCCACCGGCATGAACGCCGGGGTTTCCACCACGCCACGCGGGAACGTCAGCCGGCCACGACGGGCCTTGCCGTCGGTAGCGAGCAGTTCGAAGGACATGCGGCAGCTGCGCGTCATACTGAAACCTCGGGCCCGCGCGGTGCGGGATTGCGGGTGATGAACATGGCATCACCGTAACTGAAGAAGCGATAGCCCTCGGCCACGGCCTGGGCATAGGCCGCCATGGTTTCGGGGTAGCCGGCGAATGCCGACACCAGCATCAGCAGGGTCGATTCCGGCAGATGGAAGTTGGTGACCAGGGCGTCGACCACGTGAAACGGCCGGCCCGGGTAGATGAAGATGTCGGTGTCGCCACTGAAGGGCTTAAGCTCGCCGTCGCGGGCGGCGCTTTCCAGGGAGCGGACGCTGGTGGTGCCCACCGCCACCACGCGGCCGCCACGGTCGCGGCAAGCCTGCACCGCATCGACCACGTCCTGGCCGACTTCGAGCCACTCGCTGTGCATGTGGTGATCTTCGAGGCGCTCGACACGCACCGGCTGGAAGGTACCGGCGCCGACATGCAGGGTGACGAAGGCGCTTTCGACGCCCTTTTCACGCAGGGCGGCCAGCAGCTCGTCATCGAAATGCAGGCCCGCCGTGGGCGCAGCGACGGCGCCGGCCCTCTGTGCATAGACGGTCTGGTAACGCTCGCGGTCGGCGTCCTCATCGGGTCTGTCTATATAAGGAGGCAACGGCATGTGCCCGACGCGCTCGAGGAGCGGCAGCACCGCCTCCTCGAAACGCAGCTCGAACAATGCATCGTGACGCGCCAGCATCTGCACCTGGGCGCCACCATCGATATCGATCAGCGAACCCGGCTTGGGCGACTTGCTCGAACGCACGTGCGCCAGCACGCGGTGCTCGTCCAGCACCCGCTCGACCAGAATCTCCAGCTTGCCGCCGGTGGCCTTCTGCCCGAACAGCCGCGCCGGGATCACCCGGGTGTTGTTGAACACCATCAGGTCGCCAGGACGCAGGTACTCGAGCAGGTCGGCGAACTGCCGATGGGCGAGTGCCCCGCTGGCGCCATCGAGGATCAGCAGTCGGCTGGCACGGCGCTCGGCAAGGGGGTGACGGGCGATCTGCCCGTCGGGCAGGTCGAAATGAAAGTCGGCAACGCGCATGATCGAAAAAGGTGTCGTACTGCAGGGCGGAGCAGCTTACCGGAATTCGCCTACGCTGACCACGCAAGCGCATTGACCAACGGCATCTTGCTCCCTATACTGCGCCGCCATTGTGCCCCGGTGGCGGAACCGGTAGACGCGGCGGATTCAAAATCCGTTTTCGAAAGAAGTGGGAGTTCGAGTCTCCCCCGGGGCACCATATATCCTTCTACTGTTGCCAACTTGTGACAGTTCGCACTGAAACAGTGCCGTGCATCGCCTCGTTGCACAGGCTTCAGCCATTATAAAAACCCATCTGCAATTCGGACAAAGCCTCGCGATCATTACGTGGGTTTATACGTGTCCGAAGGGTTGGCATTTGCGTAAAAGTTAGCGTAGAGTTCAGCCACTGTGTTTGCATGGGTCGCCGAGAATCGTGACCTGATGCAGTAGATCGCCCTAGATCCGCTACATCCCGTTCGACTTCCATCACTCCTTGCAACCAGTCTTCAGTCCTCTACACATGGAGGCTGTCATCAACTCTAGTTCCAAGGATAAGAGACATGTCGAATCGTCAGAACGGTACCGTCAAGTGGTTTAACGACGAGAAAGGTTTTGGTTTTATCACTCCAGAAAGCGGTCCGGATCTGTTCGTACATTTCCGCGCTATCGAAGGTAACGGCTTCAAGAGCCTGAAAGAAGGCCAGAAAGTTAGCTTCGTTGCTGTACAAGGTCAAAAAGGCATGCAGGCTGACCAGGTTCAAATCCAGGAATAAGCCACTGCTTGAAAAAACCCCTGACTCACGTCAGGGGTTTTTTTATGCCTGCAACTTAGTATCCGTGCTTTAACCGCCCTTACGCATGCGAACCCGATATGCCGAAATCCACACTACGCCCGCAAGGCGACTTTCCGCCGGCCGGCCTGGGCCGACGCCTGGCTGCCATCTTGTACGATGGTTTCCTGTGCATCGCGCTGCTGATCGTCGTGGGCTTCATCTACAAACTGATCCAGATGGCCATCTACGGCGAGGCGCAGCTGCGGCAGTGGGCGGACGCTGGCGCCCTGGACCATGACCCACTGCTTTCCAGCCTGCTGCTGCTGAGCCTGTTCGGCTTCTTCGCCAAGTTCTGGACCCACGGCGGCCAGACCCTGGGCATGCAGGTGTGGGGCATTCGCGTACAGAATGCGGACGGCACGGCGCTCAGCCTGTGGCAGGCGCTGCTGCGCTTTCTGATCGCCATCCTGTCATGGCTGACGCTGGGGCTGGGTTTTCTATGGATGCTGGTCGACAAGCGCAAGCGCAGCTGGCACGACCTGTATTCCGATAGCGTGATCGTGCGCCTGCCCAAGCACGCGCATCGCAAATAAACGGGGGGCAGAGTCGAATCAGCGCGAAACTGCGCCCTCCCCCGACGGGAAAGGGCACAGCGGGATCAGCCAGCCCGGCGCAGTAGCCAGAGGCCGGCAATGGCGCAGATGCTGGCCGGAAGCAGCACCGCCACCAGCGGCGAGAAGCCGAATACCAGGCTCGACGGGCCGAGCAGATCCTGGGCGATGCGGAACACGAAGCCCACCAGCACACCGGTGAATACGCGCTGGCCGAGGGTAACCGAACGCAGCGGGCCGAAGATGAAGGAAATCGCCATCAACACCAGCGCGGCGGTGACCAGCGGCTGCAGCACCTTGGTCCAGAACGCCAGCCAATAGTTGCCGTTGTTCAGGCCCTGCTCCTTCAGGTAGTGGATGTAGCTCCACAAGCCGGTGATCGACAGCGCCTCGGGCTCCAGCACCACGGTGCCGAGCAACTGCGGGCTGAGCTCGATATCCCAGCGTTCGGTCGGCGCCTTGACGACTTCGGTGCGGCGATCATGGAACAGCGTGGTCGCCACATCCTCCAGTTCCCAATAGCTGCCTTCGTAGGTGGCGCGGCGGGCGAAGCTGGACGATTCCAGGCGGCGCTCGTCATCGAAGCGATAGCGGGTCACCCCGAACAGCACGCCGCCGGGCTGCACGGCATTGATGTGCACGAACTCCTGCCCCTGACGGTGCCACATGCCGCGCTTGGCAGTCTGCGCCTCGCCACCGCCTTGGGCCATGGCCCGGCTGGCCTGGGCCTGGTTTTCGGTCCAGGGCGCCACGTACTCGCCGATCAGGATGCCCACCAGCATCAGCGCCAGCATGGGCTTCATCACGCCCCAGACGATACGCCCGATGGACACGCCCGCTGCACGCATGATGGTCAGCTCGCTGTTGCTGGCCAGCGTACCCAGGCCGATCAGGCAACCCACCAGTGCCGCCATCGGCAGCATGTCGTAGATGCGCCGCGGCGCGGTCAGCAATACGTACCAAAGCGCATCGCCGATGCCGTAGTTGCCTTCGATGTCGCCCAGCTCATCGATCAGCGCGAACAGCAGGGCCAGGCCGACGATGATGCCGAGCACAGCCAGAATGGCGAACAGCACCTGCACGCCGATGTAACGATCCAGCTTAACCACGCGCATTCTCCCGACGGCTTACCAACTTCAGACGCAGCGGCTCCCAGTAGAGCAACGCCAGGCCAACCAGCAGGAACAACAGGTGCACGCCCCACAGCCCGATGTAGGGTGGAATACGCCCTTTATCCAGCGCACTGCGGGCCGCCACCAGCAGGCCGAGGTAGGTCATGTACAGCAGAATCGCCGGCAGCAGCTTGAGGAAGCGACCCTGACGTGGGTTGACCCGTGACAGCGGTACGGCCATCAGGGTGACGATGAACACCAGCAACGGGATGGAGATACGCCACTGCAACTCGGATTGCAGGCGCGGCTCGTCGCTGCCGATCAACTGCGAGGTCGGAATCGCCTCGCGTTCGCTGATGTCCGCCGCTACCGACGGCTTGGGCAGCAGCACGCCGTAGGTGTCGTACTGGATCACCCGGTAATCGGCCTGCCCCGGATTGCCGTCATAGCGGTAGCCGTTTTCCAGGATCAGGTAACGGCTGCCGTCGGGCTGCACTTCCTGGCGACCACGCTCGGCGACCAGCACGCTGATGCCGCGATCCTTGTCGCCTTCGCGGGACACACGCTTGTCGGAGATGAAGATGCCGCCCAACTCGGTGCGGTCGTCCGACAGCTCCCGGGTGTAGGTGACCCGGGTGCCGTCGCGCATCGACTGAAAGCGCCCCGGCACCAGGGTATCGAACTCGGTCAGGGCATCCTGCTGATTGAAGATCCTGGCGACCTGGGTCACGCCCTGCGGCGCCAGGCCCATGCTCAGCCAGGCCACCAGCAGCGCTACCACGGTGGCGGGCGCCAGGCTGTAGAGGAACAACCGCTGCTGGCTCATGCCGGTGGCCGACAGCACGGTCATCTCGCTGTCCAGATACAGACGCCCGTAGGCCAGCAGGAAGCCCAGGAACAGACCCAGGGGCAGAATCAGCTGCAGGAAGCCGGGCAGGCGAAAGCCCATGATCAGGAACAGCACGCTCGGGTCGAGTATCCCCTGGGCCGCCTGGGCCAGGTACTTGATGAAGCGGCCACTCATGATGATTACCAGCAGTACGGCGCTCACCGCACTCAGGGTAACCAGAACCTCTCGGGACAGATATCGGAAGACGATCAAACAGACACTCCAGGGTTGTCAGGCTCAGGCGGCTGTGCTCAAACTAGCCGAACTGCATGCTGGCCCGCACTTTCAAGCGAACCGGCCGAAAAAATTGTCGTCCATTATCCTGCATTCGCGACTCGTTGTCTTGGGGACACCACGCATGGAATTTATCGTCAAAAACGCTCGCCCGGAAACACTGAAAACCGCCACCCTGGTCATCCCGGTTGCCGAGGGTGGCAAACTCGCTGCCACGGCCAAGGCAGTGGACGCAGCCAGCGGCGGCGCCATCGCCGCCCTGCTCAAGCGTGGCGACCTGGCGGGCAAGCCTGGCCAGACCCTGCTGGTCCACGGTGTGGCGAACCTCAAGGCCGAGCGCGTACTGCTGGTCGGCACTGGCAAGGACGCCGAACTGTCTGACCGCCAACTGCGCAAATTGATCGCTGCCGTTTATGGCGTACTGAAAAATCTCGGTGGCAGCGATGCCCTGCTGGCCCTGCAGGATGTCCAGGTGAAGGGCCGCGACGCCTACGGCAAGGCCCGCCTGCTGGTGGAAAGCCTGGCCGACGCCGGCTACCAGTTCGATCGTTTCAAGAGCCAGAAGGCCACGCCCGGTGCCCTGAAGAAGATCACCCTGATCACCGACAAGGCCGACACCGCCGCCGTCGAGCGCGCTACCCGCGAGGCACGCGCCATCGCCATCGGCATGGCACTGACCAAGGACCTGGGCAACCTGCCGCCGAATATCTGCCACCCCAGCTACCTGGCCGAACAGGCCAAGGAGCTGGCCAAGGCGCACAACAATCTCAAGGTCGATATTCTCGACGAGAAGAAGCTGCAGACCCTGGGCGCCGGCGCCTTCCTCGCCGTGGCTCAAGGCAGCGACCAGCCGCCGCGAATGATCGTCATGCAGTACAACGGCGGCAAGAAAGGTGACAAGCCCCACGCCCTGGTCGGCAAGGGCATCACCTTCGATACCGGCGGCATCAGCATCAAGCCGGCTGCCGGCATGGATGAAATGAAGTACGACATGGGCGGCGCCGCCAGTGTGTTCGGCACCCTGCGCGCGGTGCTCGAACTGCAGTTGCCGATCAACCTGGTGTGCCTGCTGGCCTGTGCCGAGAACATGCCCAGCGGCGGCGCGACGCGCCCGGGCGACATCGTCACCACCATGAGCGGGCAGACCGTGGAAATCCTCAACACCGACGCCGAAGGCCGCCTGGTGCTGTGCGACACCCTGACCTACGCCGAGCGCTTCAAACCGCAATCGGTGATCGACATCGCCACCCTCACCGGCGCCTGCATCGTCGCCCTGGGTAGCAACGTGTCGGGCCTGATGGGCAACGACGACGAACTGGTCAACCAGATTCTCGCCGCCGGCCGCCAGGCCGACGACCGCGCCTGGCAACTGCCGCTGTACGACGAATACCAGGAGCAGCTGGACAGCCCGTTCGCCGACATCGCCAACATCGGTGGGCCGAAAGCCGGCACCATCACCGCTGGCTGCTTCCTGTCGCGCTTCACCAAGGCCTACAAGTGGGCGCACCTGGACATCGCCGGCACCGCCTGGGTCAGCGGCGGCAAGGACAAGGGCGCCACTGGCCGCCCGGTGCCGCTGCTCACCCAGTACCTGCTCGACCGCGTGACCGCCTGACCACCAGCGCTGCTGAGGGTGGCCACTCCCGGCCACCCTCGCCCGTCACTCCTGCCCTGCCCGAAACCGTCCACTGCGCTTTTCGCTTGAAGCTTGCCGCTTGAAGCCCGACACTTGCCGCCATGCCCCGAATCGAATTCTACGTACTGTCGTCGGCCACTGCAGCCGAACGCCTGCGCGCTGCCTGCCAGCTCGCCGGCAAAGCCTGGCGAGCCGGTCTGCCGGTGTTTCTGCGCGGTCGCGACAGCGCGCAATGCCACGAACTCGACGAGCTGCTCTGGCGAGTCCGCCAGGAGAGCTTCATCCCCCATGGCCTGCATCAGGACGATCCCCACGCGCCCGTGGTGATCGGTGTGGACGAGGAGCCGGCGGCGCAGCAGGCGGTGCTGATCAACCTCAGCAGCGCCCTCAGCCCGCACATTGACCGGTTCAGCCGGGTGATCGAGATCGTCAACCAGGAACCCGACCTGCTGGCCGCCTGCCGGGAGAATTTCCGCAGCTACCGGCAGCGCGGCTATGATCCCAAACGTGTCGAACTGTAGACTCCTGCCATGGACAACCTGAACCCGCCCCACAAACCCGGCGCCCTGCTGAGCGACCTCGAATCGATTCGCGAACTGCTCGACGACGACCTCGATCCGCCGCTGCTCACCGACAAGTTCGACCCGGATGACATTCCGGTACTCTCCGAGGTGGTTCGCGCCCCTGAGCCGGTAATCGCCGCGCAACCCGCCGCGCCCGGCAGCGCAACCGGGATCGCCTCGGAAGACGAGCTGCGCCAGACCGTGCAGCGCGCCATCGGCCGCGACAACGAGATCAACCGTCTGGACACCGAGCTGCGCGCCGCGGCGCAACTGCTGCTGCAGGACGTGATCGATGATTTCGTGCCGCAGATCGAAGCCGAACTCAAGCGCCGCCTGCAGGCGCGCCTCAATCGCCTGCTCCCCCCGCGCCGCTGATCCCCTGCCCTGAGGCTGTTTTTCCGCTCGACCGATAGCCGCGAGAGCGGAAGAAAACTATGCGGCGGTTGGTTATACTGCTCGGCTTTTCCGATCAGACGCCAGAAGGGTCCCGCCGCGCATGGACAAGACCTACCAGCCCCACGCCATCGAAACCGCCCTGTACGAAAACTGGGAGGCGAAGGGCTACTTCGCTCCGCAGGGCTCCGGTGAGCCTTACACCATCATGATCCCGCCGCCGAACGTGACCGGCAGCCTGCACATGGGCCACGGCTTCAACAACGCGATCATGGACGCGCTGATCCGCTTCCGCCGCATGCAGGGTCGCAACACCCTGTGGCAACCGGGCACCGATCACGCCGGCATCGCCACGCAGATGGTGGTGGAGCGCCAACTGGGCGCCCAGGGTATCGATCGCCATGATCTGGGCCGCGAGAAGTTCCTCGACAAGGTCTGGGAATGGAAAGCCGAGTCCGGCGGCACCATCACCCGGCAGATCCGCCGCCTGGGCTCGTCGGTGGACTGGTCGCGCGAGCGCTTCACCATGGATGACGGCCTGTCCGAGGCGGTCAAGGAAGCCTTCGTGCGCCTGCACGAGGACGGCCTGATCTACCGCGGCAAGCGTCTGGTCAACTGGGACACCAAGTTCCACACCGCCATTTCCGACCTGGAAGTGGAAAGCCACGACGAGAAGGGCCACCTGTGGAACCTGCGCTATCCGCTGGCCGACGGCCGGAAGACCGCCGAGGGCAATGACTACCTGATCGTTGCCACCACCCGCCCGGAAACCATGCTGGGTGACGCCGCCGTCGCCGTGAACCCCGAAGACGAACGCTACCAGGCGCTGATCGGCCAGTACGTCGAGCTGCCGCTGGTTGGCCGTCGCATCCCGATCATCGCCGACGATTATTGCGACCCGGAATTCGGCACCGGCTGCGTGAAGATCACCCCAGCCCATGACTTCAACGACTATGAGGTCGGCAAGCGCCACAACCTGCCGCTGATCAACATCTTCGACCAGGACGCCAAGGTGCTGCCCGGCGCGCAGATCTTCAACATCGACGGCAGCGTCAACGCCCTGCTCGATGCCAGCCTGCCCGCCGAATACGCCGGCCTGGATCGCTTCGAGGCGCGCAAGCGGATCGTCGCGGCCTTCGATGCCCTCGGCCTGCTGCAAAGCATAGACGACCACGCCCTGAAAGTACCGAAGGGCGACCGCTCTGGCACCATCATCGAGCCGTGGCTGACCGATCAGTGGTACGTGTCCACCAAGCCGCTGGCCGAGAAGGCCATCGAAGTGGTCGAGAACGGCGAGATCCAGTTCGTGCCCAAGCAGTACGAAAACATGTACTTCAGCTGGATGCGCGATATCCAGGACTGGTGCATCAGCCGTCAGCTGTGGTGGGGCCACCGCATTCCGGCCTGGTACGACCAGGCGGGCAATGTCTATGTCGGCCGCGACGAAGCGCAAGTACGCGCCAAGCACGACCTGGGCGACCTGCCGCTGCGCCAGGACGACGACGTGCTCGACACCTGGTTCAGCTCCGGCCTGTGGACCTTCTCCACCCTCGGCTGGCCCGAGCAGACCGACTTCCTGAAGACCCACCACCCGACCGACGTGCTGGTCACCGGCTTCGACATCATCTTCTTCTGGGTTGCCCGGATGATCATGCTGTCGACCCACCTGACCAAACAGATTCCGTTCAAGACCGTATACGTGCACGGCCTGGTGCGCGACGGCCAGGGCCAGAAGATGTCCAAGTCCAAGGGTAACGTCCTCGATCCGCTGGACATCGTCGACGGCATCGACCTGGAAACCCTGCTGGCCAAACGCACCAGCGGCATGATGCAGCCCAAGCTCGCCGAGAAGATCGCCAAGCAGACCAAGGCCGAATTCCCGGAAGGCATCGCCAGCTACGGCACCGACGCCCTGCGTTTCACCTTCTGCTCGCTGGCCACCACCGGCCGCGACGTGAAGTTCGACATGGGCCGCGTCGAGGGCTACCGCAACTTCTGCAACAAGCTGTGGAACGCCGCCAACTTCGTCATCGAGAACACCGATGGCCAGGACACCGGCATCAACGGCGAAGAAGTCGATCTGTCGCCGGTCGATCGCTGGATCATCTCCGCCCTGCAGCGTTGCGAGCAGGACGTGACCCGCCACCTCGACGCCTTCCGCTTCGACCTGGCGACCCAAGCGCTGTACGAGTTCGTCTGGGACGAGTACTGCGCCTGGTACCTGGAGCTGGTCAAACCCGTGCTGTGGGACGAGAACGCACCGCTCGAGCGCCAGCGCGGCACCCGCCGCACCCTGGTGCGCGTGCTGGAAGTGATCCTGCGCCTGGCGCACCCGTTCATGCCGTTCATCAGCGAAGAAATCTGGCAGCGCATCAAGGGGCAGGCTGGTGTGCAGGGCGAAACCCTGATGCTGCAGCCGTGGCCGGTGGCCAACGAAGCCCGCATCGACGCCGCCGCCGAAGGCGATATCGAGTGGGTCAAGCAACTGATGCTCGGCGTACGGCAGATCCGTGGCGAGATGAAGATCTCCATGGCCAAGCGTATCGACGTGATCCTCGCCAACGCCTCGGCCTCCGACCTGCGCCGCCTCAACGACAATGCCCCGCTGCTCAACAAGCTGGCCAAGTTCGAGTCGGTGACGGTGCTGGCTGCCGGCGAAGAAGCGCCAATGTCCGCTACCGCCCTGGTCGGCGACATGCAGGTACTGGTGCCGATGGCCGGGCTGATCGACAAGGAAGCCGAGCTGGCGCGCCTGGACAAGGAAATCCAGCGCCTGGAAGGCGAAGCCAAGCGGGTTGGCGGCAAGCTGGCCAACGAAGGTTTCGTCGCCAAGGCACCGGCCGAAGTGCTCGAGAAGGAACGCGCCAAGCTGGCAGAAGCCGAGCAGGCGCTGGCCAATCTGGTGGAGCAGCGCGGCAAGATCGCCAGCCTGTAAACCAGCGCGTAACGGAGAACGGCCTGCCATGGTGAAAGCCCGGCAGGCCGTTTTCGTTTATGGGCATGCCGGCGCGCATCAGGCAGTATGCTCGCGATCTCTCACCTGATCGGACGATGCAAATGGAAGTGAGCAAGACCAAGACCAGTTTCTACCGCCGCCTCTACGTCGCCTGGCTGATCGACAGTGGCACTGCCGATAGCGTCCCGGCCCTGATGGCCGCCACCGGCATGCCCAGGCGCACCGCCCAGGACACGTTGAGCGCACTGGAAGAGCTGGATATCGACTGCCAGTTCCAGCAGCAGGACGGCGAGCGCAACAACGCCGGCCACTACGTGATCCGCGACTGGGGCGCCATCGACAAACGCTGGATCGCCGCCAACCTGCAGCAGATCAAGGCGGTGCTCGGCTATCCCTGAGAACCTGCTCAAAGGCTGCTGCGCGTCGGCATTGCCGCGTTAAAAGCAGGCGCTGAAATTTCCTTGGCATGGAGCCAGAATGACTCTAGATCTACTCATGGTGCTCGGCCTGCTGCTCACGGCCGTGGTGCTGTTCGTCCTCAACAAGCCGCGCATGGACGTGGTTGCGCTGATGATCCTCGTCGCGCTGCCACTGACCGGCGTGCTGAGCGTCCAGGAAACCCTGGCCGGCTTCGCCGACCCCAGCGTGATTCTGATCGCTGCGCTGTTCGTGATCGGCGAGGGGCTGGTGCGTACCGGCATCGCCTACCGCCTTGGCGACTGGCTGGTGGCCAAGGCGGGCAGCAGCGAAACCCGCCTGCTGGTATTGCTGATGGTGGCCGTGGCCGGACTCGGCTCGGTGATGAGCTCGACCGGCGTGGTGGCGATCTTCATCCCCGTGGTACTCGGCGTGGCGGCGCGCCTGAAGATCGCACCGGGCCGGCTGATGATGCCCCTGGCCTTCGCCGGCCTGATCAGCGGCATGCTCACCCTGGTGGCCACGCCGCCTAACATGGTGGTGCACAGCGAGCTGCTGCGTGCCGGCCTGCCGGGTTTCAGTTTCTTCAGCTTCACGCCGATTGGCCTGGCCGTGCTGGTGCTCGGCGTGTTCTATATGCTCGCCACCCGGCGCTGGCTGCAGCGTGACGCCGATGGCGAACCCTCGGCGCCGCCACGCCTGACCCTCGCCGACCTGGCTGACAGCTACCGCCTCGGGGAACGCGAACGGCGCCTGCAGGTACGCGCCGACTCGCCCCTGGCCAACCAGGCGCTGGACGAGCTGCAGCTGCGCTCGCACTACGGCATCAACGTGATTGCCGTGGAGCGCCAGCGGCAGTTTCGCACGCTGCTGTTGATGGCCACCGGCAACACCCAGCTGCTGCCTGGCGACGTGCTGCTGGTCGACCTGGCCAGCCCGGCCATCGCGCTGCTCGGCGCCTATCAGGAGCTGGGCCTGGAACCGCTACCGCTGCGCAATTCGTACTACAGCGTGCATTCCCACGAACTGGGCTTGGCCGAGGTGGCGTTGCCACCGGAGTCGCGCCTGCCGGGCAAGAGCATTCAGGAGCTGGGCCTGCGCAGCCGCTACAAGCTCAACGTGGTCGGCCTGCGTCGCCATGGCCAGGCACTCGAAGGCCTGCTGGTGGACGAGAAGCTGACCCACGCCGACACCCTGCTGGTGGCCGGCAGCTGGAAGCAGATCCATCACCTGCAAAGCCTCAACCGCGACTTTCTGGTGCTCAGCCTGCCCGCCGAGGTCGATGAGGTGGCGCCCGCCGCGCGCAAGGCGCCCTACGCCCTGCTGAGCCTGGCGGTGATGGTCGGGCTGATGATCAGCGGCCTGGTGCCCAACGTGATGGCCGCGCTGATCGGCTGCCTGCTGATGGGCGCCTTTCGCTGCATCGACATGCCCAGCGCGTACCGGTCGATCCACTGGCCGAGCCTGATTCTGATCGTCGGCATGCTGCCGTTCGCCCTGGCCCTGCAGAAAACCGGCGGCATCGACCTGGCGGTCAACGGCCTGGTCGGTGCCCTGGGCAATGCCGGGCCGCGGGTAATCCTCGCCAGCCTGTTCGCGGTCACCGCGCTGATCGGCCTGTTCATCTCCAACACCGCAACGGCGGTGCTGATGGCGCCGGTAGCCATCGCCACCGCCCAGGCATTGGGGGTATCGCCACTGCCGTTCGCCATGACCGTCGCCCTCGCCGCCTCGGCGGCCTTCATGACGCCGATTTCCTCCCCGGTGAACACCCTGGTGCTGGGGCCAGGCCAGTATCGCTTCGCAGATTTCGTACGCATCGGCGTGCCATTCACCGTTCTGGTGATGATCGTCAGCGTGGTGATGGTGCCGTGGATATTTCCGCTATAGCTCACGACAGCGGCGGGATAAAAGGGACGCGGCCGCTCGCCATTTCGTGGCAGGGGCCTTAGCCGCGAGTGCTTTACGCATAGCCAGGCAAAATCGAGGCTAAAGCGGATCGCCGCCCGGCCTCTTTCACAAAAGCTCTTCTCACCGTCCGCTTATCGTTTGAAACCGCACGCTACGCGGCGCGAAAAAACCGCCGTTTGGCGCGGTTCAGCCAGCCGTCCTCGGCCTTGTCGGCCGCCAGGCGCCGCAGGTTTTCGGTCACCGCCGCCACGTAGTTCTGGTCGTCGTTGCGGATATGCCCGAACAGCCAGCGGCCGAGCAGGCTGCGCAGTTCATCGCAGACGTCCTCACCCTGGCGAAACCGCAGGCGGTAATCCTCGACCCGGCGGATGAACAACTCGTGCACCCGCTTGTGCGCCTTGGTGAACACGTAGCCCGCCTCCTCGAGCATCGCCTCCTCGAAGGCGAAGTGCGAGCTGGTGTAATCAACCAGCTCCTCGATCACCAACGCCACAGCCTGGCGCTCAGCGTCGTGCTGCGCAACGTAAAGCGCGTTGATCATGTCGACGATGCGGCGGTGCTGACCGTCGATCACCGCAATTCCGGTGTTCAAGTCATCACTCCAACTGAGATAAGCCACGGTGGTTGCCCCTGTCATTCCCCTGGATGGGGCCAGTCTAGAGCCGGCCAGACGGCCGCCGGTTGACCTGGATCAGTGCACGTCCGGCTGCAGGCGCAGGGTTTCCTACTCAAGACCCTGAGCACGGCGCCAGCGGCTGTGGGAAAATGCCCGGCCCGTCACCTGCACAATGATCAGCATGCCCACCAAACGCCCGCCCAAACCGCCCGCCTCGCCTGAAAAAGGCCAGCTGCACCCCCGCAACCGCCATCAGGGCCGTTATGACTTTCCGGCGCTGATCAAGGCCAGCCCGGAGCTGGCGGCGTTCGTGATCATCAACCCCTATGGCAACCAGAGCATCGATTTCGCCAACCCGGCGGCGGTCAAGGTGTTCAATCGCGCCCTGCTCAAGCAGTTCTATGGCATCACGCACTGGGACATTCCGGCCGATTACCTGTGCCCGCCGATTCCCGGGCGCGCCGATTACCTGCACTACCTGGCCGATCTGCTGGCAGGCGACAACGGCGGTGAAACCCCTCGCGGCGCGGCAGTACGGGCGCTGGACATCGGCGTGGGCGCCAACTGCATCTACCCGCTCCTGGGTAACCGCGAATACGGCTGGCGCTTCCTCGGTGCGGACATCGCGCCCCAGGCCATCGCCTCGGCAGCGGCCATCGTGGGAGCCAACACCGATTTGCGCGAGCAGATCGAACTGCGCCTGCAGGCGGATACCGCGCATGTTTTCACCCATCTCTTGCAGGCCGACGAGCGCTTCGAGGTGACCCTCTGCAACCCGCCCTTCCATGCCTCGGCGGCTGAAGCCAGCAGCGGCAGCAAACGCAAATGGCGTAACCTCGGCAAGCTCGATCCCAAGCGCAAACTGCCGGTGCTGAACTTTGGCGGTCAGGCGGCGGAGCTGTGGTGCCCGGGCGGCGAAGCGGCGTTCGTGGCCCGGCTGATTGGCGAAAGCGCCGACCACCGCGATCAGGTGCTGTGGTTCAGTACGTTGATTTCCAAGGCCGGCAACCTGCCGGGCGTATACGCCATGCTGAAGAAAGTCGGCGCTGTGGACACCCGCACGGTGGAAATGAGCCAGGGCCAGAAGCAGAGCCGCTTCGTGGCCTGGACCTTTCACACTGCCGAACAGCGCCAGCGCTGGATGAACGCGCGCCGCGAGCCTTAATCGTCAGCACGCGGCTGGCGCACGATCAGGGTGTCGCACGGCACCCACTGCAGCAGCTCGCTGGCCGCACTGCCCAGCAACACATTCATCAGCCCGCTGCGCCCGTGGGTGCCCATCACCACCAGATCGACACCATGCTCGCGCACGTAATGGCTCAGGGAGGCAGCCAGCGAGCCCCGCTCGATCACGATGCGCGTGCGTTTCCTCGCCTCGTCCGGCAAATCACCGGCACTCAGAAACGCGGCGTAATCGCCCTCCTCGATATGCCGGCGCGTCTCGCCGTCGATCACCCGCTCCAGGCGGTCGGACAGCGGCGCTTCGGTGGCGTGATACAGCACCAGTTCGCGATCGGGAAAATAACGGGCAGCCGCATACAGCGCATGGCGCGAGGCGTCGGAAAAGTCGGTGGCCACGAGAATGCGCTGGTAGCCCCCGCGTGGCCGCTGGCGCACCACCAGCAAGGGTTGCGGCAGCTGGCGAGCCAGCGACTCCACCGTGGAGCCGAGCAGCAAGCGGCCCCACAACGCGTCGCTCGCCACACCGGTGACCACCAGCGCACTGCCGGTTTCCCGCGCCGCCCTGGCGATGGCCTGCACGGGCTCACCACGCTCGATACGCAGGCGCACCTGCACGTCGAGGCCGGACAGATCCTGCTGCAGCTGCTGCTCGGCAAAGCGTGCCAGGCTGGCGTCATCCCGCGCGCCCACCCAGCCCAGTACCAGATCCGGCGCCTGCGCGACTTCCAGCACGTTTATGCCAACCAGCAGCGCCTGCCACTCGCTCGCCAGCTGCGCCGCGCGATCCAGCGCACGGTCGCAGCGCACGCTGAGGTCGGTGGCCAGCAATACACTTGCCGGTGTGCCTTCGGTCCAGGGGTGTCTGCTCATCACGCACCTCGATATCCCTGCGGGAGATGGATCTTGGACCCTAGCAACTCCACGGGGCGAGAGACATCGCCAAATCGTAAGCAAACACGAGTCAGGCAGTTGGGCGGCGCAGCAGCATCAGCGCCAGCCCGGCGATCCACAGCAACGATGCACCGTAGTTGATGCGCTGATAGAGGCCGAAACCGTGGCCGCTTTCCAGCGCACTGGCCATCAGCGGCAAGGCGCCAACGGCCGCCAGCGTGCAGAACAGCGAAAACCAGGAAAAACCTGGCGAGGCGAACAGGCGTCGACCCAGCCACACCCAGAGCCCGCTCGCCAGCAACAGGCTGAAGGCCATGACCAGGCCCGCCAGGTTGTGCAGATTCTGGCTGGCAGACGGATGCTCCGGTGCACAGCCGGCGTCACAGGCGAAGTAGCCGGTGCCGAAGCTGCCTAGGCCGTGAAGGATGATCAGCAGGCCGCTCAGGCGCGCCCAGCGGCTGCGAAAGCTCAGCAACAGCGCTGTACCGAACAGCAGAAACAGCACGCCCAGCGGGAAATTGTTGATCAGCGGCGAGATCACTCGAGTCGGTGCGTCCACGGCGCCGAGCAGGCTCATGGCCTGATCGACATGGCTGTAGCCGGGGTACAGCGCCCCGGCGATGGTCACGCCCAGGGTCAGCCACAAGGGCGTGATCAGGCCTGCGAAATACCCCGGTTTGAGCGTCCTGTTCGAGTGCATGCGCGTTTCCTTTCGGTGTCGTGAGCGTCCGTTCAGTGACGCGGCGTTGACGCTGCGCGGCACATCCGGTGCACAGCGGCCTGTCGACTGCCATGCGTCAACTGCAGCCTGCCGGGCATTTTTCGTCCATAATCGCCGCCCTCGAAAAGCTGCCGGGTTGCCTCCGGCCCTGAAAGGACGATCTCATGCTGCGCATCACCGAACTGAAACTGCCCCTCGATCACGCCGACGACGCCCTGCGACCAGCCCTGGTCGAGCGCCTGGGCATCGACGACAACGAACTGCTCGAATTCAGCGTGTTCAAGCGCAGCTACGACGCCCGCAAGAAGTCCGGCGACATGCCGTTCATCTACACCCTGGATTTCCGCGTGCGCGACGAGGCTGCCCTGCTGGCGCGCCTGGCCGACGACCGCAACCTCGGCATCGCCCCGGACGTGAGCTACAAGCCACTGAGCGTCAGTGCCGAACAACACCCTGCCCAGCGCCCGCTGGTGATCGGCTTCGGCCCCTGCGGCATCTTCGCGGCGCTGATCCTCGCGCAGATGGGGCTTCGGCCCATCGTGCTGGAGCGCGGCAAGGAAGTGCGCCAGCGCACCAAGGACACCTGGGGGCTGTGGCGCAAGAAGGTGCTGGATCCCGAGTCCAACGTGCAGTTCGGCGAGGGCGGCGCGGGCACCTTCTCCGATGGCAAGCTGTACAGCCAGATCAAGGACCCCAACCATTACGGGCGCAAGGTGCTGGAAGAGTTCGTCAAGGCCGGCGCGCCGGAGGAAATCCTCTACGTCAGCAAGCCGCATATCGGCACCTTCCGCCTGACCGGCGTGGTCGCCACCATGCGCGAGGAGATCAAGGCCCTTGGCGGCGAAGTGCGCTTCCAGCAGCGCGTCAGCGATGTGCTGATCGAAGACGGCCAGCTGGTCGGCGTGGAGCTGGAAAACGGCGAGCAGATACACAGCCGCCACGTCATCCTGGCCCTCGGTCACAGCTCCCGCGACACTTTCCGCGCGCTGCACAAGCGCGGCGTGTTCATGGAAGCCAAACCGTTCTCGGTGGGCTTTCGCATCGAACACCCGCAGTCGTTGATCGACCGCGCGCGCCTGGGCAAGTACGCCGGCCACCCGAAGCTGGGCGCAGCCGACTACAAGCTGGTGCATCACGCCAAGAACGGTCGCTCGGTGTACAGCTTCTGCATGTGCCCGGGCGGCACCGTGGTGGCGGCCACCAGCGAGCCGCACCGGGTGGTCACCAACGGCATGAGCCAGTACTCGCGTAACGAGCGCAATGCCAACTCGGGCATCGTGGTCGGCATCACCCCGGAGCAGGATTATCCCGGCGGCCCGCTGGCTGGCGTCGAACTGCAGGAGCGCCTGGAATCCCACGCCTACGTACTTGGCGGCAGCAACTACGAGGCGCCGGGCCAACTGGTCGGCGACTTCATCGCCGGCAAGCCGAGCACTGCGCTGGGCAGCGTCGAGCCGTCCTACAAGCCGGGCATCAGGCTCGGTGACCTGGCCCCCGCGCTGCCCGACTTCGCCATCGAGGCGATCCGTGAAGCGCTGCCGGCCTTCGCCAAGCAGATCAGGGGGTTCGATCTGCACGATGCGGTTCTCACCGGTATCGAAACGCGCACCTCATCGCCCCTGCGCATCACCCGTGGCGAGGATCTGCAGAGCCTCAACGTGCGCGGCCTGTTCCCGGCCGGTGAAGGCGCGGGCTATGCCGGTGGCATTCTGTCTGCGGGTGTCGACGGCATCCGTGTCGCCGAGGGGCTGGCACGTGCGCTGATGGGTGAACAGGCCCGCTAGCGGACCAGGGTGGTGCGCCGTTGGTACGGCGCCGGATTGAGGGCCCTGCCGATCTCGACCTGCACACCAGCGCGATCGAGATCGGCGCCCAGAGCGCCAGCCCCGTTCAGGATTCCCAGGGCCGCCCGCGGGTACGCCGCACCAGCTTGACCTTCTCCTGCATCGCCGACTTGGCCAGCATATGGGCGCTGACCGGCGCGGTGATGAACAGGAACATGACGATCAGCAGCTCGTGCACACTCAAGCCTTCGGCGTGGTTGCCAAAAAAGATCATCGAGGCGACCACCATGCTGCCCACCCCCAGTGTGGTGGCCTTGGTCGGGCCATGCAGGCGGGTGAAGAAATCCGGCAGGCGATACAGGCCGATGGCACCGATCAGCGCGAACGAGCAGCCGACCAGCAGAAAGAACGCTACCAGTGCTTCGATCCAGAATGGCATGGCAATTACCTCCCTCAGTCGATGATTTCGCCGTGCAGCAGGTGCTTGCCCACCGCCACGGTGCCGACGAAGCCCATGACCGCGATCAGCAAGGCCGCCTCGAAGAACAGATCCGACTTCAGCCAGATGCCGAATACCACGATCAGCGCCAGGGCGTTGATATACAGCGTGTCCAGGGCCAGCACCCGGTCGGGCATGTCCGGGCCGCGCACCAGGCGGATCACGTTGAGGGTCACGGCAACGCCCATCAGGGTCATGCAGAAGGGAATCACGTACGCGAGCATTCGAAAATCTCCATCAGCGGGGCTTCATAGCGCGACTTGACCTCGGCGATCAGCGCCTGGTCATCGGCCACGTCCAGGCCATGCAGCAGCAGGGTCTTGTGGTCGCTGCTGAGGCCCGAGGACACGGTGCCCGGCGTCAGCGACACGATGCAGGCGAGCACCGAGAGCATGAAGTCGTTCTCGATGTCCATCGGCACCTCGACGAATGCCGGGCGCAGCTTGCGCGTGGAGCCGAGCACCAGGCGCGCCACGTGCAGGTTGGCGATGACGATGTCCCACAGCACCATCAACAGGTAGCGGCACAGCAGCAGCGGGCGGCGCAGACGCGGCACGTCGAGCATGAAGCCACTGCACAGCAGGGCGATGCCCCAACCGAGAAACGCGCCCAGCACCAGGTGGCCCACGCTCGGCGCATTGACCATCAGCAACCAGATGACCGTGAGCAGCACGCTGAGCATGGGGTGGGGGAACAGACGGGACAGGCTCATCGCTCACCTCCGCGGACGATCTGCAGATAGGCGTTCACGTCCAGCAACTGCTGGGCGGCCGCCTGGGTGTACTCATGGATCGGTTGCGCCGCCGCGACCAGCAACGGCCCGCCGGCCAGCAGGCAAATGGTCGCCAGCGCGCGGATACGATCGAACTCGGCAGTTGCCGCCGGCTCGCCGGTGCAGCGCCAGAACAGCGTGCTGCCGGCGCGCACCAGGGCGATGATCATGCCCAGGCCACCGAGCAGCACCACCGGCCAGAGCACCACTGCCTGCCAGCCGGTTTCCACCGAACGCAGCAGCATCAGCTTGCCCAGGAAACCGGAGAACGGCGGCAGGCCGGCCACGGAGATCGCGCCGATGAAGAACAACCCGCCCAGCAGCTTGGGCTGCAGCAACTGCGGGCCCTTGCGCAGACGCAAGCCTATCTCGCCGCGTTGACGGGCCAGCATGTCGGCCAGCAGGAACAGGCCGCCGCATATCCAGGTGCTGTGAATCAGGTAGTACAGCGCCGCACTCAGGCTTTGCACACTGCCCAGCGCGACGCCCGCCAGCAGCGTACCGACCGAGACGATCACCAGGTAGCCGATCAGCCGGCCCAGGCTACGCGCCGCCAGCGCGCCGGCCATACCGAGCAGCAGGGTCAGCGCCGCCAGCGGCCATAGCAGGTAATCGACCAGATGGGCCAGCTGCCCCGCCTCGCTGCCGAACACCAGGGTGAACACCCGGATGATCGCGTACAGCCCGACCTTGGTCATCACCGCGAACAGGGCTGCCACCGGTGCCGTGGCCGCCGCATAGGCATTGGGCAGCCAGAAGTACAGCGGCAGGATGGCGCCCTTGAGGCCGAAGACGATCAGCAGCAGATAGCCGGCGGCGGCCAGCAGGTGCTGGCGGTCGGCATCGGCTTCGGCCACCTTCAGCGCCAGGTCGGCGATGTTCAAGGTGCCGAGCAGGCCATAGAGCATGCCCACGCCGATCAGGAAGAACGACGAGGCCACCAGGTTGAGCACCACGTAGTGCATGCCCGCCTTGATGCGCTTTGGCCCGCCACCGTAGACCAGCAGCGAGTAGGAGGCGATCAGCAGGATCTCGAAGAACACGAACAGGTTGAACAGGTCGCCGGTCAGGAAGGCACCGTTGATGCCGAGCAACTGGAACTGCATCAGCGCATGGAAGTTCGGGCCCCGCTGGTCATCGCCGCGTACCGCATAGAGCATGGCGAAGCTGGCCAGCGCCGCGGTCACCAGCAGCATCAGCGCCGCCAGGCGGTCGAGCAGCAGGACGATGCCGAACGGCGCCTGCCAGTTGCCCAGGGCATAGACCTGCAGCGCGCCGACGTCCGCCTGCAGCACCAGCCAGGCGCTCAGCGGCAGCAGCGACCAGGTGGCCAACAGGGATACCCAGCGCTTGGCGGTGATCGACAGCTGCGAGCGAACCAGCAGCAGGCTGCCGGTGAACAGCGGAATCAGGATTGGCAGGATCAACGCATGGTTCATCAGCGCGACTCCTCGCCATCGACATGGTCGGTGCGCAGCTCACCCAGGGCGCGCAACGACAGCACCACCACGAAGGCCGTCATGGCAAAGCCGATGACGATGGCGGTGAGCACCAGTGCCTGGGGAATCGGGTCACCGTACTCGGCGCTCTTGCCGATGACCGCGGGCACCCCGGTACCCAGGCGGCCCATGGCGAACAGGAACAGGTTGACCGCGTAGGAGATCAGGGTCAGGCCCATGACCACCGGATAGATGCGTGCACGCATCAGCAGGTAAACACCGCTGGCGGCCAGCACGCCGAGGGTAATGGCGAATAGCGCTTCCATCAGAGTACCTCCTTGCTGGTTTCATCCTGACTGACGTGGCCGATGTTGGAGAGGATCAGCAACGTGGAACCGACCACCGCGAGGTAGACGCCCAGGTCGAAGAGCAGCGCGGTGGCCAACTCGAATTTACCGATCAGCGGCAGGTGGAAATAATCGAACGCCGAGGTCAGGAACGGCGCACCGAAAGCCAGGCTGCCCAGGCCGGTCAGTGCGGCGATCAGCACCCCGAGGCCGGCGATGCTGTGGTAGCTCCAGGGCATGCGCCGCTGGGTCCATTCCACGCCATGGGCCACGTACTGGAGGATCAGCGCGATGGCGGTGATCAGCCCGGCGATGAAGCCGCCCCCTGGCAGGTTGTGCCCACGCAGGAAGATGAAGGCCGAGACCAGCAGCGCCATCGGCAGGAGGATGCGCGCGATGCTGTCGAGAATCATCGGGTGGCTGTCCCGCGACCAGAGTTTGCCGTTCGGATCGGTGAGCGGGTGTGGCAGGTGCAGGCCAGCCAGCAGGCCGTAGATGCCGATCGCCGCGATTGCCAGGACGCTGATCTCGCCCAGGGTATCGAAGCCGCGGAAGTCGACCAGAATCACGTTGACCACGTTGGTGCCGCCGCCACCGCTGACGCTGTTTTCGAGGAAGAACGAGGCGATGCTGTCGTACGGTCGGGTCATCACCGCATAGGCCAGCAGCGCCACGACGATCCCGGTGCCGCCGGCCAGCAGCACGTCACGCAGGCCACGCAGGCTGCTCGACTCCACTGGCGTGCGATCGGGCATGAAGAACAGCGCCAGCACCAGCAGGATGATGGTCACCACCTCCACCGACAACTGGGTCAGGGCCAGATCCGGCGCCGAATAACGGGCGAACGCCAGGGCCACCATCAAGCCCGCGCAACTCAGGGTCATCAGCGCCTTGAGGCGATTGCGATGGAATACCACGGTCAGCACCGCCATCACGCACAGCACGGCCATGCCGAGCACGGTGATGCCATCGGGCGGCGTCAGCGGCACATCACCGCTGAGCGATTCCATCGGCGACAGGGCGGTGATGATCAGGATCAGCGCGCTGAGCAACAGGAAGGCCACGTAACGCTGCTGGGAGCCGCTTTCCAGCAGCTTGGTCAGCCAGCGGGCGCTCTTCACCAGGCGTGCGTTGAGCAGCTCGAACAGCTCCTTGGCATCCATCTCCGGCATGCCGTTGTACCAGCGGAACAGCGGCTCGCGGCAGGCATAGACGATGATGCCGCCGATCAGCGCGACCACGCTCATGCCCAGCGGCACGTTGAAACCATGCCAGATCGCCAGGCTGTAGTACGGCACCTCGCCGCCCAGGGTGGCGCTGGCCGCCGATGCCAGCAGCGGCGCCACCGTGTAGGCCGGCAGCATGCCGACCAGCAGGCACAGGAACACCAGGATCTCCACCGGAATCTTCATGTAGCGCGGCGGCTCGTGGGGCGGATACTTGGGCAGGTCCTTGGGCTCGCCGTTGAAGAACACGTCGTGGATGAAGCGCAGCGAATAGGCCACCGAGAACACCCCGGCCAGGGTCGCGACGGTGGGAATCATCCAGTTGAAGATGCCCAGCAGATCCTGATTGAGCGTTTCGGTAAAGAACATTTCCTTGCTCAGGAAGCCGTTGAGCAGCGGCACCCCGGCCATCGCCGAAGCAGCCACCATGGCCAGCACGGCGGTGTGCGGCATGTATTTCCAGAGCCCGGCGATACGGCGCATGTCGCGGCTGCCGGTTTCGTGATCGATGATGCCGGCGGCCATGAACAGCGAGGCCTTGAAGGTCGCATGGTTGATGATGTGGAACACCGCGGCGACCGAGGACAGGTCGGTGTTGAAGCCGAACAGCAGGGTGATCAGGCCCAGATGGCTGATGGTCGAATAGGCGAGCAGCCCTTTGAGGTCATGCTGGAACAGCGCCATGATCGCCCCGAACAGCAGGGTTGCCATGCCGGTCATGCTGACCAGGTAGAACCACCACTCGGTGCCTGCCAGGGCCGGGTATAAACGGGCCAGCAGGAAAACCCCCGCCTTGACCATCGTTGCCGAGTGCAGGTACGCGGAGACCGGGGTTGGCGCCGCCATGGCCTGGGGCAGCCAGAAATGGAACGGGAACTGCGCCGACTTGGTGAACACGCCGAGCAGGATCAGGATCAGGGTGATCGGATACAGGCCGTGGCTGCGAATGGTGTCGCCCGCCGCCAGCACTTCGCTCAGCTCGAAACTGCCGGCGATGTTGCCCAGCAGCAGAATGCCGGCCAGCAGCGCCAGGCCGCCGCCGCCGGTGACGGTCAGCGCCATGCGCGAGCCGCGGCGGGCATCCGAGCTGCCGTTCCAGAAACCGACCAACAGGAACGAGGACAGGCTGGTCAGCTCCCAGAACACCAGCATCAGCAGCATGTTCTCGGAGAGCACCACGCCCAGCATGGCCCCCATGAACAGCAGCAGATAGGCGAAGAAACGCCCCATGGGCTCCTGCTTGCTCAGGTAGTAACGGGCGTAGAGGATCACCAGCAGGCCGATGCCGAGAATCATCAGGGCGAACAGAAACCCCAGGCCGTCCAGGCGCAGGCTCAGATTGAGCCCCAACTCCGGCAACCACGCATAGCTCACCACCTGTACGTTGCCAGCGAACACCGCCGGTTGCTGGAGCCACAGCAGTAGCAAGGCGGCGGCCGGGCCGAGCGCCGCGGCCAGCGCGCAGAGCGAGCGGCCCATGCGGTCAGCCAGCAGCGGTAGAAAGATGCCTATAAATGGTAAGGCGATGATCAGCGCAAGCGCCATACACTAAACCCCTTGTACGAGCCCGTCATGCAGCCAAACGGCCAGTTAGTGTGTGCCAGAGTGCCGGTCGCCTGGCGCCCGGCCGATCCCTGCGATGGTGTGCGTGATGCCAACCCGGCAAGTGGAGAAACCACCTGCGCCAGCCCGACCCGGAGCCTGTCGAGCCAGTTACGAACCTGTGTGCGCCTAGCGTGCGGCACGCTGTAACTGACTGATGAAACACTCCGAGCGTTCGACTTGTTTTTCCAGCAGAAGGCCGCAAAAACCCGCCAGGAAGCGCGTTCGATTATGCTGAGCTATCGACTTGACGTCATGGATAGAATTATTACTAAAACTATCTCCGGACTGATTCTCGAGCGTTCCGCCTGCAGTGCCTTCAGCCCCTCTAGCTCGATGCTTTCAGCAACCCCTGAAAATGCGAGAGGCCGAATCAGCGAGCTGATCCGGCCTCTTGCCCCGCAGGGTGACTGGACCCGTCAGTGGGTGACGCGGCTGGTACCGTTGACGGTCATGATGCGTACGCGCTCACCGACGCGGAAGATCTGGTTCTCTTCGACCGCCTGCACGTAGGCGCGCATGCTGCCGTCGTCTTCGCGAACGGTGATCTCCACACCCTGGGTACGGGTGATGCCTTCCTCGGCGGCCGCGCCCAGCAGGCCACCGGCCACCGCACCGATCACCGCTGCGACCGCGGACCCGCGGCCACCACCGACGCCGCTACCGGCCACGCCGCCGATCACCGCACCCGCACCACCACCGATGGGGGTCTTGGTGCCTTCGATCTTCACCGGTCGCAGGGACTCGATGGTGCCCATGCGCACGGTCTGCACGGCGCGCGCTTCGTCGCGCGAGTAGCTGTCGCCGGTCAGGCTGGATGCGCAGCCGCCGAGGGTGAGCGTCGCTGCAGCAAACAGGACGGCGAGAAGACCAGGTTTAAGCATGACGATTCTCCAGACTGGACTGATAACCCTATGACAGCTTGGCCGCCAGGACGGTCACTGTGATTGCCGACAAATTGCTTCACGCGTTCAGCTGCGGTACAGGTCAGAACCCGAGCACATTCGCCATGGCAGTATAGACAGCTGCCATCGGCAATTATCACCATGGCATAGGGTGAATCAGCTGCGTGCCGCCTGGGCCAGCCGCCAGAACCTGGCGAGATCGGCCGCCCGTGCTGCGAGCTCCTGCCCAGCGTTGGCGCAGGCATGTTCCAGGGTAATCGGCCCCGGTGCCAGGCTGAAGCAGGCTTCGATGCCGGCTTCGCGCACCTGCTGGTAGCCGTCGCCCAGGCTGCCGGCCAGGGCGATCACGGGTACACCCTGCGCTTGCGCCACCCGCGCCACGCCAACCGGCGTCTTGCCATGCAGACTCTGGGCATCCAGGCGCCCTTCCCCGGTGATCACCAGGTCGGCGCCGCGCACTGCCTCGGCGAGGCCGGACAGCTCGGCCACCAGTTCGATGCCGGGGCGAAAGCGCGCACCGAGAAAGGCCTTGGCGGCAAAACCCAGGCCACCGGCCGCCCCGACGCCGGGAAAGGTGCTGAAGTCTTCGCCCAGGGCCTCACCAACCACTTCGGCCAGGCGCGCCAACGCCCCGTCCAGCTCCTTGACCTGTTCGGGATTCGCGCCCTTCTGCGGGCCGAATACCGCCGATGCTCCTTTCGGGCCGCACAGCGGATTGTCGACATCCGCCGCCACATCCACCTCCACGTTCTGCAGCCGCTCGTCGAGCCCGCTGAGGTCGACCCGTTGCAGCGCTGCCAGTGCCGCACCGCCCTGGCGCAACTGGTTACCGCCGGCATCGAGAAACCTCACGCCCAGCGCGCGCAGCAAACCGCTGCCACCATCATTGGTGGCGCTGCCGCCGAGACCCAGGATGATCCGCGTGGCGCCGGCATCCAGCGCTGCGCTGATCAACTCCCCGGTGCCATAGCTGCTGGTCACCCGGGCATCACGTTGTTCGCTGGGCACCCAATGCAGGCCACTGGCGGCGGCCATTTCGATCACCGCCGTGCCGTCGCCCAGCCAACCCCAATGGGCGCTCACCGGCGTTGCCAGCGGACCCTTCACGGTCAATTCGCGGCGCTCACCGCCGCTGGCCGCCAATACGGCGTCCACCGTACCTTCCCCGCCATCGGCCATGGGGCACAGGGCGATTTCGGCGTCCGGGTATACGGCCAGCCAGCCGCGGGCGATGGCCCGGGCCACCTCGGGCGCGCTCAGGCTCTCCTTGAAGGAATCAGGCGCGATGACGATTTTCATGGGCAGACCTCGATGACAGCGGGACGCCGCAGGCGACGTCCCGTAGAAAAGCGACTTAGAGCAGCACCAGGCTAAGCAGCCACACGGTAAGGATGCCGACCACACCCTGGATCAGGGTGGCCATGGTCTGCGCACGATAGGCGACGGCCACCGGCATGCGGCTGAACTGGGTCACCACCCAGAAGAAACTGTCGTTGGCATGGGACACCGTCATGCCACCGGCACCGATGGCCATTACGGTCAGTACCCGGCCCATCTCACTATCCAGGCCCAGCTGGCCCAGTAGCGGGGCGACCATCGCCGAGGTGGTCACCAGCGCCACGGTGGTCGAGCCCTGGGCGGTTTTCAGGGCCGCGGCGACCAGGAAGGGCATGAACAGCCCTACGCCCAAGGCGGACAGGGTGGTTCCCAGGTAATTGCCAAGCGGCGTGGCGCTGAGCACGGCGCCAAAGGCGCCCCCTGCCCCGGTGATCAGAATGATCGGCGCAGCGGACACGATCCCCTCCGAGACACGGTCATGCAGGTTCTGGCGCTTGCCATTGCCCTTGAGCAGGGTGCACGCCAAGGCCAGACCGACCAGCAGCGCCATCACCGGATGGCCCAGGAAGCTCAGCACGCTCAACAGCGTGCCATCGCCCAGCGGCCGGCTCGGAAATGCCGCGATCGAGCCCAGACAGATCAGCAGGATCGGCACGAAGATCGGCGCGAAGGCCTGGGTTGCACTGGGCAGGGTGCCGTACTGAGCGCGCAGGGCGGCGAAGTCCTCGCTGCCCGGCATGGGCGTACCGTCGTCCACCAGCTCGATGTCCTTGCCGATGAAACGGTTGGCCCAGAACATGCCGGCCAGCGCGGTGACCATCGCCACCACCAGACCGACGACGATCACCAGGCCCAGGCTGGAACCCAGCCCCAGGTTACCGGCGGCGGCAATCGGCCCGGGCGTCGGCGGCACGAAGGTGTGGGTGGCGTACAGGCCGGTCGCCAGCGCCACGCTCATGGCCACTACCGAGACCTTCATGCGCGCCGCCAGGGCGTTCTTCAACGAATTGAGGATCACGTAACCGGAATCGCAGAACACCGGAATCGACACCAGGTAACCGATGATCGACATGGTCAGGGTGGGAAAGCGCTCGCCGAGCAGCTTGATGACCGTCTCGGCCATGGTGATCGCGGCGCCGCTGCGCTCGAGGATCACGCCGATGATGGTGCCCAGCACGATGACGATACCGATGTTGCCCAGGATGCCACCGAAGCCCGTGGCGACGGTCTTGAGAATGTCCTGATGGGGCAACTGGTAAGCGAAGCCGGCGATCAGGGCCGCCGCCAGCAGAGCCAGGAAGGGATGCAGCTTGAGACGGGTGGTCGACACCACGATGAACGCGATCAGTGCGACCAGGATCAGAACCAGAGCCATGCCGGTGTCCTCGTTGTTGTTATGTGATTTGCCAGGTACCGGACATTGTCACCCAGCACTACCGGGCGACACCCTGTTCATTCGCACAACAGGAGCGACAAAGCGGAGGCCTTTTACTGTGCAGTGGCATCACCCCGGAAGGCGGCAATCAGTCCGGCTCGATCAATCCCAGCCCCAGCGACAACTGCAGACGGCGATCCAGACGCGTCAGCTCCACGCCGCTGAGCTCGGCGATGCGCTCGAGGCGATAGCGCAGGGTGTTGCGATGGATCCCCAGTGCCGCCGCGCAGCTCTGCACCTGGCCATCGTGCTCACACCAGGCTTCGAGGGTTTCGCGCAGCACGCCATTGCCGTCCTGGGCGAGCACCTGCTTCAACGGTGCCAGCCAGCCTTGCAGCAGCCAGCTGTTGCGCTGGGCGTGGAGCAGCGTCGGCAGGCGATGCTCTTCAAGCGACACCAGGCGCAGGTCGGGATAACGCGCCCGGGCAAAGGCCTGCAGATCGCGCAGGGCCAGGCAGGCCTGACGCAGTTGCCCCAGGGACTGCACCGGGTCGCTGACCACCAGGCGGGCCGCGCCCCAGCCGCGCTCGTCGGCATTCGCCAGCCAGTGCGCGTCGTCGCGACCGGCGTGTAGCGGCCGGCACCAGAACATCTCGCGCATGCCCAATGGCGCCGCCAGGTGCTCGGTCTTGCCGGTCAGCATAGCCAACAGCCGCGCCTGCTGGGCCAGCGGGTCGGCGCCGTCCTGCAGCTCCAGCAGGCAGACCTGACGCGGCCAGGCCAGCGCCAGGCCCTGGCGCTCGGCCTCCGCCGCCAGGGTGCCGATCGGCACTGCCGGATCGAACAGCTGACGCAACCAGGCGTCCAGCTGATGGCGCTGCCAATGCCGTTCGGCTTGCAACTGACGCTGCTCGACCAGCATCTCCGCGGCCATGCGCACCAGTTCGGCGTAGGGCCGCACCACCTCGGGGTCGCCGGTGATGCCCAGTACGCCGATCAGCTTATCGGCCTGCAGCAAGGGCAGATTCACCCCAGGGCGTACACCACGCAGGCAGGTCGCGGCTTGCTCGTCGATCTCCACCACCCGCCGGTTGGCCAGCACCAGTTGCGCCCCTTCATGGCGGGTGTGCAGGCGCAGCGGGTCGCCGCTGCCGATGATCATGCCCTGGGCATCCATCACGTTGATGTTGTAGGGCAGGATGGCCATGGCGCGATCGACGATGTGCTGGGCCAGGGTGGAGTCGAGTTCAAGCATGCTGGGGTCTGCGCGATGGAAGCCGACGACGTCGGCCGGGTGCCAATGTGGACGACCGCAGGTGGTCAGGGCGCCAGGCGCTGGCGCAGCCAGGCTTCGCCCTCGCGGCGATAGTCGAGACGGTCGTGCAGGCGGCTGGCACGCCCCTGCCAGAACTCGATGCGTTCGGGCAGCAGGCGATAACCGCCCCAGTGTGGCGGGCACTCGGGCGCCTGGTCGGCGAAGCGTCGTTCGGTTTGCGCCAGCAGGCCTTCCAGCTCGCCGCGGTCGTGGATCACCTTGCTTTGCGGCGAGGCCCAGGCACCGAGGCGGCTGCCCAGCGGGCGCACCTGGAAGTAGGCGTCGGACTCGGCAGGCGTCACCTGCTCGACTCGCCCTTCGATACGCACCTGGCGCTCCAGGGTCGGCCAGAAGAAGGTCAGCGCGGCAAAGGGGTTGGCCTGCAGCTGCTCGCCCTTGGCGCTCTGGTAGTTGCTGAAGAAGGTGAAGCCCCGCTCGTCCAGCCCCTTGAGCAGCAGCACACGGCAATGCGGGCGACCATCGGCATCGACGGTCGCCAGGGTCATGGCATTGGGTTCCACGGGGAGCTGCTCGGTTTTCACCGCGTCGGCGAACCAGCTTCTGAACAGCGCGAGGGGCTCCAGCGGCGCCTGATCCTCGCTCAACCCGTCACGGGTGTAATCACGGCGCATGTCGGCCAGGGTCTGAGTCATGAGCGTACTCTCGGAAGCGACAAAGACCCTAGCTTAACGGGACACGCCTTATTTGGCTTGATCTGCGGCAACCACTTTCTTGGCATCGGCCAGCTTGGTGGTGCTCTTGGCGGCGGGCTTGTCGGCAGTTTTGGCGACCGCCTTGGCAGCTGGCTTGGCGGCTGGTTTTGCAGCGGCCTTGGGCTTGGACTTGGTAGAAGCCTTGGCCACGGTTTTGCCCGCAGGTTTGGCGTCAGCCTTGGCAGCGGCTTTCTCGGCGGGTTTGTCGGCCGCGGCAACGGCCGTGGCGGCAGCCGGTGCCGGTTCCGGCGTGCTGTATTTGGCGATCAGGGCCTGCAGGGTGTCCTGGCGGGTCAGCAGAATCTCCACGCGGCGATTGAGCTCACGGCCGTTAGCGCTGTCATTGGCGGCGCGCGGCATGTCCGGGCCCATGCCCTTGACCATCAGGCGATCCTGCTTGAGGCCGCTGAGGCGGAAGATGGCGGTGAACGCGCGGGCACGCTCGAGGCTCAGCGCGCGGTTGGTCTCCAGGGCACCGCTGCTGTCGGCATGGCCGAGTACCAGCACGCCGACCTTGCTGTCTTTCTCCATTACCTTGGCCACGCGGGTGATCGGGCCGAGGGTTACCGGCAGCAGCATGCCCGGGCGATCCGGGTTGAACGAGCCCTTGACCGGCGCGGTGACCACCAGCAGGTTCTCACGACGCTCCATCTCGAAGTTGCTGTCCTTGATCGCGTCACGCACCAGCGGCTCGTATTCGTCCAGCCACGCCTGGGTGACTTCGGGCGGCGGCATGGGAACCGGCTTGGGATCTTCCTTCTTCTCGAACAGGGAGCAACCTGTCAGCAGTACGCAAAGCGCCAGCGCGCAAGTCTTATAGGAAAGCATCGGTTCATCCAGTATCTAAGCGGTCGAAGTCACCCGGGTAATCCGGAGTCAGCTAAAAGCGTTACTGCGCAACAGTTTAAGCGCGGTTCTTAAAAACACTCACATAAGATAACCGCAAGTTTCTGTGCACGCGGATCCATTAAGACGAACGGCCCCAGGTTATTCGTAACGAAACCCACCGCCACATCGCGCTCCGGGTCGGCGAAACCGGTGGTACCGCCGGCACCGGGGTGGCCGAAGGCGCCTGGTCCCATGCCGTAGGTGGCATTCGCCACGGTGGGCTGGTCGAGCATGCAGCCGAGGCCGAAACGGGTCGACGTCAGCAATGTTCTGTCCTCACCGACACTGTGTTCACGGGTGAGTTCAGCGAGCAACTGGCTGTCGAGCAGGCTGCCGTCGAGCAGGCCGCTGTAGAATCCGGCCAGGCTGCGGGCGTTGCCATGGCCATTGGCGGCGGGCTGCTGCATGCGTCGCCACTCGGGTTTGTTGGTGCTGGTCATGATCGACGGCGGGTTGGTGAACGCCCGGGTGGTCATCGCCTGGGCGTCGGTCATCATGGTCTTGAGCATGCGCTGCGCTGCCCCATCCCCCAGGTTGCCCTTGCCTCGACTGATGGTGGCGACGCGGTGGAACTCCTCGTCCGCCAGGCCGACGTGAAAATCCAGGCCCAGCGGCCTGGCGGTACGTGCCACGATCGACTCGCCCGGGCCACGCCTCTCGACCCGCCGCAATAACTCGCCGACCAGCCAGCCAAAGGTGATCGGCGCGTAACCATGGCCCTCGCCCAACGCCCACCAGGGCGCCTCGGCGGCCAGTGCGGCGGTCATGGTCTGCCAGTCGTAGAGTGCTTCGGCAGGCAGGTTCTCGCGGATCGCCGGCAGCCCGGCCTGGTGGCTGAGCAAATGGCGCAGGGTGATGCGCTCCTTGCCCGCAGCGGCGAACTCCGGCCAGTAACGCGCGACTGGCGCATCCAGCTCGAGTTTGCCCTCGCCCACCAGCTGCAAGGCGGTTACCGCAGTAAACGGTTTGGTGCAGGAGAACAGGTTGAGAATGGTATCGCTGTGCCAGGCCTGCTGGCCGTCCTTGTCGGCGACCCCGGCCCAGATGTCCACCACGGTTTCGCCCCCCACCTGCACGCACAGCGCGGCGCCACGCTCCTGCGGGTCGTCGAACAAGGCCGCGAACGCGTCTTTTACCGCTTCGAACTTGAGGTCGAAGTAACCCTGAATCTGCACTGACTGCTCCTGCATGGAAAAGGCGCCAGCCGAGCCGGCGTGCGGTGATTACGGCTTGGCCTCGGCGGCTGGCGCGTCGCCATCGACGGCCGGCGCGGGGGCCGGTGCGGCGTCCCCGGCAGGCGCGGCGGCAGGTGTTGGCTCGGGCTCCTGGGCGGCCTGCTCGAGCACCAGCGGCGGTACGCTCAGGTTGGCCTTGCGTACGGCGCTGACGAAGCCATCCCACGGCCGGTCGGTGATCGCCACCAGGCCCAGGTGACCGTTCTCGCCGTCGAGCAGGCGCCCGGTGACCGGCTGATCGAGGTACTGGAACCAGTGCACGCCGACGATCTGCGGCTCTTCCAGGGCCTTTTTCAGGAAGTTGGCATAGGCCGGCCCCCGCTCCTCTTCCTTGTACACCTCGGCAACGCCGCCCCAGAACGGGCCACGGTCGCGGGAGCCGAAATGGAACTCGGTGACCAGCAACGGCTTGTCCAGCTTGCGCAGGGCCTCGAAGTCATAGCCATGCTGCGGCTCGCGGGTGTAGAAGTTGAAGCTCAGCACGTCGCAGTACTCGGCGCAGGCTTCCACCGCCTCGGGAATGCTCGCGGAGAAGCGGCCGCCCAGCAGCAGGTGGTTGGGCGTGTGCCAGTCGAGGGAGTCGGCGATGGTCTTGAAGTAGGTATCGGCGAACAGGCGCAAGAAGCGCTTCATGTCGTTTTCGATGGCCGGGTAGGCCGGGTTGACCGGTGGCGCCTCGAAGCCCGGGTCCTCCATCAGTTCCCAGGCCTTGAGGTCGATGCCCCAGGCCTTGGACAGCCCTTCCTGGTTGCGGTACTTGTCGCGCAGTTGCTTGAGGAAGGCCCGCTTGGCCGGCACGTCGGTGGTCAGGCGCAGCGTGGCGTAGGCCAGCGCATAGCGCGACAGCGGATCCTCTGCCGGCCCGGCCCAGGCCAGTTCGTTGTCGGCGTAGTAGCCCATCACCCAGGGATCGTCACGGTGGTCACGGGTGGCGATGGCGATGGCGCGTTCGGCGGCCATGGCGAACCGCGGGTCGAACGGGTCGGGCATGCCGCCCCACCAGTCGATGCCGGTGCTGATGGTGGCGTAGTCGCCATGGATGGACAACGGAATGCTGTAGGGCATGCGCTTATCGAGGGCGAAGTCGTTGTCGCTCCAGTTGCCCAGGGTGTTGAAGCCCCAGGCCTGCAGGCGGTTCTGCGCCCGTTCGCGCCACAGCTGGGGCTTCTGCTCACCATAGGTGCGCTGTAGATTGGCGGCGTAAAAGTCGTACCAGCGACCCTTGTCGAAATCGCGGCCGCGGTTGGCGCCAGTATCGGATTCGTTGCTGCCACTGCCATAGAACGCGGCCAGTGGCTCACTCTCGGCCGGCAGGGCACTGAACATCTTCTCGCGCCCTTCTACATAGGTCTGGCTCTGGGTGCCGGTCACGGTGTTCACGCCCAGCGAATAGAAGGGATTGCCTTCTGGGGTGACCAGGAACCAGCGCCCACCGCGTTTCTCGGTGCGGAAAAACCCGGTGGCCTCGAACGACGGGCCGCCGATCCAGCCACCATAGATGTCCTGCTTGGGATGCTCGGCCTGCCAAGCCTGCAACTGCTTGTCTTCCTGGACCACGCCCTGGCGCAGCTGCTCGTCGTTCTTGATCTTGCCCGGCCAGTCGCGGCGGGTGAACTGACCGTAGCCATCGACGATCCCCTTGTAGGCCTGCTCCAGATCGCCGCTGCCACGCACGCCGAAGCGGCCCAGCAGTATGTGCTGCGCGGCCTGGGGGTTGGGGATCGACAGGGTCACGGCGGAGACGTTCCTGAGGTCGATTTCACCCTTCACGGTTTCTGCCAGCAGCAGCAGGCGGCCGTCGTAACGCCAGGGCATCGGTGCCCCGGCGCGCATGCCCTGAGCTCGCGGCGAGGTGGCGCCCAGCGGCATCAGCAGCGTCTGCGCCGGGCCGGCAGGCAGGGCGATCTGGCTGGTCAGGCGCTTGCCATCGGCACTTTCGATGGTGACGTCCAGAGTCAGCGCCCAGTCCATGGCGTTCTGCACGCGCAGGCTCATGGCGCTCGCCTCGGACCAGTCCCAGGTGCCGGTTTGCGGCGTCAGGCGCAGGGTCGGACGCTCGCTCGGGTTGAAGGACACGCGGCGCAGGATCTCGCCCTGGGCGGCGCTTTCGGCCGTGACGCTGGGCAGGTAGGCGTTGTCGCCGGACACCTGCACGGCGTCCATTGGCCGTACGAAGTTGAACAGCTCCTGGCGATCGGCCGCATGGCCCAGGGCCGGCAGGCCGAGCAGCGTGACCAGCGCCAGGCGCTTGATCGCCAATGGATGTCGAGGACGGGCTGCAGCGATGCACAGTGACAGAACTTTGGTAACCAGACCCGCGGGTGCGTGCGCAGTGCAGCGCCCCGAACGATCGGCCGACAGCAGCCAGGTGTTGACCTTCAAGACCCCTTCTCCCCGCAACTCGACGACGAATATGAGTGCCCGCGACCATCCCGTCACGAGCCTTTTGCCGCGCCTCACGCGCGCAGGCGCAATAGTGCGACAGATGGGGGCTCCACCGCAAAGCCCGCATGTCAGATGACTGACCTTGCGGGGTGCTTTTTTCGTCGAGCGGCGCCGCAGACCTAGCTGATTTCCCGTCGGAACGGCGGCAGCGCATTGAGGATCGCCTTGCCATAGCGCTGGGTGACCACCCGCCGATCCAGCAGGGTGATGGTGCCGCGGTCCTCTTCGGTGCGCAGCAGGCGCCCGCACGCCTGCACCAGGCGCAACGAGGCGTCGGGTACGGCGATTTCCATGAACGGGTTGCCGCCGCGCGCTTCGATCCATTCGGCCAGGGCCGCCTCGACCGGATCGTCCGGCACGGCGAAGGGAATCTTGGCGATCACCACGTGTTCGCAATAGGCGCCCGGCAGGTCGACGCCCTCGGCGAAGCTGGCCAGGCCGAACAGCACGCTCTCCTCGCCGCTGTCGACCCGCGCCTTGTGCTTGTTGAGGGTTTCCTGCTTGGACAGGTTGCCCTGGATGAACACGCGCTTGCGCCAGTCACGCTCCAGGCCGTCGAACACGTCCTGCATCTGCCGACGCGAGGAAAACAGCACCAGCGTGCCGCGCGAACCCTGCACCAGCGCCGGCAGTTCGCGGATGATCGCCGCGGTGTGCTCGGCGGCGTTGCGCGGGTCGGCCTTGAGGTCCGGCACGCGCAGCACGCCGGCGTCGGCATGGTGGAAGGGGCTGGGCACCACCGCCGTCGCCGCGACCTTGGGCAAGCCGGCGCGCATGCGGTAACGGTCGAAGGTGCCCAACGCGGTAAGGGTCGCCGAGGTGACCAGCGCGCCGTAGGCGACGCTCCACAGGTTGCGCCTGAGGGTTTCGGCCGCCAGGATCGGGCTGGCGTTGACCTCGATATCGAACAGCGCGCCGCTCTCGGCCAGGGTCAGCCAGCGCGCCATGGGCGGGCTGTTCTCGGGATCTTCGGCGGTGAACGCCAACCACAGCTCCCAGGTGCCCTGGGCGCGCGCCAGCAGGCTGCCGAACAGCGGGTACCACTCCTCGGCCTGATGGCTGGCGATGCCGATGCTGGTCTCACCGTCCATGGCTTCCTTGAGCTTTTCGGTCACGCCGGTGAACAGGTCGTTGAGCTTGGAAAAACCCTTCTTCAGTTCCAGGCCCAGCTCGATCAGGTGCTCGGGCACCACACCGCCGACGAAACGGTGGCGCGGCCGTTCTCGCCCTTCCATGTCCTCGCCGGGCTTGAAGTCCGCCACCTGCTCGCAGGCGCTGAACATGAACTGCTGGTGGCTCTTCAGCTCGCGCGCCAGCTCCGGCACCTGCTCGATCAGCCGGCCGAGATCGCCCGGCAGCGGGTGCTGGGCCAGTAGCTTGCTGAGGTTCTTGGCGATCTGTTCGAGCCAGTCGGCCGTGGAGCGCAGGCGGGTGAAATGGGCGAAGTGGCCGATGGCCTTGTCGGGCAGGTGATGGCCTTCGTCGAACACGTACAGGGTGTCGCGCGGGTCGGGCAACACGGCGCCGCCGCCCAGGGCGAGGTCGGCCAGCACCATGTCGTGGTTGGTGACGATCACGTCAACCTTGCCCATGCCTTCGCGGGCCTTGTAGAAGGTGCACTGCCCGAAGTTCGGGCAATGGCGGCCCGTGCACTGGCTGTGGTCGGTGGTCAGCTGCGCCCAGCGGCTGTCTTCCAGCTCCTGGGGCCAGCTGTCACGGTCGCCGTCCCATTTGTTGCCGGCGAGCTTCTCGATCATGGAGGTGAACAGCTTCTGGCCTTCCTCGTCCACGTCGATGCGAAAGCCCTCCTCCTCGAACAGCTGCGCCGTGGAACTCTGCGCCTGGCCTTCCTGCAGCAGCACGTCGAGCTTGGACAGGCACAGGTAACGACCGCGCCCCTTGGCCAGGGCGAAGCTGAAATTCAGGCCGCTGTTGCGCATCAGATCGGGCAGGTCCTTGTGCACGATCTGCTCCTGCAGCGCCACGGTGGCGGTCGCCAGCACCAGGCGCTTGCCCGCCGCCTTGGCGGTGGGAATGGCGGCCATGCAATAGGCCACGGTCTTGCCGGTGCCGGTGCCGGCCTCGACGGCCACCACGGCGGGATCACCGAGCCGGCGCCCTTCGTCGTCGGCCTTGATGGTGCCCAGTACCTTGGCGACCTCGGCGATCATCAGGCGTTGCCCGTAGCGAGGCTTGAGGCCCTTGGATTCGAGAAAACGGGAGTAGGCGCCCTGAATCTGGGTCTTGAGTTCGGTGCTGAGCATTAAGGATCTTGGCTGAGAAAAGGCTGGATATATTTTCAGTATTCGCTAACGGCCGCTATCATAACGCGCCTATCGCCCCTGTGCTGATTCGCTTGCCGACTCCCGATGAAGAGTACGGCCACAAGGCGCCAGCGGGCCCGACTTTGAAACCGATCACGGCAGGTCGCAGCGACCTGCTCGACACGCGCCAGCCGAGCAGAAGGCTGTGCAACGGCGTCGAAGTGATCCGCTGGCTACCGGAGTGCTGAATGCCCCCCTATTCCCTCGTCTACACCTTGCACCTGCTCGCGGCGCTGATCTGGGTCGGCGGCATGTTCTTCGCGTGGATGGTTTTGCGTCCGGCCGCCGGCACCCTGCAGGCGCCGGAGCGCCTGACCCTATGGCTCGGGGTGTTTCGCCGCTTCTTCGTGTGGGTGTGGATGGCCGTCGTGGTGTTGCCGGTCAGCGGCATCGGCCTGCTACACATGGGTTTCAGCGGTTTCGATGGTGCGCCGCGCTACGTGCAGGTGATGATGGGTCTGTACCTGGCCATGCTGGCACTGTTCCTGCGCATCCAGGCGCTGCAACTGCCCGGCATGCGCCGCGCCGTCGAGGCGCAGGACTGGCCGGCGGCAGGCGCCGTGCTGGGGCGTATCCGCCGCCTGGTCGCTGTCAACCTGCTGCTGGGTCTGGCCGTGGTGGCCCTTGCCGCGGCGCGCCCCAGCCTTTAACGAAAAAGGGCCTAGGCCCTTTTCAGTTAGAAACGCACCACATCCAAGCGCCCGGCATGGCCCGGAGTACCGGGTTGCCCAGGTACGCCAGGGCGACCATCGAGACCGGCGCGGGTACTGTAGATCCAGCAACCCTTGCTCGCCCCGCCGCGACCGGCATTGCCCGCCGCACCCGCCGGGCCGCCCGCGCCGCCATCGAGACGCGCCTGCACGTGCTCGACAGGAAAGTCGCTGGGCACCTCCAGGCGAACCTGCCCACCCGGCGCGCCAGGGTGACCGTCGCTACCATCCTGGCCGTCGTGACCGGCACTGGCCTTGCCCCACGCACAGCCGCCTGCCTTGCCATTGGCACCATCCAGGCCGGCATAACCCGCCGCACCACGGCCGCCACGGGCATCGAGCAACCAGGGCTCGGTGCTCACCGAGTGCATGCGAATCACCAGGGTGCGCCCAGGCATGGCCGCCTGTTGCGGCGTACCTGGCGCCCCCGGCGCACTGATCTGCGCGCCCGCGGCAATCCGGCCGGTGCCGATATCCAGCAGCAGACGCTCGTTCGAGGGCGCGATGGCGATCTGCGCATCGTGGCCCAGGTACAACTCACCGATGCGCACTTCGCTGACCCCGACGGGAATCAGCAACGTACCGCTGTCCGCTACGGCGACCCGGTCCAGCTGCAGAACACTGCCCTGCACGGGCAAACGCGTGAAATGGTGGGAATCGACTTCGACGACCGCCGCAGCGAGCGCCGCCAACGGGCAGCACAACGCCGCCAGGAGAATCAGCTTGCGCATGGGGCGACCTCCTCGGCGTTCAGTGCTACCGCCGCGGGCAGGGGCTCGGCAGCAGGCAGCGAGGCGATATGAAAGATGCCGAACGCCAGCACCTTGGCTCGCTCGATGGCCACCCGCGGCCGCGCGCGAAGCACGCCATTGAACAGCACCAGTTCGGCCAGATGCAGGCCCAGCACGGCGAGACCGGCAAGGGTCAGCAGCTGCGCAAAGGGTTGTGCATAAGGGGAGATCAGATTGGCCAGCACGACGCACCAGAACAGCGTCACCAGCAGCTTGCCCAGTCCTGAGATGATCTTCATTGCCCGCTCCACCCTAGCTGTGAATGTGCGGCACATTACTGGGTTTATGGGCTGGGAAACAGAGGGGCGAAACGAAAACGATGTCCATTGCGTGACATCGTGTTCCTGACCGGCACGGGGCCGGCCAGGCTGCTCACGAAGGTCGAGCTGGGCTTATGGCCGGGCTTCGACTTCGGCTTCCACGCGACGGTTGATCGCACGGCCTTCTTCGGTGGCGTTGTCGGCAACCGGGCGGCTTTCGCCATAGCCGACTGCGTTGACGCGGGTACCACCCACACCGTACTGGTTGACCAGCACCTCACGCACGGCATTGGCACGGCGCTCGGACAGTTTCTGGTTGTAGGCGTCGGTACCAACGGAGTCGGTATGGCCTTCAACCACGGTGGTGGTTTGCGGGTATTGCTTCATGAAATCAGCCAGGCTCTGGATGTCGCCCATACTTTCCGGCTTGACCTGCGACTTGTCGAAGTCGAACTTCACGTCCAGCTCGACACGTACCGCTTCGGCAACCGGCTCTGGTGCAACGGTTTCCTCGACCACGACCGTTTCTTCAACGACAGCTACTTGCTGATCGTCTGCGCCATGAACCCAGCAATAGGCAGCGGCGAAGCCGGCGCCAATTACCGCACCACCACCTGCCCAGGCCGAGCTTTCGATGGCACCCAGAGCGGCACCGCTGACACCGCCAACGGCAGCGCAGGTCGGCCAGTCGGATTTCTGGACGCCAGCGCAGCCCGTCAGAAAGGTGGACGCAATGATCAGGGGTACCGCTTTCCTTGTAATACTCATATGCAAGTCTCCTAATGGGAATCGGCGCAAAAACCGACACTCTGGATTAAAGACGCCCGCTTTTAAATCTGCCAGACAGCACTACGACATCACTGCAGGCCGAACAGTTCTAGTTGAATCTGTTGCGCCGCGGTAGTCTTTTGTGATCGTTTCGAGGTTATCGATGAGCCAGATCACATCTGCCCGTACCCCCCAGCAATCACTGGCCGCTCTACTGCAACGTTATGCGCCCGCTCGGCTGCTGCTGGTCAGTGCCAGCGAACAGCCGGCGGTACGTGCCTTCGAGCAGGCTCATCCGCACAGCCTGATCGCCCACGCCGCGCCTGGCAGTCTTTGCGGCGACCTCGCCGGGCAACGCTTCGACCTCGCCGTGGTGGTCGATTGCCTGGAGCACCTGCAGCGAAAGGAAGGCCTGCAGTTGCTCGGCGGCATTCGCAACCTCAATGCCAGCCGCATGGCGGTGCTGGTCGACCTGCCCGCCTGTGGCTGGAAGGACACCGACTTCTTTGCCCTGGCACTGCAGGTCAGCGAGCGTTTCGCGCGCGACGAGCAGGTGCTCAGCCTGTTCACCTACGATCTGCTCGAATACAAACAGGCGCCCGACTGGCTGAACGCCAAGTTCTGGGCCAACCCGGAAAACTTTGGCAAGTACTGGTGGTAAGCATGAAGCCTGACGCGACCCCAAGCGGCTGCCCGTGCGGCGGCGGCGACCCGCTGGCCGCCTGCTGCGGGCGCTATCACGACGGCGCCGCCGCGCCCTGCGCCCTGAGCCTGATGCGCTCGCGCTACAGCGCCTACGTATTGGGCAATGTGGATTACCTGGTGGCGACCTCGCTGCCGGCGCAGCAGGCGAAACTGGACGTGGAAGGCATTCGTGCCTGGAGCCTGCAGAGCACCTGGCTAGGCCTTGAGGTGGAGCACTCCGAGCTGCTTGGCGGTCAGCCCGAGCATGCCCGGGTGACCTTCGTGGCCCGCTGGCACGATGCCGATGGCGAGCACAGTCACCGCGAGCGCTCGGCCTTCGTGCAGAATGGAGGCCGCTGGTATTTCATCGACCCGACCGTGGGTTTGCAGGCGGGCCGCAACGACCCCTGCCCGTGCGCCAGCGGCGAGAAGTTCAAGAAGTGCTGCGCGACCTACCTGTAGAGGCGCATCTCACAGCAGCTTGAGGTGCGAAGTGTCCGGCGCCGGCGCAGCTGACGGCGCCTTGGCCTGGCCCATGTCGCTACCCACCGGCGCCAGGCTCAGCGAGGACAGATCCAGATCGGGCGCGGCCACCGGCGCCTTGCCGTCCTGCAGATCCGCGCCCAATGCGGCCACGCCGAAATCCGGCGCATCCACGTCCGAGAACGCCGCCATGTACTCGTCCCGTGGCGCGACCACCAGCCGGCCGACAGGCTGTGCCGGTGCCTGACCGACAGGGGCGGCAGGTGGCGGTGGCGCCAGCTCGATTTCCTCGACGACCTGCGCCTCGGTGTCGACCACCTCGACCCGAGCACCGGCGCGCTCCAGGGTGCTGCGATACTTCTCGGCGCCAGCCTCGTCCAGGTTGTTCTTGATCACCACGCGGCGCCCGGAAAACAACTGGGCGATGCGCTGGGCATCGGCCTGGAACAGTTTGGCCAGGTTGGCCTGCACCACCTCCAGCTGAGCACCAGGCACCAGCTCACCGGAAAATGCGATCTCGTATCGCGCCATCATTCCCTTCCTTTCTGTCGGCTCGCCGCGCCATTTCGGCCACGGCAATAAAACCTCAATGCGTGCAGGCCAGTATGACGCAGCTTTTTGCGCGTACACGAGCATCGGTCGGCATTTTCCGCAACCGCCTGCCGTGCGCAATGATGACAACAGACCCTAGGGCAGTAACGCCGTCTCTTGTTACACTGGGGCCTCGAACGGAGTATGAAATGTTTTATCAGGCGCAAATGATAAGAATTCTTAGCCTAATGGTATTCCTGGGTATGGGCTCGGCACTCGGTGGCTGCTCGACCTGGTTCTCGGACAGCTTCGAAGATCCCGACGTGCGTCTCGTGGACGTCAACGTGGTCAAGGCCAAACTGCTCGAACAGCGCTTCATCCTGCGCTTTCGCATCGACAACCCCAACGACGTCAGCCTGCCGGTACGTGGCCTGAACTACGTGGTGCACCTGAACGATGTGCTGCTCGCTGATGGCGAATCGGAAGTCTGGTTCACCGTGCCGGCCAAGGGGCACCTGGAATTCGACGTCCCGGTACGCACCAACCTGTGGCGCCACGTACGCCAGGTGGTCAAGCTGCTGGAAGAGCCCGACCAGCCCATCAGTTATCGCTTGCGGGGTGAGGTGAAAACCGGATTATTCTTCGGCCGCCGCGTGCACATGGCGCGCAATGGCGAGATAATTCCCGGCGATTATCTTCCGGAGTGACCCGCATGACCCAACAACCCCACGTCCACAGCCCTGACTGCAACCACGATCACGACCATGATCATGATCATGGCCACCACGGCCACGTGCACGGCCCACACTGCAACCATGGCCCCCAGGAGCCGGTGCGCAACGCCCTGAAGGACGTTGGCCGCAATGATCCTTGCCCATGCGGCAGCGAGAAGAAATTCAAGAAGTGCCATGGGGCCTGATCGCCTCCTGATCCTGCTTGCGGTACTGATCGTCGGCGCACTTGCCTTCTACGCTGCTTACCTCTGGCGCCGGGTCTGGGCCAGGCAGCGCCGGCAGGACGAGGTGCGCCTCGCGCAACGTCAGCGCCTGCACGACGATCTTCGTGTGCTGGCCTCCTCCTTGCTCGACGGCCAATTGCCGCTGGTCGAAGGTGCCATCCGCATCAAGGTATTGCTCGACAACTACGACAGCGCGCTCACCCTCGCGCCCCAGGCCCAGGTGTTCCAGCAGCTATATGACGCCACGTCCCATGTGCCGACCCATGCCGGCTGGCAGGCCCTGAGCCGCGCCGAACGCCGCCAGCACGAGGCGCGTTTTGCCGAGCTGACCGAGGCCCACCAGCAGCAGGCTCACGAGGCGGCGCGCTGGCTGCTCGACACAGGACTGGCTGCGCGCCCCTGACCCCACGTCGCGTCACCCCTCGCGCCACTTGCCAGGCGCCATGGGGCTCTCTACCTTTAGCGCCTTCGCGCCCGGGCGCCCGCCCACCACCCTCTCTATCCTTCAGGAGTCCGCCGCATGTTGCCGCGCGCTTTCCGCCCTCTCGCCACCCTGAGCCTGGCCGGCCTCGTCACCAGCATGGTCGCGCTGAGCGGTTGCCAATCCCTGCTCGACAGCCGTTACCGCAGCAGTGTGGCGCCGGATCAGGGCTCCTTTCGCGTGCAGGGCCTGGCGCAGACCGCTTCGGTGCGCCGCAACCCGCTCGGCATGCCGCTGATCGAGACCCACACCTTCCACGACGCCCTGTTCACCCTGGGCTACGTGCACGCCAGCGATCGCCTCAGCCAGATGGTCAGCCTGCGCCTGATGGCAGAAGGTCGCCTGGCGGAGATGGCCGGCCCCGGCGCGCTGGAAATGGACCGTTTCATGCGCGCGGTGAACCTCAAGAAGAGCGCCGAGGTGCTCTACAAGAACGCCTCGCCACGCATGAAGGCGTTCTTCGAGGTCTACGCCCGGGGCGTCAATGCCTACCTGTTCCGCTACCGCGACAAGCTGCCGATGGACCTGGCCGAGGCCGGCTATCGCCCGCCGTACTGGAAGCCGGAAGACTCGGTGCTGGTGTTCTGCCTGCTCAACTTCGGCCTGTCGGTGAACCTGCAGGAAGAAATCGCCGCCCTGAGCCTGACCCAGAAGGTCGGCGCCGACAAACTCGCCTGGCTGCTGCCCACCTACCCGGACGAGCCGCTGCCGTTCGAGGAGGCCGACAAGCTCAAGGGCCTCGCCCTGGGCGGCAGCATCCCCGGCCTGCAGGCGGTGAAAAGTGCCGCAGCGCAGGTTTCCGAACAGCACATGCTCGGCGTCGCCGCCTCGAACAACTGGGCCATCGGCCCGTCGCGCAGCCGCAGCGGCAAGAGCCTCTTGGCCAACGACATGCACCTGCCGATCGAGCTACCCTCGGTGTGGAGCTTCGTGCAGATCCGCGCGCCGAAATTCCAGGCCTCCGGGGTCACGGTCGCCGGCATCCCCGCGGTGGTCGCCGGCTTCAACGGCAAGCTGGCCTGGGGCATGACCATGGTCATGGGCGACAACCAGGACCTGTTCCTCGAGCAGGTCAAGCGCGAAGGCAATCGCCTGCTGTACCTCGCCGATGGCAAATGGCAGCCGGCCCTGCAGCGCCAGGAAACCTTCTTCGTCAAGGGCCAGAAACCGATCCGCGAAACGATCCATGAAACCCGCCACGGCCCGCTGCTCAACAGCGTGCTGGGCGAGCGCAAGCACTCGCTGCAACCGCTGCAGATCCAGAGCGGCTACGGCCTGGCATTGAAGACAGCCCAGTTCGAGGAAGACGCCAGCCTCGACGCCTTCTTCGACCTGTCCCGCGCCCAGTCCGTGGAGCAGGCCTTCGAGGCGACCCGGGAAATCCGCGCCATGCCGCTGAACCTGGTGTTCGCCGATGCCGAGCATATCGGCTGGCAGGTCACCGGGCGCTTCCCCAACCGCCGCGAAGGCCAGGGCCTGGTGCCCTCCCCGGGCTGGGACAGCCGCTACGAGTGGGACGGCTTCGCCGACCCGATGCTCCACCCCTACGACCAGGACCCGCAGCAGGGCTGGCTGGGCAGTGCCAACCAGCGCAGCGCACCGCGCGGCTACGGCATGCAGCTGTCCAACTCCTGGTATGCGCCGGAGCGCTACGAACGCATCGCCCAGCTGGCTGGCAGCGGCCGCCACGACACGCAAAGCATGATCGCCATGCAGTACGACCAGACCTCGCCCTTTGTCGCCAAGCTGCAGGGCATGCTCGAGGCGCAGAACATGGCCGAACCGCTGCGCCAGGCCATCGACCGCCTGCCCGAGCCGCAGCGCGGCAAGGCCCGCGAAGCCCTGAGCCGACTGATGGCCTTCGACGGCAAGCTGTCGGCCAGCTCGGCCGACGCCGCCGTGTATGGCGCCTTTCTGCACCAGAGCGCCCGGGAGATCTTTCTCGACGAACTGGGCCCGGACACCTCGCCGGCCTGGCAGGCGCTGGTGAACACCGCCAACCTGTCCTACTCGGCACAAGCCGATCACCTGCTCGGCCGCGACGACAGCCCGTTCTGGGACGACGTGCGCACCACCCAGAAGGAAGACAAGCCGGCGATCCTGGCCCGCAGCCTGGCGGCCAGCATCGAGCTGCTCGAGCAGCGCCTGGGCAATCAGCGCACGGCGTGGCAGTGGGGCAAGCTGCACACCTACGAGTGGCTGAGCGGCAGCACGCAGATGGCGCCGCACCTCGGTGCCAGCCAGCGCGCCAGCATCGCCTCGCTCAAGGGCTACCTGGATCGCGGCCCCTACCCGGCCGGTGGCGACCACAGCACCCTGAACGTTTCGGCCTACAACTGGGGCCAGGATTTCGACACCTGGCTGATCCCGAGCATGCGCATGATCGTCGACTTCGGCCGCGAAGAACCGATGATCGGCCTCAACAGCTCCGGGCAGTCCGGCAACCCGGCCAGCCCCCATTACGCCGACGGCATCGACGCCTGGCGCCGCGCCCAGTACCTGAGCTTTCCGGTGCTGCAGCAGAATCTGGAGAAGACCTATGGGCGCAAACGCCTGTTGCTGACGCCTTGACGCACAACAGCGGTGCGCAGCGCACCAATACAAGTCAGCAACCGCGCTTTCGTTAACGCAGCGCCTCACCCGGCGCCCGCTCCGGTGGCCTCCATCAAGTTGGCACAGTCCCTGCTGTTCACTTTCCAGACATAACGCGGGCCGGCAAACGGCACGCTCCCCGAATGATCGGGACCGGACAAAGGCGTCCTTGCACTGGCGGTGCAGGACGCTTTTTTTTGGCCTCGAGGTCGCCCGGGTGGGCTCCATGGAGGTGATGGATGAAGCGACTGAAACTGGTGATGATCGGCAACGGCATGGCCGGCGTGCGCACGCTCGAAGAGCTGCTGAAGATCGCCCCGGACCTCTACGACATCACCGTGTTCGGCGCCGAGCCGCACCCCAACTACAACCGTATCCTGCTCTCGCCGGTACTGGCCGGCGAGCAGACCTTCGACGATATCGTGCTCAACGACCTCGCCTGGTACGCCAGCCATGGCATCGAACTGCGCCTGGGCCGCAAGGTAGTGGCGATCGATCGCATCCGCCGCCGGGTGATCGCCGATGACGGCAGCAGTGCCGACTATGACCGCCTGCTGATCGCCACCGGCTCGCGGCCGTTCATGCTGCCGGTACCCGGCAACAGGCTGGACGGCGTGATCGGCTACCGCGACATCGCCGACACCCGCCTTATGCTCGACAGCGCCAACCGGCACCGCCGCGCCGTGGTCATCGGCGGTGGCCTGCTGGGCCTGGAAGCCGCCCACGGCCTCAAGCTGCGCGGCATGGACGTCAGCGTGGTGCACAACGGCGCCACCCTGCTCGAGCGCCAACTCGACGAGCGTGCCGGGCGGCTGCTGCAGGCGGCCCTGGAGCGCCGCGGCCTGCACTTCGCCCTCGGCAAGCAGACCAGCGAACTGATCGGCAACGCCGCCGGCCGGGTCAGCGCGGTGCGTTTCAGCGATGGCGAGAGCCTGCCCGCCGATCTGGTGGTGATGGCCGCCGGCATCCGCCCCAATATCGAACTGGCCCAGGACGCCGGCCTGCCCTGCGCCCGCGGCATCCTGGTCGACGACACGCTGCAGAGCTTCGACCCGCGCGTGTACGCGGTGGGCGAATGCGTCAGCCACCGCGGCGTCGCCTATGGCCTGGTGGCGCCGCTGTTCGAGCAGGCGCGGGTATGCGCCAGCCACCTGGCCATGCAGGGCTATCGCCGCTACCTCGGGTCGCTGACCTCGACCAAACTGAAAGTCACCGGCATCGAGCTGTTTTCCGCCGCTGATTTCGCAGGCCACCCCGGCACCCAGAGCATCACCCTGGACGACCCAACCACCGGCAGCTACCGCAAGCTGGTGCTCAAGAACGACGTGCTGGTCGGCGCCTGCCTGTACGGCGACACCGCTGACAGCGCCTGGTACCTGCAGCTGATCCGCGAGGGCGGCAACCTGGCCGCGATCCGCGACCTGCTGATGTTCGGCGAAGCGGCCGTGGCCAGCCTGACACCGGCCGTGCCAGCCGAACCGCTGCTCCTGCAAGGGGCGGCCTGATGAGCAGCCGCGCCAGGCAAACCACCGCCTCGACCTGCTGCTACTGCGGCGTCGGCTGCGGCGTGCTGATCGACCACGATGGCGAGCGCATCCTCGGCATCAGCGGCGATCCGGCGCACCAGGCCAATTTCGGCAAGCTGTGCAGCAAGGGCGCCTCGCTGCACCTGACCGGCGACCTCGCCGCCCGCGCGCTGTATCCCGAACTGCGCCTCGGCAAAGGGCTGGGCCGCACCCGCACCGATTGGGACAGCGCCCTGGATCACGCCGCTGAGGTATTCGCCGAGACCATTCGCGAACACGGCCCGGACAGCGTGGCGTTCTATATCTCCGGGCAGCTGCTGACCGAGGATTACTACGCTTTCAACAAGCTGGCCCGTGCCCTGGTCGGCACCAACAATATCGACAGCAATTCACGCCTGTGCATGTCCTCGGCCGTGGTCGGCTACAAGCGCAGCCTGGGCGCCGACGCCCCGCCCTGCTCCTACGAGGACATCGAGCAGGCCGACACGCTGCTGATCATCGGCAGCAACATGGCCTACGCCCACCCGATCCTGTTTCGTCGCCTGGAAGCGGCCAAGGCCGCCAACCCGCAGATGAAGGTGATCGTCGTCGACCCACGGCGCACCGACACCTGCGAGCTGGCCGACCTGCACCTGGCCATCGCCCCTGGCAGCGACGTGGCGCTGCTGCACGGCGTGCTGCACCTGCTGCTGGAACAGGGACGGATCGACCACGCCTTTATCGAAGCTCACACGGAAGGTTTCGACGCCCTGCAAAGCCTGGCTGCCGACTACACGCCGGCACGGGTTGCCGGGCTGTGCGCGATCAGCGAGGCGGATCTGCGCCGCTGCGCGGAGTTGATCGGCCGCTCGCCACGCTTTCTGTCGCTGTGGTGCATGGGCGTCAATCAGTCCACGGCCGGCACCGCGAAGAACGCCGCGATCATCAACCTGCACCTGGCCACCGGGCAGATCGGCCAGCCCGGCAGCGGCCCGTTCTCGCTGACCGGCCAGCCCAATGCCATGGGCGGCCGGGAAACCGGCAGCCTGTCAAACCTGCTGCCTGGCCACCGCGAAGTCGCCAACCCCGAACACCGCGCCGAAATCGCTGCTTACTGGGGCGTCGACAGGCTGCCGGAAACGCCAGGGCTCAGCGCCATCGAGCTGTTCGAGGCCGTCGGCAGCGGCAAGATCAAGGCACTGTGGATCGCCTGCACCAACCCGGCCCAGTCGATGCCCGATCAGCAGCGAATTCATCAGGCTCTCAGCGATTGCCCCTTCGTGGTGGTGCAGGAAGCATTTTCCACCACCGAGACCTGCCGCTTCGCCGATCTGCTGCTGCCCGCTGCCAGCTGGGGCGAGAAGGAAGGCACGGTGACCAACTCCGAGCGCCGCGTCAGCCGGGTGCGCCGTGCGGTGCCGGCACCAGGCGAGGCGCGGGCGGACTGGTCGATCACCTGCGACTTCGCCCGCCGCCTGGAAGCCAGGCTGCCGGGCACGCCGGCCGGCCTTTTCGCCTTCAGCAACCCCGAGCAACTGTTCGAGGAATACAAGGTACTGACCCGTCGGCGTGACCTGGACCTGAGCGGGCTCGGCTACGGCCTGCTGGAAGCCCATGGCCCCCAGCAGTGGCCATTTCCCGAAGGCGCAGAACGAGGTACGCCGCGCCTCTACGGCGATGGCCGCTTCCCGAGCGTCAACGGTCGCGCACGCTTTATCGCCGAGGCCTATCAGTCACCCAAGGAGCAGCGCGACGAGCGCTATCCGCTGACGCTGAACACCGGCCGCCTGCGTGACCAATGGCACGGCATGAGCCGCACCGGCACCGCGGCGCGACTGTTCGCCCATGTCGAGGAACCGCTGCTCGGCCTGCATCCCCAGGAACTGGCGCAGCGGCAGCTGGAGGACGGCAGGCTGGTCGAGGTGCGCAGCCGCCGCGGCGCGTTGGTGCTGCGTGTGCAGGCCGACGCCAGCCTGCAACCGGGCCAGGCGTTTCTGCCCATGCACTGGGGCGACCGCTTTCTCAAGGGTCTGGGCGTCAACGCCCTGAGCCTGCCGACGTTCGATCCGCTGTCGAAGCAACCCGAGCTCAAGCACGCCGGCATCGAGGTGCAGGCCATCGACCTGCCCTGGACCTTCCAGGCGCTGATCGAAGGCGACGTGCAGCAGCGCCTGCAGGCCTTGCGCCCGCTGTGCGACGGCTTCGCCCATGCCAGCTTCGCCCTGGTCGGCCGTGAAACCTCGGCACTGGTGATGCGTGCCGCCCATCATCACGCCCCGGCTGCCGCCTTGCTCGACCAGCTGCACCAGCACCTGGGCCTGAACGATGGCCCGGTGATGCGCTACGACGACCCGCGCGATGAACTGGGCTGCATGCCCATCCACAAACGCGTGCGTATCGAGGACAGCCGCCTGACCGGTTTTGCCCTGAGTGGCGAAAGCAGAGCACATAACTGGCTGCGCGAACTCTGGCAGAACCAGACCTCGCTGGACGACGACACCGGCCGCGCCCTGCGGCGTTGGCTTCTGGCCCCGCTGGAAACCCCGCCTGGGCGGACGACGATACGTACTGGCAAAACCTTGTGCACCTGTATGAACGTCAGTGAAACCGCCGTGCGCGAGGGCATCGAACGCGGCTGTGACCTCGCCGCACTGAAACAGAATCTCGGCTGCGGCACCGGGTGCGGCTCCTGCGTACCGGAAATCAAGCGCCTGCTGGCGCTACAGACGATCGAAGCTTAGCGAAGACTGGGCTTGAGAAAGAGGAAGTACCGTGATGAACCCAAGCGTATGGCTGATCGGCGCCGGCCCCGGCGACCCGGAATTGCTCACTCTCAAGGCGGTGCGCGCCCTCGGCCTGGCCGACGTGGTGTTGATCGACGATCTGGTCAACCCCCAGGTGCTGGAGCACTGCCCCGGCGCCCGGGTAATTCGCGTCGGCAAGCGCGGCGGCTGTCGCTCCACGCCCCAGGCGTTCATCCACCGCCTGATGTTGCGCTACGCCCGCCAGGGCAAGGTGGTGGCGCGCCTCAAGGGCGGCGACCCGTGCATCTTCGGCCGGGGCGGCGAAGAAGCCGACTGGCTGGCCGCACGCGGCGTGCGTTGCGAGATCGTCAACGGCATCACCGCCGGCCTGGCCGCCGCGACACGCTGCGGTATCTCCCTGACCCTGCGCGGCATCGCCCGCGGCGTGACGCTGGTCACCGCCCACACCCAGGACGGCACCTCGCCGAACTGGCAGGCCCTGGCTCACGCCGGCACCACGCTGGTGGTGTACATGGGCATCGCCACCCTGGCCGACACCCGCCAGCATCTGCTGGATGCCGGCATGGCCGCCGACACCGCGGTGGCGATGATCGAGAACGCCTCGCTGCCCGAGCAGCGTGAATGCCGCAGCACGTTGCAGGCGATGGCCGACGACGCCCAGGCCTTTCAGCTGAAAAGCCCGGCCATCCTGGTGATCGGCGAGGTGGTCGGCGCCGCCATGCTGGCCGCCGAGCAATTGCACCTGCACAGCGCCTGAAGCAGGTGGCTCAGCAGAACTGGACTGCTATTTGCACCGTTCTGGTTCAACACTGCGACCGACAAGACCCTGCCATGCCCGATCACAAGATGCCCGCCACCCTGCGTTTCATGCTTGCAGCCCGCCGTTGCGAGCTGCAGGGCCTGGAAAGCCTGTCCGTCACCTGCGAGCTGGTTACCCGGATCAGCCAGCTGGTACACCAGTTGCAGAAGGAACGGGGCTACTCGAACGTCTATCTGGGCAACCAGACGGACCACTATCTGCACCAACTTGATGCCCACAGCGCAGACTGCGCCGTCGTGGAGCGCGAGGTGCATGGTTTTTTTCTGTCCATGGACACCGCCCAGGCCAACGCCGCCGACCGGGCGCGCTTGTTCAACCGCATCGCCTACGTGCTGCATGGCTTTGACGAACTGCCCGGGCTGCGCCGGCGCATCCGTGAACGGCAATTGTCGCCACGCCAGGCGACCCAGGCCTTTACCCGCCTTATCGGCGGGCTGCTGGCGGTGGTCTTCGAAGCGGCCGATACCGCCGCCGACCCCGGCCTCACCCGGCTGCTGGTAGCGCTGTTCAACTTCATGCAGGGCAAGGAGCTCGCCGGCCAGGAACGTGCAGTCGGCGTGGAAGGTTTTTCCCGTGGGCACTTCGATGACGAACTGCAGGCCCGCCTGCTGCATCTGCAGGAAGGCCAGGAGCGCTGCTTCGACATCTTCGGCGAGTTCGCCGATGCCGAGGCCAGTGCCCTGTGGCAGGGTATTCTCGGCACCGACACCGTGGCCCAGGTGATCAGCCTGCGCGGGGTCGCCAGGCGCACCTCCGCCGCGGCCCAGGTGGACCCGGGCTTGTGCGAGCTATGGTTCGAGCTCAACACCAGGCGCATCGACGCCATGAAACAGGTGGAAAGCCACCTGACCCAGTGCCTGCTCGAACGCTGCCGGCGCAGCATCGCCGAAGCCCATGCCGACCTGGACAACCACCGCGCCCTGCTCGGCCGTGTGGCGCAGATGGATGCTGCCAGCGACCAGGCGCTGTTGTTCAGCGTGCACAGCAGCACCCTCGACACCCCACCCCAGGGTGCCGTGGGCAGCCACCTGGCCCGTTCGGTGCTGGATCTTCTCCACGAGCAGAACCAGCGCCTGCAACAGGTCAGCGACGAACTGCAGGAAACCCGCGAAACCCTCAACGAGCGCAAGCTGATCGAGCGGGCCAAGAAGCTGCTGATGAACGACTACGGCCTGAGCGAAGAGGACGCCTACGCGCGTCTGCGCCAATCGGCCATGGAACGCAGCATGCGCCTGGTCGACGTGGCCCAGAGCCTGCTCACCTTTGCCGCGCGCAAGGCGCAGCCAACTCCGCGAGGCGACAAGGGCAAGCGCGGCTGAGCGAGCTGCGGCTCTATGACTGAGCGTCGCCTCCTCCCCCCAAGAATGCCATTCGCAATGGCTTAAACGTGGCGGGAGCGGCCGGTCGTTCCCGTAGGGTGGGCAACGCTCTTTTTGTCCACCATTGCGATTGCAGAGCGGTGGATGGGTGAAGCGTCATCCACCCTACGCCTGATCCCTTGTGGGAGCGGGCCATGCCCGCGAAAAATCACGGGTATCCCCCCGTTCTCACGGATAGGGTAACGGCCGCTTTTGCCTTATTTCCCTAGATCCATCTGACTACCAGCGCCCACTCCCGAACCTGCCATGCACCTGCGCCGCGCACCAGAGGAGCGCCACGCCCCGCTGCTGTGCGATAGCGACGGTGGCCCGCGCACTGCGCGGATCGCCGTGACGTATCGAGCGCGATCCGAAAAGCCTTCCCGCTCAACCAGTTAACGCCTCGATGAGGGTGCTCCACCATCGACGGCCTCGCAGTCGAATCAGGCGCCGAAATGGCTGGCATGCAACCTGCTACGTCTCCTGGCAAGGAGGCAGGCCCTGCCCCTCCACAATCCGAACTCTGGACAACGGCGTCCACACTCGATGCAGCCCAGCGCTGCCTGAGCGTGACGCCGTTTTTTTTTGCGTGCCTTTGGGGAGAACGAGATGGACGACACGCCACGCGAACAGCAGAACGCCGAAGAAAAAACCGGCCTGCCACGCCGCACCTTCCTCAAGCAGTCCATGGGGCTGCTCGGCGGCGGTGCCTTGATGAGCCTGCTGCCGGCAGGTCTGAGCAGCGCGGTCTGGGCTGCCGGCACGGATGGCCTGGAAACCACCAAGGCCAAACTCGGCTTTATCGCCCTCACCGATGCCGCGCCACTGTTCGTCGCCGAAGAGCTGGGGTTGTTCGCCAAGCACGGCATGACCGGGGTGGAAGTGCTCAAGCAATCCTCCTGGGGCACCACCCGCGACAACCTGGTGCTCGGCGCTGGCAGTGGCGGCATCGACGGTGCCCATATCCTTACGCCGATGCCCTACCTGATGGCCGCCGGCAAGATCACTACCAACAACACGCCGCTGCCGATGGTCCTGCTGGCGCGCCTGAACCTCAACGGCCAGGGCATCTCCATCAGCAAGGAATACGCGGACCTCAAGCTCGGCACCGACGCCAGCGCCTTCAAGCAGGCGGTCGCGGCCAAGCAGGCCAAGGGCCAGAAGATCGCCGCGGCCATGACCTTCCCCGGCGGCACCCATGACCTGTGGCTGCGCTACTGGATGGCCGCCGGCGGCATCGAGCCCAACACGGACCTGCCGACGGTGGTCATCCCGCCGCCGCAGATGGTCGCCAACATGAAGGTCGGCAGCATGGATGCCTTCTGCGTCGGCGAGCCATGGAACGCCCAGCTGATCAACCAGGACATCGGCTACAGTGCGGTGACCACCGGCGAGCTGTGGGCCAACCACCCGGAAAAGGCGCTGTCGCTGCGCGCCGACTACGTGAACGCCAACCCCAACGCGACCCGCGCCCTGCTCAAGGCGGTGATGGAAGCGCAGATGTTCTGCGAGGCCGCGGCGAACAAGGAAAAGGTCGCGGAGATCTGCGCCAAGCGCCGCTGGATCGGCGCCCCAGCCAAGGACCTGCTGGCGCGCCTGCAGGGCAACATCGACTACGGCAACGGCCGTGTGGTGGAAAACAGCCCGCACCTGATGCGTTTCTGGAGCGAGTTCGCCTCCTATCCCTTCCAGAGCCACGACCTGTGGTTCCTCACCGAAAACAAGCGCTGGGGCTACCTGCCCAAGGATTTCGACAGCCAGGCGCTGATCGACCAGGTCAACCGCGAGGACATCTGGCGCCAGGCGGCGGCCGAACTCGGCGTGCCCGCCGAACAGATTCCCCAGGGTAAATCCCGCGGCGTCGAGACCTTCTTCGACGGCAAGACCTTCGACCCACAGAACCCGCAAGCCTATCTCGACAGCCTGACCCTCAAGGTCTAACCGGAGAAACGCCATGAATGCGCCCGTCAAATCGCTGGCCCTGCCGGCTGGCGTCATCGCCCCCAGCTGGCTGAAACGCCTGTCGACCACCCTGATGCAGTCGGTGCTGCCGCCGCTGGTCATCACCGCCGCGCTGATGCTCGTCTGGCAACTGCTGTGCAGCGGCGCCAATGCCGCCCTGCCGCCGCCCAGCCAGGTCATCGAGGACACCTGGGAACTGATCGTCAATCCGTTCTACGACAACGGCGGCACCGACGTCGGCATGGCCTGGCAGCTGCTCGCCAGCCTCGAGCGCGTGGCCTATGGCTATGCCCTGGCGGTGGTGGTCGGCGTCGCCCTCGGCGTGCTGGTCGGCCAGTCGACCTGGGCGATGCGCGGCCTCGACCCGCTGTTCCAGATCCTGCGTACCGTGCCGCCGCTGGCCTGGCTGCCGCTGTCGCTGGCCGGCTTCAAGGACAGCCACCCCTCGGCACTGTTCGTGATCTTCATCACCGCCATCTGGCCGATCATCATCAATACCTCGGTGGGCATCCGCAACATTCCCGAGGACTACCGCAACGTCGCCAAGGTGCTGCGCCTCAATGGTGTGGAATACTTCCAGAAGATCATGCTGCCGGCCGCCGCACCGTACATCTTCTCCGGGCTGCGTATCGGCGTGGGCCTGTCGTGGCTGGCGATCATCGCCGCCGAGATGCTGATCGGCGGCGTGGGCATCGGCTTCTTCATCTGGGACGCGTGGAACGCCTCGCGCATCAGCGACATCATTCTCGCCCTGATCTACGTCGGCGTGGTCGGCTTCGTGCTCGACCGTCTGGTGCTGTTCGTCGGCAATCGCATCACCCGCGGCACATCGGCCTGAGGAGACAGACATGAGCAAGCACTACCTGAGCATCGAGCATGTGGAAAAGTACTTCGAGCGTGACGGTGTCACGTCCCACGTCCTGAACCAGATCAACCTCAACGTCGAGCGCGGCGAGTACATCTCCATCATCGGCCATTCCGGTTGTGGCAAGTCGACGGTGCTCAACATCGTCGCCGGCCTCACCGACTCGACCAGCGGTGCGGTGATTCTCGACGGGCGCGAGGTACGTGGCCCCGGCCCGGATCGCAGCCTGGTGTTCCAGAACCACTCGCTGCTGCCCTGGCTGACCGTGCAGGAAAACGTCGCCCTGGCGGTGGACAAGGTATTCAAGCACAAGAAGAGCAAGGCCGAGCGCCGCGACTGGACGCTGCATCATCTGGAACTGGTAAGCATGGGCCACGCCCTGCACAAGCGCCCCAACGAGATTTCCGGCGGCATGAAGCAACGCGTCGGCATCGCCCGCGCCCTGGCGATGGAACCCAAGGTGCTGCTGCTCGACGAGCCGTTCGGCGCACTCGATGCGCTGACCCGCGCCCACCTGCAGGATGAGGTCATGCGCATCCAGAGCGAGCTGCACAACACGGTGATGATGATCACCCACGATGTCGACGAAGCCGTATTGCTCTCCGACCGCATCGTGATGATGACCAACGGCCCATCGGCGACCATCGGCGAGATCCTCAGCATCGACCTGCCGCGCCCCCGCGACCGCATCGCCCTGGCGGACGATCCGCGCTACAACGCCTATCGCCACGCGGTGCTGAGCTTCCTGCATGAAAAACAGCGCAAGGTCGAGCCCCTGCAACGACGTAGCACCAGTGCGCCTGCCGACCAGCAGCGCGCCCGGGCGTAGGGAGGCCGGTCAGTCCTTGGCGATGCCGGTGATGGTGATGCCGTAGCGCTCCTCGAGGCGCACCGCTGGCGTCTGCTCCTCGTGGGGTTGCTCCTTGGGCTCGAGGGGTTCGAGATTCTCCTGCGCCCATTCGAGCACCCAGGTGACCGCCTGCTCCAGGCTGGGCTTGTCTTTCGATTTCACCTTGAGGACTTCGGCAGCCTCATCTCGGCTATAGGTGATGATCCATCGGCTCATGGCGAGTCTCCCGCAGGCAACAACGTGGCGACACGCCAAGCCGGCGTGTCCTGATACTCATGTAGACCTGCCGCCTTCGAACAGTTCGCCCTATAAATCTCGGGGAACTTCACTGGCCCAAGTCACTCACAAATGGTGCATCGATTGATTTCTCCGGGCGCATGAAGCGCCCATTTTTTTGCCCGCGATTCGCTGCTTCGCCCGGTATCGGCACGAGCGCCGGGCGCAGTCGGGCATAAAAAAACGGGCCATGCCCGGTTTTTTCACGCTGCAGCGGCCGTCAGGCCTTTGGCAGGGTGACGCCGGTCTGGCCCTGGTACTTGCCGCCACGATCCTTGTAGGACACTTCGCAGGCCTCGTCGGACTGCAGGAACAGCATCTGCGCCACGCCTTCGTTGGCGTAGATCTTCGCCGGCAGGTTGGTGGTGTTGGAGAACTCCAGGGTCACGTGACCTTCCCACTCCGGCTCCAGCGGCGTGACGTTGACGATGATGCCGCAGCGCGCGTAGGTGCTCTTGCCCAGACAGATGGTCAGCACGTCACGGGGAATGCGGAAGAACTCCACGGTGCGCGCCAGGGCGAAGGAGTTCGGCGGGATGATGCACACGTCGCTCTTGATGTCGACGAAGCTCTTGGCGTCGAAGTTCTTCGGGTCCACCACCGCCGAGTGGATGTTGGTGAACACCTTGAATTCATCGGCGCAGCGCACGTCGTAGCCGTAGCTGGACACCCCGTAGGAGATCACCCGGCTGTCGTCCGCGCCGCGCACCTGACGCTCGACGTAGGGCTCGATCATGCCGTGTTCCTGGGCCATGCGGCGAATCCACTTGTCCGATTTGATGCTCATGGCGGGGCCGTCCTGAAGGTCTGTGCGGTGAAAAGTGCAGGCATCTTACCGGGCTGCAAGGCTGGGTTCAAAGCCTCTCGACAGGCCGCAGCGATGCGCCCGCGCAGGCGCCGATGCAAGTAAATCGCAGAAAGACTGACAGACCATTCGCACTTCGCGAAAAAAGCGGGTATGGTGATCCCACTGTGCTGCATGTGTCACCGCGAATCGCTACATGATGCCTAGATTTCGATCCAAACATCGTCCGACTCCTAGTACTCGTTGCACTCAGTCCCGGCCTGGTTCTATCCAGGGCTGTTAATTATTTAGTTCTTAGGAGACATCACATGTCCAATCGTCAGACTGGCACCGTTAAGTGGTTCAACGATGAAAAAGGCTACGGCTTCATCACCCCGCAATCCGGTGACGACCTGTTCGTACACTTCAAAGCTATCCAGAGCGATGGCTTCAAGAGCCTGAAAGAAGGCCAGCAGGTTTCCTTCGTGGCCACCCGTGGTCAGAAAGGCATGCAAGCTGAGGAAGTTCAGGTTATCTAACCTGCTCTTTCCGCAAAAGAACCCCGCCTAGGCGGGGTTTTTTTATATCTGCGCTTCGTCCAGCAGGCGCGCCGTGGCGCGCCCGCGCTGGCGATCAGTCGTCGGCGATGACGATGTTCGGCATGCCCTGAGCGCTGCCGGCGCTGGTTGCAATGCGCGCGCCGACCAGGCGGGCGATCTGCTGGTAGAGCATGGCGATCTGGCTTTCCGGGTCGGCAATGGCGGTGGGTTTGCCACCATCGGCCTGCAGGCGGATGGCCATCGACAACGGCATCGAGGCCAGCAGATCGACACCGAATTGCGCCGCCAGCTTCTCGCCGCCGCCCTCGCCGAACAGGTGCTCGGCATGGCCGCAGTTCGAGCAGATGTGCACAGCCATGTTCTCCACCACGCCAAGCACCGGGATGTTCACCTTGCGGAACATCTCCACGCCCTTCTTGGCATCGAGCAGCGCCAGATCCTGGGGGGTGGTGACGATCACCGCACCGGCCACCGGCACCTTCTGGGCCAGGGTCAGGTGGATGTCGCCGGTACCCGGCGGCATGTCGATGATCAGGTAGTCGAGGTCGTTCCACGCCGTCTGGGTGACCAGCTGGATCAGCGCCCCGGAGACCATCGGGCCGCGCCAGACCACCGGCGTGTTGTCGTCGGTCAGGAAAGCCATCGACATCACCTGTACGCCATGGGCCTCCAGGGGCACGAACCACTTCTGCTCGCGCACCTGCGGCCGCGTGCCTTCGGCGATACCGAACATGATGCCCTGGCTGGGGCCGTAGATATCGGCATCGAGAATGCCCACCCGCGCGCCCTCACGGGCCAGTGCCAGAGCCAGGTTGGCAGCGGTGGTGGACTTGCCCACGCCACCCTTGCCGGAGGCCACGGCGATCACGTTCTTGACGTTGGCCAGTGCCGGCACCTGGGCCTGCGCCTTGTGGGCGGCGATCACGCAGTTCACCTCGACAGTGGCACTGCGCACGCCTTCGAGGTTCTCGATGGCCAACTGCAGCATCTGCGCCCAGCCCTGCTTGAATTGCCCTGCGGCGTAGCCCAGTTCCAGTTGTACGCCGACCTGCCCGTCCTGCACGTCGAGGGCACGCACGCAGCCGGCGCTGAGCGGATCCTGGTCGAGATGGGGGTCGGTGTACTGGCGCAATACGGCTTCGACCGCAGCGCGGATATCAGCGCTCATGCTTGGCTCCGGAGATGGCAGAAAAGACGCCTATCCTACCCGAGCCGCACGGCCGATGCAGGCTGGCGACCGGCAGGCCGCCAGCCGGCGGGACTCACTGCACGGGTTGGCCCGGCAGCGGCTTGAGGTTGACTTCGACGCGGCGGTTCTGCGCACGGCCCTCGGCGGTGGCGTTGTCGGCGATCGGCTGGTCCGGGCCGGCACCGCGGCTGGACAGGCGCGAGCCGTCGATGCCCTGGGCAGTGAGATAACTGGTCACGCTCTGTGCACGGCGCTGCGACAGCGCCATGTTGTGCTGACGCGAACCGGTGCTGTCGGTGTAGCCGACGATTTCGATGCTGTTGTTCTGGAATTGCTTGAACGAGGTGGCCAGGTTGTTCAGCGGCGCATAGAAACTTGGCGCAATCTCGGCCGAGTCGGTGGCGAAGGTGATGTTGCCCGGCATGATCAGCTTGATGTCATCGCCCTGGCGCTGCACTTCCACCCCGGTGCCTTCCATGCTGCGACGCAGCTCGGCCTCCTGGCGATCGGCGTAATAGCCGTAGCCGGCCCCCGCCGCGCCGGCCAGCACCGCACCGATGGCCGCACCCTTGCCACGGTCGTCATGGTTGATCGCCGCGCCGGCCGCGGCACCGGCCAGAGCGGCCAGGCCGCCATAGGTCGCGGTGCGATGGCCGCCGCCGGCGCCACCACCACCGACATTGTCGTACGGGTTGTTCGAGGCACAACCCACCAGGAGCGCCAGCGCGGTAGCGCAGGCGAGCGGACGTAAAACTGCAGGCATGGTTCATCTCCTTGCTGGGAGCGGAAGGTATTGGTTGGAACCCGCTGCCCTCACGAAATTCAAGCCGATATCCGCCAAATTTGCCCGCTGGCCGGAACGCGCCCGCTTACTTTATAGTGATCGACCACCCGCCAACCGATGACCGCCTGACAATGTCCCAAGCTCGCCAGATTCTCGTTACCAGCGCCCTTCCCTATGCCAACGGTTCGATCCACATTGGCCATATGCTGGAGTACATCCAGACCGACATGTGGGTGCGTTTCCAGAAGCTGCGCGGCAACCAGGCCGTCTATGTATGCGGCGACGACGCGCACGGCTCGGCGATCATGCTGCGTGCGGAGAAGGAAGGCATCACACCCGAACAACTGATCGACGGCCTTAAGGCGGAGCACAGCGCCGATTTTGCTGGGTTTCTTGTCGACTTCGACAATTACCATTCGACCCACTCCGAGGAGAACCGCGAGCTGTCCGCCGCGATCTACCTCAAGCTGCGCGATGCTGGCCATATCACCACGCGTTCGGTGACCCAGTATTTCGACCCGGAAAAGGGCATGTTTCTGGCCGACCGTTTCATCAAGGGCACCTGCCCGAAATGCGCGACGCCGGACCAGTACGGCGACAACTGCGAGAAATGCGGCGCCACCTACGAGCCCACCGAATTGAAAGATCCGCGCTCGACAATTTCTGGCGCGGTGCCAGTACTGAAGGACTCCAAGCACTTCTTCTTCAAGCTGCCGCAGTTTCAGGAAATGCTCCAGCAGTGGACGCGCAGCGGCACCCTGCAGGAGTCGGTGGCCAACAAGCTCGCCGAATGGCTCGATAGCGGCCTGCACGAGTGGGACATCAGCCGCGATGCGCCCTACTTCGGTTTCGAAATTCCCGACGAGCCGGGCAAGTACTTCTACGTCTGGCTGGATGCGCCGATCGGCTACATGGCCAGCCTCAAGAACCTCTGTGCGCGTCGGCCGGAGCTGGATTTCGACGCGTTCTGGAACAAGGACTCCAGCGCCGAGGTGTACCACTTCATCGGCAAGGACATCGTCAACTTCCACGCCCTGTTCTGGCCGGCCATGCTCGAGGGCGCCGGCTACCGCAAGCCGACCGCCATCAACGTGCACGGCTACCTGACAGTCAATGGCCAGAAGATGTCCAAGTCGCGCGGCACCTTCATCAAGGCGCGCACCTACCTGGATCACCTGAATCCCGAATACCTGCGTTACTACTACGCGGCCAAGCTGGGCCGCGGCGTCGATGACCTGGACCTGAACCTCGAGGACTTCATCCAGAAGGTCAACTCCGACCTGGTCGGCAAGGTGGTCAACATCGCCAGCCGCTGCGCCGGCTTCATCCACAAGGGCAACGCCGGCGTGCTGGTTGCCGCCAACCCGGAGCCGGAGCTGTGGAATGCCTTCCAGAGCGCCGCGCCGAGCATCGCCGACGCCTACGAGAGTCGCGACTTCGCCCGCGCCATGCGTGAGATCATGGCCCTGGCCGACCGCGCCAACGCCTGGATCGCCGACAAGGCGCCCTGGTCGCTGGCCAAGCAGGACGGCAAGGCCGACGAGGTGCAGGCGATCTGCGCCCTGGGCGTCAACCTGTTCCGCCAGCTGGTGATCTTCCTCAAGCCGGTGCTGCCGAACCTGGCACGCGACGCCGAAGCCTTCCTCAACGTCGCACCGCTGACCTGGGCTGACCTGGCCACGCCGCTGGCCGATCATCCGCTCAATCCGTTCAGCCCGCTGCTGGCGCGCATCGAGCCGGCCAAGGTGGAAGCCATGGTCGAAGCCTCCAAGGAAGACCTGGCGGCCGCCGAAGCGCCCACAGGCAATGGCGAACTGAAGAAGGATCCGTTGGCCGCGGAAATCACCTTCGACGCCTTCGCCGCCGTCGACCTGCGCATCGCGCTGATCGAGAAATGCGAATTCGTCGAGGGCGCCGACAAGCTGCTGCGCCTGACCCTCGATATCGGTGACGAGAAGCGCAACGTTTTCAGCGGCATCAAGAGCGCCTACCCGGACCCGAGCAAGCTCGAGGGCCGCCTGACCCTGTACGTGGCCAACCTGGCCGCGCGCAAGATGAAGTTCGGCGTGTCCGAAGGCATGGTCCTGGCCGCCGGCCCCGGCGGCGAGGAAATCTACCTGCTCAGCCCGGACAGCGGCGCCAAGCCGGGTCAGCGCGTCAAATAACCGATCTGGAGCAAGGATGCTTTCCCACCGCACCTGGTTTCTTGCCACTGCCCTGGCCCTGCTGACCCTGGTCGGCTGCTCGCCCTCCGGTGACAGCCACCCGCCAGCAGGCGCCGCGCTGCAGGGTGAAATGGCGCAACAGGGCGCCTTTCTTGCCTACGAACACAGCGTCGGTATTCGCCTGCCTGTCGAGCAGGTCGAGCCGCGCCTGGCAGCGGTGCGTGAAGCGTGCGGCAGCCAGCGTTTCGGCCAGTGCGACCTGCTGGCCATCGAGCAGAGCCAGGGCGCTTACCAGGCCGCCAGCATCACCGTGCGTATCGCCCCAGCGGGCGTCGAGCCACTGGTGGCCTTTGCCGGCGAGGGCGGCGAACTGCAGAGCCGCCATACCCGCGCCGAGGACCTGGCTCAGGCGGTCAGCGATACCGAGCAGCAACGCCAGCGTCTGGAACGCCAGCAGAAAACCCTGCTGCAGTACCAGGCCCGCAGCGACCTGAGCGTCAGCGACATGCTCACCCTGGCCCGCGAGCTGGCCGATGTGGAAGTGCAACTGGCCGGTAACGCCCAGCAATCGGCGCAGCAGCAACGGCGATTGACCACCAACCTGTTGACCCTGAGCTTCAGCACCGACGGCGAGCCGGTCGGGCGCCTGGCGCGCATCGGTGTTGCCGCCAGCGGCATGCTCGACAACGCCACCGAGGGCGCCACCGAAGCCATCCGGCTGCTCGGCTATGGCATCCCGTTCGTCATCATCCTGTTTCCGCTCGCCTTGCTGGTCCGCTGGCTGTGGCGCAAGGCCAGCCGGGTGCGCAACGGCGCCTGAACTAACCCTGGGTGGTCTTGCCCTGTACCGGGGGCGGCGCATGCCGGATAATGCCCGGCTCACGCTTCAGCCAGACCCGCAACACCGATGATCGACTCTCGCCATCTCACCTGCCCGTACCGTCATGGGTCACGCCCGTGCCGGCATGCCTGGGTGCGCCCATGAGCAGCGCGCAGCGCATCGCCGCCATCGACGCCCTGCTGCCGCAGACGCAATGCGGCAAGTGCGGCCACCCCGGCTGCCTGCCCTACGCCGAGGGCATCGCCGCGGGCGAGGCGATCAACAAGTGCCCACCCGGTGGCACCGCGACCCTTCGCGCCCTGGCCGATCTGCTGCAGGTGCCCGAACTGCCGCTGGCATTGCCCGCCACGCCGGCCCAGGTGGCGGTGATCCGCGAGGCCGAGTGCATCGGCTGCACCAAATGCATCCAGGCCTGCCCGGTGGATGCCATCGTCGGCGCCGCCAAGCTGATGCACACGGTGATCGCTGATGAATGCACGGGCTGCGAGCTGTGCATCGCCCCCTGCCCGGTGGACTGCATCGACCTGATCAGCTTGCCGCCGGCCGAAGCCGCCGTGCAACGCGCCCGGGCCGACCAGTTCCGCACCCGCCATCAGCATCGCCTGGCCCGTCTGGCGCGCCACGATGCCCGCCGCCGCGCGGCTCGGCCGGTACGCCCTGCACCGCTGGAAACGCCCGCCGCCGCGCCCCGGCAGCCCGCCGTGGCGCCCTCGCTGAAGCAGGCGAAGATCGATGCCGCCATGAGCCGTGCTCAGCTGCAAAAGGCCCTGAAGGCCTTTGGTGATAATCCGGATGACGGCCAGCGCCAGCAACTTGCCTCCCTGCAGCAGGCCGCCGAACGCGACCAGCAGCGTCTCACCGCGCTGCAGGCAATGCCCGCGAAGGAAGCGCCAAGCCCGGGCGAACAGGCCCTCAAGCAGGCCAAGATCGACCTGGCCAGCCACCGCATGGCCCTCAAGGCCGGTGAACGCCGCGGCCTCGACGAGCAGGCCCTGGCGCCGTTGCGAAGTGCCTATGCCGCTGCCCAGCAGGCCCTGCACCTGGCCGAAGAGCGCTGCGGCAAGCCAGCGCCGGCACGCGTGCTGGTCGACAAGGCCGGGCTCAGCGCACCGCTGCGCCAGTTGAAGACCGACCTGGCCTATGCGCGCGCCGAACTCAGCAAATTGCAGCGCAGCGAGACGCCTGACCCTGCCAAGATACGTGATGCCCAAGACCGCCTCGCCGCCGCCGAACGCCGGCTGCAGGCGCATACCAGCGCCAGTTAGAGCGCCACGACGGACCCCGATGCCCAACCATGAACGCCGCCAAACGCCTTGAGATCTTTCGCCGCCTGCACGAAGACAATCCCGAACCCAAGACCGAACTGGCCTACAGCACGCCGTTCGAGCTGCTGATCGCGGTGATCCTCTCCGCCCAGGCCACCGACGTGGGCGTCAACAAGGCCACCGCCAAGCTCTACCCGGTGGCCAACACGCCGGAGGCGATCCTCGCCCTGGGTGTCGACGGCCTGAGCGAGTACATCAAGACCATCGGCCTGTACAACAGCAAGGCCCGAAATGTCATCGAGACCTGCCGGATTCTCGTCGAGCAGCACGGCAGCCAGGTGCCGGAAACCCGCGAGGCCCTGGAGGCGCTGCCCGGCGTGGGCCGCAAGACCGCCAACGTGGTGCTCAATACCGCCTTTCGCCAGCTGACCATGGCCGTGGACACGCATATCTTCCGGGTCAGCAACCGCACCGGCATCGCCCCCGGCAAGAACGTGGTGGAAGTGGAGAAGAAGCTGCTCAAGTTCGTACCCAGGGATTTCCTGCTGGACGCCCACCACTGGCTGATCCTGCACGGCCGATACGTGTGCCAGGCGCGCAAGCCGCGCTGCGGCAGCTGCCGCATCGAGGACCTGTGCGAATACAAGGCGAAGACATCCGACGATTGAAGCTTCATAGCTTTCTGATATGAGTTGATTGAAAAAATCTTTTTTACTCCCTTCACGTTTGCCCTTATAAGGTCGGCAAATGGCCCCTGTAGCCGGGAGTGAAGCGCATGAGCAACGGCAAAGAAGACCTGGAACTGGACGACGACTTCGTCGGCGACGAAACGGACAGCAGCGAAGCCCCGGTGGAAGTGGCGAAAACCAACCTCACCAAGCGACGCATCATCGACAATTTCCTCGAGGAGCGACGCCTGCACAAGCAGCTGGCCGAGTATGATTTCGATCTGTAAACCGGCCACCAGCGGCGAGACATGAAAAAATGCCCGTATCCATCGATACGGGCATTTTTCGTTGCGGGACTCGCACCGGACATTTACAGCCCGTCGAGAAAACGCTCCACATCCAGCGCCGCCATGCAGCCGGCACCTGCCGAGGTGATGGCCTGGCGGTAGACGCTGTCGGCCACATCGCCAGCAGCGAACACGCCCGGCACGGTGGTCGCCGTGGCATTGCCATCACGCCCACCATTGACCTGCAGATAACCGTCCTTGAGCGCCAGTTGCCCTTCGAACAACGCGGTATTGGGCGTGTGGCCGATGGCGACGAACAGGCCATCCACGGCCAGATCGCGTGTGCCGCCATCCTGCTCGCGAATGCGCACGCCGGTAACGCCCGAGGCATCGCCCAGCACCTCGTCCACCTCGGCATTCAGGGCCAGCACGATGCGCCCTTCGGCGACCCGCGCCTGCAGCTTGTTCTGCAGGATCTTCTCGGCACGAAAGGCGCCACGGCGATGGATCAGGGTCACGCGGCTGGCGATGTTGGCCAGGTACAGCGCCTCCTCCACGGCGGTGTTGCCGCCGCCAACCACCGCCACTTCGCGGTTGCGGTAGAAGAAGCCGTCACAGGTGGCGCAGGCCGAGACGCCCTTGCCCATGAACGCGGTTTCACTGGGCAGCCCCAGGTAACGGGCACTGGCGCCGGTGGCGATGATCAGCGCATCGCAGGTGTAGGAAAGGCTGTCGCCCACCAGGGTGAAGGGCCGCGCCGCGAGATCCGCGGCCTGGATGTGGTCGAAGACGATCTCGGTTTCGAAGCGCTCGGCGTGAGCCTGCATGCGCTGCATCAGCTCGGGGCCGGTCAGGCCATGGGCGTCGCCCGGCCAATTGTCCACTTCGGTGGTGGTGGTCAGCTGCCCGCCGGCCTGCAGGCCGGTGATCAGCAGGGGCTTGAGATTGGCACGGGCGGCGTAGACCGCCGCACTGTAACCCGCGGGGCCGGAACCGAGAATGATCACGCGGGCGTGTCGGCTACTCGACATCAGAGACTCCTCACAGCGCATTGCTGCAAAAAAAAGCCGCCACCTACCAAAAGCGGTCGGACTTCGGCGGCTGAACAAGGGACGCGAGCAGACTAGCCGCCGCGGCCCGCCCCAGGGAAATGCGCTTTGCCAATCCCTGGCATAGTCGCGTGCTATCGCCCTGCCCGGCTTTCACCGCGGCGGCAAAATGGGTAAGGTCGCGCCACGTTCACTTGTTGGAGACACCTCGATGCGCGCTCCCGTGCTGTCCGGCCCGCAGTACCTCGGCGAAGGCCTGAAACTGGTCATGAGCCCCGGCCTGCGGCTGTTCGTACTGCTGCCGCTGGCGATCAACCTGATCCTGTTCAGCCTGATGATCGGCTTCGCCGTGCAGCAGTTCGGCGGCTGGGTGGACACCTTCATGCCGTCGCTGCCGAGCTGGCTGAGCTTTTTGCAATACATCCTCTGGCCGCTGTTCGTGGTGCTGGTGATACTCATGGTGTTCTTCACCTTCACCATGCTGGCCAATATCGTCGCCGCCCCCTTCAACGGCTTTCTCGCCGAGAAGGTCGAAGTGGTGGTGCGCGGCCAGGACAACTTCCCGCCGTTCAGCTGGGGCGAACTGATCGCCATGGTGCCGCGCACCCTGGGTCGCGAAGGCCGCAAGCTGGCCTACTTCCTGCCGCGGGCCCTGGGCCTGCTGATCCTGTCGTTCATCCCGGTGGTCAACCTGGTGGCAGCGCCGCTGTGGCTGCTGTTCGGCGTGTGGATGATGGCCATCCAGTACATCGACTATCCCGCCGACAACAACAAGGTCAGCTGGCAGGACATGCTCGCCTGGCTGCGCGAGAAACGTTGGCAGTCCCTGGGTTTCGGCGGCATCACCTACGCAGCCCTGCTGGTCCCTTTCTTGAACATCGTGATGATGCCTGCCGCCGTGGCGGGCGCGACGCTGTTCTGGGTACGTGAAGGTGGTGTGAGCGCAGGCACCGGGGTTGTCACGCAAACGCCACGTTGATGTCACAGACGCTACATGACGGCAGCCCAGACTGCTGTCATGAGCACTCCCCCGCTATTCATCGCCCTGGTCAGCGAGACCTACAGTCCGGAAATCAACGGCGTGGCCAATACCCTTGGCCACCTGGTCAACGGGCTGCGCGCACGCGGCCATCGCCTGCAGTTGATCCGCCCCCGGCAGCACCACGACGCCCCCGCCGCCAATGACGACGACCTGCTGCTCACCCGCGGCTGGCCACTGCCCGGCTACCGCGGCCTGCAGTGGGGCCAGTCGGCTCGTCACAAGCTGCTGCGCCTGTGGCGGCGTCAGCGCCCGGATGTGCTGTATATCGCCACCGAAGGTCCGCTGGGCCTGTCCGCCCTGCGCGCCGCGCGGCGCCTGCGGATACCGGTGATCAGCGGCTTTCACACCAACTTCCAGCAGTACACCGGGCATTACGGCATCACCCTGGTGACCCGCCTGCTGACCAACTACCTGCGCTGGTTCCACAACGCCTCGCGCATGACCCTGGTGCCCAGCCTCAGCCAGCGCTGCGAACTGCAGCGCCGCGGTTTCGAGCGCCTGGAACTGCTCGCCCGCGGTGTGGATGCCGGGCTGTTCAACCCGGCCCGGCGTAGCGATGAACTACGCCGCAGCTGGGGCCTGGCCGAGCAGGACATCGCCGTGCTGCATGTGGGTCGGCTGGCCGCGGAAAAGAACCTGGACCTGCTGGTCAGCACCTTCCAGGCGCTGCAGCGCCAGTCCGCCGGGCTGAACCTGAGGCTGGTGGTGGTCGGTGATGGCCCGCTGCGCGAGCGCCTTCACAAGCAACTGCCGGATGCCCTGTTCTGCGGCATCCAGCGCGGTGAAACCCTGGCGCAGCATTACGCCAGCGGCGATATCTTCCTGTTTCCGAGTCTTTCGGAAACCTTCGGCAACGTGCTGCTCGAGGCCATGGCCTCGGGGCTGGGCGTGGTCGCCTTCGACCAGGCCGCCGCCGCCCAGCACGTGGAGGATGGCCACAATGGCATGCTGGCCAGCGCCGACGATCAGCGCACCTTCATCGAGGCTGCGGGCTGGCTGATGGAGAACAGCGAGAACCTGCGCCGGGTTCGTCTCAATGCCCGTCAGCACGCCGCCAGGCAGAGCTGGTCGAGCATCGTCGAGCAGTTCGAGCAACACCTGCATGCCGCGCGGCTGGACGGCCCGGTGCCCAGCGGCGGACGCACGCCAGCCCTGGTGATCGAGACCAAGCGCGCGAATTGAACGAGCGGAAAGATGACGGGCCGCAGGCAGCGGCCCGAGGGTCAGGCCAGGGCCTTCTCGATGGCCTGGATCAGCGCAGGATCATCCGGCGCGGTACGCGGCGAGAAACGCGCGAGCACGCGGCCATCCTGGCCGACCAGAAACTTCTCGAAGTTCCAGGTGATGTCGCCGGGAAACTCCGCGCCTTCACCGGCCAGCAGACGATACAGCGGATGGCGACCACTGCCGTTGACCTCCAGCTTGCTGCTCAGCGCAAAGGTCACCCCGTAGTTCAGGCTGCAGAACTGGGCGATGGCCGCCTCGTCGTCCGGCTCCTGCCCGGCGAACTGGTTGCAGGGCACACCCAGCACGCTGAAGCCCTGATCCGCATAGGTCTGCTGCAGGCGCTCCAGGCCCGCATACTGCGGCGTGAGCCCGCATTTGGAGGCGACGTTGACCACCAGCACCACCTTGCCCTTGAGCGGAGCCAGCGGCAGCTCCTGGCCGTCCAGTGCGTGCAATGTCAGGTCGTGAAAGGCGCTCATGATGGGTGCTCCGGGTAACGCGAAAGGCAGTGAGAAAAAGACAAAAAAGGCGCCTGAAAAGGCGCCTTTCCGTGACTGCAGCTTAGCAGCCACTCATGACCATCTGCCAGCAGCGACCGATCCGCTGCCGACATACGGATCAGTGGTGATGACCACCCTCGCCATGGATGTGACCGTGGGCGATTTCTTCCTGGCTGGCGTCACGCACGTTGACGACCTTGACCGCGAAATTGAGGCGCTGGCCGGCCAGCGGGTGGTTGCCGTCGACGATCACGTCATCGCCTTCCAGTTCGCGGATGGTGACGATCTGCATGCCGCCGTCCGGGCCGGAGGCGTGGAACTGCATGCCGACTTCCAGCTCGTCGACGCCTTCGAACATCGAACGGTTCAGGGTGGCGACCAGCTCGGCGCTGTACTCGCCGTAGGCTTCTTCCGGCTCGACGGCAACCTTGACCTCGTCACCGGCCTGCTTGCCGACCAGGGCCTTCTCGAGACCGACGATGATGTTGCCGGCACCGTGCAGGTAAACCAGCGGCGCGCCGCCAGCGGAACTATCGATCACCTCGCCGGCATCGTTGGTCAGGGTATAGTCGATGGAAACGGCCTTGTTGGCGGCGATCTGCATGGGGGCGAACCTTTTGCTCGAGGAAAATGAACGTGAGAGTGTAACCAACGGCGGGGGTGAAAGCGACCCAAGCCCAGACGGGCGGGCCGCGTCGACGGTTACCCTGGTCGGTTTTGAGCAAGATCATGACGGTCACTGGGTCGCTGTCTTATCTTGTGGTCATACTCAACACCTGCGCCATCAGCCGCCCTGGCAAAATCGCCCCTGGGTGCTCGACGCGGCGCAGCGGCACGCGCATATCGGCACGAACTTCACCTGTGGCTGGTGTGTCGCAACACTGGCTCCAACGCCTCCCGATGCTAAGGACTCTTGAATGCCCGCACGCAATATTCTGGTGATCAATTGCGGTAGTTCCTCCATCAAGTTCGCCCTGGTCGACCCCGACCAGCAGGCGTTCGCCATCAGCGGTCTGGCCGAGCGTCTCGGCAGCGCCGACGCGGTATTGCACTGGCAACGCGATGGCATCAAGCACAGCCAGGCGATTGCCAACGATGATCACCGTGCAGCGCTCGCTCATCTGCTTCAGCGCGTGCAGGAAGCCAGCGGCGGCCAACTGCATGGCATCGGCCACCGGGTGGTACATGGCGGCGAGCACTTCACCAGCGCCCAGCGCCTGGACGACGACGTGATCGCCGCGATTCGCGCCGTCGCGCCCCTGGCGCCGCTGCACAACCCGGCCGGCCTGCTGGGCATCGAGGCGGCCCTGGCGCTGTACCCCGAGCTGCCCCAGGTGGCGGTGTTCGACACGGCCTTCCACCAGAGCCTCCCCGAGCACGCCTTCCGCTACGCGGTGCCGGAACAGCTGTACCGCGACCACGGCGTGCGCCGTTACGGCTTCCACGGCACCAGCCACCGCTTCGTCAGTGCCCGTGCCGCCGAGCTGACCGGCCTGGCGGCGGGCGACAGTGCCTGGCTGGTCGCCCACCTGGGCAATGGCTGCTCGACCTGCGCGGTGCTCGACGGCGAGAGCCGCGACACCAGCATGGGCCTGACGCCCCTCGAAGGCCTGGTAATGGGCACCCGCAGTGGCGACGTGGACCCCAACCTGCACAGCCACCTCGCGCGCACCCTGGGCTGGAGCCTGGAGCAGATCGACCGCATGCTCAACCATGACAGCGGCCTGCTTGGCCTGTCGGGCCTGTCCAACGACATGCGCAGCCTCGAGCAGGCCCGCGAAGAGGGTCATGCCGGCGCCACCCTGGCCATCGAGGTGTTCTGCTACCGCCTGGCCAAATCCCTGGCGGCCATGAGCTGCGCCCTGCCGCGCCTGGACGGGCTGATCTTCACCGGCGGCATCGGCGAGAACTCACCGCTGATCCGCAGCAGGACGGTGGCCCACCTCGGCCTGCTCGGCCTCAAGCTCGACGAGGCGGCCAACGCGCGTTGCCTGCGAGGCGTCAGCGGGCCGATCCACGCGCCAGACCATACCCGGGTGCTGGTGGTGCCGACCAACGAAGAGCGGCAGATCGCCCTCGACACCCTGGCGCTGCTCGACTGATTACGGAGAACCCCATGCACACCTTTTTCATCTCGCCGACCGGTTTCGGCGTCGGCCTCACCTCCATCAGCCTGGGCCTGGTCGGTGCGCTGGAGCGCGCCGGTCTCAAGGTGGGCTTCTTCAAGCCCATCGCCCAGCCGCATCAGGGTGACGCCGGCCCCGAGCGTTCCAGCGAACTGGTGGCCCGCACCCACGGCCTGCATTCGCCCAAGCCACTGGCCCTCGCCCACGTCGAGCGGCGCCTCGGTGACGGCGACCTGGACGAGCTGCTCGAGGAGATCATCAGCCTCTACCAGGAAGCCGCCAAGGACAAGGACGTGGTGATCGTCGAAGGCATGGTGCCGACCCGTCAGGCCAGCTACGCCGCGCGGGTCAACTTTCACCTGGCCAAGAGCCTGGATGCCGACGTGATCCTGGTCTCGGCCCAGGAGCAGGAAACCCTCGGCGAGCTGTGCGACCGCGTGGAAATCCAGGCCCAGCAGTTCGGCGGCCCGAAGGACCCCAAGGTACTCGGCGTGATCCTCAACAAGATCCGCAGCGACGATGGCCTGGAGGCCTTCACCGCACGCCTGCGCGAACAGTCCTCGCTGCTGCGCCACCCGGAATTTCGCCTGCTCGGTTGCATCCCGTGGCTCGACGAACTGAACGCGCCGCGTACCCGCGACATCGCCGAACTGCTCGGCGCGCGCATTCTCAATGCCGGCGACTACGAACAGCGGCGCATGCTCAAGATCGTGCTCTGCGCCCGTGCCGTGGCCAACACCGTGCAGTTGCTCAAACCCGGCACCCTGGTGGTCACCCCAGGTGACCGCGACGACATCATCCTCGCCGCCAGCCTGGCGGCCATGAACGGTATGCCGCTGGCCGGCCTGCTGCTGTGCAGCGACTTCGCCCCCGACCCGCGCATCATGGAACTGTGCCGCGGCGCCCTGCAGAGCGGCCTGCCGGTGATGACGGTGAGTACCGGCTCCTACGACACGGCCACCAACCTGAACCGCTTGAACAAGGAAATCCCGGTCGACGACAAGGAACGCGCCGAGAAGGTCGCCGACTTCGTCGCCAGCCACCTGGACCACGACTGGCTGGCCGCCCGCTGCGGCAGTCCGCGGGAGTTGCGCCTGTCGCCGCCGGCGTTCCGTTACCAGCTGGTGCAGCAGGCCAAGGCGGCCAACAAGCGCATTGTCCTGCCCGAGGGCGCCGAGCCACGCACCGTGCAGGCCGCTGCCATCTGCCAGGCCCGTGGCATCGCCCGTTGCGTGCTGCTGGCCAAGCCGGAAGAAGTCCACAGCGTGGCCCAGGCCCAGGGCATCGAGCTGCCGCCAGGGCTGGAGATCCTCGACCCGGACCTGATCCGCGAGCGCTATGTCGAGCCGATGGTCGAGCTGCGCAAGGGCAAGGGCCTCAACGCGCCGATGGCCAGCGCCCAGCTCGAAGACACCGTGGTGCTGGGCACCATGATGCTCGCCCTGGACGAGGTCGACGGCCTGGTTTCCGGTGCCGTGCACACCACTGCCAACACCATCCGCCCGGCACTGCAGCTGATCAAGACCGCGCCCGGTTACAACCTGGTGTCGTCGGTATTCTTCATGCTGCTGCCGGACCAGGTGCTGGTGTATGGCGACTGTGCGGTCAACCCGGACCCCAACGCCGAGCAACTGGCGGAAATCGCCCTGCAGAGCGCCAGCTCCGCCCAGGCCTTCGGCATCCCGCCGCGGGTAGCGATGCTCAGCTATTCCACCGGTGATTCGGGCAGCGGCGAGGAAGTGGAAAAGGTTCGCGAGGCCACGCGCCTGGCGCGCCAGGCCAATCCGCAGTTGCTGGTCGACGGCCCGCTGCAGTACGACGCCGCGGCCATCGAAAGCGTCGGCCGGCAAAAGGCTCCCAACAGCCCGGTGGCCGGTCGCGCCACGGTGTTCATCTTCCCCGACCTGAACACCGGCAACACCACCTACAAGGCGGTGCAGCGCAGCGCCGACTGCATCAGCGTCGGGCCCATGCTGCAGGGCTTGCGCAAGCCGGTGAACGACCTGTCGCGCGGCGCATTGGTCGACGACATCGTCTTCACCATCGCCCTGACCGCCATCCAGGCCGCCAATATGCGCCAGTGAAACGGGCCGATCCGAACGCCGGTGACACACCCGGCATTCGGATCGACTTGCAGTTCCATCACCAATGGTTACCCTGTGCGCCATTCACGCCCGGCACGCTTGCCGGGCGCCAACCTGCCTGAGGTTCGCACGTCCATGCTGCACTTCCTGCCTGCCCCACTGCTCGGCCTTTTGGGCAGCGTTTCGCTGGCGTTGAACACGCTGTTCTGGTGCTGGCCGCTGTTCGCCGTCACCCTGCTGCGCATCGTCCTGCCCCTGCCGCTGGTGCAACGTGGCTGCGACCGCCTGATGATTGTCATCCAGGAGGGCTGGATAAGTTGTAACAAGGCATGGATGAACCTGCTGGGTAAAACCCGCTGGCATATCGAGGGTGACCAGCACTTCGATTACGAGCACTCCTACCTGGTCACCAGCAACCACCAGAGCTGGGTGGACATCCTGGTGCTGCAGTCCCTGCTCAACCGGCGCATCCGCCCGCTGAAATTCTTCCTCAAGCAGGAGCTGATCTGGGTGCCGGTGATCGGCCTGTGCTGGTGGGCGCTGGGCTTTCCCTTCATGAAACGCTACTCGAAGGAATATTTGGCCAAGCACCCGGAAAAGAAGGGCAAGGACCTGCAGACCACGCGCCGCACCTGCGCCAAGTTTCGCCACAACCCGGTGGGCATCTTCAATTTCGTCGAGGGCACCCGCTTCACCCCGGCCAAGCACCAGGAACAACGGTCGCCCTATCGCCACCTGCTCAAGCCGAAGGCCGGCGGCCTGGCCTTCGTGCTCGATGCCATGGGCGAGCAGTTGCACGGCATGATCAACGTGACCCTGCATTACCCCCAGGGCAGCCCGGGTTTCTGGACCCTGCTCAGCGGGCAGCTCGACGAAGTGGTGGTGGTGGTCGAGCAGCTACCGATCCCGGATCGTTTCATCGGCCGCGCTTATGACCAGGACGAGGCCTATCGCAAGGATTTCCAGCAGTGGATCAATACGCTCTGGGAATCCAAGGACGGCTTGCTGGAGCGCCTGCACCAGCAGCATCCTTAGGACCTGTTCAGGATCTTTTCAGGCGACATGAAAGAGGCTGCTACAAGGCAAAAGCGGCCGTTCGCGTAACTCGTAGGAGGGGCTTTAGCCCCGAACTCTTTACGTTCCAGACTAGATGCGAGAGCTGGGCTTGCCAGCGTTATCGCGTTGTTCATACGTTCGGTTCCGCTCTGTCGAGCGGGTTTCTTTTGGCATCGCCCCAAAAGAAACCAAAAGGTCTAGCCCCGACATACGGCCCCAGCTTCGCTGGGGTTCCCTCGCTCCATCATTGTTCCGAGGGCCCGCCGCGAAGGGCCATCCCTGGCCCATCGCGGCTCTCGCGACATCCATGTCGCTCAACCCTCTCCACAAAGATTCCACTCGGCCTCCTGAAGGGGCGATTGGTGTCGCCTGATAATTTTGTGGCATGAGGAGCACCAAAAAGGCAAAGCGGCCGACCAGCCGCTTTCGTCGGCAGCCATTACCGGTGCAATTACGGCGAATGATGGTGAACAGGTTTTGATAAGAGAGCGCCTGGACGTCGCGGCTGCGCCATCCAGGCGAAGGGAGGCGGCACGAGATGATCCCGTGCCGCGCAGGCCGGTCAGACGCCGATTGCGCCGCCGTCGTTGCGCTGGATCACCACCGTGGAGGCCCGTGGGCGGATGGTGGTGCCGGCTGGCGTTTCCTCGGTGGCGACGTCGCTGTATGGCCAGTTGCCCGGGTGCTGGATGTTGATGAACATCGACTTGTTGTCCGGGGTGAAGGCGATGCCGGTCACTTCGCAGCCGTTGGGGCCGACGAAGAAACGGCGCAGGTCCACCTGGTTCTGCGCGTTGACCGGTACCTGCTGGCCGTTGGTGTCGGTCAGGTTGGTGGGGATCACCGCCAGCATCTGGTCGTTGGTGTAGCTGGTCACGCTGGGTTCGCCGTTGTCGGTCTGGATCCACAGAACCCCGCGGCTGTCGAAGCTCATGCCGTCCGGGCTGGCGAACTGGTTGAGCTCGGTCAGGCCGGAGCGGTTGATGTCCGGCGTGGCCGAGGCATTGGCGCCGAACACGAAGATGTCCCAGGTGAAGCTCAGCTGATCATCGCTGTCGTGCCAGCGAATCACGTGGCCATGGCGGTTCGGGCCGCGTGGGTTGGCGGCGTCGACTTGCGCGGCGGTGCGTGCGCTGTTGTTGGTCAGGGTCAGGTAGACGTCGCCGTTGAGCGGGTTGACGGCGGTCCACTCCGGTCGGTCCATCGGCGTTGCGCCGACGGCATCGGCCGCACCCCGGGTGTTGAGGATGATCCCCGGCAGGTCGGTGAATTTGGCGCCCAGGGTGCTGCCATCGGTTGTCGGGGTGGCCGCGACCAGCGGGATCCACGCACCGGTGCCGTCGGCATCGAAGCGGGCCACGTACAGGGTGCCGTTGTCCATGTACTTGGCGCCGGTGGCCAGGCGGTCGCTGGGGTTGGCGTCGGCTGCCTCCCAGAGGGCATCGGACACGTACTTGTACAGGTACTCGTTGTTCGAGTCGTCGCCGCTGTAGAACACCACCGGCTTGCCGACCACCGGCAGCGCCGGCCAGCAGCCCTCATGGCGGAAGCGGCCCAGGGCGGTGCGCTTCACCGCGCGGGTGCTGGCATCAAAGGGATCGATCTCGACGATGTAGCCATAGGTGCTGGCTTCATTGCGGTAGTCATCGGTGGCCGAGGCGCCGCTCGGGGTGATGTCGAAACGGGTGAATTCGTCGTTCTGTTCCGAGGCATCCCCGGCGGCGGTTTCCCAGCCGTAGCGGCCGGTGCTGGTAGCGATACCGATACGCGACTGATCGGCAGGGCGGGTGCCGGTATTGATGAAGATCGACGGCCAGTTCTCTTCGCAGGTCAGGTAGGTACCCCAAGGGGTGTAACCGTTGCCGCAGTTGTTGTTGGTGCCGCGGGTCTGGGTGCCGGTCGGCGAGAACTTGGTCTTCAGGTGGTCGGTGCCGCTCAGCGGGCCGGAGATGTCCATCACGGTGGCGGTGGTGAAGCGGCGGTTCAGGGGATCGTTATCGACCACCTGCCAACGGCCGTTGACCTTGCTGACGCGAATGACACCCGCGCCATGGGCGTTGATTTCCTTGCGCACTTCCTCGGCCGGGCGGCGGCCGTTGACGGTGGTCGGACCGTTGGGGTGCAGGGCGTCTTCGTCGATGTATTCGTAGTTGACCGCCAGCAGGCCATCTTCGGAACTGCCGTTGATGGGGAAGAAGTGCATGCCGTCATGGTGCATGCCGGCCGAGTTTTCCTGGTCGCTGGCGGTGTTGGTGCCATCGGCTTTCCAGGGGTTGGCCAGGGAATTGAACGGCGTGCCCCAGGGGGCCAGCACGTAGGCGCTGTAACCGGCAGCCACCACGCAGGCATCGGTGCGCGAGCCGGCGATGGATTGGAAACCGAGGGTCAGTTTTTCTTCGGCGGGTGGCTCGGCAGGGCTGTCGTTACTGGAGCCGCCGCCGCTGTCGAAGCAGCCGGTGAGGCCGGTGCCCGCGATCATCGCGATCGCCGCGCCCAGGCCTCCGCGCATCACGCTGCGGCGGCTCAGGTACGCATCCAGAACCGACGCCATGGGCAGGTTGCCACTGGTATTGCGGTCCAGGTTATCGCCGGTATCTCGACTCATCAGGTCATGTCCTTTTTCTGGTGAAGCGGCTTGAGGAAACCGGGACTTTAGAGACCGTGTGTGATGATTTTTTGGCAGTTCTGTTAATGGCTATTGAAAGCTTTATGACGCTAGCTTTCTGATTTATCTGGTTTTTTCAATTTGGATCCATGGCAAGGCTGTCGAATAACCGCCATTAAACTGTCACATAAGCTGCCCAGTATCCCGCCCCGACAACGCATAAAGGTGAGGCGGGCGGGGCGATGACAGACATCGGCAGGCGGGAAGTGATGGGCTGGATGGGCATCGGTGCAGTGGCGCCGCTGCTCGGTGCCTGCTCGGGCTTCGCGACCCCGCGGCCGGCCGGGCAATCCGAGCTGGAGTTGCTGTACGTCGCCGATACCCTGGATGCCCGCCAGCCGGGCCAGCCGGTGGTGCCAGCGACCCGGCTGGGGCCGGTTTCCCACCTGGGCCGTGCGCCCTGGCTCAGTGGCAGCAATGCCCACCAGGCGCGCAGCGAACTCAATCCGCTGCTCGATGCGCGCCTGGCCGAAGGGGTCAGCACCGGCGGCTATGCCGTGCTGGGCGCATTACTCGAAGAACTGCGCCAGCGCCAGGGTGTCGAGCGCTGCCTGACCCTGGAGAACGGCCAGGGTTGGAACGGCAGCGGGCTGGCCTATCTGACCCAGGGCGAGAGTGGTGCCCAGGGTAGCCAGCTGCTGGGCAGCGAGGTGCGGGTCAGCAGCGATGAGCGGCTATTGTGGCCACAGCGCTGTGCCGGCCTCTATCGCCAGTTCGCCCGGCCGGTGCTGGGTGCCGGCCTGGCCGAAGATCAGGCCCAGGCGCTGGGCGTGCAGCCCTTCACCCTGATCCGCCGCGCTGGCCTGCGAATCGCCGTGGTGGGCATCACCGACCCCTATGCCGGGGACCAGAAAGCCTCCCTGAAACAGTGGTACCAGTCGCTGCTGCCGGCCTTCAAGCAGGCGCGTGACCAGGCCGATCTGGTCATCGCCCTGGCCGACGTGGGCACCGGGCCCGGCCTCTGGCTGGCCGAACGGCTGGGCGACGCCGACCTGCTGTTGTGTGCCCGTGGGCAGGATTTCTGGCCGACGCCGATCGAGGTGCTGCAGAGCAGCGGCAGGCGGGTGCCGGTGGTGCTTGGCGGCTGCCGGGCCAGCGGTGCCTTTCATATCGGCTGCCAGCGTCAGGCGGGGCAGTGGACCTTCGTCGCACGCTTTCACCCTGCCTTCGAGCAACTGCTTTCCCCGGCCGGCCAGGCCCATGCAGCCAACCTGCGCAGCCAGCTGCAGGGCCAGCGCGCGCCCCACGCCGCCTGGCTCGACCAACCGCTGGCCAGGGCGCCGCAGGCGCTGTGGCGGCGTGACACCCGCGGTGGCAGCTGGGACCGCCTGCTCCATCAGGCCCTTTCCGATGACGGCCGGATGCAGGTGTTGCTGCCCGGCCTGCGTTACGACAGCCCCCTGGCCGCCGGCCAGGCGATCACCCGCGAACAGCTGATCAGCCTCACCGGCGGCTACCCGGCCGCCGTGGTCGAGGCGCCGGCAAAGCCGCTGGAAAGCGTGCTGGAGAACGCCGCCGACCAGCTGTTCGGCGATCCCCTGTTGCTCGACAACAGCCAGGATCTGCCGCGCTGGCAGGGGCAGGCCTGGCAGGTCAGCTACAGCCCAAGTGGCAAGCGGGTTTCCGGCCTGGCGCCACTCGAAGGCCTGTGCCGCAGCGTATCCCTGAGCGCCGATGCCCGCGGCGAACCCCTCTGGCAGCGCGTGGAAACCTGGTTGAGCAGGCAGCCGGCCGACTGGCAATTGCCGGCCCTGCAGCTGCCCAGCGTGCGCTACGTGCAGGGCCATCCCGGCTGGCACCCCCGAGGCGTCAGTTGATCAGCGCGCCGCGCCTGTGGAACGGCCTGTGGCTGACCCTCGCGGCGTGGCTGGCGGCGCAGTGCGTGCTGCTGCTCAGCCGTGAGCCGCAACCGGCCCGCGCCGCCGCCGTCGAGGTGGCCGCGCCGCCCGGCCTGCTGGTGGGCCACTGGCAACTGCAGGCCGACGACGGTGCAGTGCCGCTGACCCGACTGCCGGTCCAGTACCTGGGCGGGCTGCGCGCGCAGCCCCTGGGCGCCACGGTGGTGGTGCTGCGCTACGAGCAGCAGGTGCGCAGCTACCGCCGCGGGCAACGCCTCGCCCCCGGCATCGTGCTGCAGGACATCGACGAGACGGGGCTGATTTTCGACAACCAGGGGCGGCGCGAGCGCCTGCCCTGGCCGCCACGGCCTGCCGTGACCGGCTTCAAGCGGCAAGGATAAGAAATGATCGTTCGCTACTGCCTGGCCGCGCTGCTGGCCCTGGGCGCTACCCAGATTCTGGCCGATGAGGTGCTGGACCTGCCGGTCGCCGAGTCGCCGCTGTACGAGGTGAATTTCGTCGACACCGAACTCAGCGAGTTCATCGACAGCGTGTCGCAGATCACCGGCACGACCTTCATCGTCGACCCGCGGGTCAAGGGCAAGGTCACCGTGCGCACGGTCGAGCGCCATGACAGCGAAGCCATCTACGACATCTTCCTGGCGCAACTGCGTGCCCAGGGCTTCGCCGCGGTCAACCTGCCCAACGGCAGCGTGAAGATTGTGCCTGATCAGGCCGCGCGCCTGGAGCCGGTGCCCGTGGACCCCAGCGGCGGGCAGCCGGCCGCCGGCGACGGTATCGCCACCCGGGTATTCAGCGTGCGCAATGCCGCCAGCGAGCAGCTGCTCGGCATCATCAAGCCGCTGATCGATCCGCGGGTCGGGGTGATCACCCCGTATCCGGCCGCCAACCTGCTGGTGGTCACCGACTGGCGCAGCAACCTGGCGCGTATCGACCGCCTGCTCGCCGAACTCGATCAGGTCAGCGACGAGCCGTTGCAGGTGATGCCCCTGCAGCACGCCAGCGCCGCCGACACCAGCGCGCTGATCACCCGACTGCTGGCCAGCGACAAGGGCGCCGACGGCGCCCAGGTGATCGCCGACCCGCGCAGCAACGCGCTGCTGGTGCGCGGCAGTGCCGACAGCCGTGAGCGGGTACGCGCCCTGCTGACCCAACTGGATCGGCCGGGCGGCGAGCTGCGCGCCTCCAATACCCAGGTGATCTACCTGCGCCATGCCAACGCCAGTGAAGTGGTCAAGGTGCTGCGCGGTCTCAGCCAGGAGGCGCCCCAGGCCCCCGGCGAGGGCGCGGAAGCTGCCCAGGTCGCGCGCCTGCCGATCAGCGATTCGGGAGTGCGCCTGGAATACGAGGAGGGCACCAACGCGGTGGTGATGGTCGGCCCGGACAGCGAGCTGGCGGCCTACCGCTCGATCGTCGAGCAACTGGACATCCGCCGCGCCCAGGTGGTGGTCGAGGCGATCATCGCCGAGGTTTCCGACTCGCGTGCCGAGGAGCTGGGCGTGCAGTGGCTGTTCGCCGACGAGAAACTCGGCGCCGGGGTGGTCAACTTCAGCGCCGGCGGCGCGAATATCGCCAGCATCGCCGGTGCCGCGGCCAGCGGTGACAACGCCGCCCTCGGCGAGCTGCTGTCGGGGGTCAACGGCGCCACCGCCGGCATCGGCCATTTCGGCGGTGGCTTCAATTTCGCCGTGCTGCTCAATGCGCTGAAGAGCAAGAGCGGCTTCAACCTGCTGTCCACCCCGACTCTGCTGACCCTGGACAACGCCGAGGCGTCGATCCTGGTGGGTCAGGAAGTGCCCTTCGTTACCGGCTCGGTGACCCAGAACAACAGCAACCCGTACCAGACCATCGAGCGCCGCGAGGTCGGCGTGAAGTTGCGCATCAAGCCGCAGATCAATATCGATAACAGCGTGCGCCTGGACATCGTCCAGGAGGTGTCGTCGATCGCCGACTTCGCCTCGGCCAGCGACGTGATCACCAACAAGCGCGAGATCAAGACCAAGGTGATGGTCGAGGACAACGGCCTGATCATTCTCGGCGGGCTGATCAGCGATGAAACCAGCAACACCGATCAGAAGGTGCCCCTGCTCGGCGACATACCCGGCCTTGGCCGGCTGTTTCGCTCGACCGCCAAGAGCGGCGTGAAACAGAACCTGATGGTGTTCATCCGCCCGCGCATCCTGCGCGACGGGCCGAGCATCGCCAGCTTCAGTGCCGATAAATACCAGAACCTGCAGCGCGACACGGCCCTGGAGCTGCCGGCGCTGGACGGCGATGCCGGGCTGCAGCGGTTGTTCCCGGCCAGCCGTGCGCGCCTCGATGGGGGCGCCTGGTAATGAGCCTGTTGCCCTATCGCCTGGCCCGGCAGGCCGGCCTGGCCTGGGTGCCCGGCGAGGGCAGCTGGAGCCTGTGGTTGTGCGAGGATGCCGACACCGACGAGTTGCAGGAGCTGTTGCGCGTCGAGGGCGCGCCGGTTTCGGTGTGCAGCCTGTCACGCAGCGAGTTCGAACAACGCCTGGGCCAGCTTTACCAGGCCGGCGAGGGGGCGAACGCGGCGCTGATCGAGGGCATTGGCGAGCAGGTCGATCTCGACAGTTTGATGAACGACATGCCGCGCATCGAGGACCTGCTGGAGAGCGATGACGAGGCGCCGGTGATCCGCCTGATCAACGGCCTGTTCGCCCAGGCCCTGCAGTTGCAGGCCTCGGATATCCATATCGAGACCTTCGAGCAGAGCCTGGTGGTGCGCCTGCGCATCGACGGCCACCTGCGCGAGGTGCTGCGCCCGCCACGGGCGCTGTCGGCCATGCTGGTGTCGCGGATCAAGGTCATGGCGCGCCTGGACATCGCCGAAAAGCGCCAGCCCCAGGACGGCCGTATCACCTTGCGGGCCGCCGGCCGCGAGGTCGACGTGCGGGTCTCCACCCTGCCGGGCATCCATGGCGAGCGGGTGGTGATGCGCGTGCTGGACAAGCAGGCGAGCCTGCTGGCACTGCCCAACCTGGGCATGCCCTCTGCGGTGGAGCAGGGCCTGCGTGCCTGCCTGGGCCGCCCCAACGGCATCGTGCTGAGCACCGGGCCGACCGGCTCGGGCAAGACCACCACCCTGTACGCCAGTCTCAACAGCCTCAACGATGGCAGCCGCAATATCCTCACCGTCGAAGACCCGGTGGAGTACGCCATCACCGGCATCGGCCAGACCGCCATCAACCCGCGTGCCGGGCTGACCTTCGCCAGTGGCCTGCGGGCGATCCTGCGCCAGGACCCGGACGTGATCATGCTCGGCGAAATCCGTGACCGGGAGACCGCGCAGATCGCCGTGCAGGCCAGCCTTACCGGGCACCTGGTGCTGTCGACGCTGCATACCAACAGTGCCGTGGGCGCGGTGACCCGGCTGCGCGACATGGGCATCGAGCCCTTTCTGATCGCCTCCTGCCTGCGCGGCGTGCTCGCCCAGCGCCTGGTTCGCCGCCTGTGCAGTTGCGCCGAGCGGCGCCCCCTGCAGGCCGCCGAGCGGCAGCTGCTGCCGGAGCTGGCCGGCCTCGACCACAGCTTTCATCCGGTGGGCTGCGAGCTATGCCAGGGCAGCGGTTATCAGGGCCGCCTGGGGCTGTACGAATTCATCGAGCTGGACGACGGGCTGATCGCACTGTTGTACAGCGGCGCCAGCGAGGTGAGCATGCAGGCCTACCTCGAGGACCGTCGGCAGAGCCTGGCGGCCATGGCCTGCGATTGCCTGGGCCGCGGCGACACCAGCCTCGCCGAAGTGCTGCGCGCGGTACAGGGCTGAGCATGCCGACCTATCGCTATCAGGCCGTCGACCTGGCCGGCAAGGCGCACAAGGCCAGCCTGCAGGCGGACAGCGAACGCCACGCCCGGCAGCTGCTGCGCGAAAACGGCCTGTTCGCCCGTGAGCTGCACCGCCACGACCCGCAAAGCCGCCAGCCACGTCGCCAGCGGGTCAGCCGTGCGCAGCTGTGCGAACTGACCCGGCAACTGGCGACCCTCACCGGCGCCGGCATTCCGCTGGTCGACGCCCTGGGCACCCTGGAGCGGCAACTGGTCCAGCCCGCCCTGCGCAGCCTGCTGGTGGCGGTGCGCGGCTCGCTCGCCGAGGGCGTCGGCCTGGCCCGCAGCCTGGCGCGCCAGGGCGGGGTGTTCTCGCCGCTGTACTGCGCGCTGGTCGAGGCCGGGGAGCGCTCCGGTCGCCTGGCCCAGGTGCTCGAACGCCTGGCCGAGCACCTCGAACAGGTGCAGCGCCAGCAGCACAAGGCGCGCACCGCGCTGATCTATCCGGCCGTGCTGATGGGGGTTTCCCTGGCCGTGGTGATCGGCCTGATGACCTTCGTGGTGCCCAAGCTCACCGAGCAGTTCGCCCATGCCGGGCAGAGCCTGCCGTGGATCACCACGCTGCTGATCGGCATCAGCAACACCCTGGTGCTGCTCGGCCCCTGGCTGCTGGGGGCGGCACTGCTGGCGGCGCTGCTTGGCAAGGTGCTGCTGCGCAAGCCGCACTGGTGCCTGCGCCGCGACGATCTGCTGCTGCGCCTGCCCCAGGTCGGCGTGCTCCTGCAGGTGCTGGAGAGTGCACGACTGTCACGCAGCCTGGCGATCCTGGTGGGCAGCGGCGTGCCGTTGCTCGAGGCCCTGCAGGTGGCCACCGCCACGGTCAACAACCGGCGTATCCGTCTGGCCCTGGAACGGGTCGGCAGCGAGGTCAAGGGCGGCGTCAGCCTGCACCGGGCGCTGGAGGCCAGCGGCCATTTCCCGCCGTTGCTGCTGAACATGGTGGCCAGTGGCGAGGCCAGCGGCACCCTGCCGGACATGCTCGAACGCGTGGCGGACAACCAGGAGCGTGGCTTCGCCCGCCAGGTGGACACCGCCATGGCACTGTTCGAACCCCTGATGATTCTGGTGATGGGCGGCGTGGTGCTGTTCATCGTAATGGCCGTGCTGCTGCCGATCATGCAGCTCAACCAGGGCCTGACACTGTAAGGAGGAGCGCCATCATGCGCAGCAATCGTTTCACCCAGCGGGGCTTCACCCTGATGGAAATCATGGTGGTGATCTTCATCATGGGGCTGTTGATCGCCGTGGTCGCGCCCAGCGTGCTGGGCAGCCAGGACAAGGCCATGAAGCAGAAGGTGATGGCCGACCTGTCGACCTTCGAGCAGGCCCTGGACATGTACCGCCTCGACAACCTGCGTTTCCCCAGCAACGAGCAGGGGCTGTCGGCCCTGGTGGCCAAGCCGACCGTCGAGCCGCTGCCGCGTGCCTGGCGTGCCGACGGCTATATCCGCCGGCTGCCCGAGGATCCCTGGGGCAATCCTTATCAATACCGCAGCCCGGGCCAGCATGGTCGGGTCGATGTCTACTCGTTGGGCGCCGATGGTGTCGCGGGCGGCGAAGGCATCGATGCCGACCTAGGCAATTGGGAGCTCTGAGAAGCTGCCATGGGCGGGAATTGCAGCGAGGTGGAAGGCACCTGCGTAGGGTGGGCAACGCCGTTTTCGTCCACCGTTGCGGTCGTAGGCGGTGGACGGGTGAAGCGTCGTCCACCCTACGTGGCTGCCATGGTGGATGAACAGAGCGTCATCCACCCTACGTCGGCGCAACGCGGGTTCAGCCTGCTGGAGCTGCTGGTCGTGCTGTTTATCGCCGGCCTGTTGACCAGCCTCGGCGTGGCCTGGCTCGACAGCGGTGCGGCGCCGGCGCAGCAGGCCCTGGAACGCCTCGCGGCGGCCAGCCGCGCCCAGGCCGCCGAGGCCCTGCACGCCGGGCAGATTCGTGGTCTGCGCTGGAACGGCCAGCGCCCGGAGTTCGTGCGCCAGGTGCGTGATCGGGAGGGGCTGCGCTGGCAGGTCGAGGCGGTCGCCCTGGGCGAATGGCCGAGGTTGCTGAGGCCCGACTGGCCGGCTGCCGGTGAGCCGCGTCTGCTGTTCACGCCAAACGGTGTCGGGCCTGCCCAGGCATTGCGCTGGCACTGGCCCGAGGGTGGCGAACAATGGCAGTGGGACAGCACCGGTCGCTTGCTGCGGACGTCGTTGCCATGAAGCGCCAGCGCGGTTTCACCCTGCTCGAGGTGACGGTCGCCCTGGGTATCGCCGCCGTGCTGGCGGTCATGACCAGCCAGGTGCTGCGCCAGCGTCTGGCCGTGCAGCAGAGCGTTCAGCAGCATCAGCTCGGGGCGCTGTGTGCCCGTGAGCTGGAAGCCCGTTTCGCGGTCGAGCAGCTGTGGCCGGCGCAGAACAGTCTCTCCGGGGTGCTCGCCCAGGGCCATGGCAGCTGTCATTGGCAACTGCAGATGCAGGGCACCGGGGTACGCAACCTGCGGCGTGCCGAACTGAGCCTGTTCGCCGATGGCGAGCGCCACGAGTCGCTGGGGTTGTATCAGCTGTTTCTGGTGCGCCCGTGAGCGCCAGGCAGGGCGGCTTGACCCTGATCGAGCTGCTGGTCGCCCTGGCGCTGACGGCCTTGCTGGGCGTGCTCCTGGCCGCCCTGGTCAACGGCTGGATCAATGTGCGCGAGCGCCTGTCCCAGGGCGCGCCCGGTATGCCGGTACTGGATTTCTGCCTGGCCCTGGAGCGCCGTTTCGACACCACCGTACTGCGTCAGCTGCATGAGCGTCGTCTGCCGCTGGCCATGAACTGGCTGGACTGGCAGCCCGACGCGCTGCAACTGCAGTGGGTGGCGCTCGGCGCCTGGCCGAGCGCCGAAGGTGGCGCCCGCCTGCAGCGCCAGCGTCTGGGGTACGAGCGCCGCAGCCAGCGCCTGCTGCTGCACACCTCCGCTGATCTGTACGCCGCAGGCGCCCCGGCGTGGACCCTGCGCGAGCAACTGGACGGGGTGCAATCGGTGAGTTTCAGTTTTCGCCAGGACAGCCGCTGGCTGGCCTGGCCATCGACGGACAGGTTGCGCCCGGACAGGGGCGTGCGCCTGACGTTTCAGCGTGATGGAGCCTCCTATGTCTGTACCTTCGCCCTGCCGTGGGGCCGTTCATGAAACGTGAGCGTTGGCGTCGCCGCGCGGCACGGACCTGGCTGCTGCTGCGCCCGGGCACCTACCCCGAGGCCTGGCAATGGGCGCGGGTCGAGCAGGGCCGCGTGCAGGCCTCAGGTTCGGGAGCGCCGCCGGCAATACCGGGTGCACGGGTAGCGCTGGTGCTACCGGGTGAGCTGTGCAGCCATTTTCAGGTAGCGGCGCCGCCGGGGCTGAAGCGTCACGAGTGGCCGTTGTTGCTCGAGGATCGCCTGCTGCAGAGCGCCGAGGATCTGGCCTGCGGCTGCCTGGCCCGTGAGCCCGGCTGGATGAGGCTGGTCTGCGTCGAGCAGGCGCAGCTCGACGGTTGGTTGGACCAGTGTGCGAGGTGGCAGCTCGATGTGCAGCGCTGCTGGGCGCAGTTCCAGCTGTTGCCGGAGCCCTCTGCCGGCGCGGCCTGGTGCTGGCGCCAGGGGGCAGGGTCGACGCTGTTCGTCGGCCGCAGCGACGAGGCACGCCAGCACTGGCTGGCCTGGCCGGTCGGGCTGCAGGCGGCAACGCCCACCGGCATTTGGCGCGAGCTGGAGATCCACAGGCTCGAGGGCGCCTGGCCCGAGCCGCTCGCCGCCCTGGATGGCCTGCCCAGCCTGTTCGAACGGCGCCGGGCGAAACACCAGGCTCGCCCGCTCAGCCCTGGCCTGTGGCGCCTGCCGGCTGCCTGCCTGGCCCTGGCCGTGCTCTGGGCAGGGCTGTGGGCCAGCCAGCAGTGGCGGCAGCAGGGCCTGTACCAGGCGCAGGTGGAAGCCGTGGTCGGCCCGGTCACTTCACTGCGCGAAGCCGCGCAGCGGGTCAAGCAGCGGCGTCTGGGCGCGGACGAGCGACAACTGCGCGTGCAGCAACTGCAGCATCTGCAGACCGAGCTCGATGGCTGGTTGCGCGCCAACGCCGGCTGGCAATTGAGCGCTGCGCAGTTCGATGGGCAGCGCTGGACCCTGCGCCTGCAGGGGCATGAGGCCGTCGACGAGTCGGCCTGGCAGGCGATGGCCAGTGCTATCGGCGTGGCGGTGCAGGTGACCCAGGCCAGCGACGAACTCAACCTGACCTTCGACCTGGGAGGCGCGTCATGAGCCTGAATCTCGAGCACCGCGGCGTACGCCTGCTGGCGGTGGCGATCATCGCCGTGCTGCTGGCGCTGCTGGCCTGGCGTGAAGGCCAACAGCGCTGGCAGGCCTTTGGCCAGTGGCAGGCGCTGGCAGGTTCGAGCCTGGCCCTGGGGGCCGACAGCACGCTGAGCGCCGAGGACCTGCAGCAGGCCGCCAAGGCCCGTGATATCCGCATCGACACCCTGGAGCCGGACAGCGAGCACTGGCTGGTACGGGGTCGCCTCAAGGATGAGCGCGTGCTACAGGACTGGCTCCTGCAGCTGCAGCAGGAGGGGGCGCAGCTGTTGCGCTGGAGCCTGCGCCGTGAGGAGTCGGCGCTGCACTTCGAACTGGCCCTGCAGCGATGAGCCGGCGCGCGTGGCTGTGGGCGTTGCTGGTATTCGCCCTGACCCTGCTGGTCGAGCTGCCCGCCCGCTGGCTGTTGGCGCCGCTGCCGGTACCGCTGGCAGGCATCAGCGGCAGTATCTGGCAGGGGCAGGCCGAGCGCCTGGGTGATCTCGGGCCGCTGCGCTGGGAGTGGCAACCCTGGCGGGCGAGGGCCCAGGCGAGTGCCGGTTATCAGGGGCAGCGCTGGCAGTTGCAGGTGTCCGGCTGGCCCTGGGCCTGGCGGGCTTCGCTACAACCCACTGCCGACCCACAGACCCTGGCCACCGGCTACCGCCTGGCGGGACACTGGCAGGGCATGCTTGAGCTGACAGGCAGTGGCGCGCGCTGCCTGTCAGCCGAGGGCCAGTTGCAGGGTGATGGGCTGGCGTTGCTGGCGCCCTGGCAGCTGGAGTTGGGGCAGGCGCGCCTGGCGCTCGATTGCACGGCTGGCTGGAAACTGGCGGGGCAGTTGCGCCTGGCTGGGCAGCATCATGCCGACCTGGCGGCCGATCTGCTCGCCCGGCAGGCCAGGTTGACGGGACGCGTCGAGCCTGGCGCGGCGCTGCAACCGCTGCTGGTCAGCGGGCAATGGCTGGCGCCGGGCGGCACCGAGGTGGCGCGCAGTATCCGTTGGTAATCACCCCAGCTCAACAGGCCGTCAGGGGCGGATCTCGATCAGCGTGCCGTCCTTCACCAGCGCCCAGACCTCGCGCATGTCGGCGTTCTTCATGGCGATGCAGCCCTCTGTCCAGTCCAGGGTATGGAAGAACCACTCGGGGTATTCGTCGTCCAGCGGTGTGCCGTGGATCATGATCATGCTGCCCGGTTTTACGCCCGCGGCTTTCGCCTGAGCCTGGTCACGGGCGTTGGGGTAGGAGATGTGCATGGACAGGTTGTACTTTTCGCTCTTGCGCCGCCAGTCGATCCAGTAGAAACCTTCCGGCGTGCGCAGGTCGCCTTCGCGGAGCTTGGCGCCGAGCGGCTGCTTGCCCAGGGAGATGCGATACGACTTGAGCGTCTTGCCCTGGCTGATCAATTGCAGCCGGCGCTGGGATTTCTCCACCAATACCTTGTCGACCGTCGCCACGGGAGCGGCGGGCGCAGTGGCGGCATGCCCGGCCAGGGCCAATGAGAAGAGCGTGAAGGCGAGCAACCAACGCATGGATTTTTCGACTGAGCAGATGGCCGGCTGGCGGCGGAGGCTCATTCTAAAGGCAGGGGCAGTGGGGCGCCTAGAGGCTGGCGACAGGCGCCGCGCAGCCTAGCGTAGCGCACAGCGAAACCCAGGAAAGCGTTGTCCGCTCCGCCCAAGCTCAGCGACAGGCTACGAAAAGCAGCAGCGATACCTGAGAGGTCACTCCCAGGTATCGCTGCGTTCGACGCCAGATTACGGGGTGGCTGTCAGTACAACGACGGCAGCTCGTTGGGGCGCAGGTCGAACACCAGCACTTCGGCCTGCTGGCCATTGCTCAGGTGCAGGTCGCGCACATCGCGCAGCCTTACGCCATCGCCGGCTTGCAACAGCTCGCCGTTGAGCTGGACGCTACCGCTGGCCACGTGGACGTAGGCGTAGCGGTTGTCGTCCAGCTGCAGATGAGCCTGCTCGGCACCGTCGAACAGCCCGGCGTAGACGCGGGCGTTCTGGCGCACGCTCAGCGAACCGTCGGCGCCATCCGGCGAGATGATCAGCTGCAGGCGCCCGCGTTTCTGTTCCTCGCTGAAGTGCTCCTGCTGGTAGCGCGGCTCGGCCTGGCGTTCGCTCGGCACGATCCAGATCTGCAGGAAGTGCACCGGCTCGCTGGGCGAGTGGTTGAACTCGCTGTGTGACACGCCGGTACCGGCGCTCATCAGTTGCACGTCGCCGGGGCGGATCACCGAGCCGGTGCCCAGGCTGTCCTTGTGCTCCAGGGCGCCTTGCAGCACGTAGGAGAAGATCTCCATGTTGCGGTGCGGGTGCTCGCCGAAACCCTGGCCGGCGGCCACGGTGTCGTCGTTGATCACCAGCAGGTCGGAGAAGCCGCGCTCCTTCGGGTTGTTGTAGCTGGCGAACGAGAAGGTGTGAAAGGAGTTGAGCCAGCCATGGTTGGCATGGCCACGGTCGGTCGCTTTACGGATAGCCAGCATGATGAATCCTCCAGTTGATGAGTGCGGCCTCTATCGGCGGCATGGAGGTGATGTTACTGACTATCGTTGGATTGATTAACCGGCTGAAAATGGACTTATTGTCCTATCTGGGTTGACGATTTCAGGCCTCAGGTGCTCGATCTGCTGCTTGATGAAATCCGAGAACACCTGCACCGCGCGGGCGGACTGCCGGTGCTGTGGGTACACCGCATACACCGCCGCCGAGGCCGGCCAGTGCTGTTCGAGGATCGGCACCAGCGCGCCGCTCTCCAGGGCCTGGCCGACGATAAAGGTGGGCAGGTAGGCGATGCCCATGCCGGCCACGGCCGCATCGCGGATCAGCTCGCCGTTGTTGGCGCGCAGCTGGCCGCGCATGCTCAGGTTCCGGGGTTTGCCGGCCTCGCGCAGGCGCCATTCCACGTGGCGGCTATGGCCGTAGAGCAGGCAGGCATGCTGCTGCAGTTCGCCGAGATCGGCCGGTGTGCCGTGCGCCTCCAGGTAAGCGGGGCTGGCGCAGAGGATGGTCTGCATATCGGTCAGGCGCTTGGCGATCAGGCTGGAGTCTTCCAGGGTGCCGATGCGGATCGACATGTCGTAGCCGTCGGCGAGCAGGTCGACGGCACGGTCATTGAGGTCGATCTCCAGGTTTATGTGCGGGTGCTGCTGCATGAACAGCGGCAGCACCTGGCTCAGGTGCAGGGTGGCGAAGGTCATCGGCGCGCTGACCCGCAGGGTGCCGCGCAGGGAAGCGCCCTGGGCCGACACCAGCTCCTGGGCATCGCGCAGGTCGGCGAGGATGGTGGTGGCCTTGTCGTACAGCAGCAAGCCCAGTTCGGTGGCCTGCAGGCGGCGCGTGGTGCGGTTGAGCAGGCGCACGCCGAGCAGCGCTTCGAGGGCGGCGACGCGGCGGCTGACGTACTGCTTGGTCACCCCGAGGGTATCGGCGGCGGCGGTGAAGCTGCCTGCGTCGAGGGTGGTGACGAACAGGCGCAGGTCTTCGACGTTCATGGGCTTCTCATCGGTTGGCCCGCGATTATTACCGGGTGCGTGGGCTTCGCGCCATCGGCTATCCTCGGCGTCTGCCTCAACTGCCCAGGACGCCTCGATGTTCACCAGCAAGTTGCCCGCTGTCGGCACCACCATCTTCACCACCATGTCCCAGCTGGCGGCCCAGACGGGCGCCATCAACCTGTCCCAGGGCTTCCCGGATTTCGATGGCCCCGAAGCGCTGCGCGAGGCGCTGGCCCGGCACGTGGCGGCGGGGCACAACCAGTACGCGCCGATGACCGGCCTGCCGGCGTTGCGTGAGCAGATCGCCATGAAAATCGAGCGGCTCTACGGTCGCAACGTCAGTGCGGACAGCGAGGTGACCGTCACGCCGGGTGCCACCCAGGCGATCTTCTGCGCGATCCAGGCGCTGATTCATCCGGGCGACGAAGCGATCGTCTTCGACCCCTGCTACGACAGCTACGACCCCAGCGTGACCCTGGCCGGCGGGCGTTACATCCATGTTCCGCTGGCCGCGGGTGATTTCGCCATCGACTGGCAATGCCTGGAAGCGGCGCTGAGCCCGCGTACCCGGCTGATCGTGCTCAACACGCCGCACAACCCCAGCGGGGCGCTGATCGGCCGTGAAGAGCTGGATCGCCTGGCCGCGCTGATCCGCGATCGGGACATTTATATAGTCAGCGACGAAGTCTACGAGCACCTGGTATTCGACGGCCGCCAGCACGCCAGCGTACTGGCCCACGACGAGCTCTATGCCCGGGCGTTCGTGGTCAGCTCGTTCGGCAAGACCTATCATGTGACCGGCTGGAAGACCGGCTATGTAGTGGCGCCGCCGGCGCTGAGCGCCGAGCTGCGCAAGGTGCACCAGTACGTCAGCTTCTGCGGGGTGACGCCGCTGCAATGTGCGCTGGCCGATTTCATGGTCGCCTGCCCCGAGCATGTGAGCGAGCTGCCGGCGTTCTACCAGGCCAAGCGCGATCTGTTCTGCGACCTGCTGGCCGGCTCGCGCTTCACCTTCAGCCGCACGCCGGGCACCTATTTCCAGCTGGCCGACTACTCGGCGATCCGCCCGGACCTGGACGACGTGGCCATGGCCCAGTGGCTAACCCGCGAGCATGGCGTGGCGGCGATTCCGGTGTCGGTGTTCAGCGAGCTGCCGGACCCGGCGCAGCGCCTGGTACGCTTCTGCTTCGCCAAGCGCGAGGACACCCTGCGCCAGGCCGCGGAAAAACTCAGCGCCATCTAGCGCCCTGTAGGGTGGACAACCGCGAAGCGTTGTCCACCGCTTGGCATGCGATATCACGGGAGGGCTATCGATGAGCAAACAAGACCACCTCGAACTGGCGCTGATCCAGAGCGACTTGGCCTGGCACGACCCGGCGGCCAACCGCAGCCACTTCGAGACCCAGCTGCAGCAGGCTGCAGGCGCCGACCTGGTGATCCTGCCGGAGATGTTCAGCACCGGTTTTTCCATGCAGTCCGCCGAGTTGGCCGAGCCGGAAGACGGGCCCACCAGCAGGTGGCTCAGCGAGCAGGCGCAGCGTTTCAATGCAGTGATCACCGGCAGCCTGATCATCCAGGCCGCCGATGGCAGCTACCGCAATCGCCTGCTGTGGGCGCGACCGGACGGGTCACTGGCCCATTACGACAAACGCCACCTGTTTCGCATGGCCGGTGAACACCAGCACTACGCCGCCGGCGAGCGCCAGGCGCTGTTCGAGATCAAGGGCTGGCGCGTGCGCCCGCTGATCTGCTACGACCTGCGCTTTCCGGTATGGAGCCGCGACGCCGAGGGCACCGACCTGCTGCTCTATACCGCCAATTGGCCGGCAGCGCGGCGCCTGCACTGGAACCGCCTGCTACCGGCGCGCGCCATCGAAAACCTGTGCTACGTCGCGGCGGTGAATCGCATCGGCGTCGATGGCAAGGGCCATCCCTACAGCGGCGATTCCCAGGTGCTGGATTACCAGGGCGACAGTCTGCTCGATGCCGGAGGCAAGGCCGGCGTGTTCCATCAGCGCCTCGATGGCGCGGCCCTGGCAGCCTACCGCGAGCGCTTTCCGGCGCATCAGGATGCCGATCCGTTCGAGTTTCGCTAGCGAGCAATCTCTAGGCGCGACTTCATAGCGGTTTGATGGGCGTGCAGCCCAGGCTACCAGCCAATGCCGCCTGGGCTGCCGCACTCGCCTCCAGGCGCTGCTGTTCCTGGCGCAGATAGGTGCGCATGGCATGAAGCTCCTCGATCCTGCGCTCGATCTCCTGCAGCTTGGCGGCGACCAATAGTGCGCCCTGCGCGCAGTCGATCTGCTGCGCGCGCCTGGCGTTCAGAATGCTGCCCAGTTCATCGAGGGAAAAGCCCATGCGTTGACCGGTCTGGATGAAATGCAGATCTTCCAGGCAGGAATCGGGATAGTCGCGGTAGTTGTTTGGCAAGCGCCTTGCCTGAATCAGGCCCAGTGTCTCGTAGTAACGCAGGGTATGGCGGCTGGCGCCGCTGCTGCGTTCGAGCTCGCCGATGCGCATGGGTACCTCTTGACTGTAGAGCGGGCTCTATAGTTTAGCCTGCGGCTTCCTTATCGAGTGAGCCGTTATGAATACATCCTGTCTGGTTACCGGCGGCAGTGGTTTTATCGGTCAGCACCTGCTGGTCAATCTCAGCCGCCACGGCTACTCGCCGGTGGTGCTGATGCGGCGTATCAGCGAGTTTCCATTGCTTTGCCAGCGGGTAACCGAACTGGGTGGCAATGCGCGGATGCTGAGTGCCGTGCAAGGTGATCTGTCTCAGCCCGGGCTGGGCCTGGACGCAGCCGCACAGCGTCAGGTGGCGGGCTGTGCAACCTTGTTTCATCTGGGGGTTCAGTTCGCCTGGGGCCTGTCGCCGGCCCAGGCCCGTAAGGTGAACGTCGAGGGTGCGCAGCGGATTGCGCAACTGGCGCTGCACAACGATGCTCGGCTGCTGATGGTAGGCGGCTACATGCTGTGCAATGCGTCGCATCTGGCGCGGGTCGGTGTACATGCAAGGCAGCCGGAGCGAACCGATTGGCCAGCCGTGTATCGGCGTGTGGGCGGTTATGAAGGGAGCAAGCTGGAGGCCCACTATCGCGTGCATGCCGAGATGAGCCTTGGCGGCGGCGCACTGACCGTGGTTCATCCGGCCACGTTGTGCGGCCACACTCAAACCGGCCATATGTTGCCGGGGCAGCCGTTCGCTGAGCTGGCGCGACAGTTGAGTGAGCGGCGCTTGCGCGCAATACCGGGCTCGCCGCAGCACTGGCTGCCACTGATCAGCGTGGATTTTCTGGTGGAGCTGATCCGCCTGGCCGCCTTCGATCCGCAGATGGTCGGGCAGTCGTTATTGGCGCTGGATGCGCGCACGCCCAATCTGCATGGCCTGGTTCGAGCGCTGGCGCTAGTGCTGCAGGTTCGGCCACCGCAACGACATGTGCCAATGGCCGTGCTCAAGGCCTTGCTGGCCCTGCCAGGGCTGCCGAAGCTGCTGCAGGTCGAGCCGGAGTCGCTGGATTTCATCCAGCGAGAGCGTTTCGACCTGAGCCAGACCAACGCCTTTTTGCACCGCCATAAACGCGACTGGCCCGCTATCGAGCAAGCGATAGGGGCCAGTGCGCGCTACTTGAATGCGACGTTTTACGCCGCGTCCTGATCCTTGGCCAGGGAAGCCATGTCGATCACGAAGCGGTACTTCACGTCACTCTTGAGCATGCGCTCGTAGGCTTCGTTGATGTTCTGGATATCGATCATTTCGATGTCCGAGACGATGTTGTGCTCGGCGCAGAAGTCGAGCATTTCCTGGGTTTCGGCGATGCCACCGATCAGCGAGCCGGCCAGGCGGCGGCGCTTGAAGATCATGCCGGCGACTTCTGGCGACGGGTGCGCCGAATCCGGAATGCCGACCAGGGTCATGGTGGCGTCGCGCTTGAGCAGGCCGAGGAAGGCATCCAGGTTGTGCGGTGCAGCCACGGTGTTGAGGATGAAGTCGAAGCTGTTGGCGTGGGCCGCCATCTCGTCGGCGTTCTTCGACACCACCACTTCGGCAGCGCCCAGGCGCAGGGCGTCTTCACGCTTGTTCGGCGAGGTGGTGAACAGCACCACGTGAGCGCCCATGGCGGCGGCGATCTTCACGCCCATATGGCCGAGGCCACCGAGGCCGACGATACCCACCTTGTCGCCCGGCTTGACGTTCCACTGGCGCAGCGGCGAGTAGGTGGTGATGCCGGCGCAGAGCAGCGGCGCAACGGCGGCCAGGTTGTCGGTGTGACGGATGCGCAGCACGAACTTCTGGTCGACGACGATGGCGTCGGAGTAGCCGCCAAAGGTGTTTTCACCACCGAATACCGGGCCATTGTAGGTACCTGTGAAGCCAGCCTCGCAGTATTGCTCGAGGCCTTCGGAGCAGGACGAGCAGCTCCGGCAGCTGTCGACCATGCAGCCGACGCCGGCCAGGTCGCCGACCTTGAAGCCGGTCACGTCGCTACCGACGGCGGTGACCTTGCCGACGATCTCGTGGCCAGGCACCGAGGGGTACAGGGTGTTCTTCCACTCGTTGCGCGCGGTGTGCAGGTCGGAATGGCAGACGCCGCAGTAGAGGATGTCGATCTGCACGTCGTTGGCGCCGACGGCGCGGCGCTGGAAGCGGTAGGGCGCGAGAGGTTTGCTGGAGTCCTGGGCGGCATAGCCGAGAATGGTGGTCATGGGCAATTCCTGTCGGTTGTGAATCGGCGGCTTGTGGCCGCGGGGGGTGGATAAGCGTAGTGCAGCCCGGTGCCGGGTCGATTGCACAATCCTGTCGCTGTCTGTCCTGATCCTGTGGTTTTAGGAGGTACAGGCCGGTAGATGGTTCCCTGCCTGCATCTTGGCGGGTTCGAATCGACCTGCGCTCAGTTGCTGCGTGGGGGCCAGTAGTGGGTTTTATGGCAGGGTGATTGAACCGCAGCGCGTCGCGCCGGGCAGCGACCCTGGAGCGGAGTCGGATCGCCTAGCGACTGTTAAGGCGCGCGCGCAGCAGCGGGGTGAGCTCGTCGAACAGCGTCTGCACGGAGCGTAGCGCCAGGCAGTCGGGGCGGGTCAGCAGCCACAGGTCGGTGTCGCAAGCGACCAGTGCCTCGCTCAGGCGCTCCACGCCATTCAGGCTGCGGGCCATGAAGTCGGGCAGGGCGGCGATGCCCAGGCCGCCCTGCACCAGGGTGGCGACCGCCGACATGCTGCTGCAGCGGTAGCGTGGCACCAGGCTGGGGTGCACCTGGTGACGCCAGGCCACGGTGATGTGGTCGGGCATGGAGTCGTCCGGGGCGATCCACGGTACTGCGGTCGGCGCCTGTAGAAAGGCGTCACGGTGTTCCGGGCGGCCGCAGATGTAATAGGCGGTGTGGCCGAGTTGACGGCCGACCAGGTGCTCGGGCGGTGCGTTGGACAGGCGCAGGGCGATGTCCGCGTCGCGGCGGCTGAGATTGGCGAAGGTGTTGGTGGTGGCCAGCTCCAGGGACAGCGCCGGGTAACGGGGCATCAGCTCGGCCAGGCTGGGCAGCAGCAGGTTCTGCAGTACCGCATCGGTGCAGGTCAGGCGCACCGTGCCGCTGATGACTTTTTCGCCGTGCTGCAGGGCGATCCGCGCGGCATCCAGGGCCTGCTCGGCGCGCTCGGCCTGCTCGGCCAGGGCCTGGGCGCTCTGGGTCGGCATGTAGCCGCGGCGGCTCTTCTCGAACAGGGCGATACCGAGATTGGCCTCCAGCTTGCGGATGGCCCGGAACACCGTCGACACATCCACCTGCAACTGCTCGGCGGCCCGTGCCAGAGAGCGTCCGCGCACCAGGGCGAGCACCAGGGCGAGGTCGACGTGGCTGATCTGATATTGCGTGGGTGCAATCATCAATTGCTCTGTTGCCAGTATCGGTTGCGTGTGCGCCCACTTATACTCAAGGCGTTGCCTAGAATCAAATCCGCTAGCGGATACCCAGAATAATGAGGCGCCAAGGCTCGTGATATGTCTTGCGCGGGCGCGCCGATGCGAAAGGATGTATTTCCCATGACTTCGGTTTCCCCACGTGTTGTTCAGCTCAACGAAGCGAACACCTTTCTCAAGGAACACCCTGAGGTTCAGTACGTCGACCTGCTTATCACCGACATGAACGGCATCGTGCGTGGCAAGCGCGTCGAGCGCGCCAGCCTGCACAAGGTCTATGAAAAAGGCATCAACCTGCCGGCCTCGCTGTTCGCCCTGGACATCAACGGCTCCACCGTGGAGAGCACCGGCCTGGGCCTGGACATCGGCGACGCCGACCGTATCTGCTACCCGATCCCCGACACCCTGTGCAAGGAGCCCTGGCAGAAGCGCCCCACCGCGCAGCTGTTGATGACCATGCACGAGCTGGACGGCACGCCGTTCTTCGCCGACCCCCGTGAAGTGCTGCGCCAGGTGGTGGAAAAGTTCGACGAGCTGGGCCTGACCATTTGCGCCGCCTTCGAGCTGGAGTTCTACCTGATCGACCAGGAAAACGTGAACGGGCGGCCGCAGCCACCGCGTTCGCCGATTTCCGGCAAGCGCCCGATCTCTACCCAGGTCTACCTGATCGACGACCTCGACGAGTACGTCGACTGCCTGCAGGACATGCTCGAAGCCGCCAAGGAGCAGGATCTGCCGGCCGACGCCATCGTCAAGGAAAGTGCCCCGGCGCAGTTCGAGGTCAACCTGCATCACGTCGAAGACGCCATCAAGGCCTGCGACTACGCGGTGCTGCTCAAGCGCCTGATCAAGAACATCGCCTACGACCACGAGATGGATTCGACCTTCATGGCCAAGCCCTATCCGGGCCAGGCGGGCAACGGTCTGCACGTGCACATCTCGCTGCTCGACAAGAAGACCGGGCAGAACATCTTCGCCACCGACGACCCCGAGCAGCACGCACCGCTGCGCCATGCCATCGCCGGGATCCTCGACACCATGCCGGCGTCGATGGCCTTCCTGTGCCCGAACGTCAACTCCTACCGGCGTTTCGGTGCCCAGTTCTACGTGCCGAACGCGCCAAGCTGGGGCCTGGACAACCGCACCGTGGCGGTACGCGTGCCGACCGGCAGCAGCGACGCGATCCGCATCGAGCACCGGGTGGCCGGTGCCGATGCCAACCCGT
>Ga0209371_1000134_pt1 | contig 121747 bp, 123 predicted proteins | sample AgamicAtAmrz_FD_187165 | JGI IMG/M metagenome (GOLD analysis project Ga0209371, IMG submission 187165) | Agave microbial communities from Guanajuato, Mexico - At.Am.rz (SPAdes) (version 2) | ecosystem: Host-associated > Plants > Roots > Rhizosphere | place: Guanajato, Mexico | collected... | reverse complement strand
CAGGGCCAACGGCGACGCGATTTGGTGCAGGGCTGGATATTGCTGATGCCTTACCCGTTTACCGCAATACAGCTGCAGGAAAACTGCGGGCAGCGCTGATGCGTGGCGAATTTGAGATTAAAGGGGATGCGCAAAAATGCGTGACGGCGATGATCGCTGCTGCTGATGCTGACAGTGCGCCACTGCGCTTACCGCTTGGCAGCACTGCATATAACAATATTGAAACGGCGTTAAACATGCGGCTGGATGCACTGCGGGCAATGAAAGCCATAGCATACAGTGCAGATAGCCTGAAGAGGTAGGCAGACACCCTTGATGGGGTAACCAGTAAAATAATGACTGCGTTACCCTGTTTAAGTGTCTGATGACTGTTTCTGGCACAGAGCGGACATTAGTATCAACAATTTGATGACCTCCTTCGGCTCACCGGCTTTGCTGGCAAGCCCTGATGTGCTTGCCAGCAAAGCCGGTGGGCTCCGCCGGACCGCAGGAAGCGGGTCTAGCCCCGCTGGCTGGGGTCTGAGTGCTGCAAGCTGAGCGTGCTGACGCTCGAACGGTTGCTGTCGCGCATCGAATCAAAAGAACCCCCGTAGCCGGATTCAGAAATCTAATAGCTCCGGGGGAGCGGTGTCGAAAAAAGGAGGTTGACAATTTTTGGTGAAACTTTAACGAATCCTTAACAAATGATATATTTCGACACAATTTCAAAATTTAAAAAATTATTTTTAAGAATATTTCGCATTGTTTGTACCGCTTCGTCGGTCTTAACTTGAAGCGCCAAAATACCAAAAATTGAGGAGGATATAAGACCATACAGAATTACCAGGACTGACTACAACTGACACCTGGGAAGACGTAATGGTGTCCCTGATCGCTACCGGGCATACGGGAAGGGGAAAGATGAATGGGTGTTTATTGCAGGTATTGCCACGGGCTTTTAACGCGGAATGAATTTTTCTTATTTAATAACAGTTGTATGTTGTGTGAAGAATACAAACAGGCAGCCAGTGATGAAAGTCAGTTGCTGGTCAAATCTCCGCTATATGCCTTTCGTGCGCTGAGCTTCTATTCCAGACGTGTGCGGCACCGACTCACAGGCTATCTTCGTAACATCAATATTGTCTAACCTGATAACAAAGCACATGAGTGTCATGGGCGATTAAATATCATTTGAAGCAAAATTCCCGATTAAAAAGCAGCACATCCTTAGGCGCGATGTCCGCTATGAGCGAATAGCGGACATGCACATTTCTTGTCAGTAGACTACATCGTGCTCGTCTGACTTATTTCAACAGCAGTCGTATTCCCAGAAGGGCCATAACGCCTCCGCTGAGTTTATCTATAAACTTACGGTATTTAATGTAAGCCTGACGTGGCCCGTCAGTTGATAATAAGCATGCAACGACTGCATACCAAAGCACATCAATAACGAATGCCATTGTGGGCAGGATAATATACATAACAGGCTGAATATTTTTGCTAAGCGCTGCGGAAAAAATACTGGCAAAGACCAGTGCAGTATGGGGATTGCTGATTTGTGTCAATACGCCAGTCATGAAAGCTTTTGAGGCGCTTATTTCCTCGGTATCGGCAGAATCATTAAAACGATTTAAAGGACGACGGAACATTTTCAACGCCAGCCATAAAAGATAACAACCGCCAGCAATCTTCAGTGCTGTGTAAAGTGATGGAACCAGAGTCAGCAGGGTGTGAAGACCTGCTAACGCTATGACAGCAAAAATAAACGCACCAAAGCCCATACCGGCAGCGACAGATAAAGCCACCCGTCTCGAACCGGACATGGCCGTTCGTGCCACGAGAAGAAAGCTAACACCTGGGCTCATTGCGCCAAACAGGATAGCTACGCCAATAGCAGAAAGCGCGATCAAATCACTTGTCATTCATCTTCTCCATCATTCATCAGTGTCAGACAGCGCCTTCATTGTGCGAACTGCACACCCCATGAACTGCTGCTCCCGGTTAACAACATAACACGATGTCAATAACGTCCGCTTCTGGCACAAAGCGGACATATGCGCAGACCAGTTTTTGCTTAAAGCAAAAAGCGGCCGTCGGCATAAATACTGTCTGGTGAACTGTAACATCAGTTAAAACAGTAAGCATGTCACCGTTAGTCTTGATGACTGTACTATCAGATGATTATCGCTGGGGTTTTGACACGGGAATAAAGTGCAATCCGCCTTCTTCTGTTTCCCCCTTGCATCATTTCTGATCTCTCAAACCGGTCATCTATACTGACTACTGCAATGGGCACCTGTATACGAGGCCGGGCAAAATAAAGTGCCTGCTCTCCGCCTTATGACCATCAGAATAACCACATGAAAAAGAGTCACACCCTGAAAAGGCTACCAGCCGTATCGGCAGTAGTCGCTACCTTCAGCGCTCCTGAAAACAATTTTTAAATGAGGTGACCGTGTAAATGCGGTAATTAAAAAATGTCGTGGTTTGCCACGCGATAAGCCATTAATAATTGATAACTTTTATCAGAGAGATAACTCATGAAAATAACCGATTTTGTCTATTCCGCCTTAATTGGCCTTGTGGCCAGCTGCCGTTCCATGACGCCGATGGCGGCCATCGCCGCTGCACGCGTTAGCGGGCGTGACACATCGGGCCGTCTTTTGCTGCTGGATCGTCCGCTGTTCAAATATGGCGCGTTAGCGATGGGCATAGGAGAACTGTTTGGCGACAAGATGAAGTCAGCGCCAGACCGCACCGTATTTTTGGGCTTGTCAGCCCGTGTGGCCAGCGCAGGGATTGCGGGCGCCGCGTTGGCACCCAGTGGAGAAGAGAAAACCGGGGCAGCGATCGCTATCTCCGCCGCTGTGCCACTTGCCTATGCCACGCTGGCGACACGCAAAAAGGCCATAGCAGAGATGGGGCAGACCAGAAGCGGCCTGATTGAAGATTCGCTCATTGTTGCTCTCGGCGCCGCGGTGGTCTTCTTCGCCACACGCCCCAAACGGACTTAACGCACTCATTCGTCAATAGACGATCACGGTAGGCAATCATCAAGAGGGCGGTACTGCTTCTCACCTCAGCCGACAGGCGCGCAGCAGACCCCCCTGGCGCCACGATCCCTGCTCATGTCTGAACGCGCAAGGCGAACGGAGCGTTGAGGTCAGCGACGGCAAGGTTAGCGCCTGATAGCCAGGCGGATGAAAAAACCTAACTGACCTCTGGAGCGATCTGCTCATATTTTACGGGCGAAACACCGGCGTAGCGTGAAAAGGCAACGCTGAAAGCGCTGGCGGAACGATAGCCTACGCGCTCAGCCACTTCAGCCACTGCCAGATTTTTACTGCGCAACAGATTTTTAGCCAACGCCATGCGCCAGGTCAGCAGATAATCCATCGGCGCCACGCCGACGGCTTCCCGGAACCGCACGAAAAAGGCGGAACGTGACAGCGCTGCGGCTTTCGCCAGTTCAGCACCCGTCCAGCTATGCTCTGGCCGGGCGTGAATGGCACGGATCGCCGCTGCTATCCGCTCATCAGCTAATCCACGCATTACGCCTGGGCACGCCTGGCGGATCAGGATCGATCGCAGCGCTTCAATCAATATCAGCTCCAGCAAGCGCGTCAGAACAATATCGCGCGCCGAGCGCTGCGCGCGGCATTCATCCATCACCAGCTGCGTCAGCATCGTCAGCCGTGACTCGTCGCGAACATGAATAAACTGTGGCAACAGCGACACGATCAATCCCGCATCGGGCGAGTCGAAATGGCAATAGCCAATCAGGGTTTGCACCTCGGCGGGCTGCTGCGTGTCGCCTATCCAGAATTCGCCGGGCGCGAGCATTTGCGGCAGGGTTTCCGGCGCATCGGCTCCTGATGGTTCGACGCTGGTCATGGTGAAATCCAGCGCCGCAGGGATAAGAACGAAATCGCCCTTCATCAGGGTGACAGGCGGGTTGGCTGCTATCGTTAGCTCGCTGCAGCCCGCCAGCATCAGGCAATAGAACGGCTGGCCGGTTTCAGGACGATGTACGCGCCAGCGCCCATTAGCGCATACGCGTTTCGAGAATGTCGCCTGCGGCTGCAGCAGCGACACGATTTCAGCGAGAGGATCGATCATCTGGACTCCGGCGAATGTAATCTGGACGATGCATAGTAGTGCGTCCAGAAACCTGACTATATAGTGAACGCCAGTTTCCCTACAAGTCAGGAGTAAGAGATGAAAACGATTTTGATCACCGGTTGTTCTTCAGGCTTTGGTCATGAGACGGCGCTTTACTTCCTTGAGCGCGGCTGGAAAGTGATCGCCACGATGCGCAATCCCCGCGCCGATCTGTTTCCCGCCTCAAATCATCTGCGGCTGCTGCCGCTGGATGTCAGCAATGAGGCCAGCATCCGGCAGGCCATCGCTGAAGCGGGCGAGATTGATGTGCTGGTAAACAACGCCGGGATAGGTATGCTCGGTGCGCTAGAGGATACGCCCGTGTCCACGGCGCGTGAGGTGTTTGAGACCAATACGCTTGGCACCATCGCTATGACGCAGGCTGTGCTGCCGCAGTTTCGCGCCAGAAAAAGCGGCACGGTCATTAACGTGACTTCAACGGTCACGCTGAGACCTTTCCCGTTACTGGCTGTTTACACCGCAAGCAAAGCCGCGGTGAATGCCTTTACCGAATCGCTGGCGCTTGAGCTGCAGCCGTTCAATGTCACTGTGCGTTTGGTTCTGCCGGGCCTGGCACCGAGCACAGACTTCGGCAAAAACGCGCGCTCGCGCATGGAGCACACCCGGCTTGAGCCTTATCAACCGCTGATGGAGAGCGTGATGTCGGCAATGCAGCAGCCGCAACCGACCACTCATGCGACCGATGTTGCCAAAGCCATATGGCATGCCGCCACCGATCCCAGTGCGCCGCTGCGCCTGCCTGCGGGAGAAGATGCTATCGCGTTAGCACGCCAGTTGAGTTAACAGAAGGGTGGACGAATGCCGCAATCAGCGGCCGTTCGCCAGGGAACCAGCTGAGGCGCACCGCTTATTCAGGCTGGGCGGCGGGGACGACATAAGCCGGCACCCGCGCGCCGCCTGTTAACGCGATTCCTGCACCAGTGCCGCCACAAATTCGTGGTAGCTGTGCAGCGGGCGGCTCAGAAGCGCACAGATCTTGTCCAGGGGCTTCAGCGCCGAAATGTCGGCCGAGGCCGCAGTCGTCAGCCCCATGCTGACCGTGCTGAAATGCCTGGCCTGGCAAACGTGGAGTGAAAATGGCAATGACCCCTTAATCGGTAAGCTTAACCATCTTGAAAGCGCCCTGTAGGAATACGCCCGGACGCTTGATGAAAAGCGCGTTATTTGTATGGGTGTGGCCTGAATCATTGCGACGCGGGCTGCAGATCGCCCGCTGTCACGGTCCCATATGAGAACGATAATATGATTAAAAAAGCAGCTTTCAGGTGTGACTTAGTGTCACTTCGTGGTAAAGTGTGTGTTACTAAGTCACACACCGGAGGACATATGGCATCAACAAGACTTCGTCAGCAGGGCGGGGCCGTCGTGCTGACTATCCCGAGCGACATCGCTGCAAGAGCGGGCTGGACGGTTGGCATCGAGCTGGACGTGACCGCAGAGGGCGAATCCGTGAACATAGTACCGGTTGCGCGTGTGCCGCGCGGTCGTCGCACCGTGGCGCAGCTGCTGGCCGGTATAGATCAGCAGGAAATTCAGGGCTACAACGAAGAAACCGCTGACGGCCTGAACGATGCGCCGCAGGGCAGGGAGCTTATCTGATGGTTTCAAGGCGGGTGCCTCAGAAGGGCGAAATCTGGCACGTTAACGGCGATCCGGTGGAAGGTCGCGAGTTTAAGGGGCCACATTACTACCTGGTAATTTCCCAGCGCGAGCTGGTTGCGGCGCTGGGAACGGCGGTATGCGTGCCGGTGACAAGCGGCGGCGGCGCGTCCCGTTCGCAGGGCGTGGCTGTGTATCTGGACGGCAACAGCACGGACACAGGAAAAGTGACTGGCGTGGCGCTGTGCTATCAGCTGCGCTCGCTTGACCTGACGGCGCGCAGGGCAAGCTATGCCGCAACGGTCGAGCCACACGTTATGGATGAGATACTGTCTCTGGTGGTTGATCTCATCGATCCGCGTTAAGCAGCATTGAGCTGGATTACCAATTTGACGGAGAATCAGGAGGATATGGAGTCATGGGTTGAATCAGTAATTTAATGACTGTTGCTCTTATCGGCGGTTTAGCTTTCGGTGCGTACCATACGCATAGCGCGGAGAAGGCGGAGGAGCAGGCCTTTGAAACGGCACGGCAGACGGCACTGGATACACCCGATCCTTTTCTTGAGCTAAACAGGTTCAGGTCAGGAATCGATGGTTACGGGAAAATGACAGACGCTGCGTAAATTGCCCAAAAGCGAGATAAAAATGAGTAATGAAATTTAGATCAACGAGATAACTTACCTTACAAGTATTTCACCTCAAGAGCTTAAAGCTCAACTGGCAAATGGTCTTTTAATTACTGTGCGTCACCTGCAATATCTTGCACAGATCTGGCGTGAGCTTGAAAAACCTGGCGAAGATTTATCTGATATTAAAAGCGGTCTGGCATAATACCTACCACTAATTGCCAGTGGGAACGTACAATCTAAAGCTGTCGTTAGCTTTGCAGGAAAAAAATCACTGTTAACAGCCGTTACGGCGCTACCTTTTCACGAATAGGAAAAAATAGCTGATAATGGTTATGTAACCATTGCAGCTGATGATCGTGATATTAGTGTGCCGGTTTTATCACTGCGCGCATCAATATACAACCCTCCAAAATATTAACTTCCAGAGGGTCAGTGAGTAGCTTATTTTTTCAGTAGGTTGTAGTAACAGCAAGTGCTACACCTTCTCCTCCACCGATGCACAATGCAGCAATGCCTTTGTTTAGTTGGTTTCGTTTCATGTAATGGATCAATGTTACTAAAATACGGCATCCTGATGCTCCTATTGCATGGCCAAGGGCAATAGCGCCGCCTGATGGGTTAACTTTTTCAGGATGCACTCCAACTGAATTCAGTACTGCCAGCGCTTGCGCTGCAAAGGCTTCATTAGATTCAAGAACGTCAATCTCAGAAGCCTTCCAGTTCTGCTTCCTAAGGCATTTCTGGATAGCTTGTATAGGCGCAGCTCCCATAATATCCGGCGAAATACCTGTGTTGCTGAAATTACCCAGACTGGCTATGACAGGTAAATTAAGTTGCAAAGCTTTTTCTCTACTGCAAAGGAGAATTGCTGCTGCTCCGTCATTCAGGGGGGAAGAATTACCTGCTGTAACGCTACCATTTTTTTGGAAAACTGGATTCAAAGAGGATAATTTATTCAGGCTGGTTACTCTGATCCCTTCATCTTTATCAAAAAATACACTTTCTTTTCCCCTTTGTAGACATTCAACAGGGACGATTTCGTCATTAAAAAAACCGCTACGTTGAGCTGAATTTGCACGTTGATGGGATTGCATAGCAAACTCATCCTGTTGACTTCGTGTGATACCATATTTTTGAGCGACGTTTTCCGCAGTAATACCCATATGAATATTATAGTAAGCATCCCAGAGACCATCATGAATAAGAGAGTCTTTGATCTCACTATGTCCCAGTCTTTGTCCCGTACGGAAATTTGTATGAATGTGGGGGGCAAGTGACATGTTTTCCTGTCCCCCGGCGATGATCATTTCCGCATCTCCACACTGGATAGCCTGCATAGCGAGATGCACCGCTTTAAGCCCGGAGCCGCACACTTTGTTTATAGTTAGTGCATTAACTGATACAGGTAACCCTGCGAGCAATGCAGACTGGCGAGCCGGGTTTTGACCAGAGCCTGCAGTTAAAACCTGCCCCATAATGACCTGTTCAACCTCATCAACAGGAATATTATTTTCTTCGATTAATGATCTGATAACCGATGCACCTAAAGTGGTAGCTGGCAGATTAGCCAGCGATCCCTGAAAACTACCGATTGCAGTTCTTTTAGCTGCAACAACAACGACTTCTTTCATAAAATTTTCCTTATATCAATGAGATGATTACTTATTCACAATTATAATATCTGATATAGTTAGATATTGCTTATACAGGGCAGTAATTACTTCATAAAAAATCTAAATTATTTTAAATTTCTTATGAATAATATGTATTCGCTCTGATATCATTATTTAATTTTTTAATGGCGATAGCTGATAATATCCCATTTTTTACTTGAGGCGTAATCTGCAAGCGGTGACAAACCGCCAACACATACTGGATTACCGGTTACAGACAACATTGGTATGTCAGAGATATCGTCTCCATAGCTAAAACAATTATCAGGTGCGATACCAGTCTGATGGAGATATGAGAGTACAGCTTCCTTCTTACCCTCACCTATTGTCTGAGGAGAACCAATATATCCTGTCAGTACACCATTATTGTGCAGAAGTGTGGTACAAAGAATCGTATCCACTTCAAGTCGTTCAGCCAGTGGACTTAACAAAGGAAGCATAGAACCTGAGACAAAAACAGTCTCATAGCCGTTTTTTTTATGTTCATTTAATGCGGTAATTGTACCATTAATAAATAAACTAGAGTCACTAAAAAATTGCGAGAACCATTTTTTACCAGCAATATTCAACTCTTCTATATCGATTCCCTGAAATTGAAGATAGTACATCTTATTCAGTTCTTCACGACAGGTCCTTTGTTGTAATGCGTTCGAGAAACTTTTAGTAAATTGATGGTATTCATGATGTGCGGATTTTACATCACACCAGTATTTGTAAAAATGAAACATACTCTTTATTTTGATGAGAGTATTGTCAACATCAAAAAAGGCTACGGCTGATTTCATATCATAACTCCATTAATTAATATTCAAATCCATGCTTAGGCCACTGTAGTGAATTCACCGAATCCTGATACTTTTAGTTTTAAATGGGCGTGAATATCTCCTCCCAGGCCATGTAAGCCGATTGCGCCACCATAACTCTGTTGGCTACTCATAAAGAGCACGACGACATTGATAATTCTGTTACTGTATTCAGACTTTGGCGGAAAAGGATCCGGAAGTTCAGCCCAATATTCTGCATTCCCGTTTGTGTCAGTGACAAATACATTAGGAATACCAAGTGGGCCTGGCCGACTTGGATCGTTTACAGCCAGATCTTTTTCACGAAGACTCATTACAGTGTAAATACTGTGGGGAACGAGTTTTGTGAAGGTGAAGTTAAAGATTGCGCTCTTTTTATCGTCTGAGAGAGTAACCGCCAGTTCTCCACTCGCCCTGAGCCAGCCAGCTAAAGTTATTGCTGGTAATTTTCTTCGTCCATCAGATTTCCGGTAATCTGCAATATAACCCTCATGTAGAGGGAGCTGTTCCCTGACCACTGTAGAAGCTTCAGGACATTGTTCAGGCGCAAACAACATCGGATAATTGTTTGAGGGCAGAGGTAACGGTAGTGTATGAAGAACGATTTTTTCCAGTGACTGTTCTGCAGCATCTCCCAGTTCTTTTACGATGGTGTATGGCAGAACTTGTCCATACGATGGAAGTGGACTTTTACTGCTAACAATAGCTGCTCCCCAGGTTGTTTCCGTTTCACGTATGATCTGACCGATGACGATAAAGTTTCCGTCGGCGTCCATAACCTCTGCAGGGGGGTATAATGGCCCCTGCGTGGTTACGGCCAGCCGGTAGTTCTGGCCGTGCATTGTCATTGTAGGTAATCCATCCGTGAGCTGTTCAGAACACTGTTGAGTGCTATTCCTGCCAGATCTGATTCCTTTGAGCTGATAATCTCGGAAGGGTAGACAGTGAAACGTACTGACATACTGGAGCACAATTTTCCATTCTGAATGACATTGATAATGGCGTTAAACCGGGCCCTCCGGTCATTTATATCCTTTTCCGTCACTTCGTAATGTATTGTTGCAGGCAGCGGAAACATGAAGTTATTAAAACTAATGTTCATATTATTGATTACATAATACGAATTGCCTCTGTTTACAGTCATGAAAAATTCTTCAGTTACTGCAATGAATGCCTGCCGACTCGCCTCCACCAGAATCATTCCTTGAACATGCTGACCTGTCTGATGATCTGACATGAGCTCACTGTTCTCGTTAATAATAAAGGGAAGTGAAAACATACTGTCACTTATCTGGCTACATGACCCAATAAGTGTATTGTTTCTCAACTTTTTATGGGAGTAACTATTCCTTTTTTCGGATGCAAAACTTACAAGACTACTGAGGTTGATTTTTTCATTTGTGCTGCGGTTCTCAAAAATTGTACTGAGAGTCCTTGCAGATCCCTTGTCCGGGAATAAATTCAGTATTATCAATAATAATATTTGAAGGGATCTTTGTCAGCATTTCTAGCTGGGCAACAGTGACAACATTTTCATGTTGTGTAAAATTTACAAACTTATCTCCTACAACCATTATTTTCCTGGTCATCTTATTTTCCTTTTATTAATGGTTGATGGCTCGATAAATACGTGTGTACAATCCGCCGTTCGAATCAGTAATGTAATTATCTGCTTCGCGAATAATTTTCTTGTAACGTTCATTGGTAAACGCTTCGACATATACATCTTTATCAACATCAAAAGCCGATACAAACATCACTCCCGGATGGCCACTGATAAGTGAATGGTATGACTCGAAGCTTGCGATATTTTCTTTATTATCATGAACGACTTTAAAGATGGTTTCCGCGCGCCAGGCACGATATGCTTCATATTTTTCAGGTGGCACTTCAACATGTCGTAACTGCATGTATCGGGTTCCTGGGAGAACATTTTTGTTTGGGATGGGGGCCTCGACAAATTTTACAATTTCACGACAGATGTCTCCTGACAAATATGGTGAGAATGATTTAAAGTCAGATTCCAGGAGTTCCTCATCCTTACAAATTTCGTAAAGATCATTATATGCTCTTAATTCAACAATCTCCTCTGTATCGAGTTCTTCTGAAAGATAGAATTGTTTACTCCCCTGAATTCGTGGGATACTTTTGATATCGTTGAAATCAACGCCGTTTTTGAGCGGGTAAGTAGAAATTAAAATATATTTAGCAGACATAATATTACTCCGTTAGAGGAAGTTGGTTTGTTTAAAGTATCGATTAGTTTTAGAAAATACTACGCCAAAACTTGCTTTTTTAATAAGCCTGATAATTGACCTTGTCCAAGTAGCACACCAAAGATGGTGATAACTGAACCAATTATCTGAATGCTACCTGGTACTGTACCTGACATTATCTGTACAAGAATGGCAAACAGTGGAACAAAATTGAAGAACACTGATGTTTTGCCCGGACCCCGGATAGAAATACCAATTACCCAGAATAAATAGGCGAGAACAGAGCCTGCAATTCCCATATACAACCCCGCCAGATGACTCGCCATTGTTGCTGTGGTGATCAAACTGAAAGGCTGCTCATACATAAAGGCTATTGCTGTAAGGAGCAACGCACCGAAGAACATTGTCCAGGCAGAGGTTTCCAGTGGCGTCGATTCCGTCACCATTGCCCGGGTTCCAACAGTATATACAGACCAGCCGAGACTACCGACAAAAATAATAATATCGCCGTAAGAAAAATTTAATCTTCCTCCTGTTAGTATTTCTCCATTTGATATCACCATTGATACTCCAAATAAGCTTACGAGCATGCCTAGAATTCTTATTAATTGTGGAATTCTTTTGTTAATTATTGCCTCAAGTAAATTAGCTGAAATAGGCGTTGTAGCCATAATCAACGCCGCTGTAACCGGACTGGATGTCTGTAAGCCAACAAAAAGCGCGCCGTTAAACCCCGCCACACCAATAGCACCGAGAAAGATAAATGCCACGATATTCTTTTTTAGCGCATTGTATGTAACTAATTTTTTAAACGACATGTAAATGAAAATTGCTATCACTGCTATCAGAAAACGTTCAGCTGATGCAGACCATGGTTGCATAGTAGATATTGCCACTCTGGTAGCCTGAAAATTGGAGCCCCAGAAAAAAGTTGCCAATAATGTTAATAATGCTGCATTTTTCGAAGAAATATTCATTTAATTTTAATCCTCATTATTCTGATACCACAAGGGGGCATCGAGTCGCATTGAAGATACGCATCCTGTAGATGGCATATTAAGTACAAAACAGACCGCAACTGATACATCGTCGGGCGTAAGCATTTTTTTAAGTTGCTCAACTGGAAAATCTCCCTTGGGGCCTAAATTTCTGCGAAATCCGGTATCCACTTTATCAACTTGCAATGCTGTTACTCTGATATTTCGTTTAAATGCCCAATTACGGAGTCCACCTGTGTATCCCTCAACAGCAAATTTTGAAGCTGAATATGTAAGAAGATTCGGGTTGTAATCCGTACCCCATATTGAGGAAATATTAATAATATCAGCCCGAGCAGATTTCTTAAGATGAGGCAGTGCCAGTTGGGTTAATCTGAAAATTCCCCGGACGTTAACGTTAAATGTTTCATCCCATTCATCTACGTCAGCTGTTACAGGATCCCCACCATAACAAACTCCCGCGGCATTAATAAGCGTGTCAATATTACCAAAAATTTTAATTGTTTCGTTAATGACTTCCCGACAACTTAGGTCATCACGCAAATCAAGTTTCAGTTTGAGTAAGGACGGGTGAGAGCCTGAAAAAGCACTGAAATTAATATCAGCAGCTGCAACCTTATGCCCTTCTTTAAGCAAATTTTTCACAATAGCTGCGCCTATTCCACCGCCACCGCCTGTTACCAAAACATTTCTTTTAAAAGTCATTTGTATTATCTGCCTTATCATATTAAGAGATATTATTTGTTGGTAATTACAAGTAGTTACTAATTGCCTTTTGTTCGGATGGTTAAAAGCATTATATGCTGCAGTGTTATCTTCGCTACACTTGTTGTTCTATGCATGTATAATAGGTGTACACTTGGTGACATGAAAATAGATAAATATGGAAAGCAATTTTTCATTTGTGGAAAATACAATTTCCAGAAAGCTTATCTGGGATGATATTCATATATTTTTGGCCGTTGCCCATTCAGGGACTTTAGGGAATGCTGCAAAGGCTCTTGGATTGGGTATAGCGACAGTGGGCCGTAGGGTTGAGCGACTTGAGGAATCACTTGGGCAGCGACTTTTCGTTCATCATCAGTCGGGTTATAAATTGACTGCTGAGGGTAAAGCTCTCTTGCCTCAGGCAGAAATGATTGAAGCATCTATGGTAAGCCTTTTTTCCCGAGCTACAGAACCAAAAGAAATTGCTGGATCTGTACGCCTTGCGACCACGGATATGCTGGCCAATGAACTTATTTTACCTGCGCTATATCAGTTGCAGGAGAATTATGCATACCTGAATCTGGAAATAGTTACTGACAGTAAAATCGTTAATATTCATCAGGTTGATGCTGATATTGCATTGCGGCTAGTGAAACCAGAGCGGGGCAATGTCACTGTCAGGAGGCTGGGGGTGATGGGATTCGGACTTTATGGCAGTAAAGAGTTTATTGATAACAATAAATTCGCATCACAGGAAGAACTTTATACACAGGGACGCTTTATCGGCTGGACAAAACAACAGTCACATCTGCCAACGGCAAAATGGCTTAAGGTTAAACTCGATGGTAAGCCTCTCATTTTGCAAACCTCCTCCCTGGCCTCTCATGTCGCAGCAGTGGATGCCGGTGCTGGTATTGCCTTGCTCCCTCATTTTGTGGCTAATCGCCGTGGCTTAGTCTGTCTGGATATCCCCTCTGATATCGACTATCCGCTCTGGCTAGTGACCCACTCTGATTTGTCTCATACCCCTCGTGTGCGGGCCGTTTCTGAGTTTCTTACGAAACTGGTTCATTCGAATGCAGACATCCTTGCTTTTCCTGTCTCTTATTACGAAGGCTGGACTCAGACAGGCAATGAACTTGGTACCTGAAATCCAAATGTGCGTGCCTGTATGGTCCATAAGCTGAGAAATGGCGTACTTAATGCAGCCAGGAATCGCTTAATTCATATCACTGATGCTTCCCTTAACCCGTCGATGTCACCGACACAGGCGACAAAAAGGCCATGCATGGCCAGGGAGGCATCTTTAACTTTAGCGCTCTTTTTTTCTTCGTTTAGGGGAGAGGACTGATGCGCCGTCGCCGGCAGCCCGTCCTGCATGTCGTGAACTTCTTTTAGTATTTCAAACTGTTGATCTTTAACCAGGCATAATCATATAAACCTTACATTGTTAGTATTTTTCAGTTGTGTCACATCCAGTATGCGAAAAGGTTTATACCTGTTTTTTGATTTTACATAATTTTATGATGGGCTCACCCTCGATGAGGCCCTCACCGTATTTCTGACGCATGCAAACCATTTCCCTTACCTTTTTCTACATCTATAACCCTGAAAAACTGCCCAGATGATTTCACTGCAGTTGCAAGGCTATGCGCTGTTAACTTATCTCTGCAGATTAATACATTCCGATGTTGGCAACTTCCGCCTCTGGCACAAAGCGGACACCGTTCTCTACCCGTTACTGGCCTTTTTCGCATCCTGCCCGCAGACACCCACTTCGCTCATCACCTGCGTAACCCGATTACTCCTGCGCTCGCTCAAACGTGGCGATCACCCGGTCGATATGCTGCTTCATCGCAGTCCTTGCCGCCTTGCCGTCGCGTTTCTCCAGCGCGGAGAGGATCTTAAGATGCTCGGTCTCCGACGCCAGCGGCATATCGCCTGGCGTATAGTGCGCCTGTAACATGCGGAACATACTGCCGTAGCGATGGCCGAGCAGGTGGCCGATGATAAAACCATAGGCGGGATTGCCGCTCGCCTGGGCGATGCGAATATGGAATAAACGGTCACCGGGATGGGTGCGCGACTGCGCGCGGTTATCTTCGCAGTTTTGTAGATACGCCGCGCGGATCAGCGCCAGCTCTTCGTCGCTGGCATGCACGGCGGCCAGCGCGGCGGCCTCCGGCTCAATCAGGCGTCGCGCCTGCAATAGAGAAAACGGCGGCAGCTCGGTGGAAAAATCGAGCCGGATGCCCAGCTCATCGTCTGGCTCACTCCACTGATCGCGCCCGGCCTGCATCATCACCGGCTCCTGCGTGCTGGCGCGCGCTTTGACAATCACGCCATTGCCGACTTTCACATCCACCAGCCCGATAACCTCCAGCGCGATTAACGCTTCACGCACCGAGGCGCGACTTACCTGCAGCTGCTCAGCTAACTCCCGCTCCGCTGGCAGGCGACTGCCGGGAGGAAATTCGTTGTTGTCGATAAGCTTGATTAACTGGTCAGCTATTTGTCTGTAAAGCCTGGGGTTTTCCATCTTTTTTATCGGCATGGCACAGCTACCTGTCTAAATAAATTCAGTGACCCGCTGCACAAATAATCGACAGGGCACTTGTCAATGTTACGCAATTGTCAATAAAACGTAATGCGTCAGCGAAAAAGTAGCCAGCGTTATTTTGTACACCCGGAAGGGAAAAATGCCTCTCCATTGGCCTGACCATTAGATCTTTGTACCAGAGGATATGCAATGAATTTACACGGAAAACGCGTATTAATCACCGCCGCCGGACAGGGTATTGGGCTGGCCAGCGCACGCTACTTTGCCCGGCTGGGTGCAGAGGTCATCGCCAGCGATATCAACCTTGCCGCGTTGCAGGATCTGCCTGGCATCCGCGCCTGTCGGCTGGACGTTACCGATCGCCAGGCAATTAGCGCGGCGGCGCAGGAGCTGGGCACGATCGACGTGCTGTTCAACTGCGCAGGCGTAGTGCACAGCGGCAGCCTGCTGGCGTGCAGCGAAAAGGAGTGGCAGCTCGCGCTCGATCTTAACGTCACGGCGATGTTTCACATGATCCAGGCGTTTCTGCCCGCCATGCTGCAGCAGCAAAAAGGCTCGATTATCAACATGTCTTCGGTGGCCTCCAGCGTGAAAGGGGTGGCGAACCGCTTCGCCTATAGCGCGACCAAGGCGGCGGTGATCGGCCTGACGCGCTCGGTGGCGGCGGACTACATCGGCGATGGCATCCGCTGCAATGCTATCTGCCCCGGCACGGTCGATTCGCCGTCGCTGCGCCAGCGCATCGCCGCGCAGGCGGAAGCAGAAGGGCGCTCGGAAGGGGAAGTCTATGACGCCTTTGTCGCGCGTCAGCCCATTGGCCGTATCGGCACGCCAGAGGAGATTGCCTGTCTGGCGGCCTACCTGGCGTCCGATGCCAGCGCCTACACCACCGGTACCGCACAGATTATCGACGGCGGCTGGAGCAACTAACAGGAGTGGAAAAATGAAATTATTACGTGTGGGCGAGCCGGGCAACGAGCGTCCGGCCATGCTGGATGCGCAGGGTGAACTGCGCGATCTGTCGCACTATATCGATGACATCGCAGGCGAGGCGCTGCTGCCATCCTCGCTCGACAGGCTACGCGAGCTCCCGCTCAGCGAGCTGCCCAAAATCAGCGGGCAGCCGCGCACGGGTGCCTGCGTCGGTCGGATCGGCAAGTTTATCTGCATCGGCCTGAACTATGCCGATCACGCCGCCGAGACCGGCGCCGCGATCCCACAGGAGCCGGTGGTCTTCGGCAAATGGACCAGCGCGGTCGTCGGCCCCAACGATGCAGTGCGCATTCCGCGCGGCTCGGTGAAAACCGACTGGGAAGTCGAGCTGGGCGTGGTGATCGGCAAAGGCGGCAGCTATATCGATGAAGCGGACGCGCTGTCGCACGTCGCAGGCTACTGCGTGGTCAACGACGTCTCGGAGCGCGAATATCAGATCGAGCGCGGCGGCACCTGGGACAAAGGCAAAGGCTGCGACACCTTTGGCCCCATTGGCCCCTGGCTGGTGACCGCCGATGAGATCGCCGATCCGCAGCAGCTCGATCTCTGGCTGGAGGTTGACGGCAAACGCTATCAGAACGGCAACACCCGCACCATGATCTTCAGCGTCGCGCACATCATCAGCTATCTCAGCCGCTTTATGAGCCTGCATCCGGGCGACGTCATCTCTACCGGCACGCCGCCGGGCGTCGGCATGGGGCAGAAACCGCCAGTCTACCTGCGTCCAGGCCAGGTTATCCGGTTAGGCATTGCCGGACTGGGCGAGCAGCGGCAGATCACCGAGGGCAGCGAAGCATGACCAGACTGATTTCACTGCGCGTCGAAGATATCCGCTTTCCCACCTCCGCGCACCTCGACGGGTCGGATGCGATGAACCCCGACCCGGATTACTCTGCCGCCTACGTCATCATCGAAACTGATAACGCGGCGATCAGCGGGCACGGCCTTACCTTTACCATCGGGCGCGGCAATGAAATCTGCTGCGCGGCGATCCGCGCGCTGGAACACCTGATCGTCGGCCGTCAGCTGGAGGCAATCACCGCCGATATGGGGCAGTTCTGGCGCGATATCACCAGCGACAGCCAGCTGCGCTGGATCGGCCCCGATAAAGGCGCCATTCATCTGGCGACCGGCGCGGTGGTCAACGCGGTGTGGGATCTGTGGGCGAAGTCAGAAGAGAAACCGCTTTGGCGGCTGGTGGCTGATATGTCGCCCCAGGAGATGGTGCGCTGCATCGATTTTCGCTACCTCACCGACTGCATTACGCCGGAAGAGGCGCTCGCCTTGCTGACGGCGCAGCAGCCGGGCAAAGAGGAGCGCATCCGTCAGCTTGAGCAGCACGGCTACCCCTGCTACACCACCTCAGCGGGCTGGCTCGGCTACGACGACGACAAGCTGCGCCGTCTCTGCCAGCAGGCGGTCAATGCCGGTTTCTCCCATATCAAACTCAAGGTGGGGCGCGATCTGGAAGATGATATTCGCCGCGTGCGTATTGCGCGCGAGGTGCTGGGGCCGGATCGCCAGCTGATGATCGACGCCAACCAGGTATGGGAAGTCAATGACGCCATCGACTGGGTGCAGCAGCTGGCGTTCGCGCGGCCCTGGTTTATCGAAGAGCCGACCAGCCCGGACGATATCGAAGGCCACCGCAAGATTCGCCAGGGCGTTGCGCCGGTCAAAGTCGCTACCGGCGAGATGTGCCAGAACCGCATCATCTTTAAACAACTGATGATGCGCGAGGCGATCGACGTGGTGCAGATCGATGCCTGTCGCCTTGGCGGCGTCAACGAAGTGCTGGCGGTGATGCTGATGGCGGCGAAATATCAGCTGCCGGTCTGTCCGCATGCTGGCGGCGTGGGGCTGTGTGAATACGTGCAGCACCTGTCGATGATTGACTTTGTCTGCATTGCCGGCAGCCATGAGGGCCGGGTAATCGAGTATGTCGATCATCTGCACGAACATTTCCTGCATCCGTGCGAGATCCGCGGCGCCGCCTATATGCCGCCGACCGCGCCCGGCTTCTCTATCGAGATGGTTCCCGCGTCGCGCGAGACATATCGCTACCGTGGAGAGAGAGGCTGAGATGCGCATCGACGCTCATCACCATTACTGGCGCTACGACGCGGCGAGCTATCCCTGGATCGCCGATAACATGACGCGCCTGCAAGGGGATTATCTGCCGCCCGATCTGGCACCGCTGCTGGCGCAACACCAACTGGAAGGCTCGATTGTGGTACAGGCGCGGCAGTGCGCGTCGGAAACGCAGCAGCTGTTGCAGTGGGCGCAAGCGCTGCCAGCCACGCAGGTGGTGGGCTGGATCGACATCACTGCGGCGGATCTGGCAACGCAGCTGGCGGCGCTTCACCATCCGCGGCTGCGGGGATTTCGGCACCTGGTGCAGGATGAACCCGATCCCGCTGGCTGGCTACGGCAGCCGCGCGTGGCGGCGGGTATGCGGCAGCTACAGGCGCAGGATTACGCGTGGGAAATGCTGGTGACCTGGCGTCATCTGGCCGATGCCACGCAGCTTGCCGCGCGGCACGATCGCCACTGGCTGGTGCTCGACCATCTCGGGAAGCCAGATATCGCGCGCGGCGCGCAGGCCTGGGGCGAGCAGGTTGCGGAACTGGCCGCAATGCCGCACGTGGTCTGCAAGCTGTCCGGGCTGGTGACCGAGGCGCCCCACGGGCAGTGGAGCCGGGCGCAGCTGCGGCCCTTTATCGACGAGGCGCTGGCGCGTTTCGGGCCACAGCGGCTGATGTTCGGCTCAGACTGGCCGGTCTGCCTGCTGGCAGCGGAGTATCACACGGTGGCGCAGCTGGTTGACGAGGCGATAGCCGGTCTGTCCGCCAGCGAACAGCGCGCCATCTGGGGCGACACGGCCGCACAGGTGTATGGCCTGACAGGAGAGAACAATGAATCTGTTTTTGCAGGATAACGTGGTTATCGTCACCGGCGGCGGATCGGGCATCGGCGCTGCTATCTCTCACCTGCTGGCGGAAGAGGGCGCGATTCCGGCTATCGTCACCAACGCGCAGCCGGATGAGATGTGGCTGGCCGCGCTGCGCGAGCGGCAGCCGCAAACCGAGGTGGTGATTGCCGACCTCTGCGACGAGCAGCAGTGCCAGCGCGCGGTTGAAACGGTGCAGCAGCGGTTCGGGCGCATCGACGGGCTGGTGAACAACGCGGGCGTCAACGACGGCGTCGGGCTGGAAGCGGGGCGCAGCGCCTTTGTCGCTTCGCTGGAAAAGAACCTGCTGCACTATTACCAGATGACGCACCTCTGCCAGCGCGCGCTGGAAAAGAGCCGCGGCGCCATCGTCAATATCGCCTCAAAAACCGCGCTGAGCGGGCAGGGCGGCACCAGCGGCTACTGCGCCGCGAAAGGGGCGATTCTGGCACTGACGCGAGAGTGGGCGGTGTCGCTGCGGCACAGCGGCGTGCGGGTGAACGCCGTGGTGCCTGCTGAAGTGATGACACCGCTCTATGAGCGCTGGATCGGCACCCTGGCCGATCCGCAGGGCGAACTGGCGAAGATTACCCAGCGTATCCCGCTCGGCCAGCGTATGACCACGCCGGAGGAGATCGCCAACACGGCGGTATTTTTGCTCTCGTCGCGCGCCTCGCATACCACTGGCGAGTGGCTGAGCGTCGATGGCGGCTATCTGCATCTCGATCGGGCGCTGTTATGAGCGGCGCAACGGCGCGCTACGGTCTGGCGCTGGATCTGGCGGACGAGGCGGACAAGATCGCCGAATACCAGCGTCTGCATCAGCGTATCTGGCCGGAGGTGGCGCAGCATTTGCGCCAGCACGGCGTCGTCAATATGGAGATATACCGGCTGGGCACGCGACTTTTTATGGTGATGGAGGTGAACGAATGTTTCAACGCGCAGGATTTTGCTCAGGCTTCTGAACAGGATCCGCACATTCAGCGCTGGGAGGCGCTGATGTGGCAGTTTCAACGGCCAACGCCCTGGACGCCCGCAGGAGAAAAATGGGTGGAGATGGCGCGAATATTCTCTTTGCAGGACCAATAACAACACTTACCGACTCTAGGCTACGAGGATAGAACCATGGCAATACAACGCGTTGAGACGCCGGAAAATATCGGCGTCGGGGGATCTATTAGCCTGCGCTGGGCGTTCATGCTGATCACCACCCTGTTTTTTATGTGGGGCGTCTCTTACGGCCTGCTGGATGTGCTCAATAAACACTTCCAGGAAACCTTAAGCGTCACCAAAGCGCAATCGGGATTACTACAGGCGGCCTATTTCGGTGCCTATTTTATCGTGGCGCTGCCAGCCGGATATTTTATGCGTCGTCATGGCTATAAGGCCGGCATCCTGGCCGGACTCTCGCTGTATGCCGTTGGCGCGCTGCTGTTTGTACCGGCGGCAATGGTCAATAATTTCTCCGTCTTCCTGTTTGCGCTGTTCGTGCTGGCTTGCGGGCTGGGCTGCCTTGAGACCGCCGCCAACCCCTATGCCACCGTGCTGGGCGATCCCAACGGCGCGGAACGCCGTCTCAATCTGGCGCAATCCTTTAACGGGCTGGGGCAGTTTGTCGGACCGATGATCGGGGGCTCGCTGTTCTTCACCCACGCCACGCAGGATGCGGCGCAGGAGAGCGTTAAAACCACCTATGTAGTGATTGCCTTTGTGGTCATTGCCATTGCGTGGTTATTCAAGCGCACCGCCTTGCCCGATATTCGCGAGGCCGCCAGCGAACATGCGCAGCAGCCTGGCACCACCTTATGGCAGCAAAAACATTTTGTCGGCGGCGTGATTGCGCAGTTCTTTTATGTTGCAGCGCAGGTTGGCGTGGGGGCCTTCTTTATTAACTACGCTACCGAGCACTGGCACGGCGTGACCAACCAGAGCGCCTCTTATATGCTTTCGGTCGCGATGATCTGCTTTATGCTGGGCCGTTTCTTTTCCACCTGGCTGATGGGCAGAGTCAAACCGGCCGCGATGCTGGCGGCCTATGCGCTGATTAATATTGTTCTTTGCGCCGTGGTGATGCTGGGCGCAGGCGATGTCTCTGTGGTGGCGCTGATCGCTATCTTCTTTTTTATGTCCACCATGTTCCCGACCATCTTTGCGATGGGGGTAAAAAACCTCGGGCCATCCACCAAGCAGGCCAGCTCGTTTATGATCATGGCGATTGTAGGCGGCGCCATTATGCCCTATTTCATGGGGCTGATCTCCGACCATGTCAGCACCGCCGTGGCATACGGCCTGCCGCTGCTCTGCTTTGGCGTGGTGCTGATTTATGCCCTGAAGCAGCGCAGAGCGTCATAAAGGATGGGCGATCCTGCGGGATCGCCCTGTTTAATTTAATGAGCCAGTGGGTCCGCTGCCTTATTTTGCATAGGTCGTGTTCGGAAAGCCAAGGCGGGCTGATGCAGCACTTAAGTGACAGGATTATCAATGCTTAACCTGTCTGGACTGATATATTTCATCTTGCTGAGCTGTGGTGGCGCAGCCTGACATTTCATGGATTTATGACGTAAACATAATAACTGCCTTCATCAGTAAGAAAGCGTTAACTCCATGCGCATGTCTGCTTCCGCATATTTATTGCCGGTTAAGGCCACCTCGACGAACCCACAGCGGCGATACAGATTTACAGCGGGTACCAGAACGTCCGTTGTAAAAAGGATGATTTTTTTTGCCTGGCTTACCTCAGCAAAAGCAATACAGCGTTCCATCAGCCGCTGGCCTATTCTCAGCCCTTTGTATTTTTCCGTAACGGCCAGCTTAGCCAGTTCGAAGATACCCTCATCAAGTGGGATCATCGCAACCGTGCCAACTGTTTCGTTATCCACCCGGGCAAAGAAAATCGTACCTCCACGGGAGACGATGTGACGTTCAGGGTCGTGGAGAATTTCAAGGTCAATCGGCTCTACCTCAACATATTTCTCAAGCCATTCAATGGATAACGAAATGAAATCCTCATGGTATTTCTCATGCCATTCTTCAATAGTCACTTCCTGCATGGCGTCACCCGTTTTTGAACCCGTTATCTGGACTGATTTTGCCATAACAGACTGACCCACTGCTTCCTGAAAATGACAGGAATAGCTTTTGTTCTGTAACCTCCTGATATAAAAATGTCTCTCTTCCGCTGCATCAGCAAAATTTCTTTCAGAGGTTCCGCCATATGGTCAAAAAGACCACTCAGGAGCAGCGCCGCGAACTGGGCGCATTTCTTATCAGCCGCCGGGCGAGACTGGATCCCGAAGAATTCGGCATGCCAAAGGGCACGCGCCGAACGCCGGGATTGCGGCGTGAAGAAGTTGCCATGCTGGCCGGGGTGAGCGTCAGCTGGTACACCTGGCTGGAGCAGGGGCGCGAAATCAAACCTTCGTCAGAGGCGCTGCAGCGTATTGCAAAAGTACTCAGACTAAACCGGGTTGAGTCATCTCATCTTTTTGCCCTCTCACCGCGGGAGGAGCCGGTTCCCCGCCAGGTGGATACGGGTGTCAGCGACGGGCTCGAAATGCTGGTTCGCGCCATCAATCCTGTCCCTGCCTATGTGCGTAACGCCCGGCTGGATATTCTCGCCTGGAACGATGCCATCGCCGATCTGTTCATTGATTACGGTTCACTGCAGCCGCACGAGCGAAATACACTGCGCCTGCTGTTCCTCTACCAGCCTTACCGTACGCTGATACTGGACTGGGAGCAGATGGCGCGAGGAATGATTTCCGTGTTCCGTGCATCGCGCGCGCATGCGCAGGACAAAGCGCCATTCGACGCCCTGATCGATGAACTGAGCGGGCAGTCATCTGAATTCAGAGAATGGTGGCAGGATACTGATGTGCTTGGCATGAGTGAGGGAAGTAAAAGGCTGGCACATCCTGCCTCAGGACACATTGAGTTTACCTATGTCGCCCTGACGCCAGAAGGCAGACCCGATCTCTCTCTTGTGACCTACATCCCCAGACACGTTGCCAGTGACCAACAGTAATAGGATAACAAGACGCCTTCCTGAGACTTTCAGGCACGCCTAAGATGGATTTCAGACAGCACAACCGCGCTGCATCAATCACTCAGGAGGCTTCAAAATGACATCTCAACTTGCTAATCCAGCTTCATCTGACATCACGTATGCGATATCACGCAATCCGGCCACGGATGAGCTTATCGCCCGCTATGCCTACCAGAACGCAGAAGAAGTGGAAGCGTTGCTGGAACAGAATGCGGCCGCGTTTCGCCTGTGGCGCGCTACCCCTTTACGCGAACGCGTTGCGGCTTACCGTCGTCTGTCGCAAATTCTGCGCGAGCGCTCTGATTTACTGGCGGGTTTGATCACCGCTGAGATGGGCAAAACTTTCTCAGCGGCCCGTGCGGAAGTGGAGAAATGTGCGGCTACGTTAGACTGGATTGCCGACAACGGCCCGGCGGTGCTGGCAGACGAGCCGGTGTCCGTCGATAACGGTGACCAGGTATATGTCTCTTATCTGCCGGTGGGGTCAATCCTGGCGGTGATGCCGTGGAACTTCCCGCTGTGGCAGGTTATCCGGGCATCTGGCCCCATCATGCTCTCCGGCAACGGCTTTATTCTCAAGCATGCCCCTAACGTTATGGGCTCGGCCTATGCCCTGCAGGATGCTTATGAAAGCGCAGGTTTTCCGGCAGGTCTGTTTGCCAACCTGGTGACGGACAATGATACGGTGGCCCGGGTCATTGAAGATGACCGCGTCGCCGCCATCACCCTCACGGGAAGCATGCGCGCGGGATCTGCCGTAGCGGCCATTGCGGGAAAGGCGCTGAAAAAAAGTCTGCTTGAGCTGGGCGGCTCAGATGCTTTTATCGTCCTTGCAGATGCGGATATCGATCAGGCAGTACGTGCTGCGGTTGAAGCCCGCTTCCAGAACGCAGGGCAGGTCTGCCTGGCGGCGAAACGTTTTATCCTTGAAGCCCCCATCGCTGAAGCGTTCACGCAAAAGTTTATCCTCGCGGTCAGCCAGCTGAAAGTCGGTGACCCGATGGATCCTCAGACCCGCGTGGGCCCAATGGCCAGAAAGGATCTGCGCGATGAGCTCCATCATCAGGTTGAACGTACGCTGGAAGCGGGGGCGACGCTCCTGCTGGGCGGACATAAAGTGGAGGGAAGCGGTAATTTCTATGCGCCTACGGTGTTGGGTAACGTCGCGCCGGGTATGGCCGCCTTTGACGAGGAAACCTTTGGTCCCGTTGCGGCTATCACGGTCGCTGATAATGCTGAACACGCTATCGAACTGGCAAACACCAGTGACTACGGTCTGGGCGGTAATCTCTGGACAGCGGATATCGATCGTGGTCAGCGGATTGCCCGGCGTCTGGAAACGGGTGGCGTGTTCATCAACGGTTTTTCTGCCACTAATGCCCGTATTCCTGTTGGTGGAGTGAAGAAGAGCGGTTACGGCCGTGAGCTGTCCCACTTTGGGCTGCGTGAGTTCACGAATGCGCAGGCTGTCTGGGCTAAAGAACTGGACTGAGTCAGTTGTGCAGACCTGTTTTCGTCAAAATAGATATATTAATCAATTGATAGAAAAGGAAATATTTGTTATCTGCCAGGCCGGTCAAACGCTTGTCGAAATATTTTCAGATAACGAATATTTTTATAGACGACCGGTCGGCTAGATGATAGTCTGTTTTACAGAGGCCTTCGAGCCACAGTGAAAGCGTCTGACAGTAAACAATGACAATCAACCATTAGACGACCGGTCTACTGAATTATGTGTTAAATAGACGACCGGTCTAATTACAAATCACTTATCGACATACTGGAGAATGACAATGAAAGTTTTAATGGTACTGACCTCACACGACACGCTGGGCAACACCGGCCGTAAAACCGGCTTCTGGCTCGAAGAGCTGGCTGCTCCTTACTACGCCTTTAAGGACGCTGGCGCGGAAATCGTGCTGGCCTCACCGAAGGGCGGCAACCCACCGCTGGACCCAAAAAGCAACGAGCCGAATTTCCAGACCGAACTGACGCATCGTTTTGAAGCCGATGCGGACGCCATGGCGCAGTTGGCAACCACCGTCCGCCTCGACAGCGTGTCACAGGCCGACTTCGACACCGTGTTTTATCCGGGCGGCCACGGTCCGCTGTGGGACCTGGCGGAAGATAAGCATTCCATCGCGCTGATTGAGTCTTTCTTTGCCGCTGGTAAAAACGTGGCGTTCGTCTGCCATGCACCGGGCGTACTGCGTCACGTAAAAACGCCGGAAGGCAAACCGCTGGTCGAAGGACGCAAGGTCACCGGCTTCACTAACAGTGAAGAAGAGGCGGTTGGCCTGACCCAGGTGGTGCCGTTCCTGGTCGAGGATGAGCTGATTGCGAAGGGTGGCATTTATTCCAAAGGGGCGGACTGGAGTTCCTATGTCGTTACGGATGGTCTGCTCATCACCGGTCAGAACCCGACCTCATCAGCAGCAACAGCGGCGCAGCTGATTAAACAGCTGGCTCATTAATACGATTCTGGATAGCTGAGGTGGGTTGCCTGGCAATCTCCTCAGCCACCGGCACTGCACATTAAACCTGTTTATATAAGTGAGAAAAAAATGTTCAAAAAATCTATCGCTTCAGCAGCTTTAAGCCTGGTTCTGTCTGTCTATGCCCAGTCGTCGCTGGCTGAGCCGGTCAAAAACATTGTTCTGGTTCACGGGGCCTTCGTTGACGGCTCAGGCTGGAACCCGATCGCCCGCATTCTGCATAAAGATGGCTACAGGGTGTCGATTGTTCAGGAGCCGCAGACCTCCCTGGCAGACGACGTAGCCGCGACGAACCGTATATTGAAAATGCAGAGCGGCAAAACGCTGCTGGTCGGGCACAGCTACGGCGGCATGATCATCAGCGATGCGGGTAATGACCCGTCGGTGGCAGGCCTGGTCTATATCGCGGCGATGCAGCCGGAAAAAGGGGACTCGCTGCTGAGCCTGGCAAAAAAATATCCGCCAGCTGCGCATTCGATTGTTGAAACGGACGACCATTTCCTCTACCTGAAACCGGAATCGTTCCACGCGGACTTTGCCGCAGACCTGCCGGAAAAAGAGACAGCGCTGCTGGCGCAGTCTCAGGTCATGCCAGCGGTGGCGGCCTTCAGCGCGGCGGCAGGCGAACCGGCGTGGAAACATAAACCGAGCTGGGCTGTGGTCGCGACCGATGACCGCGCCATCAACCCTCAGCTGGAACGCTTTATGGCCGAGCGTGCCGGAAGCAAGGTGACCGAAATGAAAGGCAACCACGCTATTTATGCCTCGCAGCCTCGTAAAATTGCGGCCGTGATTGAAGAGGCAGCACAGAGTTTGTCGCACTAAATGTCCGTGGCTTAATTGCGGGGACCAGTAAGAGGTCCCAGCCAAAAAATATTATCGCTAATACTGAAATCTGCTTACCTGACTAAAAGGAAAATACCATGAAAAATGTTATCAAAGCTGCTGCACTCATTGCCCTCACTGCCGCTTCATTACCTGCATTTGCCGCCGATCAGGTCTTAAACCAGCCTGCTGGCCAGCAACGTATCGGCGTCATCTCTGCCTCGGCTGCTGGCAGTAATTTGAGTGAGCTGATAAACCAACTTGGCGCCAAAGCCACAGCCGAAGGTGCAGGATCCTATCGTGTGATTTCAGCCGGGGGGCGCAATTATCTTTACGGCACGGCAGAAATTTATAAGTAAGCAGGAAATATGAGGAGTGGAACTAACGGGTGGGTGACATCACCTGCGCAGGAAAATGTCATCGGGAATGACTCATATGAATGCTTCACCGAAGGGGTGGCTGGGATAGCTCTCCAGCGTTATCCCACCAGCCTGGGTGAAAAGATTCATCACAGGAGGCTAATCCGCTACATTTTATAGACGACTGGTCTAACTGTTGGTAAATTGACGAGATGAAAACTGCAACGCAACAACATAACCAGCAAGTCCGGGAACATATCCTGACAACCGGCCAGCGCATTATGGCCGGTAAGGGTTTCTCGGCCGTCGGCCTGAAGGAAATTCTGGATGAGTCGGATGTTCCTAAGGGTTCGTTTTATCACTATTTCCCGTCAAAAGAAGATTTCGGCGTGGCCCTGTTACAGCACTATTTTGATGACTATCTGGCCGATCTTGACGAGACGCTGGGCCAGGCAAAGCTAAACCATGCGCAAAGGCTGATGCGATATTTTCAGATATGGCGTGAAACCCAGTCGTTTTCTGACTGTCAGGGCAAATGCCTCGCCGTTAAGCTGGGGGCGGAAGTCGCCGATCTGTCCGATAAAATGCGTCATACCCTGATGCAGGGTACGGCAGGCATTGTTTCACGGCTGGCAGATGCGCTGGAAGCGGGTGCGGCGGAGGGGTCGTTAACGCTGGAGGACGAACCGGAGAAAGTGGCCGAGAGTCTCTACCAGCTCTGGGTTGGCGCGAGCGTGATGGTAAAGATTGTTCGCAGCGTTACACCTTTCGATGCGGCACTGAAAATGACACGTCAGATCCTACATATCTCCCTCTGAGAGGGAGTTATACCTCTTTTTTTTAATGCACTATTAGTCGACCGGTCTACTTTGCGTCTTGTTCATATACGACCGGTCTAATGTAAACATTTTGCTAAGATACGGGAGAATTAAAATGCAACACGAAGCGCTGTTTCATCCGGTAAACCTGGGGCCATACACACTGAAAAACCGGATTGTTTTCCCTCCACTGACGCGCCAGCGCAGCGGCCAGCCTGGCGATTTGCCAACCGGTCTGATGGCTGAATATTATCAGCAGCGTGCTGGCGCGGGCTTTATGGTCAGTGAAGGAACCCAGATTGAACCGCGCGGTCAGGGCTATGCCTGGACGCCAGGCATTTACAGCGAAGCGCAGATTCAGGGATGGCAAAAAGTCACGGATGCCGTGCACGCCAGCGGTGGAGTGATATTCGCCCAGCTCTGGCACGTTGGCCGCGTTTCACATTCGTCACTGCAGCCTGAAAATGGCGCACCGCTGGCACCTTCCGCCGTTCAGGCTGAAAGCGTCAAGGCCTTTATTGAAACCGGGCCAGGCACCGGAACCCTGGTTTCACCCTCCGCGCCGCGTGCACTGGAAATTGCCGACATTCAGGAACTGGTGGGGCTTTACGTCCAGGCCGCCCGAAACGCTATTCGTGCCGGCTTTGATGGTGTGGAAATCCATGCGGCGAACGGCTACCTGGTTAACCAGTTTATTTCTGAACACGCCAATCATCGGCAGGATGCATACGGCGGCTCACTCGAAAACCGGCTGCGGTTCCTGCGCGAAATTGTACAGGCCGTCAGCGCGGCTGTAGGTGCCGATCGCCTCGGCGTAAGATTCACCCCGCTATTTACCAGTACAGATGAAGACCGCGTTTATATCGGCCTGGTTGAGAGCGATCCGCATACGACCTACGTAGAAGCGGTGAAAATCCTCGAAAGCGCGGGCGTTGCATACGTTTCAATTGCTGAAGCGGACTGGGACAACGCACCTGATATGCCAGAAACCTTCCGTCGTGAAATACGCCGTGTTTTCAGTGGGCGCATCATCTATGCCGGACGTTACACGGCAGAGCGCGCAGAAAAAATGATCCGCAGCAACTATGCCGACCTGATTGCGTTTGGCAGACCCTTTGTGGCGAACCCGGACTTACCGGCACGGATTGCTAACGGCTGGCCGCTTAACGCGCTGAACGCCGCTCGTCTCTACGGTGGCGCAGAGGAAGGCTTTACTGATTACCCCGTTTACCAGCCCGCAACGTCAGCAATGAAGGAAAATACATATGAATAACGGTATCGAAGGCAAAGTCATTCTTATCACCGGCGGCAATACGGGTATTGGTGCTGAAGTTGCCCGCCTGCTGGCGATGCGCGGCGCAAAAATCGCCGTTGCGGCACGCAGACAGTCAAAAACGGATGAGGTTGTTGAGGAAATAACCAGCGGCGGGAATGTCGCCCGCGGCTATCAGCTGGATGTTACCGATAAGCATCAGTTTGAAGCGGTTGTCGCAGAAGTGATCCGTGATTTTGGCCAGCTGAATGTTCTGATTAATAACGCCGGACTGATGCCGATTCGGCCTATGTCAGAGGTGAATACGGACGAATGGGATGCCATGATCGACGTCAACCTCAAAGGCACGCTTTACGGCATCGCCGCTGCGCTTCCACGCTTTCTGGCCCGGGAGAGCGGGCATATCATTAACCTGAGCTCAGTGGCGGGGATCAAAGTTTTTGCGCCTGGCGGCACGGTGTATTCCGGAACAAAATTTGCGGTCAGAGCCATATCGGACGGTCTGCGGCAGGAGGTAGGAGGCAACATTCGCGTCACCTGTATTGAACCTGGTGCAGTAGAGAGTGATTTAAAGTACTCCACGACCGGCACGGCCGCCGAAAATGTCCTCGCGTTCTATAAACAGGCTATTCCTGCCTCGTCGGTAGCGCGGGCCATTGCGTTTGCCATTGAGCAACCCGCGGACGTAGACATTAACGAAATCGTTCTTCGCCCGACGCGTCAGGAATTCTGACGTCTCCGCGCCCTGTCCTGGTTCAGGACAGGGCGATATCCCCGCTCTTTTCGGGCTTTGCCCGTATTCAAGGTGATCGACTTTCTATGCTAACCGGCATGGCTGGCAAGCTTCGACGGATCGCGAGGCGCGCTGGGCATTTAAAATGAAATCTGATGATTGACCTGGTTAACCTGGGGCCATGGATATCTGCCTGAACAACATGCTGCCCCGGCGCTTAGACGTTTCAGGAGCTACAGCGTTTGAGGCGGAAAACTTATTTCCCAGCTATAGCCTTTATCAGAAAGTCGCTATTTAAAATGAACCGTCACATTAAGCTTTGAGAAGTTTACTCAGTTTATCCTTACCCCCGTTACTTTCTCCAAGACATTGCTTGCAATATCTGGTGTTGGGCCTTTGATATTTAGCCGTTAAATAAGCATCTCTTGGATGATAAAAAGTTCCAATAAATATCCTGAGCGTTCTGTCAGGAAGCTTTTCACAATTCTTAGTGTGAAGGACAAAACAACCCGTCGCATCGCATTCCAGCGTGAGGTAATAAAAGCTACTCATAATGCCTGCTTCTAAAAGGTATATAAAATGCAATTTCCAATATTTACTAACAAATAGAAACATCAGTGCGGCCTATCAATGAGATAGCTTTTTCCTGTCAATTCTAAGCAAAACAAAATGCTATATTTTAATTTATTTTGTTTATAAATTACTGGTGAAAGCAGGTTTTTGAATTTAAAAATCCAGAAAAAGCTAACATTAATTAAACCTTAAGATGCAAATATATTTCTGATGGTTCAGGTAACCTAAATCTCAGTTGTGATTTACGGGGTGTCAGGGCTTACAGTCAAAATTGTGGATTAAAAAATCCTGCCTGAATAGCCGCAAAGAATTAGGGCCACCGATAAACATCCTGTGCGCCTGATCATGACGATCCGGAAGCAAACCACCCTCATCAGAGTTTTATAGACATTTCCATACAGCGCAGTTCAGCCTGCGCCAGGGCAGAGGCATAGATGCTTTCCCGCACAAGTGTGAAACCATGCTTCTCATAAAAAGGCTGGGCGTTTGGGGTTGAGGACAAAGTTAATTGCTCATATCCGCGTTCACGAGCTTCACTTTTGAGGGTTTCAATAATCTGACCACCGAATCCTTTACCTGAATATCGAGGTAACGTAAATACAGCCTCTACACTGCCGAAGGTAAGATCAAGAAAGCCTGTCGCTACCAACCCCTTATTCGGGTCATCAATTACGAAAAAAGGATTTGCTACAATGACGCTCCTGTAGCTTTCAGGCATTTTGTCCGGTGTCCAGGCTGCAATAACCGCATCGTCGTAGCTGCTTTTACATCCGTAACGTATAGCCTGGTTTCGAATATTCCAGCATTCTTCTGCTTCTGCAGGCACAGCAAGTCTGATTTTCATCGCTTCTCCTTGTGATTTTTCTTCTGCGAATCCCTTACAGCTAGCATAAGGGGTCGAAAACATACCCATCGAATTTGCGTGAGGCGGCAGCACCCGCTTCTGGCACAAAACAAACATGGGGCAAAGCAAGGTCCGCTATGAGCGAAAAGCGGACGTTATACCATTAGTCGTTGAACTGCTTGTCTAGAGACATGTATGCTTTCTGTCCACTCTAAATTTTAAGGGACACATATGCTATCTACGTCAGGATCGCCACAATTGTCATATGTTGCAGAAGGAAAAGGCCCACTGGTTATAATGCTTCACGGTCTCCTAATGGACGGAAAATCGTGGCGGAATAATGGATTAATCTCTTTATTTAGTCCATTTTTTCACGTTGTTTGCCCGGACCTTTTAGGCCACGGCGAAAGCGAAAAGCAGCCAGTGCCAGAATTATATACCCAAAAAAACCAGGCGTTATCCATTGTGAAAATTATGGATGAACTGGGTTATGAGAAAGCACATGTGATAGGTTATTCCTCTGGTGCATGGGTTGCATTAGGACTACTAAACCACCATCCGGAACGGCTGCATTCTGTCGTTTTAGGCGAATGGGACTTAAAAAATGGGCTTCCGGAAACGCCTGAAGGCAAACTCAATTTTGATATGTTTATGTTTTATGCAGCAAGTACAGCCCCAGAGCTTACCTCTGGCGTTTCGCTGGACAATAAAGAAAGTGTCAAATGCTTCTTCAATGAATTAAGAAAGTATTCTGGAAAAAAAGAAGCTTCATTTCCTTATAAGTCACCAATTCTACTTTGGTCCGGTGCCAGCGACCCTTATAACTTACCTATGGCTGAGATAGCGCAAAAATATGGTTTATCGATGACCCTTGGGAAGGGGGATCATTTGAGTGAATTTAACAAGCCTGACGAAGCATCAATAAATGAAATTTTTAAATTTATTGAAACGCAAGAGGGTTCAATGTCATCTTTCACTTTTCATGAAAATATAAATTAGTGTCGCTGGGATGATGTCCGCTTCTGGCACAGAGCGCATAAACGCGCAGACTAATGTCCGCTATGAGCTAAAATCAGACATTGGTATTGTTTTCACGGATACTGAGAAATGCTAACGTCACCAAGGGCTAGACGTCAGGTAACAAACTGTGCTGATTACATTGACAGTTGAAAACAAGGAAAAGAAAAGGGTTATGAAGCTGAATTTTTATTGGGCATTACCGCTGGTCGTCATGTTTGTAACGCAGATATTTTCATTTCATTTTTCCAGCACGGCAGAGCTGACCTCGCCGCGTTTTCTTTTTCTTTATGGCAGTTCGCTGCTGGCTGGCAGCATGCTAATTGGTTTTGCACTGAAACGATATTTGCCCCTTCCGGTATGGACGGCGGTAACCCTAATGCTGATTGTTTTAATCGGGTCGCTGGTCGTAAAAATTCTATTCGAAACTTAATTTTACCGGGCGTGAACGTTATCCCCGCAGCGGCAATCCTATTTTGATGCGGGGATGAAATTATTATTCACAAGGAGAGTAATAGAATGAAGATGAATGCATTTGCTTTTGGTACAACAAACTGGAATGAAGTCGAAAGAACAGAGCATCCTGGCGAGACTGGCACCGCTTATTGGCGTACACAGTTCTTTGGTAAGGAGTCCAATAAAATCCGTGTACGCATGGTTGAATATACGCCTGGCTACCTTGCGGATCATTGGTGTCAAAAAGGACATATCCTTTTTTGCCTGGAAGGTGAATTAGAAACAATGCTTGATGATGGGCGAAAATTCATCCTGAAGGCAGGGATGAGTTATCAGGTTGGCGATAACGCTGAGCAACATCAGTCAAGCACCACTACAGGTGCAAAACTTTTTATTGTTGACTAACGTAAACTAGTTGCATCAACGTCCGCTTCTGGCATAAAGCGGACATTAACAACCGCATCCTGCGGTTCTTACAGGGCAACCTGCAGACAGTATTTTGACAGGAGCGCTGTAAGGTTTCAAAGAATGCTTCTCAGGCTATGCTGACATACTAATGTGTGTGAACAGATCACTTACATGGAATGAAGAAACGAATGTTCTGGGAGTCAGAAAGGCTGCTTTACAGACCAGTAATAATGTCCGATCTGGATGCGCTGTTTCGCATTTATGGTGACATCAGAACGCATGCGTATAACCCAAGGGGCCCACACCGGGACATCGAGCATAGTCGTAGTGTTATCCTTCAGCGAACCGCAGATCGTGAGCGTTATGGGTTTGATGACTGGGCAGTCTCTGAAAAGGCGACTCCAGAAAAGATCATTGGCTTTGGAGGCATATTTGTCAGCCAGTTTAATGGCCGACAAACGAACAATCTGGGCTACCGGTTTGAACCAGAATCGTGGGGCATAGGTTATGCAACAGAGCTTTCCTGTCGCGCTTTAATGTATGGATTCGACGAGCTAAAGCTGTCAGAAATTGTCGGAGTAACACGCGAAAATCATATCGCCTCTCGCCGCGTTCTTGAAAAAGCAGGTTTGTTGTTTACCCAAAGGATTGACAATCCTGAGGACCAACCGGCTAACCTGATGTTCACTCTGACTATCGAGCAATGGAAAAGGTCAAAAAGACAGGCTTGATGCATGGTTACATCTTTTAACTACATAATTTTATGTCCGCTATGAGCGAAAAGCGGACATTCGGTGCCAGAATAACCGCGGTAATTCTAAGGAACCAGGCGCCATTCTGCAGACAAAATCCTTATAGCCAAATACCCAGTACAATACATTCGGAGTGAAATATTGCACTGCCTTGAGACGTTTCCGTGTTAAAAATAAAGGATTAACTTACATGGAGATGTTGTTATTTATGGCTTTTTTTTCCGGGATTACCGGGCGGCTGTTTCTGATAAACCTAATGACCGCCATTTCATATGCCTTCATTTTGCCTGTAATGAGCCTGTTTTTAATAAACGGATTGCATGCAAGCCCGATTTTTATCACTTTCTACAGCCTGGGATTTGCCCTGTCGGGATTATTTTTCAGCCAGCTGATGGGTTCGCTTGCAGACAGGGGATATCCGGTCAGGCAACTTTTCATGATTTCTGTTATGGCGCTCTTTCTGGCGGGTTTAGCCTTCAGTTTCTGTCGTCAACCCATTGAGGCTCTGGCTATCGGCATTCTTCTGATGGGGCCAGGCAATGCGTCTATCCCGTTACTTCTGTCGATGATCCGAAAGCATTCACTGACCGCAGGGCTTAACGCTACGCGGCTCAATACGCAAATGCGTTCGGGCGTGTCAATTGTATGGATTGCCGGACCTGCCCTGGCATTTGTCTTTGCCGACAGATTTGGATTCGCCTTTAATTTTCTGACCTCAGCCCTGCTTTCAGTCATGACCTTACTTGCCAGCCAGTTGCTGCTTCCGACGAATAAAAAAACCGTTGATACAGGCAGAACAAAAGCAACTCAAGCCAGTAAAGCCTCTGTCACGGGTTTGATTTGGATGCTGGGCGCAGTAATGATGCTGGCAAACTTATCCAATAATATGTACCTGACCATTATGCCGCTGTACCTGGAACACGAGCTTAATTTACCCGCCTCGTTTCCGGGTTTCCTGCTGGGCGCAACCGCGATAATGGAAATTCCCGTTATGCTTGCCGCTGCACATCTGGCTGAGAGGACAGGTAAAGAACCGCTGATTATGGCTGGATTTTTGTTTGCTGTTGTCTATTACAGCCTGCTTCAACTGGCCACCAGCATGACCGAACTTATTGTTTTGCAAGTTTTTAACGGATTATTCTTTGGTATTTTTGTCGGCCTGGGCATTTCAGTTATTCAGGATGCGTTGCCGGAACGCAGCGGTTTCGCATCTGCATTTCACTCCAATGCCATGCGCACAGGCATGATGGCAGGTAACGGGATTGCCGGGCTGATGGCGCAACTGGCCGGCTTTAAAATGACTTTGCTTGTTCCATTGTTATCAATATGTTGCGCTGCTTTACTGATGCTTTGCATAAACAGAAGTCATTCTACAAAAAAGCGTTCAGTAACGGGCTGACTAAGCCTATATAAAGATGTGATCACATCACGATGAAATGGCGCTGTTGCGCCATTTTTGTTCACACGCCTGCGATTGCATTCAGGCAATTTAATGCGACTGGTCCCGGTGAGGGCGGGCAGAACTGCGCAGCCCTGGAGGCATTTTATGTGCCTCGCGGCCTCTCTGTAAGGATGATAAAGACTAATTGAACGTCCGCTTATGGCACACAATAAACGCTATATCAGTCAGATTTCACAGCGTTCACAGGGCGCTTTTTCTGAAAGCACGGTAATCGATTTTCCAGGCATTAAGTTTGTTATAGAGCGCCGTTCGTGAAATACCAAGTCGTTGCGCCGACTGACGCAGGTTTCCCTGTTGTTCAGCTATCACCCGCAAGATATGCGTGCGTTCCAGATTTTGCAGTGAAGGGGGCATATCCTCATCTACACTACCTGATAACGGCTCCTGCAGCGATTCGGGCAAATCGGCACGGGCAATCTGTAATCCTTCGCACAAATTAATCATGCGCTCGACCACATTTTCCAGCTCGCGCACATTGCCCGGCCACTCCCAGGATTGCAAACCCGCCATAGCGTCCGGAGTGACTACGGGCGGAATGCGCTTTAAACGCGCGCAAAGCGCCTGAATGAAGGTGTTGACGAGTTCTGGAATGTCCTCACGACGGTCACGCAGCGGGGGGATTTCCAGTGAAATCACGTTCAGGCGATAATAGAGGTCGCGCCGAAATGCTCCCTTCTCCACTGCGTCGAGCAAATTGCAATGGGTTGCCGCAATGATGCGCACATTGACCTTCACTGGTTGCGCCGCGCCGATGCGCAGCACTTCGCTCTCTTGCAGCACTCGCAGCAGGCTGGTTTGTGCTTCGAGCGGCATCTCACCGATTTCGTCGAGGAAAAGAGTGCCACCGTCAGCCAGTTCAAACTTGCCTGCTGAGCCCCCCCGACGTGAACCGGTGAAGGCACCGTCTGCATAGCCAAACAGTTCACTCTGGACCAGATCGCGCGGTAAGGCGCCACAGTTAAGAGCAATAAACGCTTCCTGCTGACGCGGGCTGGCGTTATGGATTGCCTGAGCAAAAAGCTCTTTGCCAGTTCCGCTTTCGCCGCTAAGCAGCACCGTACTGTCGGTTCGGCTGCTGGCGCGGGCTTTCTGAATCGCCTGGTGCAGACGCGGCGCATGGCCGCGAATCATCTCAAAGGTATAACTGGCGCTTACCCCCATTACCCTGCGCGTAATGGCACGGATACGCTGATTTTCACGCAGCGACAGTACACGTCCGCTATCCGGCGCGGGCATCAGAGAGATCAGGCAGGAGAGGGGGACAAGACCTTTTGGCATAAACTGCAGTTCGCGGTCATTACAGAACGCCATAGTCAGTAGCGACTCACCCTGCGGTTTCAGCAGTTCGTCAATCGGCGTATCCTGCGGATCAAGCCCGCTGAAGATCTGCCGCGCATAGCGATTCAGGGTTTTGATGTGACCCTGTTTATCATAAACGATCACCCCTTCATTCAACGTTTCCAGGATTGACTGCTGCTCAGCCAGCAAGCGTCGCAGCGTCAATTGCTGCCCGACTGCCTCCGCCGCCGCCTGCACCGTTCCCAGGGTATGTGCATTGAAGTTCTCCGGCGTTGCGGTCAGGGTCAGTACGCCGATCAACTTGCCGCTGGCATCGCGTACCGGTGCCGCCGCACACTGCCGGCGACGTTTGCGTAAATCGACCTTCCAGTTCTCGCCGCTCAGCACATATACCAGCCGCTGCTCAATCAGGCATCGCGCCGTGCAGTTAGTCCCCAGCACATCTTCACGCAGGATACTGCCGACCGGTGTCAGATCGACGCCACAAAAATGCAGCGTTACTCCCTGAGCGTCGGTGAGATTAATGTGGCCGTCCGGATTATAGGCCAGCAGATTTTCCATAATGCTGCGCGCTACCAGAATCAGTTCGGCGTTGTGTTCAAGGATAGCGGTCAGCTCACTCGCTGGCGGAGCAGTATAGATAAAGCTGTATGGATCGATAGCCCGCTGTTGAGAACGCTGCCATGACTGCAGAATGCTGTGCCGCAGTGTTGGCGGCTGTTCACCCTGCACAAAACACTGCCAGCTCTGCCATAACAGCGTATCCCAGCTGTCAGCTTCAGCCCTTTCTGGCAGGCTGAAAATCGCATCGCTTTCATCGCTCAACAACAATGGCTGGTTCACCGGTCATCCTCAGCTGAATTAAATGTCCATTTTATGAACATGCAAAGTTGACATGTAAATTTTGTTGCCGATTTGTGATGTGACACTGTGCAGACGCTCACAACTTTCCCTCTTTTTTGGTTGGCATCGCCTTTGCAACAGGTAAAGCAGCTATGCAAACCGGACAAACCAAGGGAAATAAGTTGTTATGCGCAAACATAATTTACGCCTGATCTTCTTTATCTGTTCAATTGCCTCGCTCAGCGGTGTGATTCTGGGTTATGACGCTTCGGTGATTTCAGGCGTCATCGAGCCGCTCACTGAACACATGGCCTTAACACCGTGGGAAAGCGGTTGGGCGGTATCTAATGTCATTCTCGGCTGCATCGCTGGCGCATGGTGTGTTGGCTTCATTTCAGATCGCATAGGCCGCAAATCCACGCTGATTATTACCGCCTTACTGTTTGTGCTCTCAGCTGTGGGCGCGGCGCTGGCAAGTTCCCTGACTGATTTTGTTATCTGGCGGCTGGTGGGTGGTCTGGCAGTAGGTATGGCCTCAGCGGTTACACCGTTATATATCGCCGAAGTCTCCCCGAAAGACTGGCGCGGGCGCATGCTCGGGCTGCAGCAGATGCTGATGGTCGGCGGACAGGTGACGGTCTATATCGTTAACTACCTGATCGCGCGCGGGATGTCGCATCAGTGGATTGTCAGCGAAGGCTGGCGCTGGATGCTGGCTTCTGGCGTGGTGCCCTGTGCGCTGTTCCTGCTGCTGGTGCCGTTTATGCCGGAGTCACCGCGCTGGCTGGCGCTGAACGGCAAAACAGAGCGCGCCCGCGAGGTGCTGACCCGTCTGTCGAATGCGCAGCACGCTGAACGACTGCTACAGGAGATCATGACGGCAAATCAGTCTGACACCGCCTCTTCCAGCCAGCGTGGCATCCTGCGGGATGCGCGCGCCCGTTATATCCTGCTGGTTGGCTGCGCCATCGCCATTTTGCAGCAGGTCTCCGGTATCAACATTCTTCTCTATTACGCGCCATCGCTGCTGCAAAACATCACCGCCAGTACCCAGGCATCGCTGTTCCAGAGCATTTTCCTTGGCCTGGCGCTGCTGGCCGGCGTGGCCGTTTGCCTGAGCACCATCGACCGCACAGGGCGAACGCCGCTGCTGCGCTGGGGAGCACTGGGGTGTGCGCTCTGCCTGACGTTTACCGCCTGGGCGTTTATCACCGAAGCGGGTGGGCTTCTGCCGGTGGTGGGTCTGGTGGCTTTTGTCCTGCTTTTTGGCCTGTCGTGGAGCCTTGGCGCCTGGCTGCTGATCTCTGAAATCTTTCCAAACCGCATCCGCGCCGTGGCGATGGGCTTTGCGTTTGCCTCAATGTACCTCGCGAATTTTATCGTTACCCAGAGCTTCCCGATGATGAACCGCAGCCGGGTGCTGATGGATCACTTTCACGGTGCCTTCCCGCTGATGTTGTGTGCGGTGGGGTGTCTGGTGGCGTTCTGGTTTGTCCGCCGATTTTTACCGGAAACCCGGGGCGTTTCTCTTGAGCATATCGAGCCGCTGATGCTTTCCAAATCCCGTCGTTTCGCCGCAGAGGCGCAGCGATCTGATCAACAACCTTCCTCGCCAACGTGGGCGAAAGTGAAATAACAAGGAGTTTTTATGAACCAGCAAACAGTGCGTGTAGGGTTAATCGGCGCAGGCCGCATGGGCAGCTTTCATGCCGAAAACCTGGCGTATCGCGTGCCCGGCGCTACCCTGGCGGCAGTCGCCGATCCGTTTCCGGGTGCAGCAGAAAAACTGGCTACCCGGCTGGGCGTCAGCAAGGCGTACAGCGATTTGCATGCGCTTCTTCAGGATACAGAGATTGATGCCATTGCCATCGCTGCCCCGGCTCGTACCCATGCCGAATGGGTAATTGCCGCTGCCAATGCCGGTAAACATGTCTTTTGCGAGAAACCCATGGCCGTTACGCTGGAGGAGGCGGATAGCGCCATTGCCGCCGCAAAACAGGCGGGCGTGGTGTTACAGGTGGGCTTCAATCGTCGCTTTGACTCCGGGTTTGCGGCGGCGATTGCAGCCGTGAAAAACGGCGAGAACGGTACCACCCAGCTCAGCCGCTCGGTAACGCGCGACCCTGGCCTGCACGATCCGGCGCCAATTCCGCAATGGACCATTTTCCTCGAAACGCTCATTCACGATTTTGACACACTGCTGCACTTCAATCACGGCGCGAAGCCGGTTGAGGTTTATGCGCTGGCCGATGCCCTAGTACGACCCGATTTCAAGGATAAAGGGCTGCTGGATACCGCTGTCGTGACGATTCGCTTCGATAACGGGGCTATCGCGACTGCCGAAGCGAACTTTCAGGCGGTGTATGGCTATGACGTACGCGGCGAGGTCTTTGGCAGCAAAGGCATGCTGCAGGCGGGCCACATCAATGCCAATCACTGCGTGCGCTATACCGCCAGCGGTATAGCAGTCGAGACTTCGCGGCTCGATTCAGATTTACTGCGCGACGCCTATGTGGCGGAAATGACCGAATTTGCCCACTGTATTCGCAGCGGTGAGACACCGCGCGCGACCGGTAAAGATGCGCGTAATGCGCTGGAAATCGCGCTGGCCTGCATCGAGTCCGTTAAGTGCAGCCAGCCCGTTAAGCTGGGAGGTCGCTGATGGCCAGTTATCAACTCTCCGTATGCGCTGAAATGGTGTTTCTTGAACTGCCGTTTATCGAGCGTGTAAAACGCATTCACGATCTGGGTTTTGGCGTTGAAATCTGGGGCTGGGCCAACAAGGATATCGATGCGCTGGCGGCGACCGGCGCGCGGTTTACCTCAATGACCGGTTATCTGAGCGGCAATCTCAGCGACGATGCGGAGATCCAGCAGCTGCTGCAAAGCGCCGAAGCGTCACTGTCAGTGGCTGCACGGCTCAACTGTCCGGTACTCAATCTGCACGGCACGGGCCTTGATGAGCGTGGCCTGCCGGTCAAACCCGTGACGACAGTGACCGGCGCAATGTGGCTGAAGGCCGCCGATACGCTGCGCCAGATAGCGCAGCTCGGCGAAGGTGCCGGGCGGGTTTTCACCCTTGAGAACCTTAACCTGCCGGTCGATCATCCCGGTACACCCTTTGCCCTGGCGGCTGATACGCTGGCGCTGGTGGAGGCGGTCAACAGCCCGTGGCTGAAGATGAATCTGGATCTTTATCATGCGCAGATTGGCGAGGGGAATCTGATTGAACTGATGCGGCGCTGCGGTGCGGCTATCGGGGAAATTCAGGTTGCCGATGTGCCGGGACGCCAGCAGCCGGGAACGGGAGAGATCAACTATCGCGCCATCGCCTGCACGCTGCAGGAGATGGGTTACAGCGGCACTGTCGCCATGGAGGGCTGGGCCAGCGGCGATAGCACGGCGGCGCTTCAGCAGTTCCGCGAGCATTTTACGTTGTAAACGTTGTAAACGTTGTACGTCGGGTATTTGCCTGTTGCCCGACGTTAAAAAACCTCTAAAACAATAACGGCCTCGACCCTACAGGATTACATCATGAACATCAGAAACCTCTTTTTATGTCTGTGCTCCCTGCTGCTCAGCGTTAGCGTCAGCGCCAAAACATTCACCGTTGGCGTGGCGCTGGCTAACTTCGATCTCAATTTTGTCTCTATCCTGCGTACCCAGATGCAGCAGGAACTTAAATCGAATCAGCTCAACGGGCAGTTTGTTGATGCGAAAGGGGATGTTGCGCTGCAGGTGCAGCAGGTGGATGACTTTATCAATCAGGGCGTTGACGCCATTATCCTCAATCCTGTCGATACTCAGGGCGTGTTGCCGATGATCAATGCGGCAAAAAACGCCGGTATTCCCCTGATTTTTGTTAACCGCAAGCCCGAAGTGAAGCTTCCTGCAGGCATGGCGTACGTCGGTTCAGACTCTGCGCTGGGTGGCGAAATGCAGATGGAAGCACTGGCAAAAAAAATGCACTACAAAGGCAACGTGGCCATTTTGATGGGCGCATTGTCGAATGAGGAAGCGCGTGAACGCACGCGCGCAGTCGAAGCGGTGATCGCCAAATATAAAGATATGAAGGTCGTTGAGAAGCAATCTGCGAAGTGGCAGCGCAATGAAGCCGTGGACGTGGTCTCAGGCTGGCTGCTTAATCAGCGCCCCGTTGACGCGATCGCCGCGAATAATGATGAGATGGCAATCGGTGCGATTATGGCGTTGAATCAGGCGAAAAATGAAAAAATTCTCGTTGCCGGCATCGACGGAACGCCAGACGGTCAGCAGTTTATTAAAAATGGCAAAATGGCGCTGACCATTTTCCAGGATGCCAGAGGGCAGGCCACCGGTGCGGTGAAGGTAACCAAATCACTGCTGGATAAACAGAAAGTTCAGGCGTTCAACTGGGTTCCTTACCAGCTTATTACGCCTGAGAATTACCCGGCGTTCTCTGCTAATAAGTAAGAATGGCCTGTGCCGAGAACATGAACTGATAATTTATACATCGGAGCGGGGCAACCCAAACTACGTCCGCTCTGGAACAAAGCCGTCGGATGCGTACGTACTGTCCGCTTTGAGCGAGAAGCAGACATACAATTGCGCTCACGTTTTCAATTGTGCCATCTTAGGAAGCTCTAAATGACCGAAAGTCTTTGGCAATGCCTGTAATAATAACGCTAAGCAATAGTTAATATGAGGAGTAATAATGCCTGGAATAACTCTCACGTTGTCTGGTACTAAGAATGAAAAGTTAACCAAAAAGTGCGTACTTTTAGCCACTCAAATTACGTGCGATGTATTAAAGAAAAACAGCTTTGAAACAATGGTTATAATGAGATATGTAGATGAAGATGACTGGTTTATTGATGGTAAAAGTTTGAATGAATGGGGGAAAAATTCGTTTAGACTTGAAGTTACAGTCGTAGATGAAACATGTAGCAAAGATCAGAAAGCGGCGTACCAAAAAGCAGTTTACAATGCTATGGAACAAGCCATTGGCAACCTACATCCTCAGTCGAACGTGCACGTTATTGATTGTAAAGCTGCGTCATATGGATATACAGGGATAACCCAAGAATATAGGTATCAGCATAAAGAGGAGTTTTACTAAAAATAAGTCTGGCTGCTATACCGTTAAGGTGTCGTACCTGGGCTTTACTCTTAAAACACTAACTTCCGCTTCTGGCAAAAAAGCAGACTTCCATAAAGAACAACGTCCGCTATGAGCGAGGAGCGGATGTCAACTGTAAATCAGCCTTTCATCCAGGAGTGAGTTCCTGGATGCACATAATTAAAATATCAATTATTCAGGTGAGAAGGGGCTAATAAAATTCTTGAGCTGGAAAATCCAGTGTTATACGGTTGGATTAACTTTCAATTTCAATTTCAATTTCAATTTCAAACATATCTGAGGCTGTGATGCTGGATATTACCAGTTTTGGTCTATTCGCCTTTTCAGTTTTTTTGCTTTCTGTAACTCCCGGACCCGATATGGCTTATGTAATCGGGCAGAGCGTCGCTAATGGCCGTCGCGCTGGTATCGTCTCAGCTTCGGGAGTGACGTTAGGAAGCTACACACATGCGATTGCAAGCACTTTGGGGCTGACCGCCCTCATTACCGTCTCTCCTGCTATGTTTACCGCAATCAAGTACATCGGAGCGAGCTATCTGATTTTTCTGGGTGGAAAATGTTGTCAGGAACATTTAATACAAAACAGGACCGGGGAGATTTTGCACTTCAAAAAATCAGGAAAAATATACAACTTCATTAATGATATACTGGCTTTTTACAAACCTATTGGCGACCTGCGGCCAGCCGCGGGTCCCGATCATCTCAGGCCGCCTGGCTTAAACAGGGAGAGTTAATGCATATCGCTAATATCCGTGCCATGTTCGGAGGGACGCTTTTATTCATGTCAGCCTTATCCCCGGCGTCTGCCGTTCAGTCTCTATCTTTACCTCCTCAACATCCCGTCTCGCCGCGTATTTCTGTACAGACGCAAGGCGCAGGAACGGATGCCATATTAATTCCGGGGCTGGCGTCGTCACGTGAAGTCTGGGCCGGTTTAGCCTCAACCTTACGTATGAACCACCGCATTCATCTGGTTGAACTTGCGGGCTTTGCGAGTACCCCTGCTATTCCCAACCGGCAAGGAGAGGTCATCGCTCCGGCAGTTGACGCCATTGCTGATTACATCCAAAGCCAGCACATCAAAGCACCGGTCATCATTGGCCATTCTCTTGGGGGAGAGATTGCACTGATGCTGGGAGCCCGTCATCCCGACCTGGTCGGTCGCCTGATGATTGTCGATGCTTTGCCGTTCTATACGTTGATGATTGACCCTGCGACGACCAGCGAAACGGCTGCCCGGCATGCCACTGCTACGCGGGACTGGCTACAGGGGCAGACGCCGGAGCAAGCCGTAGAGTTTCAGAAGAGCTCCATAGCCCGTTTAGCGAAGACCGAGGCGGTGAGGCCCGCTCTGGTGGCTGCAGGTATCAATTCCGATCGCAAAACCGTTGCGGATGCAGTGTATGAACTGATGATTACCGATTTGCGCCCCGAGCTTGGCCGCATTAAAGCGCCGATTAAGGTTGTATACGCGTATGACTCCCTTTTCGGAGTGCCTGCAGCCAGCGTGGATACAATGTACCGTCAGGCCTATGCCGCTGCACCAGATATCCATTTCACGCGGATCGATGACAGCTTTCACTTTATCATGCTTGATCAGCCAGAACGGTTTACCAGCGTGGTTGAGTCGTTCCTGAATGAATAAAGGATGCCCAGGGCACACGTCAAATCGATATTGCAGCAGCCCCTGAAGTTTGCCTGGCAGATATCGATGCAGTGAGGTAAATAAAGCTTCTGGTATACCGAAGGGGTTCTTGTCATTTTTTTTCCGTCATGCTGGCCTTTTTATCATCACGGTAAGCCATGTGATTCAGACGGGAGCTTCGCCAAAAGATGAGTGGCGCTGACCTGAAAAAAAGTAAGGCAAAGCAGGCAAAATAAAAACACGTAAAGAGGCTCTGACTGAAAGGAGAGTGAGCTTAACCTTTGTAACGGGAGGCGTTTCACTCAAGGTTTACTACCCGAAGGCCTGACCAGGATCGCTCTTCCGAACGAGTAACCAGTACAGACGGGCCGTCACTGATGTTGCCTGCCAGTGAAACGACCCGTTCCATCACATTTTTTATTTTTTCAGTGCCTACATACACAAACTCATTTGTAGGCAGAGCGTAGGTTATCCCTTTTTCACAAACCACGCTTCGGGAGAAGCCATTTTCCAGCATCGTGATATGTAGCTCAGCGCGCATTTTCTCGGTCTGCTCTTTCAGCTCGACCCGGATAGTAAAGCTTCCCATAGCGTTGCCCAGTCACAGTTAAATTTAAGATTACTTAAATTATAGCGGGCGAAAGGGCAGGTGAATCCGTTTAAGATATATCTCATCCCTTGCGGGCACAGGGCCCGCTATCAGGGAAAAGCAGAGGTGCGGCTGGCCTGATGCCGTTAGCCTCGCAGATGTTCAGGCTCGCAATTGGTCAGCGTAGCCCTGACATGAGGAAGACTCTGGGGATAGTTCTGCTGGATAAACTCAATCATTTTCTCCCGCACATAACAGCGTAAATCCCAGGCCGTGGGGGAGTTCTGTGCCGTCATCAACAACCTGATTGTCATGGTTTTTTCAGTCGTGTCGGTAACCTGAAGCACCTGAGTTTCCCGATCCCAGAGCCTTGTTTCACTGAGCACTTTTTCAAAATGCTGGCGGAGTGGCTCTAAAGGCATGGAATAATCGAGGTAAAGAAAAACAGAACCTAAAATTTGTGCATTATTGCGCGTCCAGTTCTGGAACGGATTTTCTGTAAAATAAGTAATCGGCAACACCAGTCGGCGCAGGTCCCAGAGGCGCACCACAACATAAGTCAGGTTTATCTCCTCAATCCAGCCCCACTCTTTTTCGACCACGACGGCATCATCGATTTTTATGGGCTGGGTAAAGGCTATCTGAATACCGGCAAACAAATTGACCAGCGACTTCTGCAGGGCGAAGCCAATGATTATCCCGGCAACCCCGGCGCCTGCCAGGATAGTCGTGCCGAATTTACGCACACCAGGGAAACTGATCAGAATCAGTGACAGACAGAGCGTTACCAGAATGACAATAGCCACTTTTCTAACGTACATTATCTGCGTCCGTATTTTACGGGCGCGGAGGTTATTAGAAATATTGATATCGTAGCGTATAAAAAGCATATCCTGTGCAACGTTGATTAATCTAATCAGGACGGAGCAAAAGGATAATATTATAAATACGTTAATTGTTGTTGTAATAAAGCCAAGCGATTCAGGCTGGATGTTGACATAATTAATCCCCAGATTGATGAGCAGTAAGGGAATAAAAAGAAACATTGAGCCACGCAGATGTTTTTCAAGTGATTTGAAAAGCTTTCTGTCACGGCCCTGCCAGTAACGGATGAAGCGGAGAAGTATAAATCGCGTCAGGAAACCCAGTGCGAGTGAGAGCGTGACGAGCAATACAGCAGGCACCCATGATGGAGCGCCAGATAACTCACCAAATATCAACGGCATCATTTTCCCTTATATTCAGCTAACAACTATGTTGTCAGACAAGCCAGTAAACAGTTTCTTTCAGGTTATCTGCGTATTACCTGATTAATGCCTGTTAGTATATGAAAGAAAAAAGAAATTCGCCTGGTCCGGTCATGAAAATATCGGGGAGTTTCCGTAAATGCTTATCAGGGTCGCTACCCGAGGGCGTATCGTTACCACCGTTCTCAGTGCCTGTCATACAACCACTCAACCCTTCTCAAAACCTGTCCTGCTGGCGGCGAAAGAGCTTACCGATCCAGTCGATAAAAACCCTGACGTTGGGTGAAAGATAGCGCCGATCCGGCCACAGAATCGAAACAGGTTTAGGCACAGTAGGGTAGTCAGGGAGCAGTTCAACCAGAGCCCCGGAACGAATATGGGGCTCCAGCGCAGCCCGAAGCGCATGCAGGATGCCAAGTCCTGCCAGTCCGCTGCTCAACAGCACATCTGAATTATTGACCAGCACGCTGCTGGCTGGACGCAGCGCTATCACTTCGCCCGCCTGCACAAATTTCCATTCCATCACTTCCCGGCTGTGCTCGCTGAAGAAATTAACGGCTTTATGCTGAAGCAGGTCATGGGGTGATTGCGGCTGGCCGTAGCGGCTGATGTAGCCCGGTGAGGCGCAGGTGACCATTCTTACCTGTCCCAGCCGACGCGACACAAAGCTGGAATCCCCCAGCTCACCCAGACGAATAACGCAGTCCACGCCTTCAGCAATCAGGTCGGTGATTTTGTCTGAGGCGGTAAGCACAACTTCAATTCCTGGGTATTGCGCCTGAAATTCTGCAATCGCAGGGATAATCATGGTGTGCACCAGCGCCAGCGGCGCGTCCACCCGCAGGCGGCCTCGTGGAGGCTGGTGGGGAGAGAACGACGCCATCATATCGCTGACATCACTCAGAACCTGCCTGGCGCGCTGATAAAACTCATCGCCTTCTGCCGTCATGTTCAGCTTGCGAGTGGTGCGATGAATCAGCTTCACGCCCAGCTCGCTTTCGAGTTGGTGGATAGCTTTACTGACGGCCGGACGGTGCATCTGCAACCTGTCAGCGGCCCGCGTAAAACTTCCCTGCTCGACCACCTGCACGAAAATTTCCATCTGCTCCAGCATATTTGAACGCATCTTTCTGTCCGTCCTGTCCCGATAGAAGGTCTGATCTTATAACGTTTCACCCTGTAGATTTCAGGTGGATTGTTTCCTGACAGATACCAGTGAATGACTCCTGTGGCTCTTTTTCGCCTCTGAAGCGTTTTTTATGATCGTCGCTTCTTTACGGCTAAGGCCGTAGCCAGATTGTCAAAGCATGACATTGAGGAAAGATCGATATGAAAGCATGGTTACTAAAAGATTTCGGCCTGGAAAACCTACAGCTCGACGAGGTCGCAACGCCGACGCCGGGCCCGGGCGAACTGCTGGTAAAAGTGGGTGCGGTATCCCTTAACTTCCGCGATAAAGCTATCGTTGAGGGTTTTTACGAGCCGCACCTTGTTCCCAAACCCTTGATTCCTGTCTCAGACGCAGCAGGAACGGTAATGGCGGTGGGTGACGGCGTTACGCGTTTTACCCCAGGCGATCGGGTTAACTCTCACCTGTACTCGCGCTGGATCGATGGCGAACCCGCAGCCGATGAACCCGCATGGTGTCTGGGAATGCCGCTGCCGGGCGGGCTGGCTGAATACATGGTCATTGATGAAAACAGCGCCGTAAAAGCGCCCGCGCATATGTCTGACGAGCAGGCTGCCACATTGCCCATTGCCGCGCTCACCGCCTGGTATGCGTTGATGGATGTGGGAAATTTACAGCCGGGACAGACCGTGCTGGTGCAGGGAACCGGCGGCGTTTCTGTTTTTGCCGCGCAGATTGCGCATGCTCACGGCGCGCGCGTTATTGCCACATCCAGTAAAGATGAGAATCTTGAGCGCATCAAAACGCTTGGGGCCGATGAAGGGATTAATTACAAAACGCACCCAGACTGGGCAGAGAAAGTGCTTGAGCTCACCGGGGGTAAAGGCGTCGACATCACCATTGAAGTCGCAGGCGGTGACGGGATCAATCAGTCCGTCGCGGCCACCAAAGTTGCCGGGATTATTGCCCAGGTCGGTTTTCTGACTGGCCAGCGCTCCCAGCTGGATCTGATGCCGGTGATTTTCCGCCAGACCACCATCCGGGGAATTGCGGTTGCGCCACGCAGCTCTTTTGACCGTATGAATCCGTTTCTCGACAAACACAAAATCGTGCCAGAAATTGAGCGCGTCTATCCGTTTGAAGAGGCCGTTGAGGCATTTAACCATCTGTCGCGCGGGGCGTTCGGCAAAATCGTTATCAAAGTCGGTGAATAAACCCGGCGTGATGACCGCATCTTCACCCGTCTGTTGTGCCGACGGGTGATTAATCGCTGGCCTTGATGCCTGACATCACGGGAGGATAGCGCAGAGTGAAACAGACAAAATTTTCTTATCGCGTAAAGCGATGACCGATCAGCGACTTAACCACAACCGGGGCGTAAAACCGCGGAACTTCCGCTAACGCGCCTAAAGCCGGCCCATACCATGCCGATAAATCATACAGTTTCCATGAGGTATGTAGCGGCTATGTTAACAATTAACTACAACGACTCTGCCGCACTGACGAATAAATCGATGAAAAACAGCTCGTCAGTGCTGGGAGAGGTTATCGAACGGCTTTCGTCAGGATCGCGTATCAACAGCGCCAAAGATGATGCTGCGGGGCAGGCAATTTCTAACCGCATGACGGCAAACGTGAATGCTGACAGCGTGGTGTCGCGCGGTCTGAGTGATGCTATCAGCTACGCGCAAACCGCGGAGGGAAGTCTGGGGACCGTCAGCGATTTACTGATCCAGGCAAAAAGCCTGGCGATTCAGGCGGCCAACGGCACCTTGTCGGACGCTGATCGGGCCAGCGTCAACCAGCAGTACCAGCAGATACTGGCGGGCATAACCGATATTTCTGAACAGACGGAAATTTTCGGCCAGTACCCGCTGGCAACCAGCGATCCCGATCTGCCACCTGCGCTGTTGGGCAACGTGCAGCCGATCAAAAACCGGTTCCCGGTGGCGGGGCAAAACTACTCGTTTACGTCGGGCATCGTGCCGTTAGCCTATATTCCTGCGGGCGCGACCAACATCACTATCACTATCGACTCGCTGGGTCAGGATGATGATGTGCAGCTGTTCACGCGCGATGGCAAACATCTGGCGGGTACGCCAGTCAACGGCAGCGACCCCGATTATACCTGGGTCAGCAAGGGGATTACCGATGACGCTACGGCTACGACGAAACTGCTGACCAGCGGTAATGGCTTCACCAGCGGCGCGACCTATGATGACTCGCAGCTGCTTGAGGGCGGCGCGAGCTGGGCGCTGGGCGGTAGCGCAACGCTGAGCTATAACGGCATGACTATCAGCTACAGCGGCGATGGCGATCGTTACGAAGACACCACCACTGGCGACTACAACAATGGCACGATCCTGACCAATCCTCTGGAGCAGATTAGCCTGGATAAGGTCACTGAGGATCTGATTGTGGTGGTGGTCGGCAATGGTTCCTTTACCAGCAAACTGACGTGGGGCACGCTGCCGGAGCCTGAGGCCGTGCCAGCCGTCCCGCCGAAGCAGAGCCGACCTTTTGACGTGGTGACCAGCGCCGATTTCGGCCAACAGATGCAAACCGATACGCTTGCGCCGACGCCCACCGATATAAAAACGCTGGGCCTCAAAAATACGACGTTGTTAACCGATGGCGATATATCCGTCACCATGGGTGCGCTGGACAAGGCGCTGGATAAGGTCAGCGCGTATCGCTCCCATTATGGTGCGAAGATCAACCGTTATGAGTCGAACAAAACGGTACTGGCGCAGCAGAGCATCGACACGCAGGCTGCTCGCAGCCGCATTCAGGATGCGGACTATGCGCAGGAGGCGAGCCGCCTGGCCCGGACGCAGATCCTCCAGCAGGGCCAGAGTGCCGTTATGAAAATTGCCAATCAATCACCAGAAATGGTACTGGCTTTACTGCGCGGTTAACCCACTGATACATTGCTCTTTTTCCCCTCCAGAAGACCAGGGATGGTTCCTCTCTGCATCCTGCTACTTCATTCACCACGATCCGTAAAGTTGCCATTGGTAAGAAGGGAATAAATCACGGTAGAGTGAATGCACCTAAGCCCTGCAAAGAGAAAAACCATGCTATTCGCCATCCGTTTTACCGATCATCCAGCAGCGTTCAGCGTAAGAGAACATTATTTCAAGGCTCACCTTGAGTGGCTGGATCAAAACCGTGCGGTGATTAAGGCTGCAGGATCGTTACGTCAAAAGCCAGACGATCGTCCTACAGGCGCATTGTGGATTGTGGAAGCTGAAAATGAAAAACAGGCGTTGGCCCTGTTTGCTGAGGACCCCTTTTGGACTAACGGATTACGAGCCTCTGTAGAGGTTCACTCATGGAGCCTGGCTTTTGACGATATGCTGGCAGGGTGAGGCGAGAGATATCCCTGCGGCGCTGAATCGCTAAGCCCGCAATCATACCCGCTCCCGCGTTTAACAAAGCGAAGGTTTCGCGCAGGCCGGGTAAAACAGACTTTTTATCGAAATAAAAACAGGCACTGTTTTACCGGCCACGGCCGGCAATGCCGACTAAAGGCCGGAGGGTTACTCTCCATAAATCCCGCGTGGCTTTGCGTAGCGCGGCCTCGCCCCGTGGTTATTTATCGCGCCCGGCATGCCAGGGATTAAAAGCCGGTTCCTTGCTCTCTGCCACGCCCGGTTCATCCAGCGAGTCCAGATAGAGGGCTTCCACCTCAGCGCGTGCCCAGGGCGTGCGGCGCAAAAATTTCAGGCTGGATTTCACGCTCGGATCGTTTTTGAAGCAGTTGATGTTAATCCGCTTGCTCAGTTCTGCCCAGCCAAAACGTGTAACCAGCGCGTTGACCTGCATTTCAAGCGTAATGCCGTGCAGTGGGTCTTTAGCGTGATGATTGGTCATAAGGCGTCCTCTTTAAATGGACGGAGCAGGTTACAAGAAAGCCCTGAATGCAGCAATCAATGACTTTTCCGCGTACACTCATCGCTGTGAATTTACTCAGGGAGACAGATTATGAGCGATAAAAAGATGATTTCCATCGATCAGTTTACTGTCGAAGAACGTCTGGCGATCGAGGTGGCGGCAAAAGGGCTGGTGGAAAAGTACCGCCAGCGCACGGGAAAAGAACCTGATGCCAAAAAGGAAAAAGAGTTTACCGCTGAGGCCAGGCAGCAAATCATGAGCACAAAACTGGCTAAGGAAAAAGCGCTGGCCGATAAAGCGAAAAAAACACCTACGCGCAGAAAGAAACCGGAATCATTAAAAGAGAGTGAAGTCAGCGATTTCAGCTGGAAAGCGTCGGTCGTTAAAGGCCGACGCTAGCGAGGCGATTAATTTACTCTGCGCCTGAATAAAATCTGGTATTTACGCAGGCGATAAACATCCAGGGCATGTAATAAAAGCATCAGGCGCACAGTTTAACAATCCTGCTCCGATCGGCGAGGACTTCTGGCCCCATATTAAATGTTTTATAAAAACGCACTTCTGAACCTGAGCCTCGTTTGTAGAGGTCAGCGAACATCGAGTCTTCCCAGGTATAAATAGTTATCCGGTCGCTGGCGTGTTCAATATGCGTAGTGGTATCTCTTTCAATAACTTCCGTGGTTGACCAGCCCCGGTAGATACATTCGCTGACCTGATCCACGCTCCTGTTGCTCACCTCGTTCACTTCAGCATTTTTCATTCGGGCTTCCTGCGGTGTCGCCTGACAGCCGCACAAAACAAAAACGGTCATTAACATCATTAAACTGGTATTACGCATTGGAAGGCCCCCGTCAGAGCTGGATAACATTCAGGCCGGGATTAATATTGCCAGCAGGTCATTAGATTTCTACTGCATGAAATGAGTATATGAGAAAGCGGGTTATTTACCACATTGCGCGGGTATTATTCGGCCCGCTGCTGTTTTTAATTTAACTTATAATTATGTACGACTTAAAAAAAGCGTTTGTGTTGCCGCACACATTTTAATGATGTGGTGGGATTACTGTATGCCCCAGCCTTGTCGCCGTGGCGTTCGTTGCCCTAACCAGTGAAAAGCGCATTGAATGAACCGGGCATTTGCCCGCTAAGGATGGCGGGCAAGATAAAAGATAAGAAAAATTCCCGGCGCGCTTTCCACTTCCAGCGCGGTATAGGTGTAATGGTTTATTTTGCCGCTGCTATCAATAATGGCTTTATTTCCCGCGCCGACTTTATTGACGTCCTGCGCATGCCACATGGTGCTGAACAACGCGCTACGCTCGGTCAGGTCACGAACAATACTTTCAAACTCTTCCGCATGGTGGCTGGCAGCATAATAGGCGCGAAAAGCGGCGATGCTGTGTTTGGCCGCCTGCTCCCAGTCGTGGATTTTTTGCTTATACCCCTCGTTGATAAAAATGAGCTTCAGCGAGTTGCGATCGGTTTCTGGAATAAGTGACCAGTCATAGATCTGATCCCTGGCGGCATCATTCCAGTAAAGAATATCCATATTGGCGCGGCGGATAAAGGCAGGGTGCGGCGACAGGGCATCCACCATCGCAATCACTTCCTGTGGAATGGTTGCCTGCTGCGCTGGCCGGGTTTTCGTGCCAAAAATAAGCGCATCCAGGTAATCCTGCTCGGTGGCTGTAAGCCTGAGCACCTGACCGATACGCCTTAGCGCTGCAGGAGAAATACGGATATTCCGGCCCTGTTCCAGCCAGGTGTACCAGCTGACGCTGACGGCGGCGAGTTGGGCAACCTCTTCACGGCGCAGGCCCGGCACGCGCCGATGGCGACTGCTGAAGCCATAATCTTCTGGATTTACGCGCGAGCGATGCTGAATCAAAAAGTTTTTCACATTCTCGTTGCGCGTCATTTGTCCTCCTGGGTATGACCTGTAATCACAGGATAATTAGCCCTATTTTTCGTTCAGCCGGGCAGGCTTACACTGGCCGCAAGATTAAATGACTTCGCGGATTAAAAGCAAAAATATGTCGATTCACGCTGCAACCGGGCAGGGCTATCGTGCGCCTGGCGTTATCACCACCATGTTAACCGGTATCATCACGCTGGTGGCCGTAATGGGAATCGGCCGGTTCTCATTAACCCCGCAAATTCCACTGATGATTAACGATGGCCAGCTGTCGCTTTCCAGCGCCGGTATTATGGCTGCCATGAACTATATCGGCTACCTGCTGGGCGCAATTCACGTCAGCCGTATGCAGCAGCATCATGCGCGCTATTTAAAGGCAGGAATATTCGCAACGGTTCTGGTCACGCTGCTTTCAGCAACGACGGCCAATTTTGCTGTTCAGTCTCTGTTCCGCTTTATTTCCGGCGTTGGCGGTGCATGGGCGCTGATTATTGTCACCTCATGGACGCAGCTGACGCTGGCAACGCATCAGTCGCCGAAGCTCTCCGCGGCGGTCTTTACCGGGCCAGGCGTGGGCATCACCTTAACCGGCGTGCTGGCGTGGGTCATCTCCGCTTATGGCCTGCACGCTTCGCAGGCCTGGTGTCTCTATGGGCTGGTCGCGGCGGTTGCGGCGCTGTCGATTTTTAAGCGGTTGCCAACGCGTTTGCCATCTTCTGCTCGCTCGGCCAGGGCGGAGCCGCTGAACCGCAGCCTGAAATATTTGCTGGCGGCCTATACGCTGGCGGGTTTTGGCTACATTTTGCCTGCGACCTTCCTGTCGCAAATGGCGCACGGATTCTTCACCACCGGTTATCAGGCAGCGCTGTTCTGGCCGTTGTTTGGGCTGTCGGCGGTTGCGGGGGTGCTGCTGGTCATCGCCTTCGCATCACGCCTGAATATCCAGTCTGCGCTGGCGACAGCGATGGTGGTGCAGGGCGCGGGCGTGGCCTGCGTGGTGATGCTGCCTGATGTAAAGGGATTACTGATCGCTACGCTGCTGACAGGGCTCGGCTTTCTCTCGATTATGCAGCTTTCTATGCGCCTCGCCCGGGAAGTCTCTACTGGCGCAGTAGCGCGGACGGTAGCGGTGTTAACCTCCGGCTATGCCACCGGCCAGCTGGTTGGGCCGCTGGTTTCATCGCTGAGCGTAACGCTTTTTCATTCATTGCAGCCGGCGCTGCTACTGGCCGCCGCAGGTCTGGTGCTGGGAGGGGTGTTGGTCCTGCTCGGTATTAAAACGCACGGGTAACGTCACGGGAAATACGCAAACTGGCTTTCTGGTGTGGCTGCGTTTGGCTTTCTGATCCTAAAATCGACTCTGGTCGGAAAAAGGATAAAGACATCGTGCGCCATCTCACTCTCTTTGCGCTGGTAAAAAAAACGGTTTTAACCCTGGTCGTTCTGGCGCTCTGTTTTTTTATTGGGCGCATCTACCAGTCGGAACAGGGTGCGCCGCTGCACCGCTGGCACACCTGGAGTGCCGATGAGATGTCGCCCGATGAGATTGACCATGCCAGCTTTGCGGATTATCTGTCGCGAGAGGAGGCTATTTTCCGTGACATGAAAACCAGTCTGAACGGCACCTTGCGTGCGGATGAAAAAACCGCGATGAACCGCTATAGCGCGCAAAGCCAGGTTTATCCGGCGCGCTTTAAACCAGACTGGAACCGCTCGTTTATCCTGCTGCCCGACGGGAAACCGGTGGGTGCTGCGGTGCTGCTGCATGGGCTCACCGACTCGCCTTATAGCGTGCGCTATCTCGCTGAGGACTACAGGGAGAAGGGCTTTATCGCGGTCGTTCCGCGTTTGCCTGGTCACGGCACGGCGCCCGGCTCCCTGACCGCCGTTAACTGGGAAAGCTGGATGGCGACCACCCGGCTGGCGGTACGCGAGGCGATGCGCCTGGCGGGCTCCCCGCTTCCGCTGCATATGGTGGGCTATTCTAACGGCGGCGCGCTGGCGATGAAGTACGCGCTGGAAAGCCTGGACGACAGCGCACTGACCAGGCCGCAGCAAATTGTCCTGCTGTCGCCGATGGTGGGCGTCAACGGCTATGCCCGTTTTGCCGGGATTGCGGGCTGGCCAGCCTGGTTCCCGGCCTTCGCCCGGACCGCCTGGCTGAACGTATTGCCCGAATATAACCCGTTTAAGTACAACTCTTTTCCCGTCAATGCTGCCCGACAGTCCTGGCAGCTGACCCAGGCATTGCAGTCGCAAATCGTGCAGCTGTCACGCAATGGAAAACTGGCCGCGCTGCCTCCCGTACTGACTTTTCAGTCGGTAACGGATGCAACGGTGAGCACGCCAGCCGTCGTGAATGCGCTGTATCACTATCTGCCGGTTAACGGCAGCAGGCTGGTAATTTTCGATATTAACCAGGCCGCGAATATCAGCGCGCTGTTCCGCGAGGCTTTACCGGGTGCCGTTGAGCGGTTATTGCCGTCAGCGCCGCGTCATTATGGCACTGTCGTGATAACCAACGAGACATCTTCGACGTTGCGCGCGGTGGCGCGCGTCACCTCCGCAGGCGAAGTCAGGGTGAAAACCCAGCCTCTCGCCTTGTCATGGCCGCAGGATATGTTCTCCCTGTCGCATATTGCTGTGCCTTTTCCGGTTAACGATTCGCTCTATGGCCTCCAGCCTGCCGCGCCTGGTCGCTTCGGCATCTCGCTGGGCGCGATGGCGCTACGCGGTGAAAGCGCCAGCCTTAACGTAGGGGCAGAAGCCTTTATGCGCGCGACCTCGAATCCTTTCTTTGACGACATGATGGCGCGTGTTAACCAATATATCGCCTGCAGCGGTCAGGCTGATTATGTTGCCTGCGTGAAAGCTTTACCCTGATAACAAAAAAGCCCGCGCAACGCGGGCAACAGAGAGTGTCTTTAGATTTTTGATTTCGTAGGCAACACGTTGCTGTGTGTTACCTCACTATACTAGCGCAGCGACAGGCATGTCATTGTGAAGAGGACGAGGTTTTGAGCCCGGACGGGTTCGCGGCAGAGTTAAAAATAGGGCATATACTCATTACGCCACAGGCCTGCTGAGGATCGCTTTTGATGAAACAGGACCACCTCTTTTTATCTGATCTGACGCGAATCTTATTAGGCGATACGCCGCCGATCTTCTTGCTGGAAGTGGTTGCGCGGGCGCTGATTTTTTTCGTGTTAATTATTCTCGCGATGCGTCTGCTGGGCCGACGTGTTGCCTCGCAATATACGCTGATTGAGCTTTCTGCCGTGATCGCCCTGGCCGGAACCATTGGCGTCCCTTTACTGGACGAGAAGCGCGGCCTGCTGCCACCGTTGATCATTGTGGGCGGCATTGTCGCGCTACAGCACCTGCTCGGCATACTTAGCGTGCACAACCGCCGGCTGGACCGGTTGTTAACTGGGCAGGCAAGCGTCGCGCTGGATGATGGCCGCCTCGATCTCGATTCCCTCCAGTCCACCGCCTTATCGCGGGAAAAGCTTTTTTCGCTGCTGCGCGGGCGCGGTGTGCAGCAGCTCGGGCAGCTCAGCCGCGTTTATATTGAGCCGTCAGGTGCCCTGACGCTGGTGTGGAGCGATACGCCCCGCGCGGGGCTGGCGATTGTTCCGGCGAGCGATAGCGAACTGCGGGAGGCGATGCGCGACGGCGATCACCGCGTCTGCATGCGCTGTGGCCAGCTTGAGAAAGGCGCAGTCGCGGATGAGACGGCGTGTCGCGCCTGCCACGCCACAAGCTGGACCCCCGCGTCCGTTGCGCTGGAGGATTAACGGATGACGGAGTGGGTTCAACAGGGCTTGATGGGTGACGCACCCTGGCAGTTCGCCATTGAAGTGCTGCTGCGTTTTCTGGTTATTTATCTGGTGCTGCTGATTGTGTTGCGGCTGATGGGACGACGCTTTGCCGGTCAACTCAGCATCGTTGAGCTGGGGATTATGGTTATGCTCGGCGCGGCCATTGGGCCACCCTTGCAAACGCCTGAAAAAGGGATTTTACCGACAGTGGTGCTACTGCTGACGCTGCTGGCCTGTTTCCGGCTGCTTTCGTGGTTTACCTTTCGCTCGCACCAGATGGAGATCCTTAGCCAGGGCGACGCGACCATGCTGGTTAAAGATGGGCGACTGGCGCTGGAGCATTTGCGCCATGCAGAGCTTTCCCGCGCGCGGATTTTCTCCGAGTTGCGTGCGCTGGATGTCCAGCATCTGGGCGAGCTGCGGCGCGCCTGGCTGGAGCCGTCTGGCCGTGTCAGTTTGCTGCGCTATCGCCAGCCGCGCGCCGGTTTGTGGATCTTACCGGATCAAAGTAAGGAGTTTGATAAGCGCATCCTGGTAGAGGAGCGTTATGCCTGCGCACGGTGCGGCTATGTGGTCAACGATGAACAGACGCCAAACATGGTGTGCCGCTATTGCCAGCATCCGCACTGGCAGCGCGCCGTCAAGCGGCTGGGTACGGATGAGCTTTATCAGGATCGCGCAGGTAAAGAGAAGGAGAATGACTCGGCGGCCCAGGCGCGCCGGTAGGCTTTCAGGCATCCAGCTCATACTGAACAGAGAGCTGGCCTTTCTTCTCTTTCACCTTCAGAAGGCGGATTTCACCGATGTCCGCCGTATTTTGCACATGCGTGCCGCCGCAGGCATAGGGTTTCAACTCTCCCCACGTCACCAGCCGTTTGCCCTCGGCTTCCGTAATAATTCTTGGTCCACCACGCTGAACCAGCGCCGTCACCTCAGCGGCTAACTCTTCCAGCGTGACCGGCGCGGGAGAAGACAGGGCTTCAAACACAATGCGCCCTTCGCCTGGCTTGTGGTTGCCCTTCACACCCAGCCAGCCATATTTTTCTCCCGCCAGGCCAATGATATGGCCCGCTGAGTGGTAGCGGCTATGGAGGTTACGCAGCTCGGCATTGACCTGCAGATGCGCCGGGCCCACCTGCAACGGCCCATCCGTAATATGGATGAGCTTGTCGCCATCCTGAACTGCCTGAAGCATAGTGACACCGTTGATGGTGCCTTTGTCAGAAGGCTGCCCGCCGCCTTGAGGATGAAACAGCGTGGCGGACAGAACGATATGAAAGCGATCGTCCTCCTGACGCGTGCAGCTAAGCACGTCGGTCTCCATGTCTAGCGCATCGCGGGTGTAATAGACTCTTTCAGTCACTTGCTGCTCCTTAAAGGGTAAACGCTGAGCGGCAGCATAGCTGATTTTGCAGGAGGTATGACAGAGGAGGGGAGACATCGAACGAGCGATCCTTGCCCGTGATGAAAAGATGATTAGATGGCTTCGCGGTATTCAGGCCAGGCGACAGCCGCGCCAGTATTGGTGAAAAGGCGGCCCTGGAAATTAATTACGCCGGCTGCTTCCAGCCACATCCACTCTTCCGGACGCTCAATGCCTGCGGCAATAACGGTAATTTCCAGTGCAGAACAGCATTTGATAATCGCCTGTACCACAGCCTGCTTTGGCCCGCTGCGATGCACGTCGCGGATAATGCCTGCATCAATGCGAATACGATCGGGCTGGATGCGGGTGAGCATTGAAAGTCCCGCTGAGCCATCACCAAAGTTATCGATCGACAAGCTGATGCCCGCTTCCTTAAGCTGTCTGACCGCAGTGGAAAACGCCTCAAGCTGTGAAATCACCTCCGTTTCGCTGACGCCGATAATCACCTGCTCGGGTACCAGCCCGGCGCGGCGGATCTCCTCAACGATAATAGCTACCGCATCCGGAATCGCGACCAGCGTCATAGGCAGGATGCTGACGTAGAGCGCCATGCCTTCCGGGCAGGCTCGTCCCGCCTGGGCAAACGCCTGTCGGGCAGCGTCCAGGCTTGCCTGGTATTTCTGGACACCTTCTGCAAGGGTGGCTAAATCACCTGCGGCGATCGCCTCGATGGCGGTTACCTGTCGTCCGAGCGGATCGATGACCGGGTGAAAGGTGACATCAGGATTGGTCAGCCAGGCATCAGACGTGCCGGTCTGGTCAGCAATAAAGTCCCAGTACTCAACAGGAGGCACTTCGAAATAGTTCTCTTTTTCGCGCGACTCGACGAAGGTGCGCAAAAATTGCAGGCCCCGGTCATCGTAGGTCAGCTGAAAGCGGGACGTGCCCTTATCCAGTACCGCCTGTAGCACGCTTGAACGGTCATGCTCACGCAGGTCGAACAGCTCCATGCCCGCATTGCCGAAGCGGCGCGACGGCGAATAGTCACGCATCAGTTCCACGACGTTATGGTGGCGTTTGTCAGCGCAAATGTTGTCATAAATTGCCAGTACGCCTGCTTCCGGCCCTTCCAGAATCTGGAAAAAATGGGTGCCGTTAAACAGCAGGATGCCGGTAACCTGGTGCGACGCGTTGAGCTGGCTGGCCTTATCGACCATCGCTGGAAGCGTTTTGACAGGGACGTCATCAGAAATATGGCTGCGATATATTATTGTAGTAAGCATGAATGCTCCGGTTTTACGTGATTGTCGCCGCCACCTTAACAGCTATTGCTGGGCATAAGCGAATTAATGGCGGCTTATTTGTGCTTATTTGAATGTTAACTAATGGTTTTTACCCAAGAACAGCAAAAATAAATTAAACGCAAGCGGTTTTCTGCTTATTAAGCTGATTTTATTTATTTTTGATTATTTTTTATCATGTTGTTTTGTAAGGATAAAGTATTAATTTAGCTCTAAAAACTGCTCCCGCTTCGCTTAATGGTTAGTTACAGTTCATTTTTTATCTTTTAAGAAAAGTCTTTAGGGTTTTTTTTGGCTCTCCCACATTAGCCACCTTTACAAAAATAAAATATCTCCTCCGAACCAGCCACTAAGATGAAAAGTGAGGTTATCGTTAATTGGAAAAATGGAGGAGGTTACGTGTTATTTCGCAACGATGAGAAAGGCCACGCCGTTATCGGTGAAGCAGTTATTAGCCTGGCTCTCGGTGAGAAGGAAGTAAGCGTAGAAACACTCATCGCTGAGCTTGGTCTGATGGCGGAAACTGAAACGCGCGCCGCGAAGCTGGCTGAAATCTCAGAGGCCAGACGCTGGCTTCAGGGATACCAGCATTACGACACGCGAAACCAGTCCGAACTACACTGGCTGACAGTGGCAGGCCAGGACGATGATGGAAGACACAGCGAGGACGTAGTCCGGCTCCGGCCGGAAAACGACGATGAAAGATAACCTCATTATCGGGCGCGTCTGACGCGCACCGGCCGGAGATCGTTGTCAGGGACGACACTTTTCTGTAGCGCTAACCCTATCTGGATAGCTATACAAAAAGTTGTACAACTTTCAAAACCTCTTGCAGGACCATAAAACCCCGCTGGTAAGGCTGTATTCCTTGATGTAGCACTTTTTGCACAAAAAGCAGACCTGTACAACAACACAATACCTGTACAAATATACGGAAGTTGTATAACTTTACCTCAGGCAAAGCTGATTACAATTCCATCACTTGTTAACGCTAAGGATTTACCATGCGCCAGAACGTCGTTATCCCGGATACCGGACGCTTTATCAGCAACGCCGCACAGCCATCGCAGCAGGAAACACTGGGGCAGGTTGTCGTGGAAATTCTGCGTGCAGGCCATAACCTGAATCGTAAAGCGATCTGCTCGCGGCTAATCCGTCGGCTGGAACAGGCTGCTGGCCCGGAAGAAGAGCAACAGCTTCACTCGCTAATCGGCATGCTGTTTGGCCGTTAACAGCCGACACATCGCGTGCACATTACCGGTTACTGTCAGAGTCGTAACGGCTTCGCCTGGCAATAACCCTTTTTCAACGGCGCTGCGCATATCCCTCGTGGGCCATAACCTAAGAACAGATCATGCAAACTAAATCGAACGCACAGCGCACCACCTCTACCGAAGCCGACATCATTCAACATTTCCGCGTGGCAGGCGACCGTCTCGAAGCGGAAACGCGTGTACTGGACGCCGCTATTCGCGACATCGTTATCCGCGGTAAAAGAGTAACCAGTAAAGCGATCATCATTTATCTTATTGCCGAGCTGGAAAGCACGACCGATGTTGTGCAGCTCGACGTGCTGCGCCACTGTCTGGAAATTGTGGTGGGCCGCACGCCGGACGACGCAGGGATCTGATCAGTGATTTGCCGTTTCGCTGGCATGCGTCGGCGCGGAAATCTCAAACTGGCCCTGTGACGCCATAACGGAGCAGCTCACTGCGGCAACAAGGGAAACGGCAATCCAGATTTTCATGATTCTCTCCTGTTCACAATCAGATATGAAACTTAATCCTGGCACGCGAGCGCGCCAGCGAAAGTTTTTGTGACAAGAAAAGGAATGTTCTGAGAGCGGGAAGGCGGTACGGGCAGCGTGATTAGTGTAGCCGCCGCTCAGCGGGTGGGTAACTCAGAGAACGTTCAGAAACGAGATGGGCGCGTAACTCCTCCTGCATCCTGGCAATGGCGCGGTACATAGCTTCTGCCCGCTCACTATCCTGTTCCATTTTTAGCTGGCGCTGCAGCGTGAGCGTCACGGCGCTCCAGGAGATATCCGCGCCAGTGTTGACTAACTGCATCACGGCCTCGCCGATGACAATGTCGGTGATTCTCTCGTCTGACATATTCTTCATATCTACGTGTCTCGCCGGTAACCTGCAAACAGCTTAGCACAGGAAAAACAGGCTGAAGATTATTCCTGCACCAGATGACTAGTGTCTGAGACGATAAATATCAGCAAAGTAGAGATAGCCCTTTTTATCATACTGGCTCTTTAACCGCGCTTTCTCTTCCTCGCTTAAAACATTGCCCGTCAGCAGCGCATTGATAAAGGCATCGCGCACATGAACTTCCATGTACCAGTCGCCGGTATAGCAGTTCTTCAATGCACCTTTATCGATATCTTTTACTTTATAGGATGGGTTGATATGGAAAAAGAAGAAGAAATTACAGATGGCGAATATCACACAGCAGACAATATATTCAATGGTGCCAAACGATGAAGAATAAAGCAGCACGGCCATCGTGATGACAAAAAGAAAACACATTAAGCCGTAAAGACCTGGATATTGCTTAATAAAGGAGACATCAAAATAAGGACGGTCGTTGCGGTTTTCGGTGCGGTTAATTTGGTCTAGCTCTTGCTGTAACAGGCTCTCTAATGGGTCAGACATTGAACGGTTCTCTGCTAAAAATAACCCCAAAAGTATAGATGAACTGACTCGCTTTATACACCGCTTTTTAAGCGTGCAGGCAGGCGATCGCCACGCCAAATAAAACGAAACGATAGCCAGCCGCTGTTTATCGGGCTGGCTATCGGGCGGGAAATACCATGGGTGGAATAACCAGCGAAGATATTACGCCAGCTCCAGCGTCTCAATGACCGCAGCGACTTCCGCCCTGTGCTCGGCAGAAAGCGGCAGAAGCGGACGCGGAAGACAATCCTCAGCGGTCAGGCCCAGCACGCCAGCGGCGGCGGCCATAACGCGGACACTGCCGCCATGCTGGCGAAACAGCGCCCAGAGCGGCTCAAGGCGCGAGGATAGCTGTGTAACGCGCGCCCGATCGCCCAGCGCGGCGGCGGCGGTAATTGCCCTGGCGGTGTGGGGAAAAAGCCCGCCGCAGACGGAATACCAGAGGTCACAACCGGCATTCAGTCCTGTTCCTGCAAAGGCATCGCCGCTGACGCCGATACGGATATCTTGCGGCAGCGCAGCGCGCAGATGGTTGATATGCTCAATCGCTTTCTCTGGTGAGGGCGGCACGCCGGGAATCTTTATTGACTGAATGGCGGGAAGCGCGGCGATACGGCGATAAAGCGCCGGTGAAAACGCGAAGTGCGTGGTTGCGGGATTATCATAAAGCGTGATCGGGACAGAGGAGGACTTTGCCACCGTGTCGAACAGGCCAAACACTTCATCCTCACTGAGCCTCTGATAGCTTACCGGCGGCAAGAGCAACGCGCGGGCACCCGCACGTTGCGCATCCTCAGCCAGACGCAAAACCTCATCCGAGCTGACCGCGCCAATACAGACCATTACAGGGATATTTTCTGCCTGTTCAACCGCAAGGGTTGCGACACGTTGTCTTTGCTGGCGGGTCAGATAGGCGTAACTACCTGTTGAGCCTAAGGCGCCAATAGAATCCACTTTTGCCGCTGTCAGGCGCGACACAATTCGGATAAACCCTTTTTCATCAATGCCTGACGGCGTAACGGGCGTCAGAGGAAACGCGCTCAGACCGGTAAACATCTATCGCTCCTGGTTGTATCAGTAGAGATTAATTAATGGGCTTTTTCATGCACCGTCATAGTAAAAGCGAGCGGTGTATCGCCTGCACAGGCATAGCTGTGCGGCGCATCTGTCGCCGCTACCATGGAACAGCCCGCGTCAAGGCTAAACAAGTCGTCGTTAATTTTGAACAGCAGGGTTCCGGCCGTGACGTGAAGCAGTTCTGTTGTCTCCCGCGGATGGCCTGGTGAGGAAAACGTCTCGCCCGGAAAAAGCTGCCAGTGCCACAGTTCAACCATGTTCGGGCCGCTGGTGCCTGCCAGCAGCCGGGCGCTGCCGCCATATTCACCCTGCCAGAGCACGGGCATTTCAGCGGGCTGGATAATGTGCACAGCGGGATGGCTGGCCACATCCACAATGTCGGCAACGGAGACGCCCATTGCCGCTGCAAGGCGGCAGAGCAGGGCAATACTGGGGTTGGCCTTACAGGCCTCGATCTCCACCAGCATGCCTTTGCTCACGCCAGCCCGGCGTGACAGCTCGTCCAGCGACAGCTTCTTCTGGCTACGGTAAAGTTTGATGCGAGCAGAGATGGCTTCGTTGACGGCTAACGCATCTGCGCCGGTCGTTATGTTGACTTTTTTGGTCATAGGTCGATATTATGCAATAAATTGGTCATTATGAGATTATGAAATGTCTTTCCTGCTGCCGTCAATCAGTTCAGAGATAACGCGTATCGCGCCTGGGTTTCGCGCGTTAAGTATCAAGGTCAAAGCCGCTGCGGTGATTTCTCCCCAGACGGGCAGTGACAGGTTACAAGAGGCATGTGCAGCGGTCATTTCAGGACAACCGCACTGGGCCGATGCGCATCTGGATGCGTGGAATGACGTCTTCCGCGCTTTTGGCGCAAAACCGAAACGGACACCGTGTTCGGCCGAAGCATTGCGGAAAAGGGTGTTGCGTGACGGGACAATGGCATCGCTCGATCCGGTTGTCGATCTCTACAACGCCGTCAGCCTGCGTTATGCCATCCCGGTTGGCGGTGAAAACCTGGCGGCCTATGTCGGGACGCCGAGGCTGCTTCTCGCTGACGGCACGGAAACCTTTGATACCTTCAAAGAAGGGAAACCCGCTGAAGAAACCCCTGAAGCAGGCGAGGTGATCTGGCGGGATGACACCGGCGTGACCTGTCGCCGCTGGAACTGGCGGCAGGGCGTCAGAACCCGGCTGAGCGTGGCGGACAAAGAGATGTGGTTTATTCTCGAAAGCCTGCCACAGATGCCGCTCGACGAGCTTTACGCGGCGGCGAACATGCTGACTGACGGGCTTGAGCAGATGATGCCAGGCATGGAATATGAGGTTGCCTTAGTCGAGCCGGAGTAACGCCCCGTCAGGCGCGGGAAGAGAATATAAAGTGCGTCGCCGTCTCGCTGATCAAAAACAGGTTTTTTGCTTCGCCACTCGGCGAGACGAAAACCAGCGGCTGGCCGATACTCAGCGGCGTAAACACCTCGACCGGCTGATTCTCTTTCTGGATTTCTAGCAGCATACGCGACTCGAACTCGCGCTCGGCAACGCTATCCAGATGGTAGTCACAGGTAAAAGAGAACTCTGGCTTGTCAAGGATATAGAACTGTCCGGACGGCATATGCTTGACCTCATAGTTAGATGCAGCAGCGGAGAAAAAACCGCCGATGATTGACTTAGTGTAGCTATAAATGGGGCGATGAGAGAGGTCAAGATAGTGTTAGCGGCGTTACGCAGCTGAGCTTTCAGTTAGCAGGCTTATAATATCAGTCGCAAAAAAGGTTAAAGCCGGAGGGGAATTTTATGAGACTATTCTTACGCCCCTTCAAGAGCTAAGCCACTACGAGTGCCGGAGATAAGCGCCGGGTGGGGCACGCGTATTCCATCAGGTCGCCTCAGGGCGGCCTTTTTTACGTCGGTGCTGTGGAGTTTGAAAGCCGCCGATCCCTGGCGAACTACCTCCTAAGGCAGCCTTACTCAGAATTACCCGGCGGACGCCGACTTTTTTTGCCGCCTTTCCTTCCCGCTTCCCTGGCTCTTTCAGGGTTGTTCCTGAAATTGCCTCCGCTGGCTTTGCCTCCTGCGCTGCCTGCTTCTTTTGCGCGATCCGGATCGTTAGCAAAATTACCGGCACCACCTCTGTACTTCTGTTGTGTCATAGACAGAACTCCTATCAATGTTCCATGAGATAAAAGGACTAGCTAGTCACCCTTAAAGCGTAGTCCGCCGTTGCGCCTGCGCAAGTAGCTGGCGAAGATAAAAAGTGAGACTTTTCGGATGGTTAACCAACAAGCGTGTGGTATGCCGCTGCGTACAGCGGCAAGAAGGAAAGATGAGCAAAGCGTGAGCCGGTCAGGCGAAAGGGGCGTTATTTTCTTTGGATGACTGGGCGCGGTCGCGCGACAAACGCCAGAAATCAGCGCCAGAGGGATGCTGGTAAATACGCAGCGAAAAGTAGCCTGCCACGGCGTAGATATACTCAAAAATCTCCGACTGTGAGTTTTCATAAGCCGCCCACAGCGTTGAGGAGGTGAAGCAGTAAACCTCAATCGGCAGCCCATCCGGCGACGGTTTAAGGGCGCGCACCACAATATACATATCCTTGCGGATATCCTCTCGCTGCGACAGCCACGCGGTAAGGTAGTTGCGGAACACCGTCAGATTAGTCATGCCATTTTCGACAAACCAGCGATCGCCCACCGCGCTGATATCACGACCGTCGAGCAGCGCCGTAAGCGGTTCGCTAACGCCGCGCAGCTGTGTCATCGACTGCAACATCTCCTGGTTTACAAAAGTGATGGAATCGAGGTCGAGGTAAAAGCTGCGCATAATACGCCGTGCGCCAGACGAGAACATCGCCTGCCAGTTGGTGTAGGTTTCGGTCAAAAAGTTCTTGGTTGGAATACGGGAAATCGTGTTATCCCAGTTGCGAATGGTAATGGTATGCAGCGCAATATCCGTGACTTCGCCGCTGAGATTCTTATCCGGCATCTCAATCCAGTCGCCCAGTTGCAGCACATCGTTGGATGAGACCTGAATATTCGCCACCAGTGACAGCAAGGTATGCTGAAATACCAGCATTAACACCGCCGCGGCCGCGCCCAGGCTGGAGATAATAATCACTGGTGATTTATTCGACATGATCGCCAGGATCATAATGGCCGAAATAATATGCACCAGTATTTTGCCAATCTGAATATAGCCTTTAATCGAATGATTTTTACGCTTTGATTTCTTCGAATAGGAGTTATTAACGATCTCCAGTACTTCATTGAAGAATAGCGATAAATAGACAAAAAACAGAATGCCGCACAGGGTCTTAATGGCGATCAGCAGATGCTCAGGCAGTTCCGGCATAAACTGCAACAGATAATAGACGGTGATCACCGGAATGAAGTTGGAGAGCTTCTCCGAAATCCTGACGTCTTTATCCAGCGGCACGTCGCTTTTATGGGCGCTGAAAAACACCTTCCTGACGACTTTGACGACAAAAAACTTGCAGACCAGATGCGCAATCATGCCCGCGAGGATCAGCATAATAATATTGAAGGTGGCAGAAAGCGCGACGTTCCCCTCAATAAAGCCCATTAATTCGTTGAAATAGTGCATTTTTACCACATACAGGAAAATATAGAGCGAAAGTTAAGCATAAAACAGAGGTGAATGATAAGCGACGAATGCCCCAGAAAGGCCATGCGCAAACAGATAACGCCCAGACAGAGCCGGGCGAAAGTAGAGTCAGACGGGCTGGTTAAGGCCGGACATCAATCCAGGTATCCTAACCCGACGTCAGGCAGGTCAGAGCAGTGAATCTGGGTTGGCTTTCGCCGCTTTTTTCTCATCTTCAACGGCCTGGACAGGATCGGCAGCGCTCAGCCAGCGGTCAAATTTCTGATAGGTTTCAATGAAGGATTTAAAATAGACGGTAATGCCGGTGACATTCTCTTTTCGCTCCATATAGGCGACCGCCAGTTTAAACGCATCCTGATTTTCAAATTTCACGGGCTTAACTCTCCTTAATTACGGGTTTATTCAGCGTAGCCTGGCGTCGAAACCCGTGCCTGTGCATCTGTCTGCTTTTTCTCGCAAAGGCGCAGCAACGGCTAACAACGCATGGATCGCCTGCGCCCGCATCATATCTCTCCGCGCTGCGTTTTTCATCTGGATAAATCGGCGATCCTCACGCGCTCGCCCGTGGCAGAGGAACGCACCATCGCATCAATGATGCGCTGGTTCTCCAGGCCGAAACGGAAATCGGCCACCGGCGCGCGCGCACCGCTGAGAACAGTAAGCAGGTCATAAATCTCAATCACCTTTACGTCGAAATAGCCGAGTCCGCCACCGGCAAAATCGAAAGCGAAAAAGCCGCTAAATGCGTCAATTTGCGAACCGGCATACAGGGTTTTGAAACCGCGATCGTGTTTTTCATCGGCGTAGCGCGCAATCTTCAGCTCATTGAAGCGCTCGCCGTCCATGACCAGCGTGCCGGCGGTGCCCGATACTTCCCAGACGATGCCAAAAACCTTACCCGCTGCAATCCGCGAGGATTCAATAATGCCGCCTGCACGGTTGGCAAAGGTGACCAGCGCCTGGAACTGATCGTCATTCTCGACGGGCAACCGCGCGGCGTCTCTGTCAGCCTGTGCGCCATAGCCGGAGCCACTGCCCGGCGTTGGGCGGGTGTCGATAAAAATTTGTTCCTGGCCGACCACACTTTCAATGGGACCCATTAAAAATTGCGCCACGCTGATGACGTGCGAACCTAAATCGCCCAGCGAGCCGGAGCCCGCCTGTTGGCGTGAACAGCGCCAGCTCCACGGCAACTCAGGATCGTTAAAAAAGCCCTGATCGAACCAGCCGCGAAAACGCGTCGGCGTGCCGATATCACCGCGCGCGATTAGCTGCTGTGCCAGCTGCGCGGCAGGCGTTTTGATATTGTTAAAGGCCACGAAGGTCTGCACGCCAGCACGCTCCGCCTCCTCGACCAGCATCTGCGCATCGGCGAGCGACACGGTGAGCGGTTTCTCGCAGTAAACGTGCTTACCAGCGCGGATCGCGGCGAGAGCCATATCAACATGCAGATGGTTTGGCGTGGTGATGTCCACGATGTCGATCGCCGGGTCCCTGACCATGGCTTGCCAGTCTGCGGTTCCCTGCTGGAAGCCGAAGCGCCGGGCCGCATCCTGCGCCAGCGCAGGTGTAGCGTCAGCCAGCGTATGCAGCATCGGTTGTAGCGGCAGGTCGCGGTAAAGCAGCGCGGAGCGACGCCAGGCATCCGCATGTGCCTGGCCCATAAATCCCGACCCGATAAGGCCGACGTTAAGAATTTTTTTGCTCATGCGAGGCTCTCCTGAGCGAGAATGTGGCGGGTAACATAGCGGTGGGCGCGTGTAACCGTTGCAAGCGGCGGCGCAGTAGCAGGATCCTGTTCAGCCTCGACCACCAGCCAGCCGCTGTAGCCGCTTGCGGCGATGAAACGCGCCAGTGGCGTAAAGTCCACGTCACCGTCGCCCGGCACACAGAACATTCCATCCAGCACCGCCTGATTGAAGGTCATATTGCCCGCCCGCACCTGAAGAAGCCGCTCGTTGCGCACATCTTTCAGGTGGATATGGCAAATGCGATCGGCGAAAGCCTCAATCAGGCGTTGATAAGGGAAGCCAGCGGCAAAGGCGTGGCCGGTATCCAGCAGCAAACCCACTTCAGACGAACAGCTGTTCAGCAGACGCGCTATCTCATCAAAGGTCTCCGCTACCATCATCAGGTGATGGTGATAGGCGAGCTGCAATCCATAGCGCTGAGAAAGCGCTGCGGCAAAGCGCGACAGCCGTTCGGCATAGGCCTCAATCTCATTAGCGGGAAACAGGCGGCGCTGGCGCAGCGGAACATCGAGCGCGTGCTCTGCCATCCAGCCGCATTCGCCGTAGACCATGACTTTTGACCCGCAGCGGCTAAGCAGTGAAGCGTGCTGATGCACAGCCTCCAGCTCCGCCTCCACGCTGCGTTCGGTAAGAAAACCGTCGTACCAGCCTGAGATCAGCTGCAACTCCTGCTCGCCCAGTAGCGAGGTAAGCGTACCGGCGTCACGCGGAAAGATCCGGCTCAACTCAACGCCCTGATAACCTGCCTGCGCCGCCTCGCGCAGGCAGCGTTCGGCGCTGGTCCCTGCGCCCAGATGGTGGAGAACTTCATTAACCCAGGAGAGAGGGCTGACGCCCAGTTTGGCTGCGGCAGCATCCGCAGAGTAACACGCTGTCTGAATCATTTTCCCGCTTCCTCAGAGAGTAAAAACAGGGAAAAAATAGAGCAGGGTGGTTGGCCAGGCCACGCCTGTTTTGAGTGATTAACATCAAAGCAGGCGCATCGTTTAATCTGGGGTAACAGGAAAAGAAGGGGGAGATCAGAGGCTGCCAGGCAGGATGGTCATCTCTTTCTTGTTCATCACCACGGAGTTAGCGGGCACATTTTTATTAACAAACGTCATCGCGCCAATAATGACATTGTCGCCGATATAGATATCGTCGCCGATGATGCAGCTGTTGGCACCTACTTCAACCTTATTACCAATATGGATATGGCCGGACTGATTGATATGCCGAACGCCAATGGTGACATTCTGTTTGATGTGGAATTTTTCACCAATAATACAGCGGTGGGAGATAACAATGCCGACAAAATGCGAGATACGCAGGCCCGCTCCAATTTGCGTGCCGGGATGGATATCACAGGCATATTTATTGCGCAGCTTTCGTGCCAGGCGAATCGCGAGTTTGCGATTACGTTTACTCAAATAGAGATAATTAGCAATACGCCACCAGAAGTAATAACGCCTGCCAGGGCATTTGAACGCCTTATGTATTGTTTTGACCCATGAAAACGCATCCGAAGAAACCATCACTTCTTTCTTCAGGCAGCGTTTCAAATGTTCTAAATGGGGGTCGATAGTTGCCATCTAATTAACCAGTTACATCTTAATTGCGACGCAGTATACCTGGCTGATCATCCCAGGAAAAGCGTTACGTAAATAATCTGCGAGATGCTTTCCACTAATAACTGGAGCTGATGGAAGCCATTTTGATAGCGGAGAGTAAGATCGGATACCCGGCATATGAGGTGAAAGCGTCGCGCACCTTAGCGGCGCGCGACGCGAGGGCGGTTAGAAATCGTAGGTCAGGCCAGCATAATAAGCGCGGCCTGGTTCGTTATAGGTGGAGGCACCGTCATCTTCACGGTAGAGGCGCTTGTCCAGCAGGTTGTTGACGCCCGCATTAGCACGCAGGTTTTTGGTAAGGGCGTAATTGACGTTAAGACCCAGCACCGAGTAGGCGCCAATCTCGCGCGTCGACATTCCCCGTGCCTCCAGGCGCGTTTCTGAAAACTCGCGCGGCTTCTGGCGGCCGTACATTGTCCAGTTGATATTTCCGGAGAGATCGCGGGTGATTTGCCACTCAAGCTGCGAGTTAATGGTGTATTTCGGAATAACTGACAGCGGATTGCCCGTTTCCTTGTCTTCTGACTTCAGCATATAGGTAGCATTGCTGCGCCATTCCAGCGTATCGGCGATAACCGGTATGGTCAGGTTACCTTCCAGCCCTTCGACCACCGCTTTACCGCCATTCTCCCAGCGCAGAATGTCATTGCCGTTTGACGCGGTGCCAATTAAATCACGACCGGAAACGATCTTATTTTTGTAATCGTTGCGGAACCAGGTAATACCCGCGGCGTAGCCTTCATGGGTATATTCCAGGCCCAGCTCTTTATTGATGCTGACCTCCGGGTCAAGATCGTCATTACCCATCAGATAACAGCTGTTGGAAAGGGTTTTCGGGCAGCCGTTGCCGCGCGATGAAAGCAGATAACCTTCGGTGGATTGATAAAGGTTAGGTGCTTTGAACGCGCGTGCGATCCCGGCCTTAAGCGTAAAGTCGTCGCCCAGTTTTTGCGACAGGTTCAGGCTCGGACTCCAGTTAGCGCCAAAGCTGTTGTGATAGTCAAAGCGGATGCCGGGAATCACCTCGGTGGTCTCGGTCGCGGCAATATTATCTTCAAAGTAGAGCGAGCTGAGCGTCGCGCTATTGCTGCTGCTGCGATCCGCCGCGTTGCCGCTGATGTCGCCGATGGTTACGCCACTCTGGTTTGAGGCCTGCATCGACGCGGGATCGTTGAGTTTGTCATGATTCCACTCCGCGCCAAGCGTGACCGTTTGATCGCGCAGCCAGTCGAGCGGGAAGTTAATCTCTGCGTTGCCGCGATAGCTTTGCAGTCGGCTGGTGGCATATTCGTCGCTGTTGATCATCCCTTCGACGCTGCCAGCAGAGCCCTCTTTCAGGCGCGTGTTGTTGGTCTTCTCATAGTTAAACGTCAGCTTTGACAGGCCCCAGTCCCAGATGCCGTTATGTGCAAGGCCATAAGACTGGCGATAAAGACGGTTGGTCTCGCTGCCGACCAGTGATTCGACCAGCCCGTTAGCGCTGTTATTACCGTTGCTGTTTTGCGTATCGCCCGCGTAGATATTGCCCTGGCGGCTATAGCCGTAAGAGAAATCGAGGATCTGCTCTGGGTTAATCTTCCACGACAGTACGCCGTTAATATCTTTGTTGCGCACGCCTTCACGGCCAGCCGCGTAAGAGCCGTTTTGCGCCGTGTTGATGTCCCAGGCATCGGCGTCGGTTTTATTGATATTGCCGTAGAGCCGCATGGTGAGCGCGTCGCCTGCCAGCGGCCCGCTCAGGCTGAAGTTGGCGCGTTTGGTGGCGCCCTCTTTGTCATCTTCCGGCTGGTTGGTAAAGAGTGACAGCGAGCCGTGCCAGTCGTTGGTAGGACGCTTCGTGATGATGTTTACCACGCCGCCCGCCGCGCCGGAGCCGTAGCGCGCCGCCGCCGGACCGCGAATGACTTCTATACGTTCCACCATTTCAGGCGGCACCCAGTTGGTATCGCCGCGCGAATCGCGCTCGCCGCGCCAGCTGTAGCGCACAGAGTTGCGCGACGAGACGGGCACGCCGTCAATCAAAATCAGCGTGTTTTCAGGACCCATGCCGCGGATATCGATCTGACGGTTATTGCCACGGCTGCCGCTGGCGCCGTTGCCGGTCAGGTTAACGCCGGGCATTTTGCGGATAATATCGGAGAGGTCATTTACCGGCGGGCTTTTTTCAATATCTTGCGCGGTGATGGTGGACACACCCGGCTGCTGTTTCAGTATCTGCTCGGCAGTCACCAGCATGGTTTCATCATCAGCCAGCTTTTCGGTCTCTTCCGCTGCACTGACGCCAGAAGCACTGATGATCCCGGCCATCAGCAGGGCACAAGGGCGCTTTCTGAAATAAGGCGTTACATTCACTTAAACTTTCTCCCTGATACGTTAATGAGTGTAAGTAAATGCGCATGATAGTGAGAATGATTATCATTGTATAGTTATGGCGTATATATTTACATTCCTACACAATTGGGTGTTTAGTAGCCAGCCCATGATGGGGCGAATGGGAGGGGGCAGGGCGCGTGCTCTCTGGCTCGAACCGGCAAGCAGCCTAAAAGAAATGGCTGGCTGACCAGCACGCACGGGTATTTCGTTAGTCGATCCAGTAACGCTTTTTAAGATTGAAGTGGAATACCTTATTTCACCTCGCAGGGTCCGGCTGGAAAACGTTATTCAGCCTCTTCGCTTGTCTTCAGGCTGTAACGCGCATTTTTACAAAGCGGTCTGGGCTAATGCCAGATTCCAGCAATAGATAGCGTTTTTTCGCATTTGTTAACCCTGCATATCCTCACGGAGAATAAAGCCGTCCAGCCGTATGGAGGTCAATCCTTACGCTGCAAAGGCATTTTACTTGCGAAGCGCTCTAACAGCGGCGCATTTCCCCGCAAGGGGTTTATCCAATCAGGAGAAAGGTTCCAGTGAAACTTATGCAAGGCGTCACCCTTATCGCTCTCGCTCTGGCTACCCAGAGTGCTATTGCTGCTGAAACCTCGGTGCCGACCGACAGTTCGCTGCATGTGACAGCCGATCCTGCGCTAAAAAGCCTGGTGCCTGCCGATATCCTGAAGCGCGGCTATATCGTTGCCGGAACGAACCCTAATACCCCGCCCACCACCTTCTATAAAGAAGACAACAAAACTCTGGCGGGCCGTGAGATCGACGTGATGAATGCTGTCGGTGAGCGGCTCGGCGTGGCGGTGCAGTGGCGTGATACCGGCGGCTTTGACAACATCATTCCGGGCCTGAAAACGGGTCGCTACGATGTGGCGCTGTCGAATATCAACGCCACGCAGGCGCGCCTGAAACAGGTGGACTTTGTCGGGTACTACAACGCCAGCCGCCTCGGCATCATCTCCCTGAAATCCGCCAGTATTGCGCCTTTCACCACTTTTGACGCCGTATGCGGCAAAGAGGTTGGCGCTGGCGCAGGCACCACGCAGATTACCCGTCTTGAAGAGGCGAGCAAAGCCTGTGAAGGCGCAGGCAAGCCGCCCATTAAAGTGGCCGTTTTCCCGGATCGCCCGGCAGGCGTGCAGGCGGTGGTCAGCGGTCGCGTCCCGATGTTCTTTGGCCCTTATGAAGGCCTGACCTGGCAGGTGAAGCTGATCAAGCCGCTGACCATGAGCGGTGAAATCAGCGTCAACGACGCGCCGGTCTCCGTGGCGTTCCCGAAAGACTCGCCGCTGGAGCCTGCGGTGCAGGCTGCGCTGAACTCGCTGATTAAAGACGGCAGCTACCAGAAAATTCTTGATAACTGGGGCATCGGCTTCGGTGCAGTCAAAGAGGCAAAACGTAATCAGGAAATCTTTCAATGAATCCAACCCCGGACCAGAGTGATGAGCTGCGCATCGTCAGCAAACGCTACTATGGCCGCTGGCTGAGTGCGCTGCTGGTGCTGCTGTGCGTGGTGGCGATGGCGCATTCGATGATCAACAACTCGCGCTTCGAGTGGGGCGTGATCGCCGAAAACTTTACCGAGGCGTCTATCCTGCAAGGCGTGTTAATGACGCTACAGCTGACCGCCATTTCGGTGGTGCTGGGGTTCGCGTTTGGCACGGTGCTGGCGCTGATGCGCCTCTCCTCTAACCCGGTGCTGGTGGCGGTGAGCTGGGCCTATACCTGGTTCTTCCGCGGCGTGCCAATGCTGGTCCAGCTGTTTCTCTGGTACAACATTGCCGCGCTCTATCCCACGCTTTCTCTGTCGCTGCCGGGCATTGGCGAACTCTGGAGCGCCCAGTCCAACGCGCTGGTCAGCCCGTTCAGCGCCGCCGTGATTGCGCTGGTGATGCACCAGTCGGCCTATGCCGCAGAAATTGTGCGCGCCGGTATCCAGAGCGTGGGTAACGGCCAGCTGGAAGCGGCGCGTGCGCTCGGCTACCGCCCGGCGCAGATTTTCCGCTTTACCATTCTGCCGCAGGCGATGCGTGCCATCCTGCCACCGGCAGGCAATGAGGTGATCGGCCAGCTAAAAACCACGGCGGTGGTGTCGGTGATCTCGCTACAGGATGTGCTTTTCTCCGCGCAGATCATCTACCAGCGCACCTATGAAGTGATCCCGCTGCTGCTGGTGGCGACGCTCTGGTATCTCTTAATGACCTCGGTGCTCTCCGTGGGGCAGTTCTATATCGAACGCTATTTCTCGCGCGGCGTCTCGCGCGGCCCGCAGCGTACGCTGCTACGCACCTTGCTTAACAGCTTTACGCCGACGCGTAGCGAAAGGAGTATCACCCATGGCTGAGGCAATTGCCCTGCGCAACGTGACCAAACGCTTCTCGGGCGTGACGATCCTTGACGAGGTGAACCTCGATATTCCTGCCGGTTCGGTCACGGTGATCCTGGGTCCGTCCGGTTCCGGTAAATCGACGCTGCTGCGCTGCATCAACCATCTGGAGAAACTGGATGGCGGCACCATCCGCATCGGCGGCGAACTGGTGGGCTACCGGCAAAAAGGCCAGGCGCTGCACGAACTGAGCAGCCGCGAGGTGGCGCGCCAGCGTCGCGATGTCGGCATGGTGTTCCAGCAGTTCAATCTATTCCCCCATCGCACGGTATTGCAGAACATCGCTGACGCGCCGATGCGCGTAAAAAAAGCGCCACGCCAGCAGGCGATGGAGAAAGCACGTGCGCTGTTGCAACAGGTCGGCCTGGCGGGCCGTGAAGAGGAGTGGCCGCAGAATCTCTCCGGCGGTCAGCAGCAGCGCGTTGCCATTGCGCGCGCGCTGGCGATGGACCCCGGCGTGCTGCTGTTTGATGAGCCAACGTCGGCACTTGATCCGGAGCTGGTGGGCGAAGTGTTGCAGGTCATCAAACAGCTGGCGCATTCCGGCATCACGATGGTGATTGTGACCCATGAAATCGGCTTCGCGCGCGAAGTCGCCGACAATATCGTGTTTATGGAGAGCGGCAAAATCGTCGCGTCCGGACCAACACAACAGGTGCTCGACGATCCCAACAACGGGCGCGTGCGTAACTTCATCGCAACGGTGCTCTGAGCACCGGCCATTACTCCGCAGGAAAATCATGACTGAGGTGATGCACAGCTCGCACTGGGGCGCGTTCCGCGCGCGCCGCGCCGGGGAATCGCTTGAGATCGCGCCTTTCAGCGCCGATCCCGATCCCAGCCCGCTGCTTGGCAATTTGCATAACGCGCTGAATCATCCGGCGCGCGTGGCGCGCCCCATGGTGCGGCGCGGCTGGCTGGAAAACGGACCGGGCGCGGATGCGCGCCGTGGGCTGGACAGCTATGTGGCCGTCAGCTGGGAACAGGCCTACGCCTTAGTTGCCGACGAACTGCGCCGCGTTGGGCAGCAATATGGCCCGGCGGGGATTTTCGGTGGCTCCTACGGTTGGTCGAGCGCTGGCCGGTTCCACCATGCGCAAAGCCAGGTGCACCGCTTCCTCAATACCGTGCTGGGCGGCTATGTGCGCTCGGTTAACAGCTATAGCTCCGGCGCGGCCTCGGTGCTGCTGCCGCATATCGTCGGCGATATGAATGAGATTGCGCGGCGCGGTGTCAGCTGGGAGTCCATCGCGCAGCACAGCGACGTGGTGCTGGCGTTTGGCGGGCTGGCGCTGAAAAACGCCCAGGTTGCCAGCGGTGGGCTTAGCGAACACACCGAGCGCGGCTTTATGCAACGCGCAGCCCAGCGCGGCACGCGCTTTATTTCGGTCAGCCCGCTGAAAAGCGATCTGCCTGACGAGGCGGGCGGCGAATGGCTGCCGCTTGTCCCCGGAACGGATGCGGCGCTGATCCTTGCGCTGCTGCATGCGCTGACGGTCCAGAAACTGACTGATGACGCTTTCCTGGCGCGCTACACCCACGGCTGGCCGCAGCTGAAAGCCTATCTGCTGGGTGAGGAAGATGGCACCGTGCGCGACGCCGCCTGGGCTTCCGCCATCTGCGGCGTGCCCGCTGAGCAGATCCGCGCGCTGGCACAGGCGCTGCACGGCAAGCGCGTGTTGATCACCGTGGCGCACGCCTTACAGCGCGCCGAGCATGGCGAACAGCCGGTGTGGCTCGGCCTGGTGCTGGCGGCGGCACTCGGCCAGCCCGGCTTGCCCGGCGGCGGCTTTACCTATGCGCTGGGCGCGCTGGGGCACTATGGCAAGCACCATAATCTGGTGAGTTTCCCGGCGCTGCCGCAGGGCAAAAACGGCATCGACCGCTTTATCCCGGTGGCGCGCATCGTCGACATGCTGCTGCATCCCGGTGAGAAATTTCACTATAACGGCCGTCATCTCACCTATCCGGACATCAAACTGGCCTACTGGGCGGGCGGGAATCCGTTTCATCACCATCAGGATCTGGCGCGGCTGCGCCAGGCCTTCTGCCGTCTCGATACGCTGATTGTGCACGAGAATGCCTGGACCGCGACCGCGCGCCATGCGGATATTGTGTTGCCCGCCACCATGACGCTGGAGCGTGAGGATGTGGGCGGTGCGCCTACCGACCGGCATCTGATCGCCATGCAGCCGGTGGCGACGCCGTACGGCGAAGCGCGGGACGATTATCAGATCTTCAGCGAGCTGGCGCGGCGTCTGGATCAGGAAGCCGCTTTCACGGAAGGCCGAGACGCGCGCGGCTGGCTCGAGCATCTCTACGGCCAGCTTCAGGAAACACTGGCGGCGCATCAGGTGGCGCTGCCCGATTTCAGCGCATTCTGGCAGCAGGGCGTCGTGGCACTGCCGCAGCTGCATGACGGTGGCCGCATGATGAATGCGTTCCGTGCCGATCCCGACGCGCATCCGCTACCGACGCCAGCGGGTAAAATCCAGATCTACTCCGAGGCTATCGCCAGTTTTGGCTATGCTGACTGCCCGGGCCATCCGGTGTGGCGCGCGCCGCGCGAGCAGCCTTCCACACGCTATCCGTTCTGGCTGATCGCCAACCAGCCCGAGACGCGGCTGCATAGCCAGCTCGATTTCGGCGACTACAGCCGCAGCGGTAAACGCAACGGGCGCGAAGTGTGCAGCCTTAACCCGCAGGACGCGAGGCGGCTGGGCATTGCTGATGATGATGTGGTTGAGCTGTTCAACGGGCGGGGGCATGTGCTGGCGAGCGCCCGGCTGACTGAAAACATTAAGCCTGGCGTGGTGCGCCTGCCGACCGGTGCCTGGTACGATCCGGTCGATCCAGCGGCCGCGCGCCCGCTCTGCCGTCATGGCAACCCTAACGTGCTGACGCAGGATATTGGCACTTCGTCGCTGGCGCAGGGCTGCACCGGGCAGATTACAGTGGTCAATGTCAGGAAGTTCATCGGCGAGGCGCCGGCGGTCGACGCCTTTACCCCGCCACACGGCTAAAAGGGCCGCGCTACAGCGCGGCAACCAGTTTTTCCACCATGACACGCAGGTCGCTATCGTCGGCTAACGGGCTGTGGCGGTGCAGTTCACTGTAATCAGCCAGCGCCGCCTGCAATTTGCCCGCGACATTGACCGGCGTCGCCAGCGACTGCCGACGCGTGCGGCGCTCGCGCAGGGTTTCGCCGCTATTGAGAAACAACGTCACCTCATGAAAGCGCAGCGCAGGGTTGATGGCGTCTGGTGGCGCAGCTTCGTCGGGCTGGCGCGTAACTTTCGCTGCCAGCGCCATAATCTGCGGATTCACGTCGCCTTCAGCAAAATCCGCCATACGCAAGTCGCCGTAGATCAGCATCGCGGCGATAACATATTCGAGGCTGAAGCGCGCCTCAATGCCGTTGTGCGGCTGCCGCACCGAGGCCGCGATATCGCCGCCGGGCGGAAACGCCACGGTAATACGATCGATGGCATCCAGTAACGCCTCTGGCGAACCTGGCCAGCGCTGGCGGATGTCGCGCGTCGCCTCGGCGGCGCTGTGCGTACCGGCGCAGGTGGCGAAAGGCTTAAATTCCAGGCCCGGCTCAACGATGCGCCAGGGCGCTCCCCAGCTTTCGCTGAGCTTCTCCGGCTGCGCCTCGCCCGCGCTGCCGAGCGCCATAAAGCTCTCCAGCACGCCGTCGGCCTGCCCGTCAAATCCTGCCAGCGCCAGCTGCGTGGCGCGCACTGCGCGCTCGGCGGCAAAGCCTGCGTGTAGCGGCTTCACTGCAGAGCCAAACTGGGCGCGCAGCCCGCTGGCCTCGGTGGCGGCAATGCCAAGCAGCACCGACGTCTGGCGCGCGTCAGCACCGGTAAAGTGCGCCAGCGCAGCGGCGGCAGCCAATGTCCCGAGCGAGGCGGTATTGTGATAGCCAAGCGTGTAATGGCGCTGCGTCATCGCCAGCCCCAGCCGACCGGCCATCTCAACCCCGACCACATAAGCATTAAGGAAGCGCGTCACGCTAAATTCGCCGCTTTCCGCCGACCACGCCAGCAGCGCAGGCAGGATCACGACGCTGGGATGGCCGCGAAAATCGGCATGGAAGTCGTCGTAATCCAGCGCATGTCCGGCATAGCCGAGCAGCAGGGCGCGCGATGCGGGTCCATTGTCGCGGTACAGCCCGCTTAGTAGCGGCAAGCCGCTATCCGGCACCTGCCGGTTTAGTACCGGCCAGCTCACGGCGAGAAAATCCTGCACGCCTTTGCGGGCATGCAGGCGTGCCCCGTCGTCAGGTTGTGAACGGTGGATAAGCTGGCTGAGCTGTGCGGTGAGGCTCACAGCGTCACCGCCAGAAAACGGGAAGGGCGCATCGACGTCTCCGTAATAAAAGAAGCAGAGTCCACAGAGTAGCAATAAAGCGACCGGCCGCTATATCTGAAATATCACTAAGCTAATGCAAATTTGTGAAGAGGCGGGGCGGGATTATGCATTGCTTAAATCGCCGTTTATCGTACTATGCCCTGCATGCGTCGCGCGAAAACCCACTTCACTATCCCTCTGTTTAGCCAATACTTTCAGGCGTAAACGGAACAACCGCAGGATAAACCGTGTTAGCCATTAAATCGCCGCAAGCTTACCTCCAGCAGGCCGGGATCCGCGCGCGGGCCGGAGAGCATATCCGCCCGTTAGCCACCCATCTGCGTATTCTTACTTCGCCGCGCGCCTGGCAGGCCGTAAACCCCGAACTGACGCAAAGCCTGGAGAGCCAGGGCATTCGCTGGCAGCTGGAGTACCTCGACGGTGAGTGCACCGACGAGGCGATTAGCCAGCTTCAGGCCAACACCGCTGAACAGGGCGCGGAAGCGATCCTTGCCGTTGGCGGGGGGCGCGTGCTCGACTGCGCGAAAGCGGCGGGTGACGGGCTGGATAAAGTCACGGTGATCAATTTTGCCACCGTTGCCGCCACCTGCGCCGCCTGGTCGCCGATTGCCATCGTCTATAACGCGCAGGGCGGACATCTGCGCAGCCAGCCGCTGCGCCACATGCCTGCGCTGGTGCTGGTGGACAGCGAAATCATCGCAAAAAGCGACGTGCGCTATCTGAAAGCGGGTATCGTCGACGCGCTGGCGAAGTGGTACGAGTTTCGCCCCTATCAGCGGCACAATCCTGACAGCCTGGCGCTGGATCTGAAAGTGATGGCCGCGCAGCGCGCGGTAGACGCCTACCAGCAGTGGGGCGATGCCGCCGTCGAGGCCAACCAGCAGCAGCAGGTGACGTTTGCGCTTGAGCGCATTATCGACGCCAATATCGTGCTGGCTGGACTGGCGAACAGTATGCGCGATACTCTACCGACACCCGGATTCGCCCACGCTATCCATAATCGACTCACCCACCTGCCACAGCTGCACCACTGGCTGCACGGTGAGAAAGTCGGTTTCAGCCTGCTGGTTCAGTCATTTATGGAGCAGCCAGAGGGCGAGCCTGACGCGGTGCTGGTCGCGCTGCTGCGTCGTTTCGACGCGCCGCTCCAGCTACCCGCGCTTCCGGGCGATCGTGCGGCAGCGCTGCACCAGCTGGCCAGCCAGATCCGTTTTCCGGCTGCCAGCGCGGCGCGCCTGCCGTTCGAGGTTTCACCGGCGGCGCTGGAAAAAGCGCTTATCGCCACCGATCATTTTTCGTAGCCGCCCAAAGACGGCACTTATCGCAATCAGGGAATCAATATGGACAGCTCATCTGCAAAAACGCGTCTGCGTCTTGGTCTTTTCGTTCAGCCGGTAGGGCACCACGTCAGCGGCTGGCGTCTGACCGAAGAGCTGGGCGCACCTACCGATATCGACTGGCTAATCCGCCTGGCGCAGAAAGCGGAAGCGGGACGCTTCGATCTCTTCTTCGTCGGCGATGCGCTGGCGACCAGCATGTATCGTCTGCCGTCAACGATGGCGCGCCTGGAACCGCTGACCATGCTATCGGCGGTGGCCGTCAACACCAAACGCATCGGCCTGGCCGCGACCGCCTCGACCACCTTTAGCGATCCCTTCACTATGGCGCGCACCTTCTCCTCGCTTGACCATATCAGCCGTGGCCGTGCTGCCTGGAACGTGGTGACCTCTTTCTCTGCCGACGTGGCGAAAAACTTCAGCCGCGACGATATGCCGAACCACGCCGAACGCTATGCGCGTGCACGCGAGTTCTTAGAGGTGACCAATAAGCTGTGGGAAGGCTGGCAGGAAGGTGCGGTGCAGCCGGACGCCGCGTCGGGGCAGTATTTCGTCAACGACAAAATCAACCCGATCAACCACGCTGGCGAGCATTTCCAGGTGCAGGGCCCGCTGAATATCACGCGCTCACCGCAGGGCCGCCCGGTCATTATCGAAGCGGGCTCCTCGACTGACGGCCAGAAACTTGCTGCCGAAACGGCCGAAGTGGTGTTTACCGCTGCGGCCAGCCTGGAAGAGGCACAGACCTTTTATCAGTCGCAGAAAGCGCAGGTTGAAGCCGCAGGCCGCAACCCGGATCACGTGGTGATCATGCCGGGCGTGATGCCGATTGTTGGCCGCACGCGCGAGGAGGCGAAAGCGCTGTGGAAAGAGCTGAACACGCTGGTAGATATCGACAACGGTATCAAACAGCTTTCCCTGCGCTTTGGTATGGATATGTCAGCCTTTCCGCTCGATGGCCCGGTGCCGGAAGTGCCGCTGGGTGAGGGCAACCAGAGCCGTGTTAAGCTGATGACCGAGATGGCGAAGCGTGAAAACCTGACGCTGCGTGAGCTGGCGGCGATTGCGGCAGGATCGCGCGGACACCGGGTGATTGTCGGCACGGCGGAAGATATTGCCGATGATTTCCAGCTGTGGCTGGAGCAGGGCGGTGCTGACGGCTTCAATATCATGCCAGCGATTATGCCGGACCAGCTGGACCTGTTTGTTGAGCTGGTTATCCCGGAACTGCGCCGTCGCGGCCTGTTCCCGACCGACTATACGCACGCCACACTGCGTGAGAACCTCGGCCTGCCAACAGTCTGATTACGCCCGCCCCAGGCGGCCACTGGCCGCCTTTCTGATATAAATGCCTTTTCGATATGCGCTATTTGCTATTATCTCACCTGATAACAGCAATGAGACTTCGCCATGCATCACGATCTGCGTACGCTCGATTTAAACCTGCTTAAAACGCTGGACGCCTTGCTGGACGAGCGCAGCGTGACGCGTGCCGCCGAACGGCTCTCCATCACGCAACCAGCGGTAAGCGCGATGCTCAACCGCCTGCGTGAGGCCTTTGACGATCCGCTGTTTACCCGTAGCCAGCGCGGCGTCGTGCCGACGCTGCGCGCGCTGGAGCTGGCCGCACCGGTCAAGCAGATCCTGCATGACATCAGCCAGCTACTGCGGCCCAGCGTTTTTGCGCCCGCCAGCGCGACGCTGACCTTTACGCTGGCCGCAACCGACTATGCGCTGCGTGCGCTGGTGGTGCCCTTTATGGCGGCGCTGCGCCAGCAGGCACCGGGTATTCGCGTGGCGGTGGTGCCGGTCAGTAATGATCAGATTCAGGGCCAGCTGGAACGGGGAGAGGTCGATGCTGCGCTGATGACCCCCGAGACCACGCCCGCTGAGCTTCATGCGCGCGCGCTCTACGAGGAGCGTTACGTCTGCCTGCTGCGCGACGATCATCCTGCTGCGCAGCAGCCGCTGACGCTCGACGCCTTTTGCCAGCTCGATCAGGCGTTAGTTTCATACAGCGGCAGGCCGTTTCGCGGTGTAACCGATGAGGCGCTGGCAGCGCTGGGGCGAGAGCGCCGCATTACCCTGGCGGTAAGCAGCTTTATGGTGCTGCCGGAGATCCTGCGCGTCAGCGATCTGCTGGCGGTCGTGCCAGCGCGGTTAGCGCGCGGTTTGCCGGGCTTAAAAGTGGTGGAGCCTCCGCTGACTATTCCAGGCTTTACTAAAAACCTGGCCTGGCATGAGCGCACGCACCGTGATGAAGGGCATCGCTGGCTGCGCGCGCTACTGCTTAGCACCGCAGAAGAGCAGGCATAAAAAAGGCGCTGAATTTCAGCGCCTTTTCATTAGATCAGGAACTCGTCAAGCGAGCCGCCTGCTTCCAGTACCTTTTTAATCGGGGACGGTGTGCGACCCTGACCGGTCCAGAATTTCGTTTCGCCGGTTTCATCGGTAAACTTATATTTGGCCGGACGCGGCGCGCGTTTCGATTTAGGTTTGTTTTCGTTCTGCGTCAGTTCTGCCAGATCGGAAATATCAATGCCGTCTTTCATCAGCATCTCTTTATACAACGCCAGCTTTTCCGCTTTTTCTTTTTGTGCGGCTTGCTCAGCATTCACATCTTCACGGCGCTCAGCAACAACCACAGAGAATTTTTCCAGCATCTCGGTTAACACGTCGAGATCGACTTCTCGTGCCTGAACGCGCAGCGTACGAAGATTATTCAATGCTTTTAGCGCATCACTCATGGATATAGCCCTTAACGAATCTAAATATGTAAAACGCGCAGTTTACGGTAAAAAAATCATAAAGGAAATAAGCTAAAGCGCAGATAAACTCTATTTATTGACGTGCAGAATAATACCTCCGTTGGGTTAACGCGCTCAGGCGGCTACTCAGCTTAAATAGGGCGCAGACTTTCTGGATATAGAAAATAATAGCGCGGCTGTGGCCAAACGCGCGCGGGCAGGGGGTTCGCAGGGGAGAGCGTAACGTTGTGTTCCGACGCTGCGGGTGAGTAAATGTACTAATTAGCTGATATTCATTATTAATTGAGCGCCATCACTGCCTGCAGGCTACATTTAACCAGGCTTTGTCCGTTAGCCGTGCCGGATTCTATCGCCTCGTTGCAAAAATACGCATTTGCTCAGCCTTATCGTCATTGAATGCAATATTGGGCTGTCGATATTTGCTAACGGCAAATATCATCCTGCCGTTGTAATAACGCGCGTAACAATAACCGTGATTAAGCTTATTGTGCCGTCGCGGCGATCTTTCAAATCAACGTATTCTCTTCAGCAGTGGCGACTCATGTTGTTTCATTGTTAAAACAAGTTGCAGGCGGGAAATAATATTTCGTTATGCTCAATCCATAATTTCAGGTGAAAAGAGCGTGCAAGCGAGTGGCACCTTATGTCAGGGCTAAGGTCGGGCTGGTCGTGACGTTCTGCTGCTTTACGCGTCATTGCACCGTTTTCAGGTGAAGCACAGGCAATACCGTTTCCAAAAAATCCTTTTTTTTTCATATCCCAGAAATGTTTCTTGCTATTTAAGCATTGTTATTCAATGGGTTACCTGTTTTTTAGCGGCCGGCTTATTTTGCATCATTTGTTAACATTTGCTTGCAATGATAATGGCAATGCGTATATTTCTCATTTGCTTTATTGCAGCATCACGTAAAGACAGCATCTCACAGCCGGACAGCCGTTTTGAGTCGGCAACCAGTGGCAGCAACAATAAATAATGAAAATGAGGAACAGTGATGTCTTTTGATGTTCAGCGCGTCGGGGAAAAACGCGCAGGCGACCCAGCCAGCACCGTTAAACAACCTTTACAGCGTTCGCTGCTGGCTATCCTGATCGCCGCCAGCGTGGCGCAGAGTGCTCAGGCTGCTGAGGCGCCTGCCAGTGAGCAGACGCTTACCGTAGACGGTAGCGCCAGCGCGGGCGACGTTGCACAGCAGGCCGCACAGGACTACAGCGTGCCGATTACCCGCGCGGGCACCAAAATGGCGCTGACCGCGCGCGATATTCCGCAGTCGGTCACCGTGGTCAGTAAGCAACGCATGGAAGACCAGCAGCTCCAGTCCCTGAATGATGTGCTGCATAATACGATGGGCATCACCGGCGTCAGTAGCGACATGGATCGCACCACCTATTATTCCCGTGGGTTTGCTATCGACAATTTTATGGTTGACGGTATCCCGACGACCTTTGCCTCGCGCTGGAACCTGGGCGATGCCCAGTCCGATACGGCGCTCTATGAGCGTATTGAAGTGGTGCGCGGCGCAACCGGCCTGCTGACCGGACCGGGCAACCCGTCTGCCGCCATTAACATGGTGCGCAAACATGCCGACAGCAAAGAGTTTACCGGCAACGTCTCCGCCAGCTACGGCAGCTGGGGTAAACAGCGCTACGTTGCGGACCTCTCAACACCGCTCAATACCGACGGCAGCGTGCGCGGGCGCGTAGTCGCAGGCTATGACGACAGAAACAGCTTTATCGAACGCTACGGCGCGAAAAAACAGTTTATCTACGGCGTGGTTGACGCCGATCTGACCGACGCCACCACGGTCTCTGTTGGCTATGAGTTCTCGCAGGTTGATACCGATTCGCCCATGTGGAGCGGCACGCCGCGCTGGTACACTGACGGCACGCAGATCCATTCGCGCCGCGGCTACAACACCGCGCCAGAGTGGGCCTACAACGATAAAGAGAACAAGAAAGTCTTCGTTAACCTGAAGCAGAACTTCGATAACGGCTGGAACCTCACGCTTAACGGCACGCACAACGAGATGTTCCTCGACAGCAAGCAGATCTACCTCGACGGTTACTTCGATAAAACCAGCGGCCTGGGCGTTTCGCAGTATGCCGACTATCCAGTGGTAGGCGGAACGGGCTACAACACCGGTAAGCGTAAGGTTGATGCGGTTGATGCGTTCGCCAGCGGCCCGTATGAGCTGCTGGGCCGTCAGCATGAGCTGATGGTCGGCGTTAACTACAGCCGCCAGGACAACAAATATTACAGCTCATGGGCCAATATCTCGGCGGATGAGCTGGGTAATTACAACAACTTTAACGGCGACTATCCGGAAACCGACTGGGGCCCGCGTGAGCTGACTGCTGACAGCACCACCGTCCGCCAGAAATCTGTCTACCTTGCGACGCGCATTTCACTGGCCGATCCGCTGCACCTGATCCTCGGCGCACGCTACACCAACTGGAACCGCCAGACCCAGCTGACCGGTGAAGAGCTGGAGAAAAACAACACCACGCCTTACGGCGGTCTGATCTACGACTTTGCCGAGAACTGGTCGGCCTATGCCAGCTACACCTCAGTGTTCCAGCCGCAGGATTACCGTGACAGCACCGGCGCGTTCCTCTCGCCGGTCATCGGTAAAAACTATGAGGTGGGCGTGAAGTCCGACTGGTTTAACAGCCGTCTGACCACCACGCTTTCGGTGTTCCGCACCGAGCTGGACAACGTCGGCGAAGACAGCGGGCAGATCATTCCAGGATCGCAGTCCAACGCCTACGTGGCGAAAGATGGCGTGGTCAGCCGTGGCGTCGAGTTTGAACTTAACGGCGCACTGACTGATAACTGGCAGATGAGCTTTGGCGGCACCACCTATCTGGCGCAGGATCGCGACGGCAACGCCTATAACTCCCAGCTGCCGCGCACCACGTTCAACCTGTTTACCAGCTATCGCCTGCCGATGCTGGAGCAGCTGACGCTTGGCGGCGGCGCGAAGTGGCAGTCACACGTCTGGCAGGACGTCGGGGCGCCGGAAGGCAACGGTACCTGGCACGCCAGCCAGGGCAGCTATACGCTGGTGGACCTGTTTGCGCGCTATGACGTGAACAAAAACCTGTCGCTACAGGCGAACCTGAACAACCTGTTCGATAAAGAGTACGACACCTGGGTGGGTGCCTATAACGTCTATGGCGCACCGCGTAACTTCTCGGTATCGGCGACGTACCGTTTCTGATAACACGGGTGTTTTGCTGAGATGAATCACGGCGACGCAGGGTAAACTGCGTCGCCGTTTTGTTTCAGGCATCTCATACCTTTAACGTAAGTTTGCCGGCTTCTTGAGGGGCTACGCGGCCGATACCCGTTGTGCTTCTTCCGCCTCATAGGCCGCAACGCGCTCGCGGATCCCCGGCAGCAGCAGCCGGCCGTAATCCGCCGCGTCGCGCAGCTGGTCAAAGCCGCGGAACAGAAAGGTGGTAATCCCCAGCTTGTAATATTCCAGCGCCGCCTCAGCGACCGTTTCCGGCGATCCCACCAGCGACGTCGAGTTGCCCGCCGCGCCGGAGAGCGCCGCAATCCCGGTCCACAGACAGCTGTCATAAACTTTGCGCGCCGTCGCCAGCTGATATAAACGCTGCGAACCGGCATTGCTCTCTGGCTGGATCGCCTTGCCGCCAATATTGGCCTGCGCCTGCGCCAGCAGGTGATCGGCGCGCTGCCAGGCCTCTTCGTCGGTTGCACCTAACACCGGGCGCAGCGACAGGCTGAAGCGAATTTGATCCTCACGCCCATACCGTTTCGCCGCCGCGCGCACCTGTGCGATACGCGCTTTCACCTGCTCCAGCGGCTCGCCCCACATCATATAGACGTCAGCGTGCTGCGCGGCGATCTCTACTGCCGCATCCGACGCGCCGGAAAAATAGACCGGCACGCGCGGCGTCTGGTACGGCTTCACCTCGGTGAGGTTATCCTGCACCTGATAAAACTCACCGGCAAAGCTGAACGGCTGCTGCGATTCCCACACCTGCTTCATGATGTGCAGATACTCGCCAGTGCGCGTATAGCGCCTGTCCTTATCGAGAAAGTCGCCGTCGCGCTGCAAATCGCCGCTGTCCCCGCCGGTAATCACATTGATCGCCGCACGCCCCTGGCTGAGCTGATCCAGCGTGGCGAACTGGCGCGCGGCGAAGGTGGGCGCCTGGAAGCCAGGCCGGTGTGCCACCAGCAGGCCCAGCTTGTCAGTCAGCGCCGCAACATAGCTGGCAATGATCATCGAGTCCGGCGCACGGGTGTTGACCGCCAGCAGCACTTTGTCAAAGCCCGCATACTCCTGCGTCTGGGCAAAGGCTTTGATAAAGGGCAGGTCGAGGATCTGACCGTTGCCCGCATCGGATTCGCTCGCTTCATGCGCACCGACCAGACCAATAAATTCAAGCGTCATTGTTTACTCCTGCTGGATTGGAGGGCCGCTTTACCGGCGGCGGTGAAAATGAGATCGTCCTGCGGCGTGTGGATACGGCCGCACAGCACGTTGCGTAAGTGGCGTTCAAAGGGACTGGTGCGCGTCAGCGCAGGGTTGCCAATATGCTCCACCATGAGCTGTACGCTGCGGATGGCGTTGTCGATGGTCACCTGCTTGACCTTGGCCGCGTCGGCAGCGGCAATCTGCCCGGCTTCGGCGCTGTTAAGCAGCGTGCGGCTGGTGAATAGCAGGGTTTCGATGCGTCCCGTCAGTTCCTGAAAGCGCGGCAAGCTCGCCAGCGGCTGTCCCAGGTTGGCGGGCACGCGCTGTTGCAGAAAATGGATAAAATCACGCTGGGCCGCGCGCGCCACCGCGTCATACAGGCTTCCCAGCAACACCGCCATCCACAGGTTCTCTTCATCATTGAGACCGGGGCGCGGCGCGCTCCAGCGGCTAACGTTGACGGCGTTCTCTTGCGGCACCCAGACATCCTCCAGCACCACGCGGTGGCTACAGGTGGCGCGCATGCCCAGATGATCCCACTCTTCTTTGATATGAATGCCGTGCGCGGAAGCGGGCACCAGCCAGGCCCCCACCAGCGGGTCGTCCTCGTCGCTGCGCGCCCAGACCAGAAACCAGCTCAGCCCAACGCTGCCGGTGGAGTAAATCTTTTCGCCGCTGATGCGCCAGCCGTCCGCGCTGCGTCGCGCTGTGGTGGCAGGCAGTCCACCGCGCGCTGGCGTGCCCAGCTCCGGCTCGACGCGCAGCGCGTTGATCAGCGCGCCGTGCTCTACCATGCTCTGCGCAACCTGGCCGCGCAGGCCTGCGGGCCAGCCAGCGTCCTCGCCGAGTCGGCGGGCGTTGAGGTACTGCATAATCAGGATCAGCGCGGTGGAGGGTTCGCCCTGTGCGACCGCCGCAATAACGGCGCGGCATTCGGCCAGGCCTGCGCCGCTGCCGCCCGCCGACACCGGCAGGGCAAGGCTCAGCAAGCCGTGCTGGCGCAGCAGGGCAAAATTCTCGGCGGGAAACGCGCCGCGCCTGTCGATCTCCGCCGCGCTGTTAGCCAGTGTCTGGCTGATGACCGGCAGCAGTTCGTCGAAATATTCGCTCAGCGCCATTCTATTGCCTCAGATTATTAAGGTGATTTTTGATTCTTTATTTTTCTCCTGCCGATGTAAAAGCATTAAAGCGGATAACCACATGCGGAATCGGCATAATTTGCAGGCTGGTTGCCCACGGGATTTCCCATTACTCTGCCGTCGATGCGTTATTTCATTGTTATTTCATTTCCGGGAAAGGTTATTTTATTCGGGGGAACTATCGTGCCAGTAAATACAGGTTTATCACGGCGGCAATTTCTGAATTATTCTGCGGCGGCGCTCGCCGCCAGCGCTTTTTCACCGGCGCTGTTTGCGCATGACGCGATGCCGGGCATGGATATGTCGCAGGATCTGCTGCAGGGCGGGGCGGGCAAATGGGCGCTGGCCAGGCCGACGCCGGTTCGCCTGGCGGTTAACCTTAACGCTATTTGCCTTGCGCCGGTGGTGGTCGCGGACCAGCAGCAGTTCTTTAAGGCGCATAACCTTGAGGTGGAGTTTGTTAACTTCGGCAACTCTACCGAGCTGCTGCTGGAGTCGATCGCTACCGGCAAGGCAGAAGCTGCGGTCGGGATGGCGCTGCGCTGGCTGAAGGCGCTGGAGCAGGGTTTCGACGTTAAGCTGACGGCGGGCACGCACGGCGGCTGTATGCGGCTGCTGACGCGCGACGATGGGCCGACCTCGCTGGAAGCGCTGAAAGGCAAAACCATCGGCGTCACCGATATGGCGGGCGCGGACAAGAACTTCTTTTCGCTGCTGCTCAAGCGGCACGGCGTCGATCCCAATACCGACGTGGACTGGCGCGTCTTCCCGCAGGATTTGCTGCCGATGGTGCTGCAAAAGGGGGAGATCCAGGCGGCGAGCGGTTCAGATCCGGTGATGTGGCGTCTGACGCAGCAGCCAGGCTACCGGGAAGTCGCCACCAACCTCAGCGACACCTATGCCAACCTGAGCTGCTGCGTGATTGGCACGCGCGGCAGCTTAATTCGCGACCGGCCTGACGTTGCCGCGGCGATTACCCATGCGATTTTGCAGGCCCACGCCTACGCGGCACAGCATCCTGAGGTTATCGCGCAGGCCTTTAACAGCAAGGCGCTGAACACCCATCCCGAGGAGATTGCCAGCGTGCTGAAAACCCATACGCACGGCCACTATTCGGTGGGCAACGCCTTTGTGAAAGAGATTGATATTTACGCGCGCGATCTGAAGGCCATCAACGTGCTGCGCCCGGAAACCGATTCGCTGTTGTTTGCGAAAGGCATTACCTCTGACGTGCTGGTGTAAAAAAACGGCAGCGCCTGGCTGCCGCTTCCCTATAAAAACGGCTGTGACGTCTGCACCGCCGTCGCCTGTTTCAGGCTCTCCGCAGGCTGGTCGTGGCTGAACAGGCGCGTGCTCAGGTAGTTCGCGCCGCCATCCGCCAGTAGCAGAACGATACGTTTGCCCTGATTCTCCGGGCGCGCCGCCAGCTGCTGCGCCGCGAACAGCACGGCGCCCGATGAATCCCCGACCAGCACGCCTTCAGCCAGCGCAAACTGGCGCGCGGCCTGATACGCCTGCCAGGTCTCTACCGCGATGGTCTCGTCATAAACCTGGTGGTCGAGATTCGGTGGGATGCGCTCCGGCGGCTGCCCGCTGAAGGCGTGGACGCCGGTAATCTCCAGCGGCTCCGGGTGCTGTGCGCTCGGCTGCGAACCTTCGCCCGGCTCCACGGCAACAACGTGAATCGACGGGTCCTGCGATTTGAGGTAGCGGCCGGTACCGGACAGCGTGCCGCCGGTGCCCACCGAGGCCACAAAAATATCCAGCTTGCCCTGGGTATCGCGCCAGATCTCCGGCCCGGTGGTCAGCTCATGCACCCGCGGGTTCGCCGGGTTCTGGAGCTGTTGCAGGAAATGCACATTGGGTTCGGCCTCGGTGACCTGCGCCACCAGCCAGCGCGTCGCCGCCACAAAGTCGCCGTCGCTGGCCTCGTAGTAGTCGGCGAAGCCCGGCACAATGCTGAAGGGCACCACTTCTGCGCCGTAGGCCTGGATAATCTTGCTGCGCTCGATGCTGACGAAATCATTGATATAGACGCGGAAGCGGTAGCCTTTCGCCGCCGCGATCGAGGCGACGCCGATACCGGTGTTGCCGCTGGTGGTTTCGGCAATCGTATCGCCCGGCTTGATCAGGCCATCGCGCTCCGCCTGCTCAATCATCGCCAGCGCGATGCGATCCTTCACGCTGTGGTTAGGGTTGAACAGCTCCAGCTTGCCGAGTAGTTCGGCGCGCAGACCCTGTTGCTCGCTGAAGCGCGACAGGCGCAGCAGTGGTGTTTGCCCGATCAGTTCGGTGATTGAGCCGTAGATGGATGCTGCCATAGGCGTGACCTCTCAGATAAAAATTACCATTTCACCGCGTTGCGCTGCCAGGCGAGCGTGCGGTCGCGGACGATAAACAGCAGGGTGATCAGCGATGAGAACAGCACTGCCATCACGATGAGCGCGGCGTACATATTGGCGTAGGCCGCCCAGCCTTGCGCCCACTGCAGATACCAGCCCAGCCCCGATTTGACGCCCATCATCTCCGCAGCCACCAGCACCGAAAAAGAGGCACCCAGCCCCATAAACAGCCCGACGAACAGGTGGGGCAGCGAGGCCGGCACTGCGACGCGCATCACCAGGAACAGCGAATTCGCGCCCAGCGTGCGCGCCACGTCGTAGTAGCGATTATCCACGCTGGCCACGCCCGACCAGGTGAGCACTGTCACCGGAAACCAGGTAGCCAGCGCAATCAGGAACACCGCGGCGGCGAAGCTCGACGGGAAGAAGTAGAGCGACAGCGGCAGCAGCGCGGTCGACGGCACCGGGCCAAGGAAGCGTAAAATCGGGTGCACCCAGTAGCCGAGGCCGCGCGACCAGCCGATAGCCACGCCGGTAATAAAGCCGACCACGCTGCCGTAAAGGAAGCCGAGCGCCAGCAGGCGCAGCGAGTTGAGCACGCTGTCAAGCAGGCGCGGCCAGTCGGTGGCATAGGCTTCAATCAGCGCGCGCGGTGGCGCAAAGAAGGGCGCAGGCAGCAGCGCCAGTTTGGCGGTCACGATCTCCCACGTTCCCGTCAGCAGCGCCAGCGCGATCAGCCAGCGGCCGCTGCGCTTCAGAGGCTGCCAGGCTTTTAGCGACGGCGCGGCGCTGGAGGCGAGCACCAGCACGGTAAGCAGCCCCGCCAGCACGATAAACAGCTCGTGGGTTTCGTTGACGAAACGAGGAGCTGCAAAGCCCTGCGGCTTGTCTGGCACGGTCACCATCAGCGCCACCAGCGCCCACCAGGCCAGCAGCGCCGCCCACAGCGCCGGTTCAATACGCCGCATTTCGGCGCGGCGGCGCAACGTCAGAATATCACTGGCCATCATTCTCTCCTTAACTCATCTTCATGTGGTGATGCTGGCCGCTATCCGGCAGCAGATCTGGCACATAGTGTTCAGCAAACTGCTGCGCATCGGTGTCCGGGCGGATAACGTTAATTTTCTTCAGCTCATTAACATAAACCGCCACTTCGCTGCGCAGCTGCGCGCCGGTCGAATGGTGGCTGTGGGTATGCTCTTTCAGCATGGCGGCGATAGACTCGACCGGCACCGAGCCGGGCACGAACGGCTGGAAGATTTTCGCCGTCTCATCCGGGTGGTCGGCGGTCCACTGCTGCGCGTCGACAATCGCCTGGGTAATCGCCTGCGCAGTTTTGGGATCGTCGCGCACCAGCGAGCCGCGCAGCCCTAGCACGCAGCAGGTGAGGTGGGCATATTCGCCGTTCAGGTTGTTGTCCACTTCCACCAGCTGGTGCTGCTTTTTCAGCAGCCAGCCCTGCGGATCGTCGGTGGCCAGCGCCTGCACTTCGCCCTTACGCAGCGCCTCGCCGAACAGATCGGCGGGATATTGCAGCCAGTTCACCGCTTTGTCAGGATCGATGCCCTGTTTCGCCAGCTGGATGGCGAAGAAGTTGCGGATCGGGCTGGCCTGATCGGTGACCGCCACCGATTTGCCCACCAGATCCGTCACGCTGCGAATAGCGCTGTTCTCCGGCGTCAGCAGACGCATACAGCCGCCGTGGGTGCCGACGGTCAGGTCAACGTCGAAGCCCTGCTCCAGCGGTTTGAGCCAGCGCAGCGCCATGCCGATACCGCCATCCGCCTGGCCGGTGGCGATAGCCTGTAGCAGCGCGTCGGTCGGGCCGCTGAAGTTCACCGGCTCGACGTTCAGGCCATACTTTTTAAAGAAGCCCTGCTTTAGCGCCACCGAGATCGGCGACTGGCACACGGCGGTTTGTCCCCAGGCGAGCTTAATGGTCTTCAACGGCGGTTCCTCCGCCAGAACGGTGCCGGTCAGAACCGGGCTTAATCCGATGCCCGCACCCAGCGTGGCGAGGCCGCGCAGCACGGTACGCCGGCTCAGCGGGAGTGAATGTAATGCCATAGCGCTATCCCTTTTAATGAATTACCGGGAAACTAACGCATGCGCCAGACGTCACCAAATAACAATCCCGCATGTTCTCATGCGATATTTCTTTATGAAGGCTGGATATACCCATTACTGCTATCCGCATATTTCAATCGCGGTGAGCGTGGTATTTATGGATATATTGAGCAGACTTCGGAGACTATTTAATGGCGACGCAAGCGGCGGGCGTAAATATCGAAATTGAAAATGTCAGCCACCACTTCACGCTGGAAGGCAGCGATTTACCGGTGCTGGAAAATATTAATTTGCAGGTGCGTCCCGGCGAGTTCGTTGCGCTGCTCGGGCCGTCCGGCTGCGGCAAATCGACGCTGCTGCGGCTGCTTGCCGGGCTGGAACAGCCCGCCAGCGGCGTGCTGGCGGAAGAGGGCAAAGCCATCACCGCGCCGCACCCGTCGCGCGTGGTGGTCTTTCAGGACCCGACGCTCTATCCGTGGCGCACCGTTTACGACAATGTCGGGCTGGGGCTGCAAATTCGTGGCGAGAGCAAACAGGCAGCGCAAACCCGCATCAGTGCGATGCTGGATCGCGTCGGGCTGAAAGAGTTTGCCCGCGCCTGGCCGCACCAGCTTTCTGGCGGCATGGCGCAGCGTGCCGCGCTGGCCAGAGCGCTGGTCAATCATCCGCGCCTGCTGATCCTCGACGAGCCGCTTGGCAAGCTGGACTCGCTGACGCGCCTGCGTATGCAGCAGGAGATTGTCGATCTCTGGCAGGAGCAGAACTTCACCACGCTGATGGTGACGCACGACGTTGAAGAGGCGCTGATTATGGCGAACCGCGTAGTGGTTTTCAGTGCGCGCCCGGCGCGGATACTGGATGTGATTGCGGTGAAACAGGCCTATCCACGCCGTCGTGACGACCCTGAACTGGTGGCGCTGCGCAGCCGCGTACTGGCGCTGCTGGGCACCGATCAGGTCGCTGCCTGATTTTGTAGCCGCTTCAGCATTTTCAGCGCGTTAGAGAAGATCGCCTCGGGAATCGCGGGTGGGATGCTGGCGGGCAGCACGCTCCCGACGCGCGCCACGGCATCCGGCAACGCATCGGCGAAAAAGGCGAGGATTTGTGCCATGCGTTGCACCGGGAAGCGCACGCTCTCTGCTGTGGCAAGGAAGTGGCGCGGAAAGATCTTATCTATCTCCACCTTTCTTCCCTTCGACGCGCTCAGCCCCATCGCCAGCTTCAGCTCGCGGATATTCAGGCCGGTGCCGCCCAGTACCGGATAAGCGGAAATGATGTCGTAGAACGGCGTCAGCCGGTAGCTGCCGCCGCGCTCAATATAGAGCGAAAAGTTCTTCGCATGGCCGTCCGTCGCGCCGATCAGCCACTGGAACACCTGGAATTTCATAAACTGGTCGCGATCGTCCAGTGCGTTGCTGGAACCCATCAGCAGCGTCATCACCGCCGCGATGCCAGGCCCGCCGTCGGATTCATATTTGGTGGCAGAGGCGAGGCCGAGGCTCTGGCAGATATCCTCCTGCGGCAGGCGTAGCAGCCGCGTATGGCCGGCGCTCCAGCGGCGATCGAAGCGCTCCACCGCCAGCGCGCGCAGCTGGCCCGCAGTAATAATGCGGGCATCCGGCACGCGGAAGCCCAGCTCGCGCGCCAGCGCCAGGCAGACATACTCGTTTTCCACGCTGTCGCGCATATCCAGCGTGGCGAAAGGCTGTTTAATCTCGCCGATCGGCAGCTTAATAATGTGCGAGGTGGGCGTCGGTCCGTGGGGAATCGCCCAGCCCTGTGCGGTGTGCAGCAGGGCGGTCTTCTCCTGCGCGCCCGCGACCGAGATACGGAAGTCGCGCTCCTCGCGGATCATGCCCAGCGGAATATCGCTCTGGTAGGCTGACAGGATCTTCTCCAGCCGTGGCGTATCCAGCAGTTCATAGCTGACAGAGAGATCCGGTGCCCCGGCGTCGGCGGGCAGCAGCATCACCGCGCCAACGCTGTCGCGACCCACTTCCCGCAGCAGATCGAACGGCTGGGTCGATTTTGCCCGGTAGCGGTTCAGGATGCGTTCCCGCACGCGCGGGTTGTCAGGCAGCAGGTTATCGAAAAAGTTAATCACGCTGGCAGAGGTGATGGCGGGGTACTGCAACGGCAGCGAAAGCGACAGCGGCCTTGCCAGCGGATTGTCCAGCCAGCTGGGGTGGTACTGAAAAATATGCGCGCCATTTTTATGGCGCGTCAGCGTGCCGACGCGCTCGCCGTTCATCCAGGCGCTGAGCTGCTCCATTACCAGTCAAGCTCCTTGCTGCCCTGCGCTGACCTGCCCTGGATCACCAGCTCCTGCTCCAGCGACTGCAAAATCTTGAACAGCGTGGTCAGGGTGGTTTTATCGGGATTGTTTTCAAAGTTCGAGACCGTGGCCTGTTTGATGCCGACCCGGCGCGCCAGGTCGCTCTGCGTCCAGCCGCGCTTTTGCCGTTCAAGCCTGACAAGCGAGGCGAGCTGTTTTGGGCTGTATATCATCGCGGCTCCTGACGTCGCGGCGAGAATGTTTCTATCCTCGCCTGGGGATAAAAGAGAAATTATACCCACCTGAGGATAAAGTAAAGTTTATCCTCACTGGCGGATAGTTTAACCTCCCCAGCGGCTTTGTAAGTAATTCACCGCCTGCTGCGTCTGCGGCTGGTTAAGGTAGTTCTCACGGAACAGGATGGTGCCGTCGATGCCTGGCGTCGCCTCGTTCATATCAAGCTGCTTTTTTAGCTCCGGCACGCCGCTCTGCACCGTCCAGTCCGGTTCAGTGCGCGACGGCTCGCCGACTTTATACAGCGCAACGCCAATATAGAGACGCGTATGGGTCGGTTTCACCACGTCGGCCCACCAGTGCGCCAGCACATCGTAGCGGGCCGCCTGGCGCGCAAAGGGCCAGTAGAGCTGCGGCGCAATGTAGTCGAGCAGACCCTGCTGCACCCAGCGGCGGGTATCCGCAAAGGCCTCATCGTAGGCCGCCGCGCCGCGCGTATCGGAACCCGCCGCATCGTGCGACAGGTTACGCCAGACGCCTGCCGGGCTGACGCCAAACTCCACCTGCGGCTTAATCTGCTTAATAGTGCGCGACACCTGCTCGATCAACAGCTGGGTATTGTGCCGCCGCCAGTCTGCTTTGGAGGCAAAACCCTGGCCGTAAGCGCGCCAGGTCTGCGCATCGTTAAGCGGCGAGTCTGCTGTCTCTGCATAGAAATAATCATCGAACTGCACGCCGTCCACGGGATAGCGCGTGACCACTTCCGCCACGATGCTGGTGATCCAGTCACGCGCATCGGGGATGCCGGGGTCCAGCACCAGACGGTCGCCCGCCGTGCGTATCCAGTCACGGTGCAGCACATAGACGCTGGCCGGATGCAGCGACAGGGTGCGGTTGAGCGCCGCAACGGTAGAAGGTTTGGTGTTAACGGCCACGCGATAGGGATTGAACCAGGCGTGGACTTTCATGCCGCGCTTGTGCGCCTCATCCAGCATAAAGGCCAGCGGATCGTAGCCCGGATTGCTGCCGATGGTGCCGGTCAGCATATCGGACCAGGGCAGAATATCGGAATGCCAGAGCGCGGTACCGTCCGGCTTCACCTGAAAAAAGACGGTGTTGACGCCAAGATGTTTCAGCCTGTCGAGCTTTACGATTAACGCCTGCTGTTGCAGGTTGATACGCTGGGCTGCGCTACTGACGTTGACCGAGTTAACCGGCGGCCAGTCAAGGCGCGAAACCGTCGCCAGCCAGACGCCGCGCACCGGCTGCTGTGTCGCTGTGGGTGGCGGTGCTATTGTTTGCGGCGGTGGCGTCAAGGTGGGAAAGGGCGTTACCAGGGATTTCGGTGGCTCAGAGGCGCAGCCCGCCAGCAGCAGCGCGGCGGTAAGCAGCAGCTTTTTACGCGCCGTGCCGGAAAATAAGATGGAATGGCTAATGGTAAACTCCCTTTCATGTCGCTAGCTGTCTGGAGAGCATCATTCTCTGGTTATCGGCTCGTAAGTCAACCGCTTATCCGGATACTTTGCCCTGAGGATAAAAGTGAAAAGTGACATGAATACAGACCTGAGCTTTACCTTTTTGCCACAATCCGCATTTCCACAAACGCATTTTCGGGAATGAATGCTGATACGCCTATGGCTGACCATGCCGGGTAGGGTGCCCTGATATACTCATCTTTTACTTTAGAAAAAACAGCTATATGTTTTGTTAGGTCGATATGAAAAGTGGTTATCTCCAGGATATTTTCATAACGCAAACCGGTGGCGTTCGAATAATAAAATGAAAAAGCCCCTGAAGAGAACGTCAGGGGCTTTGTGATTATCCGAAAGGATTAGAGAGCCATATCGTGCTGGGCTTCAGCGGCGGCTTTCGGTTTCTGAGGTTGAGCCTGAGGAGATTCCTGAGCGTCCTTCATCTGGATCACTGGCGGTTTTACCAGTTGCAGCGTTGCCGCCGTTTCATCCCAAACCTGCTGGGTCAGCGAAACGTTGCCGTTCAGTTTCTGTCCATAGCTAGGAACAATACTGCGGATCTTGCTCTGCCACTCTGCCGACTTGAATTGCTCAGGGAACAATTCTTTCATCACGTTGATTGAGATAGGCGCGGCAGTAGATGCGCCCGGAGAGGCGCCCAGCAGCGCAGCCAGGGTTTTCTGTTTATCGGTAACGATTTCAGTACCCAGTTTAAGTACGCCGCCTTTTTCAGCATCTTTCTTGATGATCTGTACGCGCTGACCTGCCTGAATGAGTTTCCAGTCTTCTTTACGCGCTGATGGATAATACTCTTTCAGCGCCTCGAAGCGGTCCTCGTCGCTTAACATCACCTGGCCAATCAGGTATTTCACCAGATCAAAGTTATCAAGCCCTACATCCGTCATCGGACCCACGTTTTTGGTCGTAGTGGTACTTAACAGATCGAGGAAAGAGCCGTTTTTAAGAAACTTGGTCGAGAAGGTAGCAAAAGGCCCAAACAGCACGACACGCTTACCATCCAGGAAACGCGCATCCAGATGGGGAACCGACATCGGCGGCGCACCGACTGAAGCCTGGCCATAAACTTTCTGTGCGTGTTGACGCGCTATGTCCTGATTTTCAGTCACCAGGAAAGAGCCGCCGACAGGGAAACCTGCATAATTCTCAGCTTCCGGGATACCCGTTTCCTGCAACAGTTTCAGGGCCCCACCGCCTGCACCGATAAAGACATATTTAGCATCTACCGCGTGCTCTTTACCGCTTTTCACGTCGGTAATGGTGACGTGCCAGGAGTTATCACTGTTACGTTTGAAGCCTGTAACTTCAGATGAGGTTTCCAGCTTGAAGTTATTGTCTTTTTTCAGGCTGCCAACCAGCTGGCGTGTAATTTCGCCATAGTTGACATCAGTGCCGACCGGCGTCCAGGTTGCAGCCACTTTCTGCTGCGGATCGCGCCCGGCGATAATCAGGGGAGCCCATTGTTTGATCTGATTCTGATCGGTAGAGAACTTCATCCCCTGGAACAAGGTGGTTTGCTGCAGAGCCTGATAACGTTTGGTCAGGTATTCAACGTTCTTATCACCCCATACAAAGCTCATATGTGGCGTTGAGTTGATGAAAGAATGTGGGTCATTTAATACACCACGCTTCACCTGTGATGACCAGAACTGGCGGGAAATCATAAAGGATTCATTGATTTCAAGCGCTTTAGAAACATCAATAGAACCGTCTGGACGCTCTGGCGTGTAGTTCAGCTCCATGTTGGCTGAGTGACCCGTACCGGCATTGTTCCAGCCATTGGAGGATTCGAGCGCAACACCATCCAGCTTTTCAACCATGAGTTGTTTCCAGTCAGGCTGGAGCTCTTGCAGTAACGTCCCCATAGAGGCACTCATGATACCGCCGCCAATCAGAAGTACGTCAGTTTTTTCGTTAGTGTCTTCAGCATGTGCTACTGAACTGACTAACAGTGCGATAAGAGATAACGCAGGGAAGATCTTATTTTGTTGCAGCATTATATTAAGTACTATCGAAAATAAATGAGTGAACCAATATTTTAACGTACTCATATTGATTTTTAAACATTCTATATAAACCACAGCATCAAAAAGTTGACAATTTTTAATTTTAAAAATAAATAAATAATATTGTAATTAAAAAAGGCGTGCTGTTATGCTTTTTACATTAGTCACTGTTATCCCCTAAATTAGTTGAGAACGGACAACCACAGGGAAATGGCACCAGAAGCACGTGTTTATAATGGGTTGTTTGTGAAACACATCGTTCAGAATATCAGGCGGAATAACTGATGAAATTAATTTTTTGTCAGCCACTATAGCACGATGAATTTCTCCGGTACCCGGTATCAGAATTAAACCAAATTTTAATCCCTATTCTCCCGCCCGGCGGCTTTTTTTAAGGCGTCTTCATTCATTACATAGGGTATCCACTTCGTATCGGGAGAGCCGCCATGCTTTTGATAGAAGGCTTCTGCCTTTTGATTTCCGGCCATCACGTCCCATTTCAGACGCCCGCTGCCCTCAGCCAGTGCCCAGGCTGCGACATAACGGAAAAGGGCTGAGCCTACTCCTGTGCCCCTGCACCCTGAATCAACAAAAAACTCCTTTAGCACCCGCGTGCTTTTCAGGTCATAAGTGAATTTGATAACCACTACCACGGCGTAGCCGACAATGCCGTTGCCCGCCTCGGCGACAAAAAGATGGCATTCAGGATGGGGTCCAAAAGCACGCTCCAGCAGCGAGGCTTCATCGACCTTGAACTCGCTGATATAACGCTCGAATGCTGCCAGCGAACGCATGTGAACCAACAACTCGGGGATATCTCCGGGCAGGGCTGCCCGGATGTTGATAAGAGAATTTAACATTCGCAGGAGAATCCAGCAGCAGGCGCGGCATCGTGTTCCTGGTGCAGAGAGAGGCCCTCGTCCACCCAGCCGGTCAGGCCGCCAATCATCTCTTTAACAAAAAAACCTAAGCCAGCCAGACGCACGGCGGCACGGTGAACGCCGTTACAGTGCGGACCTGCGCAATAAACGACAAACAGCGTGTCGGGTGAGTATTCGGACATCCGCTGCGGCGTAATGGATCGCGTCGGAATGTTAATTGCGCCCGGCACATGCGCTTTCAAAAAGGCTTCATGGCTTCTTACATCGACTAAAACATAGTCAACGTCGCCGGTTTTTTGGCTCTGATGGACATCGGAGCAGTCGGTTTCAAAGGCTAAACGACGGCTAAAATGCTGCAAAGCGTCAGCAGGGGTCGCTGGGGCAATTTCACGAATTAAACTCGGCATAATGAATCTCTCTTGTGTGAATGTCTGTGGATTGTATGCAGCGGCATCGGGCTGTTACAGTGGCGGCTCTGACAATAACCGGTAGTTTTCCGCCAATGTTGAATCAAGCTGGTTTAGTAGCCATTCTGGCCTACGAGGGGCTGTGTACTTTTGAGTTTGGTATTGCCGTAGAAATTTTCGGCCTCTCTCGCCCTGAGTTTGACTTTCCCTGGTATCGCCACCGGATAGTGTCAGTCGATGCGTCGCCGATGCAGGTTTCAGAAGGGCTTCAGATTGTCTCGAGCTATGGGCTGGACTCACTCAACGAGGCGCAGACCATTATCATCCCCGGATGGCGTAATCGAGACGAGAGGCCGCCACAGGCATTGCTCGACGCGTTATGCGAGGCGCATCAGCGCGGCGCGCGCCTTCTCTCTATCTGTTCGGGCGTATTTGTCATTGCGGCAACTGGCTTACTGAACGGGCAGCGCGCCACCACCCACTGGCGATATACCGATGAACTGGCAAGCCGTTATCCTGCGATTACGGTTGACCCGAATGTGCTGTATGTCGACAGCGGTCAAATCATTACCTCAGCGGGCAGCGCGGCGGGTATTGATGCCTGTTTGCACCTGATTAGTCGGGATTACGGGACGCATATTGCCAATATCGTGGCGAGACGGTTAGTGATGGCTCCCCAGCGCGCCGGTGGACAAATCCAGTTCATCCCGTCTCCGGTGGCGCAAAAGCCGCGGGATGAGATTGCGCCGGTACTGGACTGGGCGCTGCAACATTTGCACAGCAATGTGTCTGTGAGGCAAATGGCGCAAAGGGCATTGATGTCGGAGCGAACCTTTCTGAGACGGTTCAGTGCAGCGTTAGGTGTCACGCCTAAAGCCTGGCTGCTTCAGGCGAGGATGAACCTTGCCCGCGAGCTGCTGGAAAATAATCATCTGCTGAACGAACAAATTATGGAGTGTTGCGGCTTTGCATCGATGGAGAGTTTTCGCGCCGCATTCCGTAAATCTGTGGGGATTTCACTTTCAACCTATCGCAAGACCTTTGGCGGGTTAATTAAATAGCGGTGGACAGCGGTTGTGACAGAGGCGTTAAGGGCGGAGCCCTTAACGTAGATGATGGATTGCGGAACGCTGTTGAGGTGAAGCCCTGCCTTTGAATAGAGGCTCAGGGATTGATGTTAAAGGCTGACGCCCCGGATCTCTCTGGAAGCAGAGGAGCATCAGCCTTGCACATGGATTCACCGCATCCGGAGAGGCAGACGTCTTAACATCAGCTTACTGGCCTTTCTCCACGTACGTCTGCATATTCTCTTTGGTCACCAGCTCGAACGGAATCCACAGGTGTGAATCCACTTTCTCGCCTTTGATCAGCCTTTGCGCCACATCCACAGAGGCTTTGCCTTGACCAACCGCATCCTGAAACACCGTTACCTGCATTTTGCCTTGCGCCATGGCTTTCAGTCCGTCCGGCGTGGCATCAATGCCGCCCACCAGCACTTTCTTGTTACTTTTCGCCAGCGCCATGGCTGCGCCAATCGCCATCTCATCGTTGTTGGCCGCGACGATATCGATCTCTTCACCGTTACCGATCCAGTTCAGCATCAGATCCATGCCTTCGTTACGCGCATAGTTGGCAGGCTGCTTCTGCACGACCTTCATTCCCGGATACTTCGCCACCACCTGTTCCACATCTTTGGTTCGTTGCAGTGCGCCAGCGTCGGTCAGGTTGCCGATCATGATCGCCACATTGCCTTTGTAGTCAGCCATTTTTGCCAGCGCCTCCATCTGTAACGTGCCCGATTCGCGCTCGTCAGAACCGACAAACACCACGCCGTCCGGCAGCGTTTTATCGCCCGGCGTACGGTTCACGTAGACCAGCGGAATCTTCGCCTGCTGTGCCAGCCTGGTCAGCTGAGGGGTGCTGGCGGAATCGACAGGATCCACGATGATGGCGTCCACACCGGCACCGATAAAACTCTGCACCTGATCGGTCTGGCGGCCGACATCGCCACGCGCATCCTCAAACTGCACGTCGAGCCCGCGTGCTTTGGCTTCTTTATCAATTGACTGGCGAATTATGGTTAAAAAGTTTTGATCGAAGTAAGCCATCGACACGCCAATTTTCTCTGCTAATGCCGAGGCAGTGCTGGAAAGCAGGATAAGGAACAGTATCGCTTGAGGCATTTTCATTGCGGGCTCCAGGGTAGGCTTGTTGGAATGATTTTTTCATTTATTGATAAAGTGGCTTAATAAAATCATTTTCAGCCTACGAGGCGGCCGTCATGCTGACAATCGGCACGTGAGGATTTTGCTGTCAGGCGCACACTCAAAGTGATGTTAAGACGCTTTTTTAAGAGCTGGCACACACCAGCGTGAAAATTCACGGAACAGGGTTGTTATCCGATCACGTCTTCGCAGCCAATGTGGAACCTGAATTATTCACTTTCAGGCGGACCAGCCAGAAAGGCTGTGGTCAGGGATTCGGTGACGCCTGAGCAACCCGTGGTCAGGCGTATTCCTGCTAAACGCCTGCTATTTTCATCAGCTCATCGCGGGCACCGGGCGCAACCGCCAACACCTTCGCACCTTTAGTTAAGCGTTCACCTTCGGTGTTAAAAGGTAAATACCAGCCGCCAGCTTCCCGCACCAGACAATAACCAGCCAGACAATCCCAGGCGTGCATGTAAGGCTCAACATAGCCTACCACTCGCCCGGCCGCGACCCAGGCCAGCATTAACGCGCCCGACCCGATGCGAATAAAATTCCCGCCTGCGGCCAGCAGCGCGGCCAGCAGTTCGCCTACCGCTTGCGGTGTGACATAACTGTTAGCGCCAAAACCAACCACATGATTTTGTAGGGTTCCTGAGGGATCAACGTGCAGGGCGCGACCATTCAGCGTTGCGCCTTGTCCAGCTGCGGCAACATAACATTCGTCAAAACATGGCGCGAAAATCACGCCAATCACCGGCTCGCCCTGATACAACACCGCGATAGAAACGCACCAGTTGGGCATTCCGTTAAGAAACGGGCTGGTGCCATCAATGGGATCTACCACCCAGGTATAACCCGACGTGCCGGGTTGTAAGCCGAACTCTTCGCCTAAAAATCCATCGTCGGCGAAGGTCTCACGAATGCGTGCGTCAATCATTTGCTCAACATCGCGGTCGGCCCTGGAGACGACGTCCTGTAAATCCTTCTTGGTTTCCACCACTAAACTGTCGCGCTGGTGGAACCAGCTGAGCGCGAGATTACCCGCGTCGCGCGCCGTTTCTTCTGCCAGCGCAAGACGGGTCATTAATGCGTTGTGATCAATTTCACTCATATTATTTCCTTCATGGCCGGGTTTCAGGAGGCGATCAGCGCCAGCCCCTGCGGTTTAAAATCTACGTTGACGTTCGCAGCGAGCGGCAGCCTCTGCTCCATCTGGTTATCCACAATAAACAGCGCCCCGAGAGGCGTTTTCACTTCATATTCAATATGATCGCCGAGCCAGGTGGCATGGATGATTTCACCCGGCAGGGCACCTTCGCCAGAAGTGCATAACGTAATAAACTGCGGACGCACGGAAAGCTGTGCTTTACCTGGCACCACGCCGCTGCCGCGCACGCGATAAAGCTGTCTGCCGAGGCGTACCAGCGCCTCTTCACCTTCCAGCGACTCCACTTCGCACGACAGTATGTTGGCTTCGCCCATAAAATCGGCAATGAAAACCGAATTGGGCGAACGGTAGAGCGTTTCGGGCGCGCCCTGTTGAGCGATATTTCCCTCTTTCATCACAATAATGTTGTCGGAGACGGCCAGCGCTTCTTCTTGATCGTGCGTGACGTAAACCGCGGTAAAGCCCAGACGCTGCTGCAAATCGCGAATATCGGTGCGCACGCGGCGGCGCAGCCGCTCATCCAGATTGGACAGCGGCTCGTCCAGCAGCAGCACCTGAGGTTCCAGCACCAGCGCACGCGCCACCGCAATACGCTGTTGCTGGCCGCCGGAAAGCTCCGACGGCAGCCGTTCGCCCTGATTTTCAAGCCCCACCAGTTTCAGTCCTTCCCGCGCGCGATCCCTGGCTTCACGCTGGCTCATGCCGCTGGAAAGCAGGCCATACCTCACATTCTCCAGCGCCGACATATGAGGAAACAGCGCATAGGACTGGAACACCATCGCAACGTCACGCTCGTTGGCAGGCAGATGCGTAACATCTTTACCGCCAATGTAAATGCGCCCGGAGGTGGGATGCTCCAGACCAGCCAGTAAACGCAGCGTGGTGGTTTTGCCACAGCCTGACGGGCCGAGCAGCGTCACCAGCGTTCCCGCTTCAACTGTCAAGGAGAGATCCGGCACGGCAGTAAACCCGGCGAAGTGTTTAGCGACATGTTCAAAAACAACCGTTCCTGCTTTTGCAGTGCTCATACGGCACTCTCCTGGGTTAACGAGGTGGGGGAGGTGGGCGCAGCGGCGATCGCGCTGCTTTTGGCTGCCCGACGCAAGCGCCGCTCGCCGACCAGCAGCTGGAAGAGCGCAATGATGGCGAGCATGACGACGATCAGAACAGAGGAGTAGGCTATCGCCACGCCATACTCGCCATTTTCAACCAGGCCGACGATGTAGGATGTCGCCATGTTGTACTGCGCGCTGACCAGAAAAATCACGGCGCTAATAGAGGTAATGGCGCGAACAAAGGCGTAAACCAGCGCGGCGCTGATCGCCGGTTTGAGCAACGGCAGCACAACTTTGCGCAGCGTGCGGAAACTGGTCGCGCCCAGCGTCAGGGAGGCTTCATCCAGGCTTTTATCGAGCTGACTCATGGCCGCAATCCCGCCACGTACGCCGACGGGCATGTTGCGGAAAACAAAACAGACAATGAGAATCAACGCGGTGCTGGTAATCTCCAGCGGCGGCAGGTTATAGGCCATTACGTAGCTGACGCCAATCACCGTGCCGGGAATAGCAAAGCTCAGCATTAGGGCAAACTCAAACGCCTGACGCCCGGCGAACTTCTGCCGCACGATCAGCCATGCGGTCAGTAACCCAACGATGGCAGTAAGGGGGGCGGCGATCAGGGCGATCTCAATGGTGGTCCAGAAGGAGTTCCACGCGACGCCGCTCCAGACCAGCGCCCCGTCCTGCAAGGTGACGCGGAAGGCGTGGATGTAGTGCTCCAGCGTCAGGCTGTTATCCAATCCCCATGACTGTACAAACCCGCCGACCATAATCATGCCGTAGACCACCAGCGTGAACGCTCCCCACGGGATCACCAGCCCGTACACGCCCATGCGCATCGGCTTCGGTAACGCGCTATGGCTGCCGCCGTCGCCTTTGCCGGTCACGGTGGCGAAGTTTTTGCCGGACAGCCAGAGGCGCTGGATGATAAAGGCGCACAGGGTAAAGCAGAGCAGGATCATCGCCAGTACCGCTGCCCTGCTGGGATCGTTTTGCGCGCCGACCACGGAGAAAAAGATCTCCGTCGAAAGCACGCCGTGACTGCCGCCTAATACCATCGGGTTGCCGAAATCAGCCATGCTTTCGATAAAGCTGATCAGGAAAGCATTTGCCAGCCCGGGAGCCATCAACGGCAGTGAAACGCGCGAAAAGGTGCGCCAGCGGTTGGCGCGCAGGGTTTGCGAAGCCTCTTCCAGCGACGGGCTGATACCCTCTACGACGCCAGTCAGTACCAGAAATGCCACGGGCGTAAAGGAAAGCACCTGCGCGATCCAGATACCGGTCATGCCGTATAACCAGCGGCCCGGCTCAATGCCGAACAGCGTCGCCAGATGGGCGGTCACAACCCCGGAGCGGCCAAACAGCAGGATCAGTGCCAGACCGATGACGAACGGCGGCGTAATAATGGGAAGAATGGTCAGCAGACGCAGCGCTTTTTTGCACGGCAGTGCGGTGCGCGTCGCCGCCAGCGCAAAGGCCAGGCCAAGAACGGTGGAACCTGTAGCGGTCATCAGCGCCAGCATCAGCGTGCGCCAGGCTGTCCCGCAGGTGCCGCCGACAACGCACGACAGGCTCCATATCGACGGATCGCCCATATTCGCCAGCAAGCCATCCGGCTTAAAGCTGCCGTCCACATCCTGTACCGAAACCACAAAAAGACTCAGCACCGGATAGAGCACAAAGGTAGTGACCAGCGCCACCAGCAGCACGATAGCGGCAACCACAAAGGCGTCGCCTCGCAGCACGCCGCGTTCCGCCAGAGCAAACGCGAACAGCAGCAGGAAAGTGGTCAGCATCAGCAGCGCGCCAGCGCCCATGGCGGGCTGGCCTTGCTCTAGCGGCCCCATCAGGTTTTCCAGCCACGCCCAGCTCCAGCCGCTGTAACCAATGGCATGGCCCTCTGCGATCATAATCAGCACGCCGATGGCGCTGACGCCCAGCAGCAGTGCGCTTCGCCATCCGCGGCTTTTGATTAATCCACACAGGGCGGCAAGACAAAACAGCCCTGCGATGACAGCAAGCCATGGACGGTGCCAGACGATCATTTGCCACAGAGCAGGGGCTGTGGCTTCGTCGCGCCAGAGCGCGGCGAGCCATGAAAAATCGAAAAAGCCCGCCTCCAGGCTGTACCATGGCAGCAGCGTTAACGACACGGCTCCCAGACTCAGCGCGCACGTTAAGCGCCGGTTATGTGCATTCATCTATCACCTCGACCTGAGCATTCAGGCTGAAGCGGACATCAGGCGTAAGCCACCGCCGATCAGTTGGTTAGCCGGGCATCGCGCCGGCAGAGCAAAATTATTGTGCGCTGGCACCGATTTCCTTATCCCAGCGGCTGAGCAGCGCCTTGCGCTTCGCGGAATCACCGTAGGTTTTGAAGTCGTAATCGATCAGTTTGATGTTTTCGAATCGCGGCGCGTACTGAGAGATTTCCGCTTTAGTGTTGGAAGGAAGCTGGAAGGATTTCGCCTCTTTCATATGTGACTGCGCTTCAGCGCTGAGCGCCCAGTCATACCAGGTTTTGGCATTTGCCAGATTACGCGCGCCCTTGACGATGGACATCGATCCAATCTCGTAGCCGGTGCCCTCGCAAGGCGCAACCGTTTTGATGGGAAAACCGTCCACCTCCATCGCCACCGCATCATGCATAAAGACGATGCCGACAAGCGTTTCTCCGCGCGCGGCGGCTTTGACCGGTGCAGAGCCCGATTTGGTGTATTGCGAAATATTCGCGTTAAGTTTTTTCAGATAATCAAAGGCTTTGTCTTCGCCCATGATCTGAACCAGCGTTGCCAGCGTGTTATAGGCGGTGCCGGAAGAGTTGGGGTTAGCGATTTGAATTTCGCCCTTAAAGCCGGGGTCGAGCAGATCTGACCAACAGGCCGGGGCTTTGAGTTTTTTCTCCGCAAGAAGCCTGGTGTTATAGCCCCAGCCTAACGCACCCGCATAAATCCCGACGGTGCGAAAATCGGAGATTTCAGCCTGCTTCTGCGCCCAGTCATGCTGCTGGCTGAGCAGCGGAGATCGATAAGGCTGAGTCAGCTTTTCTTCCGCTGCCTGCATATGCGGATCGCCCGTTCCCGCCCACCAGATGTCGGTGCGCGGATTGCGCGCCTCGCTGCGGATGCGCGCATAGGCTTCACCGGCAGAGAGTCGCACCATGCTGACCTTGATGTCCGTATGCGCCTGGCTGAAAAGGCGTGTCATGTGTTCGCATACCACCACATCTGCGGAGCAGATCATATTGAGATTACCGGCCGCGCGGGCGGTTAACGGCAGGGTAGAGCAACAAAGTGTTATAGCAGGGATCAGCAAGGTATAACGCATGGTGTACTCCTTGGGGTCAGAGGCGATGCTACACTGGCATCTGGTTTTGTTGCACATGTGTGCAAATTAGTAGAGAACAAAAAATAGCCTGTCAATCACCTTGAGATGCAATTGTTCAGCCGTGTCACAAAATGGCAACATTTTATCTCGCTTATCTTTTGCACAGATGTGCAATCTGATACAGACTGGTTTTAGGTTGGTTGTCATGATGAGGAGTAACATGAGCCAGGGGAAAACGGTTGTCAGTGCTGAAGATGTTGCCCGCCGCGCCGGCGTGTCACGTTCGGCAGTCTCCCGCACCTTTACGCCCGGAGCCAGCGTATCGGAAGCGATGCGCACCCGCGTGATGAAGGCGGCAGAGGAGTTGGGCTACCATGTCAATCATCTGGCACGCAGCCTGGTGCGTAACCGCAGCGGTATTGTCTGTTTGATCGTGTCTGAAGTGGCCACGCCATACCGCGCCAGCCTGGTCAGCTGGATGACGCAATGTTTACAGGAGGCGGGTAAGGTGGCGATGATTATTAATACCGATCGCTCTGACAGCAGTGTCTCAGCGGCGCTGCAACAGGCGATCAATTTCCGCGCCGATGCCTCAATCATTCTTTCCGGTATGCCCGACAGCGGCATTACTCACTTGTGCTACCAGCATGGTCAGCATCTGATGCTGATCAACCGTGATGAAACCTTGCCCGGCTCGCTCAGCATTAACCTTGACTCCACACACGCGGCGGAAACCGCTCTGATGGCATTTTTGCGGGCCGGTTGTCGTCACCTTGCCTTCGCCAATTCGCTGGCGGGCACGCCCAGCCTGATGAAGCGCGAAGGAGACTTTCTGGCAGCAGCAGCGCGCGCAGGCGTGGCGATAACCGTGGAACGCTTCGGCAGCACCTCGTATGAGAGCGGGCGGATCCTGGCGCACCGTCTTCTCACCCGCCAGCAGCGGCCTGATGCGGTATTCTGCGTAACCGATCTGGTGGCGTGCGGCTTTATGGATGAAGCGCGCCATAGCTTCGCGTTGCGCATCCCGGAGGATCTCTGCGTGGTGGGCTATGACAACATTCCGCAAAGCGGCTGGTCATCCTATAACCTTACGACCTTTGCCCAGCCGGTCGAGCAATTTGCCCGTGACGCGGTGCGGTGGCTTGTCGCCCAGGAGCAGCACAATGACGAGCTACGCCCACGCGCGGAGCAGCAAAACAGCCGATTAATCTATGAAGCCAGCGTGATATGGCGCGGATCGGTGCGCAGCGGCTGAAGCGCTGGATTATGCCGTGGCGGATGCATAAGCTAGGGCAGAGATTAATCAGCGTGGATGCAGTATGGGCGACACTAAAAAGAACTGGGTAAAAGCGGAAGATGTCGCGCGTCTGGCGGGCGTGTCACGGTCAGCGGTTTCGCGGACTTTTACCCCAGGCGCATCGGTTGCGGAGAAAACGCGTGCCAGGGTGATGCACGCTGCCGAGCAGCTCGGTTATCAGGTCAATATTATTGCCCGCACCATGAACACCGGCAGCAGTAATTTTATTGGTATCGTTACAGCAGGCTTTGATAATCCCTTCCGCAGCAAATTGCTTTCTCCTCTTGTTCACCAACTGGCACTGCATGGTTTTATGCCGCTACTGATGAACGCAGACGATCCTGACCAGCTGGCGCCTTCGCTTAAACAGCTTTTGAGTTACCATGTCGCGGGCGTCATCATTACGTCCGGCGCACCGCCACTTTCCCTGGCTGAAGAATACCTGCAGCGGAAAATTCCCGTTACCCTGATTAACCGTCACGCCGATCTCGATGGCTGCGATCGGGTTGCCAGCGACAACCAACAAGGAATGCAGCTGCTAATGGATTACTGTCGCCAGCGAGGCTGGACAAATATTGGCTTTATCGGCGAGGATCGCCACAATTTCAGCACGGGTGAACGTTACAAGGCGCTGCTTTCTGCCAGGAGAGAATTTTCGCTTTCCACCCGTTTTATGACGGGAGGCGGGTACGCCGCTGGCCGTGCAGCTTCACGTGAACTGACCCACTGTCAGGTTCTGCTGTGCGCCACGGACATGCTGGCACTAGGGGCAATGGATGGTCTGCGTTCGCTCGGCAGCACAAGCCAGATCCCTGCGGTGACTGGATTTGATGACATCCCTCAGGCCAGCTGGGATCCCTATCATCTTACCACCATTCAACAGGATACGGATGGGCTGGCACAGCAGGCCGTAGACCTGCTGGTCACCCGTATCGCTCAGTTTAATCTGCCATCGCGGCATCGTGCGGTGCCGGTGAAACTAATGATTCGTAAAAGTGCATAATGGAAAATTAATTTTATGCGGGCCGCGTCACAGACGCCTCTCTGCATAATCGCCACACTCCTCTCTGCCCTGTAGGGGCTTATTTTTCGCTACGTAATGCACACGTGTGCATTTTAAGGAGAGGTTATGGCTACCCTGGATAATGATTCACTGCTGGCGCGCTACCGCTTCGCCTGCACGCTGGCCGAGTCTGGAGGAAAACTGGCACATGAGTTTTATCTGCAACGTGACAGGCTGCAGATCGATCACAAGGGAACGGACCTGCAGGACGTGGTCAGCATTGCCGATCGTGAGGTAGAAACGTTCATTAAGTCGCGCATTGCTGAAGCTTTCCCGGAGGACGGTTTTTTAGGGGAAGAGAGCGGAACGTCCGATGCGAATAAACCGGTGCTCTGGGTGGTCGATCCTATTGATGGCACCAGCTGCTTTCTTAACGGTCTTCATACGTGGTGTCTGTCACTGGCGATTGTCGTCAACGGCGAGCCGGTGACGGGCGTCGTCTATGACCCCAATCACCAGGAACTGTTCCACGCGCTGAAAGGGCAGGGAGCGTGGCTGAACCATCGCCCGATCCAGCCACATCCGGCGGCGACTGTCGCAGGCGGCGTAATGGGCGTGGGCACGTCCCATCGCGTGTCGTCCGCCGATTTCCTGCCGTTTCTCGACGCGCTTTTGCAGCACGGCGGCATGTTTGTTCGCAACGGCTCCGGTGCGCTGATGAGTGCCTGGGCTGCTGCCGGGCGCCTGATCGGCTACTACGAACCCCATATGAACCCGTGGGATGGTTTACCTGGCATTGTACTGATGCGTGAAGCCGGTGGGGCCACCAACGATTACCTGGCGGATGAGGGTATCGCGCGCGGTAATCCGGTGTTACTGGCAAGCAAATCGCTCTATCCACAATTACAACAATGGGTTAAACAACCCTTGCGCTAACCTGCACGGGCGGGCTTCTGATTCTGTACTCTACACAACAACAGGGATTTGGCCATAAGGGATGATACACAGTAATCAGCTGCACCTCCGCCTATCGGAGATAAGATCATGTCTGGATTACTCAGTTTTTTCCGCGCGAGCCCGGAAAGACACGCTGGCGCTTTTAACCAACAGCGGTTTCGCCTTGTCCGCTGGCAGACGTTTCTGACTATGACGCTGGCCTATGTCACCTTTTATGTGTGCCGTCTTTCCTTCACCGTGGCCAAAAGCGCGCTGGTCGATCTCGGCATTTCGCCCTCTGAACTGGGTATGATCGGTTCCGCGCTGTTTTTCAGCTATGCCATTGGCAAGCTGGTTAATGGCTTCCTGGCCGATCACGCTAACGTGGTGCGCTTTATGAGCCTGGGCCTGCTGCTTAGCGCGGGTATGAACCTGATGATGGGCATGACCACCAATGCCATGTTGCTGACGATTTTTTGGGGCATTAACGGGTGGGCACAATCTATGGGCGTCGGTCCGTGCGCAGTCTCCTTAGCGCGCTGGTACGGAACCAAAGAACGCGGCACGTTTTATTCAATCTGGTCCACTGCCCACAACATCGGGGAGGCCGTGACCTATATGGTGATTGCCGCCGTGATTGCAGGCTACGGCTGGCATATGGGCTATCTCTCCACGGCGGCGCTAGGCGCAGCAGGTGTTGTGATCATGCTGCTGTTTATGCGTGATTCCCCGCAAAGCTGCGGTTTCCCCTCTATCCATGAAATCAGCCATGAACCGATGGAAGATGAGGAGGCCGAAAGTTCCATTCTGAAAAATCAGCTGCTGGCGCTGCGCAACCCGGCGCTCTGGACGCTGGCACTGGCCTCGGCATTTATGTATATCGACCGCTATGGTGTGAACTCATGGGGCATCTTTTTTCTACAGCAGGGCAAAGGTTATACCACCGTTGAAGCCTCAGCCATTATTGGCGTGAACGCGATTGCCGGTATTGTTGGCACTATTCTGGCCGGGATACTGTCAGACCGCTTTTTTGCCCGTAACCGCAGTATCATGGCTGGGTTTATCAGCCTGCTGAACACCCTGGGCTTTGCGCTGATGCTGTGGTCTCCGCACAGCTATTACACCGACATCCTCTCGATGGTGATTTTCGGTGCCACCATTGGCGCGCTAACCTGCTTCCTTGGCGGGCTGCTAGCGGTGGATATCTCTTCACGCAAGGCGGCTGGCGCGGCGCTCGGCACCATTGGCATCGTCAGCTATGCCGGCGCAGGTTTGGGCGAATTTCTCACAGGCATCATCATCGACAAAACCTCGGTGATTGAGAACGGTAAAAAGCTCTACGATTTTCATACGTTGTCCCTGTTCTGGGTGGCAGCCGGTCTCGTTTCTGCCTTGTTGTGTTTCGTTACTGCCGTGATGGTGGCCAGACGTAACGCCAGCGAGCACCGCACCCTCTACTCCTCTTAATTATCCTGATAAGGAAGACATTATGATGCCACGCAGACATCAGGCCGCTGCACGCCTGTTCCTGGCAAGCGCGCTGTGCTCAGGCGTTATGCAAGCCCACGCGGAAGCGCAATACCAACTGGAGAAAGTGGTTGAACTCAGCCGTCACGGAATTCGCCCGCCAACGCCGGGAAACCGCAAAGATATTGAGGCAGCTACCCAGCGCGCCTGGACCAGCTGGACCACGCATGATGGAGAACTCACCGGTCACGGTTATACCGCAGTGGTCAACAAAGGCCGCTGGGAAGGCGAGCGTTTCCGTCAACTTGGCCTACTGAATGCGGGTTGCCCGCAGCCACAGGATGTTTATGTCCGGGCCAGCCCGTTGCAGCGTACCCGTGCCACCGCCGAGGCGCTGGTGGATGGGGCGTTTCCCGGCTGTGGTGTGGCTGTCCATCGTGTTGAGGGCGAGGACGATCCGCTGTTCCAGACAGACGCCTTTCCGGCAACGAAAACCGACCCCGCACAGCAACTGGCGGCCGTGAAAGAGAAAGCAGGCGATTTGGCCGCGCGTCAGCAGGCTTTGCAGCCGGCGGTAAAGGCGCTGAAAACTGCCGTCTGCCGTCCTGCCGCAGACTGCTCGTTCTTTGACAAGCCCTGGCAAATCCGGGAGGGGAAAAGTGGCAAAACCTCGATAGAAGGATTGAGTGTGCTGGCTAACATGGTAGAAACCCTGCGGCTCGGCTGGAGTGAAAATTTGCCATTCAGCCAGCTGGCATGGGGAAATATTACCTCTTCTGAGCAAATCACCGCTGTTCTCCCTTTACTGACGGCGAACTACGATCTGGGCAATGACGTGCTGTATACGGCGCAGAAACGGGGATCGATCCTGCTGAATGCGATGATTCAGGGGGCAGAACAGGGAATAAGCAGAACTGCGGATGCCACACCGGATACCAAATGGTTGTTGCTGGTTGCGCATGACACCAATATTGCAATGGTACGTACTCTGATGGACTTCAGCTGGACCCTGACAGGGTATACGCGCGGTAATATCCCGCCAGGCAGCAGCCTGGTGTTTGAACGCTGGCGCGATACAAAGAGTGGCGAACGATTCCTGCACGTCTATTTTCAGGGGCAAAGTCTGAATGATTTGCGCAACCTGCAAGCGGTAGATCAGACACATCCTCTGTTGCGCGAGGAGTGGCATCAGCCGGATTGCCGCGTCACGGATTTCGGCACGCTATGTCCGATTAAAACGGCGGTGCGGGCGTTGAGCAAAAAGCTTGATCGTAGAGCAATGACGCCTGTCAGTTATCCCGCTTTCTGAGTAAGGGCAGACAGCAGGCGAATTGGCCTGCTGTCTCAGAGCGGGGGCGTGCCGCCAGCTATCCCGTTATTTGATTTATTCAGCCGTGTTTTATTACCGCTGCGTTGATGTGCAATCACTCATCACGCAATTAAGGCCGCGCAGCCGTACCATCCGGCAAGCGAGCATTAGTCCATTCTGGAATATCACCCCTCACCGGGTATTTCGCTGCCTCTTTCACGTCGATATCGACCCCCAGTCCCGGACGATCGCTGAGATAAGCATAGCCACGGTCAATCTCCGGGCAGCCAGGGAATACTTCCATTAATGCCTCATTAACCGGCGTATATTCCTGAATACCGAGGTTGGTGATACTCACATCAATGTGCAAGTTGGCGGCTACACCAATCGGCGAAATATCTCCCGGCCCATGCCATGCGGTTCTCACGCCGTAAAGTTCGGCAAAGGTTGCTAATTTTTTTGCAGGCGTAATCCCGCCAATGGTACTGACGTGGCAGCGGATATAGTCAATTAAGTGATTCTGGATAAGGGGCTTCCACTCGTTGATCTGCGTAAACAGCTCTCCCATCGCAATGGGCGTGCTGCTCTGCGCACGCATTTTATCCAGCCAGTCAATGTTCTCCGGAGCCACCGGATCTTCCAGGAAAAAAAGCTGGTAAGGTTCGAGCGACTTCGCCATCTGAATCGACGCAATCGGGGTGATCCTTTCATGGACATCATGGATAAATTCAACACCGAAACCGAGTTTATTGCGCAGGTGATCGAACAGGCGTGGAACCGCTCGCGCATAGGCATCAGGATCGAAGTAGATACCCTGAGTCTGCGTGCGTGGTGAAACCTTGGACTGAATGTTACGCGCCTTCGCCAGCTTTCCTGCTATCAGGCGCAGGTCGTCGGTGCCTGCTCCGCCATACATTCCAATCTGGCAACGCACATACTGATAGCCTTCTTCCATACGCGCGCGGATGTTGTCTTCAACTTCTATTTCATCCGCTCCATCGCAGTGACGATAAAGCGCGACGCCATCACGGCACTTACCGCCTAGCAGCTCATAGACCGGCAATCCTGCCACTTTGCCCTTTAAGTCCCACAGCGCCATATCCACGCCTGAAAGTGCATTGTTCATTACCGGACCATTGCGCCAGTAACCGCTTACGGCTGCCGACTGCCATATATCTTCAATGCGGGCAGGATCTTTGCCCAGCAGGAATGGCTTCATATAGTTGTCGATTGCTGCGGCGACAGCATGAATACGCTGTGTAAAAGTGGCGCAGCCCAGGCCATACAGTCCCGGCTCGCTGGTTTCGATTTTAACCACGACCAAATCAATGCCGCCAGGCGCAGTCAGTATCGTTTTAACGTCGGTAATTTTAAGCTGGCTCATATGTCCTCTTATTATCCTGTAAGATGTCCTACATGTTAAGTCAGACAAAAAGCCCAAAAGGGCTTTCCGATACAATCAATTGTGTCGCACATCCTCAATGGCATGCACGTTGTGCGTCATGGCGCTGTTCAATGTTTCCGTCGCGAGCGTAGCATCACGGTTCTTCAGTGCCATGAATACCTTAATGTGCGCCTCAACACTTTCCAGAGTGATACCTAACACCCGGTTCAGCTCCTCCAGATAGTGAATATAGATGCCTCTTAGCGACTCCATCACATGGATAAAAATAGAGTTATGAGATGCTTTCACAATAGCCAGATGGAAGTCGTAATCTGCCTGAGAATATTTTTTATAGTCGTCTTTATTTACCAGCATCCGGTTTAGAGCACTTTCCAGTGCCTTGATATCCTCCTCATTGGCATTCTGCACTGCCAGCTCCATACAGCGAAACTCCACCGTCTGGCGAAAGACGCGCATATGATCAAACTCTTCCTGGGAAAGGTGCAATATTGGCTGGTTATCGTTGAAAGCACCGTAGCGCGCAACATCGCGTGTTACGTAAGTACCTTTGCCCTGGTGGGTGACCACAACGCCCAGATCGCGCAGCTTCTGAACGGCACTTCTTACGCTCACCCGGCTAACCTGAAAAGTGGCCGTCAACGCTGGCTCAGAAGGCAGTTTGCAGCCAGGCTCCCAAACACCGTCCTGGATGTTTTTTTTCATCTGCTCGTAAATCACATCCACGATGTTGTGTTTTTGCACACTTTTAAGCGTCACAATATTAACTCACTTGTCCTACATGTTTGGATTTGTAACGTTTCTGGTAAAACAGCACAAGTTAAATTTTGCCATAACAATGTTTTATGACGCCTGAAGAGGCGTTTTAACCTTTTTATCTTCAGTGCGTTAAAGTGAAATTCCTTAACTTATCGCACTATTTTCAATAACAATTTTTGTGAGGCGTATTGCAATTTCCCCTAAGGATAATTGCCGGTTTCTTTGCGCTCAAGTACAACAAAAGCATAACTTGTTAGTCATGTTACATGAGGATTGATAATGACCACTTTGTTTGACCTTTCCGGTAAAACCGCGTTGATCACCGGATCGACGCGCGGTTTGGGATTCGCTTACGCCACCGGGCTGGCCGAAGCCGGTGCTGCCGTGATCCTGAATGGTACCAGCCAACAGCACATGGATGCCGCGCTCAGCGCGCTGCAGGCGAAAGGACACAACGCCACTGGCTTTGTATTTAACGTCGCCAGTGAAAGTGAAATCGAAAACGTCTTTAGCCAACTCGATCAAGCAAATGTTCACGTTGATATTGTCATCAACAACGCCGGTATTCAGTTCCGGCAGCCGATGCTTGAACTGGCGCTAAGCGACTGGCAGCGGGTTCTGGACGTTAATCTCACCAGCGCCTTTCTTGTGGCGCGCGCTGCCGCCAAACGCATGGTCGCCCGGAACAGCGGTGGCAAGATTATTAATATTGGCTCGCTGACCAGCGAAGCCGCGCGCCCGACGGTTGCGCCTTATACCGCGGCGAAGGGCGGCATCAAGTTGCTCACTAAGTCGATGGCCGCAGAGTGGGCCGTACATAACATCCAGTCCAATGGCATTGGTCCCGGTTATATCCTGACTGATATGAACGCTGCGCTGGTGGATAACCAGGCGTTCAATCAGTGGGTATGTAACAGCAACCCATCGGGCCGCTGGGGCAAGCCTGAAGAACTGATTGGTACCGCTGTGTATCTGGCGTCATCCGCATCAGATTACGTGAACGGGCAAATGATTTACGTAGACGGCGGCTGGCTCGCTACGCTGTAACACTTCTCCAGCCTTAAAAAGAGCATTAAGACTCTACTGGACCCTACCGACAATACCATCAGAGGTCAGAACCATGAATCAGGCCGTTGCAGGGACACTACCTGTCCAAAGGTGGGGCAGGCTTATCCCCATCGCGTTTATTACCTACAGCCTCGCCTATCTCGATCGCGCTAATTACGGCTTCGGTGCAGCAGCAGGGCTGGCTGAAGATCTTAATATCACCCCGGCGATTTCATCGCTGCTCGGCGCGCTGTTCTTTCTCGGCTACTTCTGTTTCCAGGTGCCCGGCGGGATCTACGCCGAAAAACACTCGGCAAAAAGACTGATTTTCTGGAGCCTCATCCTCTGGGGAGCGCTGGCTGCGGCAACGGGCATGGTGTACAACGTTGCGTTGCTGGCCGCCATCCGTTTTCTGCTCGGTGTGGCTGAAAGCGTGGTAATGCCTGCGATGCTGATATTCCTTAGCCACTGGTTTACCCGTGAAGAGCGATCCAAAGCCAACACCTTCCTGTTCCTGGGGAACCCCATCACCGTGCTGTGGATGTCGATTCTTTCTGGCTATCTGGTTAATTCATTTGGCTGGCGCGGCATGTTCATTATTGAGGGCGTTCCGGCAATTCTGTGGGCGTTTATCTGGTGGGCGGTCTACGCCGATCGGCCGAAAGATGCCAAATGGCTGAGCGAAACGGAGACGCGCGCAGTAGAAAACGCCCTCGCTGCCGAACAGCAGGCGATCAAGCCGGTAAAAAATTACCGCGAAGCCTTCCGCTCACCTAAAGTGCTCGCCCTGGCCTTTATTCACTTCTTCTGGAACATCGGCATGTACGGTTTCATCATGTGGCTGCCGTCGATTCTTAAAACCGCGTCAGGACTTGGCATTGTTGCCACCGGCTGGCTGTCAGCCGCGCCGTATCTGCTCGCCGTGCCGCTGATGCTCGCTGCATCCTGGTTTTCTGACAAATATCAGCAGTGTAAAGCCATTGTGGTGACGTTTCTCGGGCTCGGGGCAGTCTGTTTTATCGCTTCATTTACGCTGGGTGCCTCTCACTTCTGGTTCTCCTATACGCTGTTGGTGCTCGCGGGTGGTGCGATGTACACGCCTTATGGCCCTTTCTTCGCTGCTGTTCCAGAAATGATCCCACGCAATGTGGTCGCAGGTGCAATGTCGTTCGTTGTCTGCTTCGGCGCGCTCGGTTCCTTTGTCGGAGCATGGATCGTGGGTTACCTGAACGGCCTGACCGGCAGCCCTGCGGCATCATTCGTCTTCATGGGCGGATCGCTGGTTGTCGCCGTATTGTTAACCGTGCTGACCACCTTCAGCAGCAAATCTGCAACGTTAACGCGTATTACCAATGCTTACTGACACAGGCCCATCCATGACCATCAAACCAACTCGAACGCGTTTCTCCGTGCTGGCCATGCTGTTTGTTGTGACGGCAATCAACTATATGGATCGTGCGAATCTTTCCGTCGCAGGCTCGCATATCCAGGGTGAATTCGCCCTGTCTGCAACGCAGCTTGGCCTGCTGTTCTCTATGTTTACCTGGTTTTATGCGATGAGCCAGATACCGGTCGGCTATTTACTTGACCGCATCGGTTCGCGCTGGTTATACGGCAGCGCCATCGTTTTCTGGAGCGTCTTCACGCTGCTGATGGGGTTTGCATCCCATAACCTTTTTACCACCGCAAGCGCCTCATTTATGATGCTGCTGGCATGCCGCGCCCTGGTGGGCATGGCAGAAGCCCCGTCATTCCCCTCGAACACGAAAATTATCGCCACCTGGTTCCCCGATCATGAACGTGCGCGGGCAACCGCTACCTATTCCAGCGCACAATATATCGGCCTGGCGCTGCTCACCCCGGCACTTTCATTTATCGTCAGCAAGTGGGGCTGGGAGATGTCCTTCTACATTTCTGGTTTGGTGGGGATTGTCTTTGGCCTCTACTGGCTTTTCGCCTACCGCGATCCGCAACACAGCGCGGCGGTTAACGAAGCCGAGCTGGAGATCATTCGCAAAGGCGGTGGGTACGGCTCAGCATCACAAAACAGCAGCAATCAGGTGAACTGGCAGTCGGTACGCTATATCCTGCGCCAGCGCACCACCTGGGGTTTGTTTATTGCGCAGTTTGCGGCGTCCTCAACCCTCTATTTCTTCCTGACGTGGTTCATTGTTTATCTTGAGAAAGGATTACACCTGTCGATTGATAAAGCCGGCATCGGCGCAATGTTTCCTTATCTGATGGCGATGGCAGGTGTGTTATGTGGCGGCACCTTAAGCGACATACTGCTGAAGCGCGGCTACAGCCGTACGTTTTCCCGCAAATTGCCGGTGATGACAGGCATGCTGCTGACATGTTCGATTGCGCTGGTCAATTTCTTCCAGGATCAGCCGATCGTTGCGATTGGTATTTTGTCCGTCGCGTTCTTTGCGAATGCGTTCTCAAATCTGGGCTGGGTGGTGTGCAGCGATGTCATACCTCGCCATCTGATTGGCACTATCGGTGGCTTCCTGAACATTTTCGGCAATCTCTCCGGCATCGCCAGCCCCATCATCATTGGCGTAATCCTGCAACGCACGCAGAATTTTCAGTTCGCGATGTGGTATATCGCGGCGGTTGCGCTGATGGGCTTCCTTGCTTATCTGTTGCTGGTGGGAAAAATTGAACTGATCGCCCCGCCTGGAGAGCATCAGGAAAAAGACGCTGAAAACAGGTTCAACACTCCATCAAATGCTCAAGGATAAGTTATGCAGCAGAAAAGCGTTAAAGCGATCATGGTAAAAGGGGCGCACAATGTATGCGTGGGCGCTCACACCATCAGCTGGAATGAAGATCAGGTGCTGGTCAGGGTCGAGCGCGGCGGGATATGCGGTTCAGACATTCATTACTTCCAACATGGTAAAGCCGGTATGTCAGTGCTGAAATCCCCGATGGTGTTAGGGCACGAGTTCGTCGGCGTGATTGAACAGGCTCCGCAACAGAGCGGGCTCAGCGCCGGGCAACGCGTGGCGATAAATCCGTCACAGCCCTGTCAGCAATGTGACATTTGCCGCAGCGGTAAGCAGAACCTCTGCCGTTCAATGCGCTTTATGGGCAGTGCCCAGTTTTTCCCGCATGTTAACGGCGGCTTCGCACAACATGTGGTGGTCAGCCCGCAACAGTGCGTGCCCTACGCGGAACAGGCGGATGCAAAGGTTATCGCCTTTGCTGAACCGCTCGCCGTATGTATCCATGCGATAAAACAAGCCGGTAACTTGACCGGGAAACGTGTGCTGGTAACCGGTGCTGGCCCAATCGGCTGCCTGGTTATTGCCGCCGCGTTAGGGTCGGGCGCAACTGAGGTGATCGCCACTGACATCAGCGCGCGCTGCCGCGCACTGGCAATGGAAATGGGGGCCGCTGCCGCGCACGATCCGCGTGACGAAAGTATCGCTACAACCTGGACCGCTAATGGCGGCAGTTTTGACGTTTGCTTTGAGGCTTCAGGCGCCGCCGCGGCTATCGCTTCCTTAGTGGCTTACACGCATCCCGGCGGCATAATCGTTCAGTTAGGTATGGGTGCCGCTGAGGTCAATTATCCGGTCGGCCCGTTGTTGGTGAAGGAAGTTCAGCTGCGTGGCTCATTCCGCTTCATTGATGAATTTGCGACAGCGGTGAGATGGCTAGAGTCCGGTAAAATTAACCCACTGCCACTGCTCTCAGCAGAATTCGATATGGATGATGCCACTGCCGCACTGGAACTGGCGTCCGATAAGGAAAGGGCAGCAAAAGTTCAACTGGTGTTCTGACGGCAACGTTGTCTTGAGCGATAGCCGTTGCCTGTTGATGACATGTCCTCAGGACAGAGGAAGATCAGAGCGATCCCCTCGCGTTGTCGGATGCGAAATAACCATAAATTCCACCGGCGATCCCGTGTCATTTCTGGCCTGATGCTTTGACCCCGGCGGAATTTCCAGCCCCTGCTG